>ENA-OZFV01000112-OZFV01000112.1-human-gut-metagenome-genome-assembly--contig:-NODE-112-length-51227-cov-8.181877_pt1 | contig 51227 bp, 28 predicted proteins | sample MGYA00245110_ERZ653645 | MGnify/ENA primary metagenome ERZ653645 (study PRJEB26926, sample SAMN06165144) | human gut metagenome | biome: ENVO:00009003; feature: ENVO:2100002; material: ENVO:00002003... | reverse complement strand
ACGAGATGTAGCTCCGTCTCGTGGGCTCGGAGATGTGTATAAGAGACAGGTCACAACCAGACAACAGGCAGTCAAAATCGTTTTTTTCATAGATATATGTGTTATAAAATAAGGAGTAGTATGCAAAAGAACCGGCGCCACCGGAGGCAAGCGGAACCGCCGCCATCCGCGTGGCCGCCCCATCAGAACTGGGACTGCTGGAGCACGCGGAAACTGTCGCCCGACTGTTCGAGACGATACAGCCCCGGGGCTTCAATCCGCAGGCGGGCCTTTCCCTGCCTGAGAGTGACGGGCGCATAGACCGCCGCCCAATATTTTCCCGGTTCACTGGCCAGCGCCACCACCTGCGCTTCGGCATCATTGCGGAGAAGACGCACCTCACGTTCGGAGAACTGCGCCACTTCCTCGCGCGTGGCGGCCGGGAACACGAGGTAAGCATAAGTCTCGCCCTTTGGGGAAGCTCCATGGCCGATGCAGACGGAAAGGACATCGCCCTGCACGGGGTCGGAAGGATACATGCCCATGACTTCATCCCAACGGCCGGAACGCCGCTCCGCTTTCGCCTCAAAACTGCGGCCGTCGAGCAGCACATAGCCCGTCTGGTCGTGGAACAGACGGCAAGGACGGCGCAGACGGCCCGACACCTGTGCGGATTGCTGCCAGCGCCCGCCTTTCCACACTTCGAGCGGACCGCGCTGCCAGCGCTGGTCGACGGCTGTGGTCACGGTCAGGGCAGAATCCGTGCGGATGCCGGCACCGAGACACAGCACAAAGCGGTCGGTGAAGAGCCACGCCTTGACCGCCGAAAGGCCGTCGCGCTGCAGGCGCATGGCCGAAAGGCCCTGGCTACCGCAGGTGATGCCGCCCACCTGAGGCGTGGCGTTGCGGACCGTCCGCCGCGACACCTGCATCATCGACACCGTGTCCTCATATGCCGTCACGCCGGGCAGCTTGCGCCAGTCCCAAAGCGGGAAAATGTTCAGATACTCCTGCCCGTCGACATAAAAATAGATGGCGCCGTCGCCCATGTAGAATCCCTTCAGATTGTCCTCGTTGACCAACTCAGTACCGATGACGCGGCTCGACGACATGCGGAGCGACGCCATCCAGCGGGGACGCCGGTGCAGCGTATAGTCAGAACAGAAGAAATGCTTGTGCCCCACCAGCGGATTGCCTTTCAGCGGAAAGCCGGAAAGACCCAGATTCTGCGCGGCCATGGCCGTCAGATAGCCTTTGTGGATGGCGGCATTGTGGAAGAGCTGACGGTTGAGCCCGTTGACATCCATTTCGCGATGCCAGAGAATCCAGCGGTAGCCTTCGTTGACAAAGGAAGACAGGATGCCACGGTGGCGGTCGTCAAAAGCCACCGACGTGCCCTCGAACAGGGCGGCATAGAAACTCATGCTGTTCAGATAGGCCAGGCCGTAATTGCCGAACTGCTGCTGCGGGCCGTGCTGGTGGAAGCTCCAGTCGTCCTTGATGCCCTCGGCGCGGCCGAGCGTAATCTCACCGGCTATGGCATCGCGCGCCTCGCGCACCAGGCCGGCATCGCCTTCCAGCAAACCGCGCAGGAGCACATTCCCGGCCAGCCACACCTTGTTCTGACCCGTCATGCCGATACGCGCCTTCTTCATCACCTCTATGGCGCCGGCCCGCTCGTCCTCGTCCAGTTCGCTCCACAGCAGCAGGAAGGCCTCGCCCAGCATTTTGGGCAGGCCAATCTGATTATACCACCAGTTGCGGCACACGGGCTTCGCCGTGAACCAATAGCGGAGAGCTTGATGGACGGCTTTTTCCACCTGCGCACGACGCGCGGCGGGAAGTTCCTCCGAACGGAGATATTTCGCCATGTCGAGCACCCGGCGGGCATGCACCTTCGGCTCCCACCCCGAACGCTTGGTGTCGGCATAGTTGATGTCGGTCCACGAGCCGTCGGGGCGCATCAGCGCCAGGGTAGCATCGATTTCGGCTGCTGAAACCGGATATTTCAAATGAAGTTCCTCCACATTCTGGTCGCTGACGACGGCCTCCTGCGGCAAACGGAGCAGGTCCTGCAACAAGGTGTCGGCTGTCGCCTGTGCGGCAGGGAGCAACAAGCGAATGTAACGGGAACGGAGACTGTCGACCAGCGAATCGGCCCTGGCTCCACCGCAAACGGGCAGCAACAGGACCACGGGCAGTAACAGACATTTAAGGATATACACTTTTTTCATTGTATGTTTTATATGTGTTTTTATGACAAATAAAAATTGCATTCCGAACATCTCCACAAGGGCTGATGAAAGAAAACCGGAAAAGGGCAACCGGACCATAATGAATGCAACGAGACCAAAGTTAGGAAAATATCCGCGAAACTCACACACCGCGCCACCTTAATTTTCACGATTCGCTGCAGGAACTGGCCGGCTCCGGCCCATCACCGGCCGGAAACCGGCCAAAGGAACGGCATAAGGCGGGTATACCCATCCAGGGAGAATGTGAAAAAAATCCATGCTGCCTGCCGTCCCTTATTCATCTGCCTTTTGCTTCCGGCCGGTCTCTAACTGTCAGACCCCGCCGGCCCGCAACCGGCTGTTTCCTCCTCTGCGGCAAGAAAGCCCAACGGCCGTCCGGGTGCGGAACTATCCCGCCCAATTTTATCCGCCTCACGTCTGGACAAAGAAAACTCCGGCTCGAAACAGGCCCAAAATCAAGGACAATAACTTCATGTATTCCATACAATAAGTATCATTCACCACACTATCCCGGAACATATGATTCCAACCCCGGAACAAGCCCTCTTCTCCACAGCAGGACGGAAGCCGTCAAAAAGCTTTTTGCTTTTTACCATATTCTTGACAAAATCGCGGTAAACCTGCACTTTAAGCGCATTTAACGGATAAAAAGCAAGTCGGAAAACGATTGAAAGCATAAAAAAATGACAAAAAAATTGAAGATGCAAAAAAATGGGCAATAATTGCAAAGATAAATGTTGGTTTATTTGATTTTTTCTTTTTATCTTTGCAATAGAAAAATACAAGAAGTAGCACGACAGGCAAACAATAAATAAAGAGAACTCAAACGTTCGAAATAAAACAGATAGTAACTATAGTATTTTTTTTCATGGATAGATGTCGAAGGATTTCAGATTAACGAATCGGAACCTTCAAGGGAAAACGGTTGTAGGGATACAGCCGTTTTTTCTTTTCCCCCTTCCTGTCCCGGTTCCGCACGGCCTGTCACCCATATCCGGCCACCGGCTGTTTCCATTAAAAAATATTATTCCAACGTGAGTTCGATATAACGACCATAACTTTTTTACCGCAAAAACAGTCAGTACTTTCGTAAAAACTAAAGTACTGATAGAATTTTCTATCAGTACTTTAGAATTTTCTGTCAGTAGGACTGTGAAACCGTGATGCGGCAATAACATATAAAGACCTCTGCCCCGGGATAAAATAATTATGCCGGACTTACGTTATTCCAATCCGAAAACGGCAAAAATCAGCATCGTTTACGCAAAACCGTGCATATTCATTTTCACTTTATAATTGTATTTTTGCCTGTAGACCTCCAGCGGACTCCATATTCTTCCCCACTCCGCCTGCAAAGAGTAGCGCCGGACGGAATCTGCCGGAAACTGCACCACACATATTATATAAATAATACAGACTATGAAAAAAATCCTCGTACTGATTCTGGCCGTGGCATGCTGCGCCGCCCACGCGCAAAAGAAAGACTGGCTCATCGACGGCAGCGATTACAAAGCGCAGGCCACCCTCTCCGAAGACAAAAGCCGACTGACGCTGAGCAACGGACTGCTGTCGCGCACCTTCTCGCTCCAGCCCAACGGCGCCACCATTGCCCTGGACAACCTCATGACCGGACAGAGCGAGCTGAGAGCCATACGCCCTGAAGCGGAAATCCGTATCGACGGACACACCTATGCCGTGGGCGGACTGGACGGACAACCGGTGCAGAACTTCCTAACCGACGGATTCATTGGGAAGATGACGACTTCCCCCAATGCTTTCGTCATGACCGGACACGAAATCCGCCGCACACAGGAACGCTTCCCGTGGAAGCCCAACCGGCAATGGATTAGCAACAGCTACGAATGGCCGGCGCCGGGCGTACAGGTGGTTTTCAGCTATCGCGCACAGGAACACTTTGCCGGAGGCGGGAAAAACTGTGAGATAAAAGTGTATTACGAGCTATATGACGGCGCACCCATCCTGTCGAAATGGATGGAGGTGAAAAACAACGGCACGGAAAAAATCATCCTTAACTCCTTCAAGTCGGAGATTCTCGCACTCGTTGAAACCGCGCCCAAGGTGAAAGCCGGCGAACCCCACGAAGTGAGAATCATGGCGCAGGAACCGGGACACTACATCCGGAACGACCGGCGGGCACCGGTACAGACGGATGCACCGCGCGACTACATCGACCGCTTCACACAACTTTTTGTCGTCACCGACTATGCCATGGGCGGCGACATGGAGGCCATGAAAGACAATCCGGCCGTGCGCTGGGTATTCGACCATCCGGAATACGAAAAAACCGGTATCCGTTACTACGGACAGTATAAACCGGCCCGGCTGGAAGTGACTCCGCTCATCGGCATTGAACTGGAACTGACTCCGGGAGCGGTCTTCACCTCCTGCCGCGCCTTCGAAATGCTGCGCGATGCCACCGACAGCGAACGCCGGGGACTGGCCGAATGCCGCTTCTGGCGGATGATGGCGCCGTGGACACAGGAGAACCCCATCTTCATGCATGTACGCCAGTCGGACGACGAATCGGTGCGCCGTGCCATCGACCAGTGCGCGGCCACCGGCTTTGAAATGGTCATCATGACCTTCGGGAGCGGCTTCAACATTGAAAACGATTCGCCCGAATACATCGGCCGCATGAAGGCTCTGGCCGACTATGCACGGCAGAAAGGTATCGCCATCGGCGGATACTCTCTGCTGGCCAGCCGCGGCGCCAGCGCTGCCGATGCCGCCATCAGCCGGAAAACCGGCCGACCGGCCGCCAGCCGCGAAGAGGGAAGCCGCTTCGGTGTGTCACCCTGCATCGCCTCTGACTGGGGAACGACCTACTTCGGCAAACTGAAACATTTTTTCGAACAGACCGGCATGAATGTGTTCGAACACGACGGGTCCTACCCCGGCGACCCGTGCGCCTCCACCCGGCACAGCGGACACCGGGGATATGACGACTCCCAATGGCAGCAATGGCGCCGCATCAGCCAATATTACAACTGGTGCCGTAGCCAGGGTATCTACCTGAACGTGCCGGACTGGTATTTCCTTGCCGGAACCAACAAGACGCCGATGGGCTATGTCGAAACCAACTGGTCATTGCCACGGGCCTATCAGGAAATCATTGAACGGCAGAACATTTATGACGGCACCTGGCAAAAAACACCCAGCATGGGCTACATGTTCGTGCCGCTTACCGAATACCACGGCGGCGGCGCGGCGGCAACCATCGAGCCTCTCCATGAACATCTGGACCACTACCAGACACGGTTGCGCAATCTCTTCGGTGCAGGCGTGCAAGCCTGCTACCGCGGGCCACGGCTCTACGACACGGACGAAACCCGGGAAATGGTAACCCGATGGGTGGAATTCTACAAAAAATACCGCTCAATACTCGATTCCGACATTATCCACCTGCGCCGCCCCGACGGAAAAGACTGGGACGGCATCATGCACGTCAACCCGCGGCTGAAGCAAAAAGCCTTTGTCTCCCTCTACAATCCATGCGACAAACCCGTCAGGAAAACCATACGGCTCCCGCTCTATTACACCGGACTGCAAAAGAAGGCCACCGTGCGCAAATTTGACGGAAAAGGAAAGACCTACCGGCTCAAACGTGACTACTCCATCGACCTGGAAATTGAAATAGAGCCCCAAGGCTATACCTGGTACGTCATAGAATAGCCGTTCCTCCCTAACCGGGAGAGCAACATCCGCCGAAAAATATTGCCAAACACTATGCAGCATGTGACCCAACATTTAGGAAACGGCAAAAATAGGGTGAAAAACTGCAAAAATCAGCCATTTATCATAATAGTTTTTGTGTACTTTTGCAACAGAAAAATATTTCCCCATACGGGGTACCCTTTAACCATACCTATAACATGAACAGCATATTTGATATTCAAGGAAAAGTGGCCGTCATTACCGGCGGCTCCGGAGTTCTGGGAAGCAATATTGCCGAAGGATTCCTCAAGGCAGGTGCCAAAGTCATCATTATCGGTGCACACGAAAACACGGTTGCCACCGCCGTTGAGAAACTCCAGGCCACAACAGGAGGTGACGTAAGCGGCATGGCCTGCAACGTGCTCGATGTGGAAAGCCTCAAGGCCGTACGCAGCCAAATCATGGAACAGACAGGACGCATTGACATCCTGGTCAACGCGGCCGGCGGAAACATCCCCGGCGGCACCCTGCAGGACGATCAGTCCATTTTCGACATGAAGATTGCCGATTTGGACAAAGTGGTGCAGCTGAACCTCAACGGCACAGTTTATCCCTGCTTCGTCTTCGGTGAAGTCATGGCACAACAGAAAAGCGGAAGCATCGTCAACGTTTCGTCCATGGCCGCCTATGAATCCCTGACCCGCGTGCCAGGCTACTCCATGGCCAAAAGCGCCGTGGAAAACTTCACCCGCTGGCTGGCCCAGGAAATGGCCATCAAGTTCAGCGAGCACATCCGTGTCAACGCCATCGCTCCGGGCTTCTTCATCGGCAACCAGAACCGTGCCATCCTCATGAACCCTGACGGCTCACTCACCGAACGCAGCCGGAAAGTCATCGCCAAGACTCCCATGCGCCGCTTCGGCGATATCAGCGAACTCAACGGCGCCGTACAGTTCCTCTGCAGCGACGCAGCCAGTTTCATCACCGGCGCCACCCTCGCCATTGACGGCGGCTTCAGCGCATTCAGCGGTGTGTAATCCCGTCTTTTCAACCTATATTGTCTAACTCAAAAAGAACAACATACAGCCATGATGGAAAAAACCTGGAGATGGTTCGGGAAAAAGGACAAAATCACGCTCAGCATGCTGCGCCAGATTGGCGTGGAAGGCATCGTTACAGCCCTTCACGACATCCCGAACGGCGAAATCTGGTCCGTAGAGGCCATTCGCGACCTTCAATCCTACATCGAATCCTATGGCCTTCGCTGGTCGGTGGTGGAAAGCCTGCCGGTATGCGAAGCCATCAAATATGCCGGTCCCGAACGCGACCAGCTCATTGAAAACTACAAAGTCAGCCTGGCCAACCTCGGCAAATGCGGGGTCAAGACCATCTGCTACAACTTCATGCCCGTCATCGACTGGGTGCGCACCGACCTGAACCACCCCTGGCCCGACGGCTCCACCTCGCTCTACTACGACCGCGTACGCTTCGCCTACTTCGATACCCGCATTCTGCAGCGCGAAGGAGCCGAGAAAGACTACAGCGCAGAAGAACTGGAAAAAGTGGAAGCCCTCGACAAAGTCATCACCGACGCCGAAAAGCATGAACTCATCGACTCCATCATTGTCAAGACACAGGGATTCGTCAACGGAAACATCCGCGAGGACGACCAGTACCCGGTGGAAATCTTCCGCAACCTCCTGGCGCAATATGCCGGAATCGACCGCGACACACTGCGGGAAAACCTGCGCTACTTCCTCGCAGCCATCATGCCCGTTTGCGACGAATACGACATCAACATGTGCATCCACCCCGACGATCCTCCTTTCCAGATACTGGGCCTGCCGCGCATCATCACCGACGGCGAGGACATAGCCTGGATGCTCAACGCCGTGGACAATCCGCACAACGGACTGACCTTCTGCGCCGGTTCGCTCAGTGCCGGCGAGCACAACGATACCCGCGAACTGGCCCGCCGGTTTGCCCGCCGCACTCACTTCGTACACCTGCGCAGCACCAAGGCAATGCCGGGCGGCAACTTCATTGAAAGTTCACACCTCGAAGGACGCGGACATCTTATTGACCTCATCCGCATCTTCGAACAGCAAAAACCGGGACTTCCCATGCGTGTGGACCACGGGCGCACCATGCTCGGCGACGAAGACAAAGGCTACAATGCCGGATACTCCTTCCACGGACGCATGCTCGGACTGGCACAGGTTGAAGGCATGATGGCCGTAGTCGAAGACGAAATGAAACGCGGTTGCCTGCTGTAAAAGGCAACCGCTCTCTCCCCCTTATTCTGTAAAAAACAGCTAATCTATGAACACAAACAACAAAATGTCCAACTACCGGTGGGTTATCTGCCTGCTGCTCTTTCTGGCCACTGCCGTCAACTATATGGACCGGCAGGTACTCTCGCTCACCTGGAAAGACTTCATCGCACCGGAATTCCACTGGACCGATACCCATTACGGCTATATAACCGCCATCTTCTCGCTGGTTTACGCCATAGCCAACCTTTTCGCCGGCCGCTTCATCGACTGGATGGGCACCCGCAAAGGTTACCTGTGGACCATCTTCGTCTGGTCAATAGGCGCCTGCATGCATGCTGCCTGCGGCTGGCTCACACAGTTCTCACTGGGCATTGACGGAAGCATCGGACTGCTGCAGGCCACAGGAGCCATTGCCTCCACCATTGCGATAACCAGTGTCTACTTCTTCATTGCCGCACGCATCATTCTGGCCGTGGGCGAAGCGGGTAACTTCCCCGTCGCCATCAAGGTTGTGGCCGAATACTTCCCCAAGAAGGACCGTGCCTACGCTACCTCCATCTTCAATGCCGGAGCAACTATCGGTGCCCTTATCGCACCGCTTTCCATCCCTTCACTGGCCCGCTATTTCAAGGACCTGGGCATCGGTAACGGATGGGAAATGGCTTTCATCGCCATCGGTGCACTGGGTTTCATCTGGATGGGATTCTGGGTGTTCCTCTACAAGAAGCCGGAAGAGAATCCGCGCGTCAACGCCGCAGAACTGACTTACATTTCGCAGGACAACAACGAAACGGCCGTTACCGAAGCCAACGGCAGCAAGGACGACTTCGACAACCAGAAAATCTCCTTCCTGCAATGTTTCAAATACCGGCAGACCTGGGCTGTATTTTTCGGCAAGTTCCTGACCGACAGCGTATGGTGGTTCTTCCTGTTCTGGACACCGGCCTACATCTCCGATGTCTACGGCTTTTCGTCCGACACGCCGACCGCACAGATGCTCATCTTCGTTCTCTACGCGATTACGATGCTCTCCATCTACGGCGGCAAACTGCCCACCATCATCATCAACCGCACCGGACGCGACCCGTATGCGGCACGCATGAAAGCGATGTTCGTCTTCTCGCTTTTCCCGCTGCTCGCACTCTTCGCACAGCCTCTGGGTAACATATCCTACTGGCTGCCCATCATCATCATCGGTATTGCCGGTGCCGCCCACCAGTCGTGGTCGGCCAACATCTATACTGTAGTCAGCGACATGTTCCCCAAGAGCACCATCGGCACCATCGTCGGAATCGGCGGCATGGCCGGCGGCGTCAGCTCGTTTATCATCAACATCGCTTCGGGCGTGCTCTTCGACTACGCCCAGGAAACACAAATGACCTTCCTCGGCTTTGAAGGCAAAGCAGCCGGCTATTTCATCATCTTCTGCCTCTGCTCCGTGTCCTACCTTGCCGCATGGATTGTCATGAAAGCACTGGTTCCGAAATACGAAATGATCAAGATCAAATAGGGATATGACAAACTATATGAAAAAGAACGGTCTGGGCCGACAGGAGGAAAACGGACTGGCCGAAAGTAATTTTCTGCAATATAACGGGAAAGCCCGCACAAGCGGCACACAACAAGCCGAAAGAGACTTCATCAACGAGGATTTCCTGCTGAGCAATGACACCGCCCGCATGCTCTATCATGAACATGCCGCAAAGATGCCCATCATCGACTATCATTGCCACCTGAACCCGCGCGAAATCGCAGAAAACAAGAACTTCGACACGCTGACGCAAATATGGCTCTACGGCGACCACTACAAGTGGCGCGCACTCAGGGCCAACGGCGTGAACGAAGCCTATATCACTGGCAAAGAGACCAGCGACTGGGAAAAATTCGAAAAATGGGCCGCAACCGTGCCCTACCTGATGCGCAACCCGCTCTACCATTGGACACATCTGGAACTGAAAACGGCTTTTGGCATCGGCGATGTGCTCAATCCCTCCACGGCACGGAGCATTTACGAACGCTGCAACGAACTGCTGCAACGCCCCGAGTTCCGCCCACAGTCGCTCATCAGGCGCTATAACGTTGAAGCCGTCTGCACCACCGACGACCCGGCCGACAGTCTGGAATACCACCGTCAGCTGGCCGGCATACACAATTGTGCAAAAGTGCTTCCGGCCTGGCGCCCCGACAAGGCCATGAACGTGAACGCCCCCCAAAGTTTCCGTGAATACATGGAGCGCCTCGAGCAGGCTGACGGACAGAGCATCAGCAACTTCGAGGACCTCATACAGCTTCTGGAACGCCGCCACCGCTTCTTCCACGCACAAGGATGCCGGCTGGCCGACCACGGGTTGAGACGCATCCCGGTAGCCGACTACACGGAAGCTGAGGTACGCGCCATCTTCGACAAGGCCTACAGCGGACAAGAGGTCACCGCGGAAGAAACGGAAAAATACCAGACGGCCCTGCTGCACCGTCTGTTGGAAATGAACGCGGAAGCCGGATGGACTCAGCAGATTCACTACGGTCCGCTGCGCAACACCAACAGCCGCATGTTCCGCCAACTGGGCCCCGACAGCGGTTATGACACCATTGGCGACTTCAATGAAGCCGAAGCGCTCAGCCGCCTGCTCGACCACATGGAAAAATCCGGAAAACTGGCCAAGACCATTCTCTACAACATCAACGGCGAGCACAACGACATGCTGGCAGCCATGGCCGCCAACTTCCAGGACGGCACCGTGCCGGGCAAGATGCAGTTCGGCGCCGCATGGTGGTTCAACGACCATTACTACGGCATCATCCGCCAGCTCAACAGCATTTCGGAGCAAGGTCTGCTCAGCCGCTTCGTCGGCATGCTCACCGACTCGCGCTCCTTCCTCTCCTATCCACGCCACGAATATTTCCGCCGCATCCTCTGCGACCTCATCGGCCAGGACGTGGAAAACGGTATGTTGCCCAAGAGCGAAATGGAAAGAATCGCCGGCATGGTAGAGGACATCTGTTATTACAACGCAAAACGTTATCTGAACATCTGATATCACAGGAAGCAGGGGCACATATGAGTCCCTGCTTCTCAGAAGTGCCCTTACAACCATGAAGCATTCCCGCTGCTCCGCTTGCAGTGCCGCCCTGCTGCTCGGCATTCTGCTGCTGTTCACAGCCTGTAGCCACGCCACCCGCCTGACGGCCACTTCAGGCAACGGCCAGGGTGAATACGATGTTTATCTGCTCATCGGCCAGTCGAACATGGCAGGACGCGGCACCCTGCTGCCGGCCGACACACTGCAACCCCTCGAAGGAGTATGGCTGCTCAATGCCGAAGGCCAACCCGAACCGGCCGTAGCTCCGCTCAACAAGTATTCCACCATCCGCAAGCAGCTCTCCATGCAGCAGGCCGGCCCCGGCAACAGCTTCGGTCCGGCCATGCACCGCCACTCCGGGCGGAAAATCCTGCTGGTGGTCAATGCCCGCGGCGGCAGCAGCATCCGCTCCTGGATGCCCGGCGCAAAGGACGGCTATCTGGAGCAGGCCGTGCGCCGCACCCGTCAGGCCCTGCACTACGGCCCCCTGCGGGGCATCCTCTGGCATCAGGGCGAAAGCGACGCCCGCCACTGCACCCACTACATGGAGCAACTGCAGGAAATGGTCGCCGCGCTGCGCCGGCAATTGGGAGCCGGCAATGTGCCTTTCGTAGCGGGCGAAATAGCCCGCTGGCTGCCCGAACGGAAAGCCTTCAATCCCATCATCCGCACCATTGACCAACACATCCCCAACAGCAGCTGGGTCAGCAGCCGCGGTTGCCAGGCACTCGCAGACCCGTCCGACCCTCACTTCAGCCGCGACGGACAGCGCCGCCTCGGCCTCCGCTATGCAAAAAAAATGCAGCAAATGCAGGCACGGTAACTTCACACCCCTCAGTAATCACAAACAACAACAAAAACAATACAACCATGGCAAAGATTGTCACTTTCGGAGAAATCATGCTCCGACTCTCCACACCGGGTAATACCCGCTTCATCCAGTCCGACAGTTTCGACGTCGTTTACGGCGGCGGCGAAGCCAACGTAGCCGTCAGCTGCGCCAACTACGGTCATGAGGCCTACTTCGTAACCAAACTGCCGAAGCACGAAATCGGCCAGTCGGCCGTCAACGCCCTGCGCCGCTACGGCGTACAGACGCAATATATCACCCGCGGCGGCGACCGCGTAGGCATCTACTATCTTGAGAGCGGTGCCTCCATGCGTCCGAGCAAGGTCATCTATGACCGTGCACACTCGGCCATTGCCGAGGCCGACCCCTCCGACTTCGACTTCGACGCCATCATGGAAGGCGCCGACTGGTTCCACTGGAGCGGCATTACCCCCGCCATCTCCGACAAGGCGGCACAGCTCACACTTCTGGCCTGCCAGGCAGCCAAGCGCCACAATGTCACCGTTTCGGTCGACCTCAATTTCCGCAAGAAGTTGTGGACCAAGGAAAAGGCCCAGTCCATCATGCGCCCGCTCATGCAATATGTCGACGTCTGCATCGGCAACGAAGAGGATGCCGAACTCTGTCTCGGCTTCAAGCCCGACGCCGACGTAACCAGCGGCCAAACCGATGCTGCCGGCTATAAAGGCATTTTCCAGGCCATGGCCAAGGAATTCGGATTCAAATATGTCATCTCCACCCTCCGCGAATCGTTCTCAGCCAGCCACAACGGCTGGAAAGCCATGATTTACGACGGCAAGGAGTTCTACGAATCACGCCGCTACGACATCCAGCCCATCGTCGACCGCGTAGGTGGCGGCGACTCTTTCTCCGGCGGCATCATCCACGGCCTGCTCACCAAGGCTACCCAGGGCGAGGCACTCGAATTTGCCGTGGCTGCCTCAGCGCTCAAGCATACCATCAACGGCGACTTCAACCTTGTTTCCGCCGAAGAAGTGGAAGCGCTCTGCGGCGGCGATGCCAGCGGCCGCGTACAGCGATAAGCTTCTCCCCTTTCATTGACGTACAAACCGGAAAAGTAAAAAAAATCCATACAGATATGGCTAAATTCGATAAAATCTCCGTTCTGGAAAAAATCGGCAGCACAGGCATCGTCCCCGTGTTCTATCACAGCGATGCTGCCATCGCCTGCCAGGTGGTCAAGGCCTGCTATGCGGGCGGCATCCGTGCTTTCGAGTTCACCAACCGCGGCGACTTCGCTCACGAGGTCTTCGCAGAACTGGTGAAATTCGCTGCCCGTGAGTGTCCCGAACTCGCACTCGGCGTAGGCTCCGTGGTCGACCCCGCCACCGCAGCCCTCTACATCCAGTTGGGCGCCAACTTCGTGGTGGGCCCGCTCTTCAACCCCGAGGTGGCACGCATCTGCAACCGCCGTTGCATCCCCTACACTCCGGGTTGCGGCACCGTGTCCGAAGTGGGTGCGGCACAGGAAAGCGGCTGCGACCTCTGCAAGGTGTTCCCCGGCGATGTGCTCGGCCCCAAGTTCGTCAAAGGACTCATGGCCCCCATGCCCTGGTCAAAACTCATGGTGACCGGCGGTGTGGAGCCCACCGAGGAAAACCTCACGGCATGGTTCAAGGCCGGTGCCTATTGCGTGGGTATGGGTTCCAAGCTCTTCCCTTCCGACAAGGTAAAGGCAGCCGACTGGGACTACATCACCGGCAAGTGCGAGGAATCGCTGGCCTGCGCCGCCCGTGCCCGCCAGTAGCAACAACGGCGGACGCGCTGTCGCCTCACAGGCGCTACCGCCCGCCCTCCTTTCCTCCCCGACTCTTCGCGGACGCTGTTTCCCCGGCCCTCTCCGGTCTGTGGAGCAGCGTCCGCCTGTTTTATTTCACGGGAGCGGCTCTCCCCTCCTTCCTCCGTAACCCCTAACATTCACAATCATGAAACGAAACCTCACCGCCCTGCTGCTCTGCCTGCTCCTCCTGCCGGCCGTCAGCGAAGCCAAAAAGAAAGAACAGGACGTGCGCGCCTACTGGTGCGAACTGGCCTACAAAATAGCCCATCCCGTGCTCGACCATCTCAGCAAAGGGCAGCTCAAGGCCCAAATGCCCATCGAACAGCACAAGAACGCCGGACGCGAAAGCGTGGCCTATCTCGAAGCTTTCGGACGGACCCTCTGCGGACTTGCTCCCTGGCTCGAACTGGGTGCCGACGACACCGAAGAAGGGCGTCAGCGCGGCGAACTCATCCGCCTGGCCCATCTCTCCGTGCGCAAGGCTGTCGACCCTGCCTCGCCCGACTACATGAACTTTACCAAATACGCCCAACCGCTGGTCGACGCCGCCTTCCTGGCGCAAGCCTTCATCCGCTCGCCCAAGGTGCTGTGGGGCGGACTCGACAAGGAAACCCAGCGACTCACGATTGAGGCTCTGCGTTCCACACGCGTCATCCGCCCCAACCAGAACAACTGGCTGCTCTTCTCCGCCGAAATCGAGGCTTTCTTCATGATGATTGGCGAACCGGCCGACCTCATGCGAATCGACTATGCCCTCACCAAGCACGAGGACTGGTATAAGGGCGACGGCGTCTACGGCGACGGAAAGGACTTCCACTGGGACTACTACAACAGTTTCGTCATCCAGCCCATGCTGGTTGACATCGCCGAAATCATGCTTGCCCATAAACGCATCAGCCAGAGCACCCGCGACCGCATCATCAAGCGTTCCGTACGCTACGCCGCCGTTCTCGAACGCCTCATTTCTCCCGAAGGCACCTTCCCGGCCATCGGCCGCTCGCTCGGCTACCGCATCGGCGCCATGCAGAACCTCTGCATGACGGCGCTCAACCACCGTCTGCCCGACGGCGTCAGCCCCGCACAGGTACGCTGTGCCCTCACAGCCGTGGCGCGACGCATGTTCGGGCAAAAGGGCACCTTCACTGCCGACGGCTGGCTGACTCTCGGTTTTGCCGGCCATCAGCCCGGCATTGCCGAATCCTATGTCTGCACCGCCAGTGCCTACCTCTGCACCGTCGGGTTCCTGCACCTCGGACTGCCGGCCGACGACCCCTTCTGGACCAGTCCCGACCAGAAATGGACCAGCCAGAAGGCCTGGGACGGCGACGCCTTCTCCATTGACCATGCCATCTGAATCCCCCTACAGGAAGACGGAAGGCAAATCTCCATGACCACCTTCCGCTCCACACACGATACGGTCCTGTCTGCCACCACACAGACAGGACCGTAACGTTTTCCCCCATCCCCCGACACAGACAGCCAAACAGCGGCTGCTCCGGGGACGAAAAAACAGAAAAAGCAAAAAAACAGGTACAAACGGCAAATACACGCAAAGAAATGCAGAAAAAACCTAGTATTTTTGCATTGTCGGAAATAGGCCGGCTACAAAATGAAAAACTGTACAGAAACCATCAACAACAGATACATGAAAAAAGTCCTCCTTTTCCTTTGTTTCGGGGTATTCGCCGCCACTGCCGCTGCACAGATGCCCTTCACCAAAATTGACACGAAGAACGCCATGAGAAAGGTGGCCGACTGGCAAATCGCCAATCCGCCCACCGGTAACGAACACGATGCCGTGGCCTGGACCAACGCCGCCTTCTACATCGGTCTGCTCGACTGGGCCGAACTCAGCGAAACCGTGGACCATTACGACTATTACTACAAATGGATGCTGCAAACCTGCGGACGTACCCAGTACAGCCTGGGCACCTGGATGTATCATGCCGACTTCTATGCCGTGGCTCAAGCCTACATTGACCTCTACAGGAAATATGGCCAGGAAAAAATGATGTGGCACACCTGGGCACGCACCGACTACATCATCAGCCATCCCGCCAACACGTCGCTCGAACTCAACTACGGCAAGCCCGAAACGCTCAACCGCTGGTCGTGGTGCGACGCCCTCTTCATGGCACCGCCCGTCTTTGCCAAGCTCTATGCCCTGACCAAGGACAAGAAATATATCAACTTCCTCAACAAGGAATACCGCGCCACCTACGACTACCTCTTCGACACCGAGGAGAATCTCTTCTACCGTGACTGCCGCTACTTCAAGCAGAAGGAAGCCAACGGCAAGAAGGTGTTCTGGGGACGCGGCAACGGATGGGTGCTGGGCGGCCTGACCGAAATCCTGCAGGCTCTCCCCAAAGGCGACAAGAACCGCGACTTCTACGAGGACCTCTACCTGCGTATGTGCCGCCGCATCGCCGACCTCCAGAGCAAGGACGGCTACTGGCACGCCAGTCTGCTCGACCCGGCGTCCTACCCCTCGCCCGAAACCAGTGCCACAGGCTTCATCCTCTATGCGCTGGCCTACGGCATCAATGAGGGCCTGCTCGACAAGGATACCTATCTGCCCCACGTTGTCAGCGGATGGAAAGCCATGCTCCGTGCCGTCGACAGCAACGGAAAGCTCGGCTACGTGCAGCCTATCGGTGCCGACCCGAAGAAGGTAACCCGCAACATGACGGAAGTGTATGGAGTAGGCGCCTTCCTGCTGGCCGGATGCCAGATTTACAAGATGGCCGAATAACAACCATTACCCGCGGCGGAAGGAACAAAACACCCGAACCATTAAAACTGACGCTATTATGAAAAAACATTTCCTCTGCAAGTCTTTGCTGGCCCTGCTGGCGGTCCTGCCCGGCACCACAGCGGCCCTGGCCGACGACGGCCATTATGCCGAAGACTACCAGTTTATCACCGGCAACGGAGCCTGGTGCTGGTTCAGCGACCCGCGCGCCATCTACGCCGGCAACAACATTGTGGGCGGCTACGTGGACAATGCCGGCAGCATCTGGTCCTTCAGCTACAATCCGCAGACGCAGGAAAGCACCACCCGACTGCTGCATGAGAAACTTGACTATGACGACCACGCCAACCCCTCGGTCATGCAGCTCAACGACGGACGCATCGCCATCTTCTACTCAGCACACGGCGGCACCACCAACAGCCCCATGTACTACCGCATCTCGCAGCGGCCCGGCGACGCCAGCGCATGGGGCGAGGAAGCCAGCATCCTGCCCGACTCCAAGGGCGGTTTCGGCATCTGCTATTCCAATCCCGTGCAGCTCTCGGAGGAAAACAACCGTACTTACCTTTTCTACCGCGGTTCGGACTTCAAGCCCAACTTCGTCGTGTCCGACGACCTGAAAACCTGGAGCAAAGGCTATACGCTCGTCAAGAACGACAGCGCCTACGGCAGCTACGGCCGTCCCTATACGAAAATTACCACCAACCACAAGGACAAGATTTTCTTTGCCTTCACCGACGGCCATCCCCGCGACCGTGCCACCAACTCCATCTACTTCATGATGTACAAGGACGGCAAGCTCTGCAAGGCCAGCGGCGAAGTCATCTCCCCCGACATCTACACCCCCGTGGCCCCTTCACAGACCGACAAGGTGTATGATGCCTCGAAAACCTTCAACAAGGCCTGGATCTGGGACATCGCCTACGACAAGGACGAACGCCCCGTCATCGTCTATGCCCGCTTCAACCATTCCGACAGCCGCCACTCCTACTGGTATGCCCGCTGGAACGGAAAAGCCTGGGAAAACCACCGCATCACCGACGCCTGCCAGTATTTCATGCGCAGCCCCAAACATGCGGACAAGAATTATGTGGAGCATGAGGAAAACTACTCGGGCGGCGTCATCCTCGACCACGAAGACCCCACCATCGTCTATACCTCACGTCCCGTCAACAACGTGTTCGAAATAGAGAAATGGCAGTTCAATCCCTCCACGAAGAAATGGACCACAACGGCCGTAACCCGCAACTCCTCACGCGACAACATCCGTCCCTTCGTCGTCCGCAACCACCGGCCGGGACAGCCCGCAGTGCTGTGGATGTACAACTACGAATATCCCGGCTTCAGAGCCTACAACAGCGCCATCCGCATTGACCAAGTGGCCAAGGGATTCGACGCCGCCCTTACGCGCGAAAACATCCTGAAGGTGGGCGCCAAGGTGGCCGACTGGCAGGTGCGCGCCTATCAGCAGCGCCGCCCGGCCAGCAACGTCATCCGCGACTGGCGGAACGGCGTGCTCTTCAACGGCATGTTCGACTGGGCTGAATACTACGAAAAGGAAACGTCCGACCCCAAGTACTTCCAGTTCATCCAGAAAATGTTCAACGCCGAATACTGGGCACCGGGCAACCGGCTCTATCATGCCGATGACATCTGCGTCTGCCAGTGCTACCTCGACATGTACAACAAGTATGGCCGCAAAAACTATCTCAAGCCCACTCTGGCACGCGTGGAATGGGTGCTTGAAAACCAGCCCACAGGCAACATCGACAACAGCAAGGGACCGAGCGACCGCTGGTGGTGGTGCGACGCCCTCTACATGGCCCCGGCCGTCTACACACGCCTCTATGCCATTACCGGCGAGAAGAAATACCTCAAATTCTTCGACCAGGAATTCAAAGCCTGCTACCGGCAGCTTTACGACCCGGAGGAATGCCTCTTCTTCCGCGACTCCAACTATCTCGGCAAAAAGGAAAAGAACGGCAAGAAGGTGTTCTGGGGACGCGGCAACGGATGGGTGATGGGCGGACTCGCCGAAATCCTCAAGACGCTGCCGGCGGATGAAAAGAAATACCGGAAATTCTACGAAGACCTGTTCCGCGAAATGGCACAGCGCATCATCCGCTATCAGGATGCCGACGGCTACTGGCACGCCAGCCTGCTCGACATGGATAGCTATCCCGAACCCGAGACCAGCTCCACCGGCCTCATCACCTACGCACTGGCCTATGGCATCAACGCCGGCCTGCTCGACGAGGCCACCTACAAGCCCGTTGTCCTGAAAGGCTGGAATGCACTGGTCAAGGCGGTCGACACCGAAGGAAAGGTATGCTGGGTACAACCCGTCGGTCAGGACCCGCGCAAGATTTCCAAGAAATCGACCGAAGTATACGGCGTAGGCGGTTTCCTCATGACCGCTGTCGAAATGAGCAAGATGATAAAATAATCCCTGCCGGAAAAGGCAACGGATTTCCACTATCGAAAAAAACTACTTATTCATATTACTCTCTCTCTGGAAGACTCCGGATGCTGGCAGAACGTTCCCTGCCACGCAGCCGGAGCCTTTTTTTCATCCGGAAGCGCGATGCGGGAAAAGTGCGCACTACCGTAATCACTCCAAAATTGCCAGAAGAAGATAAAGCTCCTGAATTCCGGTTCTTTTATTATGGGAAAAAGGTCGTAAAGGCATTACAGAAATAACGTGAGTTCGGTTCGGTGTAAGAAAGTCTTTTTAAAGTTGTGGGAATGAGATATTTTTGGTATATTTATAATTGAAAACAAACAAGTTACATAAAAATATTCATTCCCATGACTGATACAAATTTAATAGAAATCTTCTGTATTCTCGATGAGTTTTGCAAATATTTTGCTTTTGAACTGAAAAAACATACTTTGGACAGCTCCGGTAAACGCCGCCGCAATCATGCATGCCTCATGTCCGATAGTGAGGTGATGACCATACTCATACTCTTCCATACCGGTCGTCACCGCGACCTCAAGTCGTTCTATCTGGGCTACGTATGCCACACCGCTTTGTCGAGAGGCAGCAGAAGGTCGGACCTCACCTTCTGTTATTCCTGCAGATCTATGCATTGGGCGAATGTTCAGGTATATCCATCATCGACTCCACTCCGCTTGCCTCCTGTCACATTAAGCGGGCCGGCAGCCATAGGTCAATGAGGGGATGGGCGGCCAAGGGCAAGAGCACGATGGGCTGGTTCTTCGGATTCAAGTTGTCGGACTTATTGCGTATAATCTTTTGCCAAAGAAACCATCAATGAATATCGAAATCATTGACAAAAACAGATGTATCGCATAATTTCTTATACCGAACTCGCGTAGAAATAGAATATTTTTTATTTTTGCAAACTGAAAAACAAACTACTGCTGACAAAACATGTCTATCAAAGCCTTAAACCCCATCATAAAAAAAATATTCATACTCATTATCTTGTTGTTACCCCCATGCATACATGCTGAAAATGAATCCGCCATCAGATGTTCCAATGCTCACATCATTCCCCGCCCCCAAAAGCTAACGATACGGCCCGGAGAATTCATTTTGGACAATGAGGTCCACATACATTGCAGTGACCGTCATTTCCTCCCGTATGCCGACAGCCTGGCCCAGCGGATCTTCCGTTCATCGGGCATTTCCCTAAAAAAAGAATGCAACAGAACAGCATGCAAATACATCGCTTTCGAACATAACAGCCAGCTTGGCCACGACGAATACATCATAGACATCAACACAGATCGGATTCTTATCAAAGGAGCCAGTGAAGGAAGTATTTATTACGGACTGCAAAGTCTCCTGCAACTTTTTCCCAACGGCGTGGAAAGCCATAAAGGGTATTCGGGCACTCGCTTCCTGCTTCCATGCCTATATATACACGACTGGCCTAAAAAACCATATCGCGGTGTTCTTATTGATGTATGCCGCCACTTTTTCACGGTCGATGAGTTGAAAAAACAAATCCAAATACTGGGAGCGCTAAAAATCAACCGGCTCCACCTTCACCTCACCGACAACCAAGCCTGGCGGATAGAAATCAGAAAATATCCGGCACTGATTAAACACTCCGCTATTGCTGAAACTTACAACAACAGACGTTACGGTCCTTTCTACTATACACAGGACGACATTCGGGACATCGTCTCCTATGCCGCCCGACATAATATTGAAATCATCCCGGAAATCGAATTTCCCGGGCATTCTCTTTCTGCCCTTGTACCTTTTCCTGAACTGTCATGCCAAGGAGGTCCCTTCGTCAGCGAACAAGTCTTTGGATTTGAAGAGAACGTATTCTGCGCTGGAAACGATAAAGTCTATGGTTTCATGCAGGATGTACTGACAGAAATCGCAGCCCTTTTCCCTTCTGAGTATCTCCATATCGGAGGCGATGAATGTTCTAAAACACGTTGGAAACAATGTCCGAAGTGCCAAGCCAAAATTCGTGAATTAGGCTTCAAACCGGACAAAAATCGGTCTGTTGAAGAGCAGCTCCAGAGTTATGCCATCCATCGCGTCAGCCATTTTATCACCCGCCGGTTAAGAAAAAAAGTTATAGGGTGGCATGAAATTCTGGAGGGGGGAACGAATAAGGACATCACCATCATGAGTTGGCGAGACCCACAAATAGGTTATCGCGCTGCTGCCGACGGACACGATGTCATCCTTACACCCATGCCTCATGGATTTTATCTGTGCGATTATCAAGGAGCTGTGGAGGTTGAGCCCGCAGCAAGCGGACTCTTCTCTTCCCTTCAACAGATTTACCAATATGACAGCAGTACGGAACAGTTAAATGCAAAACAGAGAAAGCACATTATCGGCCTGCAAGCCTGCGCCTGGACCGAATGGTGCCCCAATCTAAGCAGTTTGGAATACACCTTATACCCCCGTACCGCCGCGTTAGCCGAGAACGCGTGGACAATGGATAGCCTTAAAAACTGGGACGATTTTCAAAAAAGACTGGACCATTTGTATGTTCGTCTAAAATATAAAAACGTAAACTTCCACATCCCTATGCCGGAAGGAGTCCTGACCCGTAATATCATCCTTACAGGGGATTCCGTCATACTCAAATTCACCAACTCCCGTTCATTGCCTATGGTCTATACCGATGACGGGACATCCCCGCGCGCCTCTTCCACCATCGTCCCGAAACAGCTCTGCATCAGCCGGGCCTGCACATTGAAAGTAGCCACTGTCGTTGCTGATTCGCTACTGAGCCCCATTCGGGAAATTTTCGTTGAACGGCAGCCGCTTCCGGGGAAAAAACAACAGAAGACCACCAACGGTATCCGCCTGCAGATTGCCGAAGGACTGTTCGAAAACGGAACAGACTATACCAGACTGCCATTTGTAAAGGACACAATTATCTCTTCTTTCAAAGACTTCAACAAAGACAAATTTGATTTCAGGAAACCTTCTGTTGCTGTATACACCGGTTTTTTCTACCTGCCAGAAACAGACATCTATACTTTTATGACCAACAACGAAGAGTTATGGATTGACGATCAATTGTTAATCACCAACCCAACCTCATCACGCTTCTATGCCTGCAAGAAAATGGCCTTTCTGGAAAAGGGGCATCACAAGTTTCGCTTAGTCTTCTCTAATCGGTTGAAAGAAGGATTCGCCACTTGCTGGTACGACATAGGATTCATCTTCCGCCGTTCACAATAAACCCCAAATCGGTCGAGGTAAACTGTTTGTGGCTTTATTTGTAATATACAGATAAGCAATAACTTACAAACCTATTTTCCTAATGACCTCCATTAGAAAATAAAGTTTGCAATATATTCTTTTTCAATAATATACAAGCTGTATCACGAAAATAGGATATTCTAATGACCGATTTGGGATAAATATATTTCACACCACACTCCCATTGCAAGAGCAATGAACCTCAATTTATCGTTGTGATTCTGCGGGAAAATTCCCAGACTGTAGTAACCTTCACAAACCGACTACGTGGCTTCTCATGAAAGAGTAAACCCCTCACGGGACCACACATATAACTCAAACACATGAAAAACGGCAAAAGAAAGAGGCACGCAGCCGGAACCTGCCGATTCCGCAACTGCATGCCTCTTTTCCTATAGAGAGATACAAACCTTTTAGTTCCTTCCGACGCGGGAACGGCCACTACCGGACCGCTCTTCCCGCCAGGACATCTGCAACCGTAGAGCCGGCCGCATCAGATGAGCGCCTTGCTGTATGAATTCTTCTGCTCGCCCGACTCCGTCTTGAGCTTGATTACCCACGGCCCTTCGGAGCTGACGCCTTTCATGCTGACGTTATACTGGTTCGTAGTGGTTTCATACACCTTCAGTTCCTGCTTGTGGAGCAACTGCGCACCCGTCACTTTCAGTCCCTTCGGCACAGCCACCTTCAGCATGTCGGAAACAGGACGGTTGAAAACAATCATATAGATTTCGTCCTGATGGTTCTTGGTGAAATATCCCCAGCTCTGCTTGGTCAGTCCGGCATAGCCGCAACCATAAATGGCTTCCCCGTTTTCCTTCATCCACTTGCCGATATACTGGGCCAGCTGCTTCTCCTCGGGACGGAAGTCACCGTTGCCCTGCGGGCCGAAGTTGACGAGCATGTTTCCACCCATGGATACGGCGTGCACCACGTTTTCCAACACCTCGGGATTGGTCTTCACATAGCTGAGCGTCCAGTCCTTGTGGTAGCCCCACTGGTTCTCAGGTATGGTCATGGCAGCCTCCCAGTCCATACGGGTCACCTTCAGGTCCTTGACAGGGTCGGGCAGACGGCGCTCGTAGCCCGATTCATAGTCGCCCATCAGGTGTCCGTTGGTATCGAAATGGCGCGCACCATAGTCGTCGGCACGCAGACGGCTGTTGACGGTCACGCCCGGAATCAGTTCCTTGAGCATGCGCTCCATCTTGGCCGTCCACCAGCCGTTTTTCTTGACGCTGGCATCCCAGGTGCCGTCAAACCAGAAGTCGATGACGGTGGGATAGCGCGTAGCCAGTTCGCGCAACTGGTTTTCGGCAAACTGCAGGAAGCGGTCGAACGCCTGCTTGTCCTCCTCGGTCTTAATGTCATAACGCCAGTCGGGATGGCTCCAGTCGAGCACGGAATAGTAGAGGCCCACATCAATGCCTTCCTTGTTGAACGCCTTGACCACCTCGCCTATCAGGTCTTTCTTATAGGGGGTATTGGCAATGTTGTACTTCGTATATTTCGAAGGCCACAGGCAGAAGCCTTCATGATGCTTGGTGGTAATCTTCACATACTTTACGCCCATGTCCTTGAACATCTTGGCCCATTTCGTGGCGTCGAATTCCGTGGGATTCCACTGGTCCATCAGTTTCATCCATTCGTCTGTGGACACACCTGCCATGCTCTTGAGGAACTCGGCAGCACCGCGATAAGTCTTTCCCTTCCATTCGCCACCGGGGATGGCATACAATCCCCAATGGATAAAGGCACCCAGACGGGCATCTCTGAACTTCTGCATGGCGGCGTCCTGACGCATGCCCAGACGGGTGGCACCATACTTCAACGGCTTCTCCAAATCAGCCGGCTTCTGCGCCGATGCAAACGGAGCCAGCAGAAGGCAGGCCAGTGCAGCGGTTACAAATCTTTTTCTCATATTGTCTGTTTTTTGTTGATGGAGTAATTGTTTTTCACGAGCAAAGTTAACTCATTAATAGCAGATATTTATACATTAATTTTGCATATAATTGTCATTATTTTGCAAGTTTCGCTTGCATGAATCACATTCTTACAATAGGAAAAGTATATATGCGTACAAAAGAAACAAAAAAGGACAAATTCTGCTGTGGTACAAGTCCACCTGCAGAATCTGTCCTGCTTCATTCACCCATCCAATGCCGGATGTAAGCGCTTATTCCTCAATGGGCACTGCGGGATGGTCCCAACCCGTTGTGTAGGAAATGGCCTTCAGCATGTCGTCGGTCAATTCCTTCAGTTCGCCGCTCTCCACAAGTGCATCCATGTCAGCCTTGAACTCATCATACATCTCAGGCGTCATCACATAATATTTGGTGCCGTAGTCATTGAGTTCAAGTGCAATCTGGCGCAGATAACCCCACTGGTCGAAGAAAGGCATCAGGTTGTAGCCCACCAGGCGGCTGGTCTTGCGGATGTAGTTCAGGATGAACGGTACGGCATTCTCCTGATACTTGCAGTGATCCTTGGTGATATAAGAATCCTTCACCCAGCAGGACTCGGGATATTTCTCCTTCAACACATCCAAACGGTTGAGTTTGTTTCCGTTCTGCGCACTGGCTATGATTTCATACTTGTCAAGACCACTTTGCTTCTCGATGACAGAACCCTCAGGATTGTCATTCTGGCGCAAAGCCTCATACCAGTCGGGCGCAAAGTCGGGGAAACCGTTCATGGTGAAATAGCTGAAAAGCTTGATCAGCGGAGCGAGTGGTCCGTTGTTTCCAGTCTCTCCATAGGAAACCCCTCTGTGCTTGTTCTCGGCAACAGCAGCAATCACACCGTCCTTCATCGCCTCACACATCTGCTGCATCTTTGGACTATAACTGAACTTGGAGCGTGCCGCATAGGCCTTCTGGCGTGCGTCACTCTGTTTGTTACCGCCGGAGTAGCCCTCATCTTCCATGAAAAGGCGGGTTTCGTTATCATATTTGGGTATGTCACGGCCAATCATGACTACGTTGTAGTAAGACTGGATGTTGTTGGTCACCTCGCTCATGCCCGACCACTTGAAGTAGGGGGTCATCTGATGCTGGTGGCCCCACTCGTGGCTCAAGCCCCAGATGCTGAAACGTGCACAGTCGAGCGTACGCTGCTCGGTATTCTGATGGAAGGCAACACCCAGACCGCCGGAGAACATGTAGTAAGTGAAGTTCACGTAAGCCAACGACTTGTTCTTGGGGATACGGTTGTATTTTTCCCAACCCAAAGAGCGCTGCTCCCAAACTACCAGAGAGTCGAGCGTATTGATGTACTGACGGTAGCCAAGCCCGCCGGAAGTCGACTTGCAGTATTTAGAAAGTCCCTCCGATGTCCAGACAGAATGCACCTTCTTGCCTACGAGGTCCATGCAGAAGTTCTTGGCATTCTTGCACATCTCGAGCATCTGCTCGTTGGTCTTGTCGCTGGAGAGGTAGCCGTTCTGTTCGCCGTTGACGAAGTGAACACGGATGTCGTTATACTGTTCGGGGTCGTCCTGGCTATAATAGCAGATATAGGCCAAACCATCCCAATCGTAGGTATAGTCGATAACATTCACACCGTTGTGCAGTGCATAGGTTGAGATGTACGGGTCACCGCCATCAAAGTTATTGCCCACCTTACCGATATACCAGGCTACGACTTTGAGGTTGACATTCATGCCTTCGGGAATGCCACTCACCACTACCGCCTGCTTGCTCTTGGCCGGGAAGTGGATGCCCGTCACACCGGCAAACTGGTCGTAGTTGACGCCCATGGCGTTGTGCACAAGGTAGCACTCATAGTCGGCCACACGGTATTCCTTGGAATAGTCGCCCTGATAAAGTTTGTAGGCCAGGCTGCGGATGAAGGGATTGACAATGCTCTTGATGTCCTTCTCCGTCACGCCTTCGCGCAGTTCACTGTAAACATCGTCGGCAAAAATAGCATACTCTGCGCTGTTCTCGCCCTTCACCCAGAACTCCATTTCCGCACAGGAAGCCACATTGTCGGCGCTGGTCAGCACCTTGATTTGAATGGATTCAGGCTTCTTCAGTCCGCCGGCAAAGTCCACCTGCTTTTCGCCCGCCGTCTGCTTCCAGTCATAGCTGCCATAAAGCTTGTAATCGGACTCTCCTTCGAGTTTCACATAGACTTCCACCTGGCCGAAGTAACCTTTTCCTTCCTCTGCATTGGGAACATACTTCAGGAAGTCAATCTGATGCACGTCCTTGAAATTATAGGTCAGCACCAGTTCCTTGCCGTCGGTGAGCTGTGCCGTATAGCTGGTGTGCAGATTGGAGTCGAAAGTGGCGGAAATCGTGTTCTGCCCTTCTTCGCCACCGGTGGTTTCCGCACCCGAAGGCTTGTACCGGCTGTCTTCGGGCAGATAATTCATGGAGTCGTCAGCGCTTTGCGTCAGGGCCATTACCTTGGTCAGCTCCTTGCCTTCCTCCGTACAAGTCAGCGTAACCTTAGCCGTGCGCGGCGTATTGGCATAGTTTTGCGTGGCGTGCAGATAGATTTTCGTTCCTTCCTTCTGCACCTGGAGCCAGTCGGCATCATCGGTCACGTCAAACGAAACGTTCGATTCCACGTCGAGGCTCAGCAAGCGCTCCTGTGCACCGATACTGCGTTCGCTCGGAACGACCATGATGGGCAATGCGTCCTCGGGCAGCGGAGTCTGTGCCATTGACGGCGCAGCCAGCAGGCAACAAAGAGCCACCCATCCGGATTTCTGTAGGGTTGTATTGATTTTCTTCATTTTCCTTATTGCTTTTCAAAAGTTACCATTTTACTCAAAGTATCACTTTCTGTCCGTTGACGATATATACGCCCTTGGGAAGAGACAGGCTGACGGAACCGCTGACGGTATTCTTCCACACCACCTTGCCTTCCAGGCTGACAACTGTAGCCTGCACCGGCTGCGCGCTGCTGAGCTGAAGCTGGCCGCCGTCAACGCTGACCTGCAATCCGTTGTCGGCCACCGTAGTACCGATACTGGTAACGTCATCGCCGATGGCTATAGGCTGGCTCTGCACAACAAAACCATAGGTCTTCGAGGTCAGTTGCGCATAAGCCCTCTTCTGGGGGGTGAAGAAGGAGAACTTACCGTTGGTCACATAATAGTCGCCCGTGCCGGAGGAAGTGGTGCGGCGGGTCATCTCGGTGGCCTCTCCGTTCTCGTCGACGGTAAACCACTGATAGTTGGCGTCGAGACGTCCGCCGGCCAGCGAGCAGAAGTCGCGGAGATCAATGGCCGTAGTTCCCTTGTCCGCCCACGACGGAGCCAGTTCGGCATAGGGAACGCCGTCCTTCATCTGCATACCGTCCACTTCTGAAATATCAAACGGAGCCTGAGGCTCAAAGCTCAGCCACGTAGGCGCATTGAGCTTCGTGGGCAGCACGGAGAAAGTCAGGCTGTTGCCACCGACATTCATTGAAGAAAGCTTGGCCGACCCACTGATATTCAAATCGGTCAGACCATTGTCCGTACACGAGATGTCCACCAGATTTTCGCCTGAGGAAAGGTCAATGCTCTTTATCTGGTTGCCGTCGCAAATCACCTGTTCCGCCATTGCGCCCTTATTGGCAAAAGTCAGCGTAGGGATTTCATTGCCCTGGCAGTTGAGTGTCTGCAACTTCGTGCACTTACTCAGATTCAGACTCACGGAAATACGGTTGTTGCTGCAGTCGAGACTGCGGAGATTCTCGTCGTAAACGTAGAACTTTTCAATTTGATTTCCGCTGATGTTCAGATACTGCAAAGTGGGCAGTTTGTAATAATAACGGTCGGTAAACGCGTTGTTCGAAAGATTCATCGACTCAATGCTGGAAAGGTCCTGGTCCGGATTGTTGCTGTCGGTAAAGACCAGCGTAGCCAGCTGGTTGTTCGAGCAGTCCAAGTCCACCAGATATTTCATATTCCGCAGGTCGAGCGATGTCAGTTCGTTGCCGGAACAATAAAGCGAATGCAGCCCCGTGGCTCCGGAAAGATCCAGCTCCGTCAGTCCGCAATTCTCGCAGTTCAGCATAAACCAGTCGCCATAACCCTGCACTGAAAGATGACTGCCCTTGACAGTTCCCTCAATGCGTACCAACGGGCTTTCGCCCTCTTGTGCATAAGTGACAGGATTGCCGTCACCCCAGTCCACGATCACACCTCGCATGTTCTGATTGACCAGCAACGTAATCGGTGAGCCGACTTCCTTGACAGTGGTCATTCTGACCATACGTTCTTGTGCCGCAACTGCCGAAGCTGCCAGCATACCGCCGGCCAGCAACGCATTCCGCAACATCAGCCTCTTATTTGCCATAGTAGTTAAGGTTGAAATGATTATAATATTTTATTTCGATTCTCAGTTTTTCAAACACATACGCAAAAGCCGGCTACAGCCGGACAATGTCGGAACGGACCGCCTCACATTCGCGGCCTTTCTGCAAATTTATAAGAAAAACATCTTCCATCCTATGCTCAATTTTGCAAATAATCATCCTTTTTTTACCAATTCACCGATTGGGAAACTTCATCGCACATGCAGCGATTTCTCCCGACGGACTTTCCCTTCCGCTGTCTGCCAGTATTATAAAGTCCAACCAGCCGTTAAAACTGAATCTGGCTATTATCAATATTTCCAATGCCCGGCATCAGGAAACCAGCACGACAACCCGTCAATACCAATCAATTACGAATGCCACCCCAACAAAATGCGTTTTACCGGCCGACGGGGAATAAAAAGGGCAACCCTTTTGGCCTTTGGAACGGCTGTTGGGTCACCCTCTTCACTTTCTCTTCGTCCGTCAGGAATTTTTCCATTCGACACCCTATCGCAGTCATTCCCAAACAGGAAAAGCCCACTACGTCCGGCAGTCATCACTCCTCGCCATGATAGGCGCGAATCATACGCCCAACTTCTTCCAACACCTCAACATCAATCTCACGGATGCGGCCCTCATAATCCGGACCCACATTCAGAGAGAAAATGTTGCCGTATTTCACGGCTTCCTTGTAATCGTTGAAAATTTTCTCCGCCGAATGGCAAAGTCTGTCGTGCTTAGGGAGCGAATAGAACCAGTCGGCTCCTCCCTGATGGGGCGGCAGAATGGGGTAGGTAAACTCGGCCACCCGATAACCGGTATAGCTGCTTTCCTGGTCTTTATTATAGCGCGTAGCCGAAGCGTCGCCTAACTTTCCTGCGCAACCTCTCTCTCGCAGACAAAGACGACCGGAGGGTTCTCCATGGTTGTAGCCCACATAGCAGTTAGGCTGGAAACGATGTACCCACTCCGTCGTTTCCTTATGCGAAAGTCCTCCGTCACCGGCGGCATGGTCAAACCATATAAATTCAATCGGACCGTATTCCGTCAACAGCTCTTTAAGCTGCGCCTTCTTCATCTCCGGATTCCGCCCGCCATTACCGGTGCCCCGCTTCGCTCCCGGCCAGTTCCAATCCCCTTCCGAAAAATAGATGCCGAGTTTGATACCATATTTGTCGCACGACTTACGAAGTTTTTTCAGCACATCCTTCTTCAGCGGCGAGTTCGTCACTTTCAAATCCGTGGTTTTAGTGTCCCAAAGGCAAAACCCATCATGATGTTTAGTCAACAGATAAATATATTTCATGCCGGCTTTTTTTGCCACCTTCGCCCATTGGTCGGTGTCACAATGGGTGGCACGAAAAAATTCAGGAGGCAATTCCTCCCCCGTCCATTCCTTCCCTGAAAAGGTACTGAACGACCAGCAAATGAACATACCAAAGCGCATATCTGCCACTTGGCGGGCACGAACATCTTCGGGTACAGGCTCACGCGATATAGTTGGCCGTTTACGCGCCACGACCACCACAGGAAGCAGAAGAATCACGAACAGCAAAAGTAATCCCCTTCTTTTCATAATTCTATTTTTATAATTGAACTTAAACACAAGATTCACAGTTTTTCCAACCTATATGCCCCACCGGGCTACTGGCGGACAGCGCCGGAACAGACCGTCTCACATTCACGGTCTTTCTGCAAATTTATAAGAAAAACGCCTTCGGTTCTATGCAAAAATTTGCAAACAGTCATCCGTTTTATCCAAATTTCTGCCCGTGCGGGCCGCAAAAACAAAAGTAAGGACAGAAATTTCTAAAGTAAGGATTGTTTTTCCTAAAGTACTGACTGTTTTTTCTAAAGTACTGAGTGTTTTCCGGACCCCGGAAACCGATGGCGCACAACACCGCCGGGACGAAACACGACAGGCCAAAAAAGGCTGTGCAGACGCCTTACGCACTGCACAGCCTTCGCTTTCTTCATCCGCCGGTCCTCCCCGGCCGACGGCCGGAAGGAACACTGGCGGGATAGGGGGAGTTGATTACTTGACAATGACCTTCTTGCCACCTACTACGTAGATGCCCTTGGGAAGACCCTTGACGGCCTGGCTGGCCTTCACGTTGGAACGGATCTTGACACCGGAAATCGTGTATACGTCCGTCGGAACGTTCTTGATGACTTCCATACCGTCTACGGCAGTGCCTTCGCCCGTGATGTCACCGGTCAGTTCAAGCATGTATTCGCCTTCGTCTTCGGTGTCAACCAGCTTGCTGTTGAAGAAACCGGTACCGGCCTCTACTGTCTCACCACCTTCGGAGATGAGCACCTTGCTGTTGTACATGTAACCGTAACCGGCTTCCAGTTCAAAGGCTACAGGAGCGGATACCAGACCGTTCTGCTCAACGGGTTCGTAGTTGTAGGTCAGGTTCAGGCTCTCTTCGACACTCTGGTTCAGCAGGTCAATCATCACGAAGTTCTCGGCGCTTGTACCTTCTTCTGCATTCTCAGCGTCGGTAACAATCACAAACGGAGTTCCGGCCGGAATGGTTTCATCATCGGCATAAGCCTGCAGCTGAACGAAGCCGTCCTTCTTGCCGAGCACCTTCATTGCCGTGTAGTTGTTCGTGTAAACGTAGCCAATCTCGAACGGAAGCGTCATAATCTGTGCCTGGCCTGCCTTTGCATCCTTCTTGTAGCTGGATACAAAGCCGTTGTCGTCTGTTACCTCTACAAACTGAAGCTGAGCTGCATGGTTGGCACGGTCGTAATAACGGACAGCGTAACCGGAATTGTTCAAAGAAAGGAACTGGTCATCCACCAGTGCAATCATAATGTTTTCCGGAGTTACGCCCGGACGGAACTGGAAGTAGCTCGGTGTCTTGGAGTAGCGCACGCGACGTGCAGGTTCTGCATCATTCTCAGCAAATTCAGTTTCCAATTCCTCTTCGCTCATGCCTTCGAGGATATTCTTCATATAGAAGCCGTTGGCCAGGTTGCGGAAGGCATAGCCGTTCTCGCCCTTCTCCAGATACCACAAGGTATTGAAGCGCTCTTCGGCATCGTCATTGACATCATAACCCCAAGCGGTGGCGTCATTGATGTCGGCATTCATCGAAGCCACGCAGGCATTGTTCATGTTATATTCGTTACCGTCTGCATCAAATCCGGCAACACATACCAAGCGGTATACCTTGCCTGCCTCGGGCACGTACATCTTACCGTAGAACTCATGCTCGGCTGCACTCAGCTTGTCCATGCGCTCTTCCATTTCGGCGATGCCGAGAACCTTGTCTTCCATTTCCTTGCTGATTTCGTCGATGACAGCCTGGAAGGCAGCCTTAGCACCTGTCTGGAAGTAACCCGGAGTCTGGCCTTCTTCGCTGGTGTCATCCAGCAATTCCTGAGCTGCAGTCAGCGCTTCGGTCAGTTCGGTCGGGTCGGGATAAGCAGCCATGAAGGCTTCGTGGGCAGCTACAAGAGCGTCGATGGTAGCCTGAGTAGCGGCACCGGCAGCCACTTCAGCTTCAGCCGCTGCAATGGCATTGTCCATTGTGTTGCGAATGTCCTCGGGCACAAGTGCATAGCGCGGATTCTCTACGCAGTCGGCTGCATCATACAAGCGGAGTTCGCTTACATGCCAGCAGGGACCATAGCCGTAAATCTGATTGGCCTTCGTGCGGGTAACAACCAGACGGAAGTGCTGCACGGGACGGTCGAAGGTAAACTTGCCTACATAAGTTGAGGAATCCTTGACACCGGCAGGATAGTTCGTAGCATACTGATAGATAACAGTATCCTTCACCAAAGTATCCATCCACATCGGAGCCTCGAGGTCACCGCCTTCGGGCACTACGATTGCAATGCGTGAAGGATTACCGTTGTCATTGTTGTGACGCTTGGAGAACTTCATATAGAGTTCGGTCACTTCCTTGCCCAAGTCAATCTGTACCCAATGCCAGTCGTCTTTAGGAGCCTTGTCGGCATGCCACCAAGTGTGATAATAAGTAGTCAGATCGCCATCGAAAGGAGCGGCCTCGGAACCTTCTGAAGTTTCCGTCGCATTACATTTTTCGAAACTGCTGACAAGCCCTGCACCTGAAGAATAATATTTTCCGTCGAAAGTCAAACCGCTCTTCAGTTTCAGTCCGTTCACTTCACCGGCTACTTCATTAAGAAGAGCAGCCAGCTTATTGTTCAAAAGGTTCTGGTTGACACCGTCAGCCAACTTGGCAATGGTATCGGCAGGAATAGCGTCGAAACGCCACTGGCTGTTCTCGGAAGTACTGTTCCAGCGAATCAAATCACCCACAGCCGTACGGTTGATAGTTGCACCGTTCTGGTCCTTGAGAATGTGCCAGGGGCCTGTAAACTGAGTGGCTGTGAAGTAACCGGTAGAATCGGCCACCAATGGGAACGGGCTTACGCCGCCCGGATTGACGCCCAGATAATTGCCTGTGCTCCAGCTCTGGATGAAGTACTGGCCCGGCTTGGACGACTGACGGATGTACCAAATGTATTTGGCGTCGGCCACTGTCCACACTGCCGGCTGCGCCTTGTTCTGGTCGGCGCGTGCCTTGGTGCCGGCATCGTAGGCGATGCCCTTGATACCACGGTTATAGAGAGCATAGTAGCCGTCAGACAAAGGAATCACGTTGGCTTCATATTTCTCGAAAGAAGCGATGATGGCTTCACGGACACGGTCGCATTCTGCCGGGTCGGCGTTCATATCTGCAACCAATGCGGTAGCCTCATCGTATATGGCCTTCATCTCATTGTACAGTTCCTGGCTGATGCAACCCGGAGTTGTACCCACGGGGAAGACATTTTCATCAAAGCCGTTAACATAATATTTGCTGTAAATTTCGTTCAGCTTTTCATAGGCGGTCAATTCACGCTCAACGGCACGATACACGTACCAGTTGTTTGTGCTTATATACGTCATGAAGGAGGGGTTATAGTAAAAGCCGATGTACAGCTGCTTCTCCGGGTGACAGAGCACCCAGGCACCGCCGTCCAAACATTCCTGGAAATACATGTGATTGGAATAGTACAACCAGTCGCTGAGGTCGACACCTTCATGAATTGTACCCTTACGGGCGGTAAAGCGGAATGCTTTCTCAATATTGGCGGTGTACTTTTCGCTTTCGCTGGTCAGATACTTGCCGTTTTCCAGGTTCTTCAGCACATAAAGCGGGAAAGTCTGACCGCTGTGCGTCACCTCTCCTACCTCGATAAAACTATAAATACAAGAGGTGTTCACCTGCTGAAGGGTATTCTCCGAACTGCTGTTCAAAAAGCCGTTCTCCGATTGTCCCTTGTCATTGTAGCCTTCCTGAAGGACATAATAGTTGCCATCTCCGGCTTCGATTTCGTCGACGCTCGTCGGGTCATACTCCCAGGCACGCTGGCCCCACGAAGTTCCCGCAAACAGCAGCATCAACAGAAATACAAGTGTAAAGTTTTTCTTCATTGTAATCTGGATTTAAGTTAAACGATAATCTGTATATTGCATGTGCAATTGCTGCAAAAATAAAGTTTATTCCTTAGTATTTCTCACCCTATTTTTGCAAAACACGCCGCTTTTTTTGCAAAAATCATATCTACTCGCTACAAAAGTCCTGTCAGAGGAGAACTGCAACCATAAAAATCCTGAACGGGGACGGTATATCAAAAAATAAAGGTACTGAGTGGAAAACACACTCAACACCTTTATTATTACTACTGAAATTCAAGAAGTTTTACTTTGTTCTTCAGGAAAACCAAGCCTGTTGCTCCTTTTTTTCCTTCCCAGACGCCGGATTCCGGCAGCAGGGGAATGCTGCCCGGCGGACTACCGGTACAGCCAGCGGTTGAGCACTGTATGAGGCGTGGCCACCGCAAATTTGTAGAAACGCGACTTCGGGTAGCGGTCGAGCTGAACCACGAAGCGTCCTTCCCGGGCCTTTACGCGCCCCACTTCCACCCATTCGTCCTTTCCGCCTTCCTTGTAATGGTTGGTCGTAGCCATATAAATCACAGCGTCATCCTTCGAACGGCCACACTGCCAACGGAGTTCCACCTCATTGTCATAGGGAAGCGTAGTCAGCTCATAAATGTCGCTTTTGCCATAGAAAGAAATGCCATCCTTTTCGAAAGCCACGTCACGCGGCATTTCAAATCCCATAAAACGGCAGATGGTAGGCAGGATATCGACCAGCGCAAGTGTGGGGCGCCCGAACTGTGCATTCAGCCCGCCGACATTGGTCGAAATCCACACGCTGCGTTCACGGGCCGACTGTCCGCCATGGGAATGTCCGCTCTCGCCGCGGCCGTGGTCGGTGGTAAGTATCACCATCCACTCCTCGTCGAAATGCTTTTCGCGGTATTGCACAGCCTCCCAGATGCGGGCCACCTGTTCATCCGTCTTCCTGACATAAGTATCCGAATATTCGCCATTGCCGTGACCATGAAACGCCTCGTCGGTGTACCAGAGATAGACCCAGCTCAGGTCGGGCGCATTGCGACGGATGCACTCGGCTGCTTCGCGGCACACCACAGAGTCGATGGCAAAGACATCGGGACTGCCATTGGGCCTCTTGAGACGGCCGCTGTCGAGTTCATACCCGTCGCGCACGTAGTCGATTTTCAGGCCGCCGGTTTCGGGCTTTCCCTCGCCAATGAGCACGGTGCGGTTGTCGGTCCAGCTCGAAAAGAGGGCCGTCGTATAGTTTTTCCGCTGTTCCTTGGCTATTCTGAAGAGCGACCAGTAATTATAGTTGGGCTTGAGGTTGGAGTTGCCGGGCACATTGTGCTTGTTCAGCCAGGTTCCGGTCAGAATGTTCATATAGCCCACGGCCGAAATGGTGGGCGTCTGCGAATAGGCTCCGATTTCCCCGCCGGTATAGGCCCGGGCATAGCCGCCGTGGGACGCCACGTCGAATACCGTCTTCGGATGTACCCGCTCTATATAGTCAGCCGGTATACCATCATACACCACATACACCACCTTACGCGTCCGGGCCGATGCCTGTGCCAGCATGAACAATGCGAGCAGCATCATCCAGCCCCCTTTTCTCATACAGTTGTTCTTTTTTTTCATGTTGTTTTACTTTTATTGTCTCAAACCCTCTTTCAACAGGGCATTCATTTTCGCCACCGTGTCGGGATAAGCAAAAAGCAGATTGTGCAGTTCTGACGGATCGGACCTCAAATCATAAAGTTCCGTTCCCCGGCCGTTGCCGGCCGGTATCAGTTTCCAGCGCCCCATGCGCATCGACACCTCGCCGCCATTGTTCTGCGTCAGGATGAAGTCACGATAGAGCGGTGCCTGCCGTTGCCGGAAGAGGCGGGAACCGTCTCGGCTGTCCGCACATTGTCCGGCCGGGAGAGGATGCCCGATAAGGGCCGGAACCGTGGCCATGAGGTCGAGATAAAGGAACGGCTGTTCCTGCACGAAAGGATGCTTTACCCCCTGGGGCCACGAGTAGATGAAAGGCACCCGGTGGCCTCCTTCGTGAAGGGAATATTTCTCTCCGCGCAGCCGGCCGTAAGGGTCGTGCCCGTTCATGTTCTCCAGCGCGCCGTCCTGATACCCCTCCTTTATCATGGGCGCATTGTCACTGGTCACGATAATAATGGTATTGTCGTATATTCCCTCTTCCTTCAGCGTACGCACCAGTTCACCGACACAATAGTCGAATTCCTGAATGACATCGCCATAGACACCGGCCCGTGAAGTTCCCCGAAACCGGCGGGAAGGCACACGCGGCTCATGGGCATTGTGCGTGGCGTAATAGAGGAAAAACGGACGGTCCTTGTGTTTTTTCACATATTCCCTGGCTTTTTCCAGCAGACGGCCGGCCATTTCCTCGTCCTTCCACAGCGCTTTTTCTCCCCCCGACATCCATCCGATGCGGCTGATGCCGTTGACAATGGTACCGTCATGTCCCAAATGATAAGGCATCGACAGCAGTTCGGGATGCTCCTTTCCTGTCGGCCGGCTGCCCACTTTCTTGCGGTAGGACACTTCTATCGGGTCACCGGGGGCGAGGCCGTCTACACGGTCATTCTCTATATAGACACAGGGCACACGGTCGTTCGTGGCCGGGAAATAATAGCAATAATCGAAGCCGACATCGGGCGGCCCCATGCGGACGGTCCGGTTAAAGTCCACTTTTTCATCGGCCGACCCCAGTCCCAGATGCCATTTGCCCACCAGCGCGGTGGCGTAGCCCAATTGTTTCATCACTTTCGGCCAGGTGGTCTGGCCGCTACCGATGCACAACGGCGCGTCCGCCGGCATGATGCCCACTTTCTTCCGCCAGGCATATTCGCCCGTAAGGAGAGCGTAGCGCGACGGCGAAGATGTGGAAGCCGGCGCATAGGCCTGGGTAAAGCGGACGCCTTCGGCCGCCAAAGCGTCCAGGGCCGGGGTACTGATGTTTCTGGCCCCGTAGCATCCCAGGTCGCAATAGCCCAGGTCGTCGGCCAATATGCATATCACATTCGGCAGCTCCCGGGCACCGAGCGGAGAAACGGCGATGCCGCAAAGGCAAATCTGCAAGGCGCGCCGGCCCGCGAGAGGTTTACTGGTCTGTTTCATATCCGTCTTCTTTCTTTTCCTGGCCTGAAAAGACGGAAGCGCCACAGGGCAGACCGCCTTCACCGGCTGTGTTTCATTTTTCAAAAATACTACCACACCGCCGGATTCGCGTCCCGCGGCTGCAAATTTATCAAAACCTTCTGTTCCCGTTGCCCATTCTACCCTATTTTTCCGGCACTGGCGGGCGGAAAAGCCTTTTCCGGCCATTTTCCGCCTCACAGGCTCCGCTAAAACAGGGCGGCTAACATGGCCGGCGTCACTTCGGCCGACGGGCGGAACTTATCCGACTGCATGTAATGGAGCAGCGATGTCAGCAGCTGCCGGGCCTCCGGCCGGTGATCCAAAGCGCCGGTAAGATCGGCCCCGCACAGCATCAGGCTTCCCCGCCCCACCCTGGCTTCGACAATCAGGCCCAGCGAACGGGCCGTAAACCAGTCGTCGATAATGCGGACAATGGGCTGCGGATGGCCCAGGCGCCGCAAGGGGATGGCCGTGGCACGGTGCATCGCGTCCCACCACTGGTAGTCGCTGTGATAGGACGTGGGAAATTCCTTCAGGGCGGGATGCTCCGGGTTGCAAAGGATGCCCAGCGTGTGGGGAGCCTGCCCGCCGGTCCAGAGCGTGTTCCAGAAAATGGAGGAGAAGCCTACCTGCACCCGGTCCTCCGGCGCCACTTTCAAACTGCCGGGTTTTAACGTCAGAAGCACCTTGCCTCCGTCCTCCAGGCACTGCCGCGCCTGCGCGTCAAACTGCGAAGTGACCAGCACATCGCCGGGCGCGGCGCTGCCGGCCGGATAGAGCCAAAGGTTCCAGCGGTTCACATAGTTGCCGGCACGGACCACCAGCTGCAACTGCTGTGCCGCATCGGTGTGCAACACTTCGCAAAGCTCTCCTGCCTGCGTCAGCCGACCGGTGGGGGCGGCAACGGTGCCCAGCGTGCCCTTCCGGAGTACACGTCCGCCGGGCGAAAGCAACTGCCAGCTGACGGGCAGCTGCAGGTCGGTGGCGGCATACTGCGCCAGTTCCACGGGCGCCCTCAGCGTGTCGCCCGAAGTATATACGTAGCGAGGCAGACGCACCAGAGGCACCACGGCATTGCAGAATTCGCTGTATTCCTGCGGCGTCACGTAGCCTTTCGATTCCCAGAACGGGTTGAGCACACCCACCAGCGCCGTGCCCTGCCCGGGAAAGTCGTGCAGGTCGAGCAGCTGGAAGCCGCCGAATCCCGGCGTGCGCAGGGCCGCCTCGATGTCGGCCTTATAGCAGAGGGTCTGCAGTTTGCCCGACGCCAGCAGGAAGCTGTCGGCCAGATGGAAAAGTCCGTTTTCGCGCAGACGATCCTCAAAGATGTCGAAATTCAGGGCCTTGTAGGCACCGGTATATTGCGCCCGCTCCTTCAGGTCGGGATAAACACACCATTGCCCGATTTCATGGCTCACCGTAGGCTGCGTTTTCGATATCCGCGAGCGCCAGTCGTAATCGGCCGACGGCCGACGGCCATTGATGATGCTGCGCAGTCCCTCGCCCCAGCCCTGAATGCGCGGTGCGGGCAGACAGAGCCAGTCGCTCTCGGCAATGGCCGGCCAGCCCGAGGCTGCCGTATAGAGGAAACGGGAGTCGGCCGCCTTCCAATAATTGACCCAGTTGCGCAGATATTCGGTCATCTTCTTCCCGCCCGGTTCGTTGCCATAGGAGAAGAGGCAGAAGGAAGGATGGTTGCCGTATTCGCGGACAATGCGGCGGCTCTCCTCCATGACAAAGCTGTCGACGGGCAGGCCGCTGCCGATGTCGTGTGCCCAGGCGCCACACTCGACATAAAGGTACATGCCCGTTTCGTCGGCCGCACAGAAAGCGGCTTCGGGCGGACACCAGGAATGGAAGCGGATGTGGTTCAGCCCGTGTGCGCGGCAGATGTTCATGATGCGCAGCCATTCGGCCTTGTCGGTGGGCGGATACCCCGTTTTCGGGAAAATGCAGCATTCCAGTGTGCCGCGGAGAAATACCGGCCGGCCGTTGACCGTAATTTGCGTGCCGTCCGTGCCCAGCCGGCGCAGGCCGAAGTCCTCACGGCAGACATCGGTGCCGCAGCGCGTGTCCAGTTCGGCCGTAAGCTCATAAAGGTTGGGCTGGAACTCGTCCCACGTCCGGTAACAGTCGGCCAGACTGTAGTCAAACGTCCAGTTCCCGCCGCCGGGCGAAAGCGTCACGGCATGCTCCTGCACGGGAAGCGTCCCGGATGCCGCCCCCTTCAGGCGGGCCTGCAGCCGCAGCCGCCCCTTCAGCGGCTTGCCCTGCGGGGCGTCATAGGCCACCGTCACACGGACGCGCCGGCTCTCATGCAGCGGCTCGATGCGGACGTTGTCCACACAGGCCTCCGGCCGCGCCTCCAGCTCCAGCGTGCCCACCATGCCGTTCCAGTTGCCCTGCGTGTTGTCCGAAACGCTGTGCGCGTCAGGACCTACGGCAATTTCCGTGGCACGGTTGTCCACCCGCACGGTAATCAGATGCTCGCCCGGCGCCACATCCGTCAGTTCATAACGGTGGGGCACCGACAGCGAATTGCACGAGCCCGCCGGCCGGCCGTCCACCCAGAGCGAGGTGGCCCAATGGCAACGCTCCAGCTGCACGGTCACCCGCCGGTTTTTCCACTTTCGGGGGATGTTCACTTTCTTCTGATACCAGGCCACACCCCGGTAATATTTCTCCGGCGACAGCCAGAACACCACCTTGGTGCTGCCGGTGGCGCGGTAGCGCGCATAGGCAGGGTCGTTATACCACATGCGGTTGTGCATGGAGCCCACCCACGGCGTGGCGGCATCCACCTCATTCCCAATGCCGTTGGTGGTGAGAGAACCCGGCAACTGCAGGCTGCCGTCGAGCGGTGAGGCGTACCAGGCTGCGGCCACTCCTTCATCGGCCGGGTCGAGACGATAGGACCATTCGCCGGCCAGCGACACCTTTTGCGTCTGTGCAACAACTGACGTGCAGGCCAACAATGCCGCCGTCAGGAAACATCCGGTTTTCATAGGCTATTTCTGTTTGGATTGATATGACATGTTTTTCATCCGCAAAATTATAAATATCGGAAAAGGCAGAAAATGGATAAAAACGGGGATAAACATGTATAAAATCTCGAAAAGAGAGCCCTGGGTCCTTCCCGCGAGACATCCGCCGCGCATCCGGTGCGGCCCCGGCAGACAAGGGGAACGCGCCAGCCCCTCTATGCACCGCCGGAAGGAGCACAGACGGTTGGGAAACAGCAGGATACCATTTTCTCGCCGGCCGTGCGGCCACCGCCTTCCGTCGGGGAAAAAACAAAAGTACTGACAGAATTTTCTAAAGTACTGACAGTTTTTTCTAAAGTAAGGATTGTTTTTTCTAAAGTAAGGATTGTTTTTTCTAAAGTAAGGATTGTTTTTCCGAAAGTACTGAGTGTTTTTCCGGGGAAAACGACACGGCGCGGCAGATGTACCTTATGCCGGAAAAACTGCCCGCGACGCCCCGGCGATGACGGCCGGCAGCCGGAACCTGCCCGAAGGTTTCCCAAGAAAAAGAGGCTACCCCGGCTTTTGCACCAGGACAGCCTCCACATTATGCTGTCGGACAACAGTTCTCAGGCGAGCCTAAATGCTCACGGAACTCCGTCTGCATCACTTGACGAGAACTTTCTTTCCGCCGACGATATAAATACCCTTGGGCAGGCCCTTCACAGCTTCCGTCATTCTGACAGCGGAACGAATCTTCACGCCGGCCAGTGTGTAAACATCGACAGGCTGGTTCTTCACCACTTCCACACCGTCAACAGCCACGCCTTCACCGGTCAGCTGGCCGGTCAGTTCGAGAACATACTCTCCTTCGTCCTCCGTAGCCGGCAGTTCGCTGTTGAAGAATCCGGTTCCGGCAGCCACAGTCTCACCGCCTTCCGAAACCAATACCTTGTCGCTGAAGAGGTAACCGTAGCCAGCTTCCAGCGTGAACGCACAAGGCGCGGAAACCAAACCGTTCTGCACTACCGGCTTATAGTTATAGGTCAGGTTCAGACTCTCCTCAACACTCTGGTTCACGAGGTCAATCATCACAAAGTTCTCGGCACTCGTTCCGGTCTCCGCATTTTCCGCATCGGTCTTGATGATGAACGGAGTACCGGCTGGAATGATTTCATCGTCGGCATAAGCCTGCAACTGTACATAACCTTCCTTCACACCCAGCACCTTCATGGCCGTATAGTTGTTCGAGAAGACATAAGCCACGTCGAAGGGGATGCTCATCACCTGCACCTCGCCCACCTTGGCGTCCTTCTTATAGGAAGGCGTGAATCCGTTGTCGTCGGTCACCTCCACCAGGCGGAACTGTCCGGCCGGATTGTCGGCCGTAAAATAGCGGACGGCATAGCCGGAATTGTTGAGTGCCAGGAACTGGTCTTCCACAAGTGCCAGCATCAGGTCGCCGGCCTTCACGCCGGGACGGAACTTGAAATAGCTCGGTTCCTTCGAGTAACGGATGCGGCGGCCCGGCTCATCGGTCACTTCTTCGATTTCGGTCTCCACTTCTTCCTCGGTCATTCCGTCGAAAGTATTCTTCAGGTAGAAGCCGTTGGCCAGATTTCTGAACGCATAGCCATCTTCACCGGCCTCCATGTACCACAAGGTATTGAAACGTTCCTCCGCGTCTTCCTGAATATCATAGCCCCATGCAGCGGCATCGTTGATGTCGGCATTCAGCGTAGCGAGCAGGCCGCCGTTCTGGCTGACTTCACTGCCGTCCTCGTTGAATCCGGCTACGTTGGCAATGCGATACACCTTGCCGGCTTCGGGCACATACATCTTGGCATAGAATTCCTGCAATCCGGCATCCAGACGTTTCCGTGCGGCTTCCAGTTCGTCGAGTGAGAAAATCTTCGAGGCCAGTTCCTCGCGCAGTCCGTCGATAACCTCCTGCATGGCAGCCTTTGCCCCCTCACGGAAGTAACCGGGTTCTGCCTTGCTTTCGTCGGCAGCGTCCACCTTGGCTTGTGCCGCGTCAAGGGCACTTTCCAGTCCGGCCGGGTCGGGATAAGCTTCCCAGAAGGCATCGAGGGCGGCTTCGAGGGCGTCATAGGTGGCCTGCGTGGCGGCATTGGCCTTCACTTCCTCCTCAGCCTTGGCAATCCAACTGTCCAGATTGTCTCTTACTTCCTTCGGCATCAAGGCCAGACGCGGATTTTCCGTACATTCCGCAGCATCATAGAAGCGGAGTTCGCTTATAGCCCAACGAGGACCGAAGTTGGTCAACTGATTCTGAATCGTTTGAAGTACAACCATACGCACATGCTGTGCCGGACGCTTGAAAGTAATCTTACCCACATAAGTGGTGGAATCTTTCTTTCCACTCTTATAAATGGTGGCATAGCTATAAATCACCGTATCCTTACTCAAAGTATCAAGCCACTGCGGTGCTTCAAGGTCATCACCTTCAGCGCCCACAAACGAAATCTGCGTGGGGCTGTGTCCACTACCATCATGACGGTGGGAGAACTTCACATAAATTTCCTGTACTTCACGACCTAAATCCACCTGTATCCAGTTCCAATCGTTATTAGGAATAGCAGATGCTGTTTTCCAAGCTGTATGATAGAAGGTTTGCAAATCGCCATCAAAAAGATACTTCTCATCACTGTAGCTGGGTAACGGTTCTATCGCATTGGCTCCTTCTAGTGCACTGACCAGTCCCGGGGCATTGCTTGTATATGTTCCATCAAAAGTAATACCACTAAGAGTCTGCACAGAGGCTTTGTCGCTCTTGGCACGGTCCAACAGCTGGGTTAGTTCCTCATTGCGGTGAATCTGATTCACCTGCTCCATTAACTTGGCCAAGGTATCGGGATGCAAGATGTCGAAACGCCACATGGCCTTGTTCATATCCGACGAAGCATGCAGATAGCCTTTGTCATCACAACCTACGTTCTTTCCACCTTCCTTCATTTGGAACCACACGCCACGATAGGAATTGACACTAATCTTGACCGTAGGCGACGCAGCATAGGACATAGAAGAAGAACCGGTTGTTCCCCAATAACGGTTATTTCCAACATTCTTTACATAGTAAACACCAGGCTCTGCCTCTACCGGAACCAATTCCCACAAATAGACAGCATTGGCCAAACTCCAGTCTGCAGGTGCTTCTACCCCCATCTTACATTTTACATAATTACCAGTATCGCCATAAGCAGCCGAATAACCATTACTGCTTACCAAAACATAATATCCAGGAGTAAGAGGAACGACACTCTGCTCATACTTAGCAAAAACCTCTACAATCTGTGCCTGCAGACGTTCATATTCTGTAGCTGGTAAATCCGGATTGCTTCTGGCTGCAGCTGCTTCTGTATAAACAGCCAGCAGTTCATTATACATCTCTTGTGTCGTGCAACCAATTCCTGTGCCCACCGGATAATTCTCCGAATTGACCTCTATTGCGAAATACTGCTCATAAACCTGCTCAAACTTCTCATAAGCAGACAATTCGCGTTTTGTAGCCTCATAGATAATCCAGTTGTTGGTCGACACATAGGGGAAAAAAGCCGGATTGCTGTTGATGCTGATATAATCTTTCTCTGTACTACTGCAAAGTACCCAGGCGCCCGCATCTACACACTGCTGATAATAGACATAATTGGAATAAATGGCCCAATCATCGACATCAACTCCTTCTTCATACAAAACACCTTTTCGGGCCGTGAATTTGAAAGCCTTGTCAAGCGTGCCATATTTTTCGGAAGTCTTGTTAAGGAACTTACCGTTAGTGTAACTTTTCAGCACGTAAACGGGATAGCTCTGTCCGCCATACTCCTTCGTGCCTACCTCTATGAAACTGTAAACACAAGTGGAGTCGGGGGCAGCAAGCACACCGCCCGCCCCGCTGTTCAGGTAGCCGTTGGACGACTGCCCGTTGGGATTATACGACTGCTGAATTATGTAATACTTATCGGGGCCTCCGACGATTTCTTCCACACTGCTCTCACCGAAATTCCATCCGGTCTGAGCCCATGATGCCTGCAAAAAGCAAAACAGCATCATGAAAATACAAGTAAAATTCTTTTTCATTTCACAGTTATTTACACGAGGTTAAACAATAAGGCATTCAGCCGGTTACAATCCTATATGGCCAAAAGGAATTTCATATTGAATATTGCAAATATAGAGGAAAAAAAGGAGGAATCTTTGTAAGACTTTGCAGGTTGTTTGCAAAATTTTGCAAATTGTATTTTTTTTGTAAGAAAAAGAGGCAGCAACATTTTCTTTTATACGGCATTTTCCATGGTAGCAGCCAGGCCGTTTTCACCAAAAGCCAACAGAAAAGCCGGCCGGTATCTCTGGAATTTCTCCAGTACTTCAGGACATCCGTTCTCCGCCTTGCGATGTTCTTATCGTACTTTCTGAAAAATCTGCCGGTACCAGGCAATATCGGAGAAGCGGAAAACGCCGGACTCCCCGCCGCAACCGCTCTTTTCCCGTCCCGAAAGCAGCAGAAAAGCCGGACGGAAGGGGAACGACCGCCTCACAACAAGGCTTTTCCCCTTCCGTCCGGCCATGACCGGCAGGCCGGAAGTCACCGCCGGGCTCTACAGCGCGTGGTCGGCCGGCACGTCAATGCCCTTCCAGGCCTTCAGTCCGGTCCACTCCGTATAGGGTTCGCTCCAGAACGGGTCGGAAGCCGGCAGACCGAGCGGCAGCAGTCCGAAGGAACAGAGGTATTCACTGCCGGTATTGATATATTCTTCGGCCATGCCGCGCTGTGCCCCGGCATAGCCCACGGTGAGCCATCCGTCGGCATCATAGGTCCAGGGTGCCGACATCTGGCGCCTGATGACGGCCGTCAGCGCACAGCGCACCTGGGCCGGCGACACGTTGCCCGGCAACAGATGCAGCAGCGAAGCCTGCGCCAGCGCATGGAAAGCGCCGAAACGGTAAGTAATCGAACGGCCTACACAGGGATAAGCCCCTTCGGGCGAAATCATGCGCTCCAGGATGGCGGCATAGCGCGACAGACGCTGCTCCTGCTTCGGCAGGAAGTCGGCCCCCTTGATGCCGTGCTTTTTCATCACACGCAACACGTCGGTCAGCATGGGATTGATGACAAAACTGTTGTAATAGTCCTGATGATAGCTGGGACCGTCGCCATAAAGTCCGTCGCCCTTATACCATTGGTCGCGGAATTTCTCCACGCCATAGGTCAGCCGCGCCTCGTCACACTCGCCGCCATATTCGAGCAGGGCGGCTTCGATGACGGAAGCAAAGAGCAGCCAGTTGTTTTCAAAGGGCTTGATGCTCCGGCTGCGCCGCAGTTCCGTCAGCATCCGCTCGCGGGTGACGGCATCCATGTTGCCCCAAAGCTGACGCGGCGCACGCAACAGGCCCTCGGCCAGGAAGGCGGCATCGACCAGCGACTGATAAGGGCGCGCAAAGGCCAGATAATCGGGAGCCGACGGGTCTACGGCGTTGGCAAGCCCCTTGACCGCCATGTCAATATATTTGGCCCGCAGACGGCCTTCCTCCGTTTCGTCGGGACCCAGTTCAAGCCAGGGAGCAATGCCGCAAATCAGGCGTCCCACCGCTTCGAGATGCGCAAACTGGTGACGGTATTCCGTTCCGTGATAGGGCATGTTCTTCTTCAACGTGTTATGGCTGAGATGGTAGAGCACGGGATGCATGATGCGCACGGCTTCCCTGACCCATACCTGGCGGTCGTCCTGCCCCGAGGGAAGCGCGGGGATGCCGTAATGCCGCTTGAGGCGTATGAGCGCCTCTACATAATAATAGTCGGCATAGCTCAAGGGAACGTCCACTTCGCTTTTGGACGGCATGTTGCCGGTGCTGTGCATCAGGGCAAAGTTGGCATTGTAGCCCACCGGTGCCAGATATTCAGGCGACGTGAGCGAGCGGAGCTGGTCTTCGGCAAAGGCCAGATAGGCCTCGCCGTCCTTCCCGCCCGTCAGTTCGCTCAGTTCTATCAATGCGGACGCCATGATGGCCGCCGCCGACGCATCACGGGGCACATCGGGGATTTTCGGGTCGTCGAAATCCCAGTAGGGCACCTTGTCGGCCGGCATCGCGGGGTGATGCATCAGATAGTCGGCCACATGACGGGCCTGACGCAGAAACTCCTTCCGCCCGCTCTCGCGGTACATCATCGTATAGCCATAAAGCGCCCACGCCTGTCCGCGTGCCCAGGCCGAATTGTCGGCCAGTCCCTGGTGGGTCTGCCGCACATGAGGCTTTCCGGTCAGGGTGTCGTAGGAAACCACGTGGAAACAGCTGTAGTCGTCGCGGAAATGATATTTCTTCGTTTTCCGGGCATGCGACACCGCCATGTCGCAGAAACGGTCGTCCTTCAGTTCCTTACCGGCCCACATGAGAAATTCCAGATTCATCATGTTGTCGATGATGACGGGATACTGCCACTGCCGGCTGTTGAAGTCCCAGGAACGGATGAGCCCCACCCGTTCGTTATAGCGGCGGGCCAGCGTACGCGCACCGGTAAGCATCACCTCGCGGTAGCGCGGATTGCCCGTCAGCCGCCATCCGTTGCCGAAACTGCAGTTGAGCATAAAGCCCAGGTCGTGCGTGCTGCGTTTGTTCTTGGCCGGCTCCACCCTGTCGGTATAAAGTTCGGCATACTTCTTCAGTTCGGCGCTGCGGCAGTTTTCATAGAGATACCACAATTCGCCAGGGAAAAAACCGCTGCACCACCAGGAATAGTCGCTCGTTACGAGGCGTCCGTCCTTGGTGCACTTCGGCAACCGTCCCTCTTCCTTTTCCAAAGCCTTCGCCATGCGCAGCGCATGGGCCGTAGCCGTGGCCAGTCCCTTGTCAATCACCTGCGACATGGGAATCTTCCCGGCATCGGCGCCGGCCCACAGAGGGGCAGCCGCCAGCAGGAGGCATACACTCATCAGATATTTCTTCATATTCAAACAGATTTTATCCATATTTCTTCACCTTTTTCCATTTGCACTTCCACCTCATAGTAACCATAAATCTCATTACGGAGAGGACCGGCGGCACGCTGCTCACGCCCTTTCCGCACCACCACGAAGGGTGTGGCACTGCGCAGCACACACGGACCGCCGGCCACGGCCTTGACACGGGCCGACGTCAGCCGCCGCTGCGCCCACTCCATGGCCACCTCGAAGCCGCCGCGCGCACGCAGGCCGGTCACACTCCCCTCGCTCCACACACCGGGCAGCGCCGGCAGGAGGTGCAGGAATCCGGCATGGCTCTGCAGCAGCATCTCGGCCACACCGGCCGTGTAGCCGAAGTTGCCGTCAATCTGGAAGGGCGGGCAGGCATCCAGCAGATTGCGGTAAAGTCCGCCGCCGCTCCGTCCCTTTCCGAATCCCACCGGATTGAACAAATTGGCGATGATGCGGTAAGCGTGGTCGCCGTCCAGCAGGCGGGCCCACATGTTTATCTTCCAGCCCATCGACCATCCCGTGGCCGCATCGCCGCGCAATTCCAGACTCCGCTTCACGGCACGGAACAGTTCGGGCGTTGCGCCGGGCGTAATCTGGTCGCCGGGATGGAGGCCGTAGAGATGGGACAGATGGCGGTGGGTGCGCTCCGTTTCGGCAAAGTCATACATCCATTCCTGCAACCCTCCGTTCCGCCCGATGCGGTAAGGCAGCAGGCGGGCCAGTTTGTCCTCCAGCTCGCGACGCAGGTCCGCATCGACGCCCAGCCGTCGCGACGCCTCAATCGTACGTGTGAAATTCTCGCGGATAATGGCCATATCCATGGTGGGCCCCATGCTGACGGCACACCGTTCGCCGGAAGGGGTGCGAAACCAGTTTTCGGGCGAAACGCCTGCCGGCGTCACCAGATGTCCCTCTCCGTCGTCAACCAGCCAGTCGGCAAAGAATTCGGCGGCTCCCTTCATGCGCGGATAAGCCCGGCGGCGCAGAAAATCCTCGTCGGCCGTAAACAGATAGTGCTCCCAAAGATGACTGGTGAGCCATCCCTGCACCATCGGCCAGAACGAAGCGGAAGGCACATTGTCGTTGGGCATGGCCTCACGCCAGATGGAAGTATTGTGATGGCCCACCCAGCCACGGGCGCCATACATGCTCCGCGCCAGTTCGCCGCCCGTCACCGCCAGTTCGTCAATCAGGCGGAAGAGCGGCTCATGGCATTCGGAGAGCTGGGTCACCTCAGCCGGCCAGTAGTTCATTTCCAGATTAATATTCATCGTATAGCCGCAGTTCCAGGGCGGAACGATTTCCTTGTTCCAGATGCCCTGCAGATTGAGCGGCTGCCCGCCTTCGCGCGAACCGGAAATCATCAGATACCGGCCCATCTGGAAGAGCGTGGCGCTCAGATCGGGGTCGGGACGGCTGCCGAAGGCTTCCACTCTACGGTCCGTAGGCATCGCCTGCTGCGCAGCATCGGAAGGGAGCACCAGCTGCACACGGTCGAAGAGGCTGGAAAAGTCCTCACTGTGCCGCCGCAACAGCTGCCCGTACTTATGCCTGGCAGCCTGCTCCACAGCCTCGGAAGCCAGGCGCGAAGGATCGAGCCCCTCGCGGCTCGGACTCTTGTCGAATCCGTTAAAACTGGTGGCGGCGCCCAGCAGGAAATACACTTCATCGGTGTCGCTGACGCGGAGAACGCTGTCGCAGACTTCCACCCGGCCTCCATGCGGAAGCACCGGCAGCAGCTGTGCCTCAAAGAAAGTGCCCTTTCCTTCTATCTCGTCGCCATAAAGCACATATTTATCAAACTTTCTTCGCCCCTGGCTGTCATAGAGTTCCGGATGCTTGTACTGGTCGCCCCAGCTCTCCATCGTAGCAAAGGAGCGGCGCTCCACATAACCCGGCGCCTGTCCCCGAAGCACCAGACGGCCGTCGCGATGGAGGAAACGGGCCGTGGGATGCACACAGCCGAAGCGGAGCGTAAGGTCGAGCCCCCGGGGACGGTCGCACTTCATGCGGACCACCAGCACACCGTCGGGATGAGAGGCAAACACCTGGCGTTCGCATCTGACGCCGTCCACCTCATACGTGGTTGTCGTCACCGCCCGGTTCAGATGAAGCTCGCGACGGTAGCGGTCCACCTTCCCGCCCCGCTGTCGGATATACAGGTCGCCGAAGGGCTGGTAATACTGGTGCAAACGGCCCAGCCAGTTCTTGCAGACCAGCTGCTGGGCCTGCACAAACTCGCCCGCACGCATCAGGCGCACCACTTCGTCCCGCTGCGCCGGCGTTACGTGAATATCCTTGAAAGCCACCGAAGGCTCACCGCTATACAATGTATTGTCGTTGAACTGAATCTGCTCCTGCAGCGCACCTCCGAAAACCATCGCGCCCAGACGGCCGTTGCCCACAGGCAGGGCCTCATTCCAGTTGCGGGCCGGCGAGTCATACCAAAGCACCACATCGCGGGCTTCTCCCTTTCCCATTGCCGCAACAAACCCCAACGAGCACATCAGCAACAGACCGCACAATTTCTTTTTCATCCGTATTTTTCTATCGTTTGTTACCTCCTGCCGGCCACAGTTGCAGACCCGCTGCACCTGCCCGGTTTCACAAATGCAAAGTTAGCGGTAATCCCGAACTTATTTTGATAATAATTTGCAGATGCTGTGCCTTTCTTTGCAAAAAAGAATCTGTTTTGCCCCTGCCCGACAAAGCGGACCGGTCTGCCGGAAAAACTTCACAGCCCCGCGCCGGCACTTCGCGGACATACGGCACAACCCGCCGCACACTGCGCCCCGAAAAACACTCAGTACTTTCGGAAAAACTATCCTTACTTTAGAAAAAACAGTCAGTACTTTTGTTTTTTCTAAAGTACTGACTGTTTCGGAGGCACTCCCGGCTACAAAAAAAGAAGCTGCACCGGGAGATGCAACTTCTTTCGTTTCTTTCAGCCGTCACTGCTCTATCAGTGTTCCGTCTTCCTTAATCAGGACAACGGCTTCCGGCTGCATTCTCTTTTCCAGTTCGATGCGGAAATAGCTGGTTTCGGGAGTTTCAATCCAGTCGGCATCATCCACGACATAGCCCTCATAGTTCAAGTCGAGGTAGCTCTGCACAGCCGCCGGGAAGGTGCCTCTGAAATCGGTTTCCGTGAACAGCCAGGTACCGTCGGTTTCAAACCAGGCTTCGGCCTCTTTGCCTTCGTTCAGAAACTCTGCCTTCAGTTTTCCATATTCCTTCTCCCAGTGGGCATTGACACCCGGGTACTTTGCCTTGAACGTAGCCACCGCATCCTCCAGATACAGGTTATCATCATCCTTGTCACAGCTGACTGTGGCGAATACGGTGAACATCGCGATGAAAATATACAAAATCCGTTTCATATGCTTCTTTTTATCTTATGTTGGGTACTTAATTTCTATCAATCATCAATATCTACCACCTGAAACTTTTTATTGAAAGTAAGTTCCATGCCGTTTCCGAGCTTGACCTCATAATCGCTGCGGCTCTTCTCGATTTCAAGAATCTTGGCCGATGCGTAATTCTTCTTCACGTAACTGCTGATTTCCGACGGAACGAGGCGGGCGGGAACTTCCGTATGGCTGCAGTTCAATTCTGTCCAGTTGCCGTTACGGTCGAACTCCACTTTGTCGCCGTTCGTGAAAATGACATCATAACTGGTATCAAACAGTCCCGTTTCCATCTTTGCCAGTGCCACCTTCATTTTCGGAAAATCCGTTTTCAATATCTGCTGCGCAGCCTGAGGCAACTGGGACACATTGATAGGCTTATCCTTCGAAGCAACTGCGTTTACACTCATGGTGAAAAGGCAAACAAGTGCCATAATGCTGACTTTTACAAACTTTTTCATACTACACAATTTTATGGTTACACTTAAATTTATTTCTGTTTTCGCTGTCTTTTCTGACTTTTTCTACTGCAAAGTTGTCATGCGATTCTGAAATAAATCTGAAAAAAAGGAGAAAGACCGAATTTTAACATTTAATTAACATATATCCTCC
>ENA-OZFV01000111-OZFV01000111.1-human-gut-metagenome-genome-assembly--contig:-NODE-111-length-51275-cov-7.477802_pt1 | contig 51275 bp, 35 predicted proteins | sample MGYA00245110_ERZ653645 | MGnify/ENA primary metagenome ERZ653645 (study PRJEB26926, sample SAMN06165144) | human gut metagenome | biome: ENVO:00009003; feature: ENVO:2100002; material: ENVO:00002003... | reverse complement strand
ACGAGATGTAGCTCCGTCTCGTGGGCTCGGAGATGTGTATAAGAGACAGACTCAAGTCGTCGCCCTACCTCAACCGGAAAATCAACCGCGTTACACAACCCGACGGCACCCAGCGCTTCCTCTCGCAAAACCTGCTCAGCACCGACCTGGCGCTGGAAGTCAGCCAGAACGTGTGGCTCACAGGCGGCAGCCTCAGCCTGCAAACGAGTCTGAACCGGCTCGACGAACTGAAACTGGGCACGAAGGAATACAACGCGCAACCCATCTCCGTAGGCTACCAGCAGTCGCTGTTCGGACACAACGCACAGAAATGGGAACGCCGCATCGAACCGGTGCGCTTCAGCGAGGCCCGGAAGTCGTATGCCGAAACGCTCGAACTCGTAGCCTCGCACACGTGCACTTACTTCTTCCGGCTGGCTACGGCACAAAACAATCTCGAAATCGCCCGCGCCAATTCGGCTTCGGCCGATACGCTCTACCGCTATGCACGCGGCCGCTATCGCGCCGGGAGCATCTCGGAAAACGAAATGCTGCAACTGGAGGTCAACCAGCTGAGCGAGGAAACCAATGTCATGAGTGCGCAGATGGAGGTGGACGATGCCATGCAGGAATTCCGCTCCTTCCTGGGACTGGCCGACGGCATCGCTCTCAGGGTGACGGCCACCGACAGCATCACACCCTTTGAAGTGGACCCGGCCGAAGCCGTGCGGCTGGCCTATGCAAACAGTCCGGAGCCCGAAACCTTCCAACTGCGCCGGCTGGAAGGCCGCAGGCAGGTTTCCGTCGCCAAAGCCGAACGCCGGCTCAAGGCCGACCTTTATCTGCAATTCGGCCTGTCGCAGACGTCCAGCCTGCTGGAGGACACCTACCGCCATCCCTCGCAGCAGCTCTATGCCAGCATTTCCGTGGTCATCCCCCTGCTCGACTGGGGAAAGGCCCGGGGAAAGGTGAAGATGGCAGAGTCGCAAAACGAACTGACGGAAATGCAGGTGGTACAGGCACAGGCCGACTTCGAGCAGAACGTGCGGAAAATGACACGGCAGTTTAACCTGCAGGCGCGGCAGCTGCACGTGGCAACCCGCCGGCGGCAAACAGCCCAGCGCCGGTATGAAGTGGCACTGAAGCTCTATCTGGCCGGCAAGTCAAGCCTGCTCGACCTCAACGCCGCCATCCAGGAAAAGGACACGGCACAGCGCGGCTACATCGGAACGCTCAGCACTTACTGGAGCCTGTATTACGGACTCCGCAGCATGACGCAGTATGACTTTGAGCGGAAATGCGCGCTGGAACATACGCTGGAGCTGCCAGTGGAGGACTGACGCCCCGCCGGCAGCCGTCACCCGGCGCCCCGCCGCCCGTCACTGCGGCACCGCCGACACCCAAAAGTTCCCGGCCTGGCTGCACGCCATTACGGCAGGATATGATAACTTTGCCGCCACGAGACCGGAACATCCGCAAGCACTGAAAGAAAATTCGTCAAAGAAAACCGGAAAATTATGATTAAGACAGAAAACCTGCAGAAAGTATTCCGAACGGAAGAAGTAGAGACCCGGGCACTCAACCAGGTCAACATCGAAGTGAAAAAAGGCGAATTCGTCGCCATCATGGGCCCGTCGGGCTGCGGAAAGTCCACACTCCTCAACATTCTCGGACTGCTCGACAACCCCTCGGCCGGACACTACTACCTGAAAGGGCAGGAAGTGGGCAGCCTCAACGAAACGGAGCGCACACGGCTGCGCAAAGGCGTCATCGGCTTCGTGTTCCAAAGTTTCAACCTCATCGACGAACTCAATGTGTTTGAAAACATCGAACTGCCGCTGCTCTACATGGGCGTAAGCCCCGGAGAACGGCGACAGCGCGTGCAGGAAGCCATGGACCGCATGGGCATCGCCCACCGCGCCCGCCACTTCCCGCAACAGCTCTCGGGAGGACAGCAGCAACGTGTGGCCATCGCACGCGCCGTAGTAGCCCGCCCGGAAATCATCCTGGCCGACGAGCCGACCGGCAACCTGGACTCGAAAAACGGAAAGGAAGTGATGGAACTGCTCACCGAACTCAACCACGAGGGCACGACCATCGTCATGGTAACCCACTCGCGGCATGACGCCGGCTACGCTCATCGCACCATCAACCTCTTCGACGGCGAAGTGGTGAACGAAATCATCATGTAGCCGGACGGAGGGGGCCGCAGGAAACTTTCTCCTCCAGGAAAACAGGGCCGAAACGTCATCCCGCAGGCCGTCCCTGACACAGAATATGAACGTTGCTGAAAATTGCCATCCCGGGGCTTTTTCTGATTGAGGCACAAAGTACAATACAGAAAGCAAAAAAGCCCCGGGATGGCAAATATCAATTTTCAAAAGACAGGCTTGACGGATTCCTCGCGGATTCCGACGGTAAATAAAGAAGGAAGCCGGCTGCCCTGCATTCAGGAAAGAAGCGGAAGGCGACACCGGACTTTGCGGTTACAGTCCCCAGCGTCAGAACTCCACGCTGAAACGATACTTGCCTTTCTTTTCCAACTGACGGGCCGTGAAGTTGAGACGATAGACTTCGGGGCCCCACACGCCGGACAGGCGCGGATCGTCGAGACGAACGGTGTCCACCCGCAGGGCAAAACGGCGGTCATCATACTTGAGGCGGGCCGTCACCTCCTTCACCCGGAGCGTCACCTCTCCCTCTGCCGGCTCCACCTTCCCCCAGGTCAGGAAATTCACCTGATTGGGCGCCAGCGCCTCCGTCAGTTCGAAACGGTCCTCCACCACCAGGCGGTTGCGCCCCATCTCGTAGCTGCGACGCCATTCACGCACACCCGCCTTAGCCGGATAGGCCGCAGCCAGGTCAACGCTGAACCGGCCGGCACGTGCCTCGGCTTTGCGGGCACGGAAACGGGTTCCGAAACTTTGGGCAAAACCATTGGGCATCGGCAGATTGTGATAATTGCTCTGCATGGTCCAGATGCTGTAACGCTCGCTGCTGAACGTCTGACGCGTATACGTGCCTACACCGGCATCGATGAAGACGGGGACACGGTCGGCCCAAAGGCTGAAAGTGCCGGCATCATTGTGGTTGTGACTCTCATTGTTATACCCTCCCTTTGCCGCAAAGAAAAGGCGGTCGTTGTGGAAATAGCAGAATTCCGTCTGCGGATACCAGGTGAACTCGGGCACTTCGTGCACAGGCGCCGTGGCCCGCAAATCGGCATCAATGCGCATCGCCTCAAGAAGGCGGAACACGTCGCGCCCGCCAAAGGATAGAGGCCGCCCGTCGAGCAGCAAGGCGGCAAAATGTTTCAGTTCGTCACTGCCTGTCGCCACGCCGTAACGGTAGATAAGATGGCTGTCGCCACCGCCCCGCGCCGAGGCATCGGCAAAATTGACTACCCATCCGTCGCCCACATAACTGCGCGAAATATATTCTCCCATACGCCGGATTTGCGGTTCGCTGAAAAGATTGATCTTACCGCCCGTCGCAGCCTGAAGCACCACCAGATAGTCGAGCGCCTTGCCCGGCGCATGCCCCCAGTAGGAGGGTCCTTCCTCACACGCGCCGTCGGCCTTGACATAATTCAGGAACTTGTCGACCGACTGCATACTGCGATACACGGCCCGGGTGAGCCGCTCCGGGTCCTTCTCCAGCAGCAGGAAGGAAAGGAGCACATTACTGTTGCACCAGGGATTCCAGTTGTTCACCAGCCCTCCTTTATAGTTGACCGCCATCCACCAGAAACTGTCGTTCTCCAGATAGGGGCGCAAGATGCGGGTATCGATTTCCCGATACAACCGGCGCGAAATTTCAGGATTCACCTTGTCGAACTCGTCGTGCAGATAATAATATATCCAGGAGAGCAGGCTTGAAACGTCGCCGGCCGTCAGGTCGATGACGGGATAGTCGGTACGCGGCAGCGAACGGTGCTCCGGCTGTACCACCAGATGTGCCGACAGTGCCCATGACGACATTTCGCAAAGGTAGAACACACCGTCGATGAGCGGTCCGATGAAGCGTCCCTTGCCCTCGGCCAGCTCAGCCAGGAAAAGCCGCATGACGGCCTGGGTATTGGCATTAAAAGGGTCTTCCATCACGCGGCGGTTGCCCGACCGCTCAAACTCCATGTAGGCAGAAGCCCGCACCACCTTCCATTCGTGACGCAATGCCTTTTCGCCCTGCCGGATGGCCTCAGCCCGCGATGCGCCGAAAAGCCGGTCCCAGCCGGCACGGTCGGAATATTTCGGATAAGTCACCCACTTTTGGTCGAGCACCAGCATCGAACGCAACTGTTCGGGCGTGGCGCAACGTTGCAACAGGTCGCGCTGCTCATAGGCCTGCACGGAAACCGCCCGGCACCCCATCAGGAAGACGACCAGGAAAAACACGCGCTGCAAAGTCTTTTTCATAGCTGTATACGGTTAAAACAGTAAAAACAAATCCTCGCGGACTTTTTTATTTCCGTCACAAAAATACGGAATCTTGCGGAGTAGAGCTTTCCGCGCCGGCTTTTTTTACACGCCGGTACCGATTATTTTCTCCGGCCCGCTACGGCTGCGGTTCAGAGTTCTCGCCTCTCTTCCCCATGCCTTCCCGGCATGCCCCTTTCCCTCCGTTACGCCCGGCGGCATCCGCCACAGGCCACTCCCCTTCTCCCGACAGCACATCCGGAGACTCCGCTCTCCGCCAAAGGGTATTTGCACGCGATTTTCAAAATATCTTCACAGAAATTTGCCCGTATAAAAAGAAATTCGTACCTTTGCCGTGTTATCTGACGATAGCGCAAGAGAGTTTGTTCCATGGTGTAATGGTTAGCACTAGAGTTTTTGGTTCTCTCAGTCCCCGTTCGAATCGGAGTGGAACAACTGAAAAAAGAAAGAGTTTTGCACAGATTATCTGTACAAAACTCTTTTTATTTTCTCCCCACCCCGGCCTCCGTCACACGGGCTCTCTCAAAGAAAGGCAGCGGCTGTCCCCTCACACTTCCCGCACGGCAGAAACAGCCTGTGGACGGCCGGCCCGCCTGACACCATATTTCATTTTCTCCAACGACCGACAATGCACACTCATCTCGACTATTCCTTCACACTCAACACCGACCTCGTCCGCCTCCGCTTCATCGAAGGCACCTGTGCCGATGCCCTGGTGCGTCTCGACGGCGACCTGCTCACAGTTGCCATGCCCGCGGGGTTCGACTTCAACGTGCCGCGACGCCAGGAATGGGCCAACAAAGTGCTGTGCGAGGTGCTGCGCAAGCGGGCCAAGCAACTGCTGCCGCCCCGCCTTGACGCCACGGCACGGCAATTCGACCTGCGCTATCAGCGCGTCTATATCAAGGACGTATGCAGCCGCTGGGGCAGCTGTTCGTCGCTGGGCAACATCAATCTGTCGCTATGGCTGCTGCTGGCGCCGTCGCGGCTCGTCGACTACGTCATCCGTCACGAACTGGCCCACCTCAACGAAATGAACCACAGCCCGCGCTTCTGGGCCGAAGTGGACCGCATGACAGGAGGACCGGGACAGGGAAAACTGCTGGAACGGGAAATGAAAGCATTTGCCCGCGGACTCTTCGCTGCCGGCTGGCGAAAATAACCGGCCCATTTTTTTGCTAATCTTTCTAAAAAGTACTCATTTTTAATAGAGATTTAATATCCCTGCAAAGCTCCCGTCTCTATTTTAATTCGTACCTTTGCCATAGGAACTATCATTTCTATTCATTTATCATTAAAACCTATTCCATTATGAGAAAGACTTTACTCTCACTTCTTGCTTTCTTTGCAATGGTCTTTACCGCCATGGCAGAAGGTATTACATGGACATCGGGTAACGACTGGACCGGTGTTGCCGAAGAGGCAGCCACCATCAGTTATACCCAGGGCACCTACACGCTGACTGCGGACCAAGGAGCCGGCGTATCCAAGCCGACCGTCAACGCCACAGCCAACGACCTCCGCGTCTACGCCAAGGGAACGCTGACCGTAGCCAACAGCGCCGCCGACATGACTACGCTGGTCTTCAACATCTCCACCAACGGTCAGAAGCGCCTGGCCGACATCACGGCTTCTACTGGAGATGTGAAAATTGACAACAAGAACTGGACCGTAACCTGGACGGGAACCGCTTCCAGCGTTACCTTCACCGTTGGCGACAAGGCCGTCAACGGCACCGAGCCGACCAAAGCCGGTCAGTTCTGCATTGCTTCCATTTCCTTCGATGAAGAAGGTGGCGGAGAAACCGGTGGAGAAACCGGCGACGAAAAGACGACCATCTTCTCTGAAGACTTTGCCGAAGGACAGGGTGCGTTCAGCATCGACAACAAGAGCATGGACGAAAACCTTTCCTTCGTATGGAGCAAGAGTTCCAACGCAGGCAAGAACTTCATGAAAGGAAGCGGTTTCTACAAGCAGGCCTATGCCGCTGAATCCTGGCTGGTATCTCCCGTCATCGATTTGAGCAAGGCTACCGAAAGCGAACTCACCTTCGAGCAAGCTGCCAACTTCTTCGATTCCGTTGAAAACTTCCTGCAGGCCTGTGCCGTCAAGGTAAAGGTGGAAGGCGAAGACAACTGGAACGACCTCACCGTGGAAGGCATGCCGGCCGGTAACAACTGGACTTTCGCAAAGAGCAGCGCCGACCTGAAGGCTTACGACGGCAAGAAAATCCAAATCGCCTTTGCCTACACCAGCACAGCCGAACTGGCCGGAACCTGGGAAATAGCTACTTTCGCCGTAAAGGCCAAGGGAGAAGCTGTTGAACCCACCGTACCCGAATACAACAGCATCGCCGAGATGAAGCAGGCTGCCACCGGCGCCAAGACCGACATGGTGTTCAAATTCAATGAACTCCTTGTTACCGGCGTGGCCGAAGCCTACGGACAGAAGAACATCTACGTAACCGACGGCACCGACGGTATGCTTTTCTTCGGCGGCACGACCGACGTGAAGAAGGGCGACAAGATTTCGGGCAGCATCAGCGGCGCCCTCTCTCTGCGCTATGGAGCCACCCAGGTATCCGAACCCGATTTCAGCCAGGTAACCATCGTCAGCAGCGACAACGAAGTGACTCCGAAAGTGGTCACATTTGCCGACATCAACAACAACGAAGGCTACAAGACCTACGAAAACATGTACGTAAGGTTTGAAAACATCAGTTTCGCCGCCGAGAAGGTGGAAAAGCAGAACGTGACCATGGTGGACGATTCTGACAACGAACTGACCCTCCGCGACAATTTCAGCATCCTCACCGACTATACCTTCGACATGACCAGCCAGTACAACGTATCCGGCTTCGTCACCAGCTACAACCAGGCTGCACAGGTTTACCCGATGACGCTGAACGACATCGAACTCATCACCGACTTGAAGAATCCGGAAACTGCATGGGCCAACGAAGAAGTCATGATTCCTGCCGGACAGGAATGGACCGTGAACAACGCATTCAGCACCCTTTCCGACGCCAAGGCTACCTTCACCAGCAGCAATGAGGCCGTTGCCACCGTGGATGCCGAAGGCAACATCACCGTAAACGGATTCGGCTATGCTGAAATTACCGCCGAAACGGCCGAAACGGCTACGTTCCTCGGCAGCAAGGCTACCTTCCGCCTCTATGTCATCGAAGGTGAAGGTTCGCTCGAAAAGCCTTATACTCCGGCCGACGTGCTCTACTTCAAGGGCCGCACGGAAGGCAAGGTTTGGGTGAGCGGTGAACTCGTAGGCTACTACGACAGCAGTGCAGGTCTCGTTGAAGGCACCAGCGACAAGGTCAACACCAACATCGTGCTCCGCGTCAACGGCGTATTCGTTCCCGTACAGCTCCCGGCCGGTGAGGTGCGCGAAGCCCTCAACCTGGTAGACCACCCCGAAAACCTGGGCCACAAGATTTGGGTAGAAGGTGATCTCGAAGCCTACTTCAACATTCCGGGTGTGAAGAACGTGGTACACTATCGCATCGACACCATCGACGGCATCGAAAACGTTGAAAGCGCAACCGGCGAAAAGACAGTTTACGACCTCAGCGGCCGCCGCGTGCTGAAACCCGTCAAGGGCCTCTACATCATCAACGGCAAGAAAGTCTATGTCAAGTAATCCGTACCGGAACTACTGAAACGATACTTTACGCCGCGGGCTATGCTGCCCGCGGCGTTTTTTGTAACCGGAAAAGATGCAGGCCCCATGACCGCAAACCCGCCCGTCCACTCCGGGACAGGAACCCATCCACTCACGCACGCACCGCACCGGCGGAAAGCCCGGCCAGAAGGCCCCGTCCACCGCGACGGCCACCTGTCGGAAACAGTCAGTACTTCCGTTTTTTCTAAAGTACTGACTGTTTTTACGAAAGTACTGAGTGTTTTCACAGAAGTACTGACTGTTTTTCTGCCACCGTCCCGGGCCGTTGCGGCCACTCCGCTTCCGCTCCCCTCCCGCCCGCAAAGGGGCCGCAAAGGGCCGCGCGCCACTAAAAAACAAAGGTTTTGCTTTGCCGTTCACGCGGCTTGCACTAACTTTGCCGTTAAAACAAATAAAGAACTGACTATATGAAACTTTTACTGTTGGGAAGCGGAGGCCGCGAGCATGCTCTGGCCTGGAAAATCGCACAAAGCGAGAAAATCGAAAAGCTCTATATCGCACCGGGCAACGCAGGCACGGCCGGCGTAGGCGAGAATGTTGACATCAAGGCCGACGATTTCGACCGGATTGGACAATTCGTCGTCGAAAACCAGGTGAACATGGTGGTGGTAGGCCCCGAAGACCCGCTGGTAAAAGGCATCTACGACTATTTCCAGGAGCGCGACGAACTGCGCGCCGTTCCCGTCATCGGTCCCTCGAAGGCCGGTGCCGTGCTCGAAGGTTCCAAGGACTTTGCCAAAGGCTTCATGCAGCGTCACCACATTCCCACGGCGGCCTACGCCACCTTCGACGGCGAACACGTGGAAGAGGGCTGCCGCTTCCTCGAAACGCTCCAGCCCCCCTATGTGCTGAAAGCCGACGGCCTCTGCGCCGGCAAGGGCGTGCTCATTGTCCCCACCCTCGAAGAAGCGCAGAAGGAACTCCGCGAAATGCTGGGCGGCATGTTCGGCAACGCCTCCTCACGCGTGGTCATCGAGGAATTCCTCAGCGGCATCGAATGCTCCGTGTTCGTGCTGACCGACGGCAAGGACTACCGCATCCTGCCCGAAGCCAAGGACTACAAGCGCATCGGTGAAGGCGACACTGGCCTCAACACGGGAGGTATGGGCTCCGTTTCGCCCGTTCCTTTCGCCGACAAGGCATGGATGCAGAAGGTGGAGGACGAAATCATTCGCCCCACCGTGGAAGGACTCGCCGCCGAAGGCATCTGCTACAAGGGATTCATCTTTTTCGGACTCATCAACTGCGACGGACAGCCCAAGGTCATTGAATACAACTGCCGCATGGGCGACCCTGAAACCGAAACCGTCATGCTGCGCCTCAAGAGCGACATCGTGGACCTCTTCGAAGGGGTGGCCAACGGCACACTGGGCGAAAAGACCGTGGAGTTCGACCCCCGCGCCGCCGTCTGCGTCATGTGCGTTTCGGGCGGTTACCCGCAGCACTATGAGAAGGGCTTCCCCATCAGCGGCGCCAAGGTGGAAGGCAGCGTCGTGTTCCATGCCGGCACTGCCCTGCACGACGGACAGCTCGTCACGGCCGGCGGCCGCGTCATTGCCGTCAGCTCCTATGGCGAAAACAAGGAAGAGGCACTCCGCAAGTCAATGGAGGGTGCCCGCCAGATTCAGTTTGAAAAGAAATATTTCCGTTCCGACATCGGATTCGACTTATAAACCGGTACACGACCACCTCCCTGCCGCCAGCGGCACCCGCCGGCGGCAGGGAAGTCCGTGCCTTCACGTCCAACAGCCCACCGCCCCATGCGCGAAAACAGTTTCCGCACCCGCGTCGCTTCCGGCGCCTTCACCCTCCCGTTCATGGCAGGACTCTCCGTTCTGCTATGGCTGCTGCCGGGCTTCGGCGGCTGGCAGCAATGGGCCGGACTCGCTGCCGTGGGGCTGACCACCTACCTGCTGGCCGAACTCAACAACCAGTACGCGCTGCTCCGCATCCGTTCGCGCATGGTGGGTTCCAGTTTTCTGGCTCTCGTGCTGGCCTGCCCCGGCCTGCGGCTGCTCTCGCCCGAACACGGCGCCATGGTGGCCCTTGTCGTGGCCTACTTCCAGTTCTTTGCCGCCTATCAGCAGCACCGGCCCGAAGGGCATCTCTTCTACGCCTTCCTGTGCTGGAGTCTCGCCAGTTTCTGCTGGCCGCCGCTGTTGCTGGCCGTGCCGCTGCTGCTGCTCTGCCTTCTCCTGCAACTGCGGGCGCTGACCGGACGCAGCTGGCTGGCTGCCATGATGGGGGTGGCACTGCCCTACTGGTGCCTGGCTGCCTGGGGCATCTGGCAGGAACGTCTGCGGGAAACCTTTCTCCCCTTTGCCGAGGCCTTCCGCCTGGCTGCGCCCGACTATGCCGCCATTCCGCCAGCCCCGCTGGCCGTCATGGGATTCACGGCCGTGCTGAGTCTCCTGGCAATGCTTCATTTCTCACAAACCTTTTACAAGGACAAAATCCGCACACGGCTCTTTTATTACTTCATCATCAGCATTGAGTTGCTGCTACTGCTGGCCTGTGCCCTGCAACCCCAGCACTACACCGTGCTGCTGCCGCTGCTCATCGCCAACAGCGCGCCCGTCATTGCACACTATTTTGCCCTGGCCCGAGGCCGCGCCGCCGACTATTTCTTCATCGTCTGCCTGGTGTTGCTGACCGGCCTCACACTTTTCAACCATCTCGACCTATGGACGCTTTTATAGACTTCCTGATAGCCAACGGCCCCCTGGGCATGTTCATCGCCGCCTTCCTGGCCGGCAGTTTCTTTCCCTTCAGCTCTGAAGTAGTCATGATGGGACTGCTGGGCATCGGAGCTTCGCCCACAAGCCTGCTGATATGGGGCACCTTCGGCAATATTCTGGGCAGCCTGTTCAACTATGGCATCGGTTCGCTCGGACGCGAAGAATGGATAACGCAATACGCCAAGGTGCCGCCCGAAAAGCTGGAACGCGGCAAGGCCTACGTCCACCGCTACGGCCCCTGGGCCGGACTGCTGGCCTGGGTGCCGCTGCTGGGCAGCGTCGTCACCGTGGCACTGGGCTATCTGCGCGTCAACCTGCCGCTCTCGCTCCTGACCATCGGCTTCGGCAAATATGTCCGCTACCAGATACTCATCTCGCTGTGGCTTGCCGCAGCCGAATAGTCCTCCGGAAGCGTTTCGCCCCATCAGGAAAAGCTCCGAATCTCCCGAACTTTCTACTCCGACTTCTATGAAAATATCCCTATTCTTCCCCTCTTTCCGCCGATACCGGCACCGTCTGTTCCGTTCCGCCTTCCTGCTGGCGGGCATCGCCTTCCTGCTGGCATCGGCCGGCTGCAAGAACGGACAACCGGCTGAAAGGCGCCTCATCACCGTCAGCATTGAACCTCTGCGCTATATCACAGAATCCATAGCCGGCGGCCAATATGAAATTGCAACTCTCACCCCCGAAGGCGTCAGCCCCGAAACCTACATGCCCACGCCCCGGCAACTGGCAGAGCTGAGCAACAGTTCGGCCTACCTGTATCTGGCCTCACTGAGCTTCGAACAGCAGAACATCGGAAAAATCACTGATGCCTGCCCGCACCTCTGCGTGGAAAACGTGTCGGAAGGCATAGCCATGAAACCGCACGAACATCCGGGAGAGGCCTGCTGCGAAGACGGCAACGACCCGCACATCTGGACCTCGCCGGACAATATGAAAATCATTGCCGTCAACGTGCACAAGGTGCTCTGCCTGCTCGACCCCGAACACAAGGAGGACTATTCCGGCCGCCTGCTGACTTTCGTGCAGCGCATGGACAGCCTTGACAGTGCGCTGCACGAACAACTCGACTCGCTGCAACACCGCACGTTCCTCATCAACCACCCGTCGCTGGCCTACTTTGCCGAACACTACGGCCTGCACCAGCTGAGCGTGGAACACGACGGCAAGGAGGCATCGGCCGAACGCATCGCCCGCCTGATTGAAGAATGCCGCCGGCAAGGCATCACCACCGTTTTCCGGCAAAAACAGAACAGCGGCCGCACCGTGGAGCGCATCGCCCGCGAACTGAAACTGGAAGTGACCGAAATCGACCCGCTCGCCTACCGCTGGGACGAAGAGATGATGCGCATCGCAAAAACGCTGAACCCATGAAAGGACCATTCCTGCAACTCCATGACGTGACGGCAGCCTACGGACGGCGCACCGTATTGCACGGCACGACGCTGGACATCGCTCCGAACGACTTCATCATCATCAGCGGACCCAACGGCGGCGGAAAAACCACGCTGCTGAAAATACTGGCCGGGCTGCTCCAGCCTGCCGCCGGACGGCTGATACGCCCGCAGGGCCTCATTACAGGCTATCTGCCGCAATATCGAAGCATCGACAGGGCTTTCCCCATCACGGTGGAGGAAACGGTGCTCTCGGGGCTGAACTGCCGCAAGAAGGCCTGGCAGCGCTTTACGGCGGAACACCGCGAACAGGTGCGCCGGATGCTGGACACTTTCCAGCTGACCGAACTCGCCGCCCGCCCCATCTCGGCCCTCAGCGGCGGCCAATGGCAACGCACCCTCCTGGCGCGGAGCCTGGCCTGCCAGCCCGACCTCTGGCTCCTCGACGAGCCCGACACCCATCTTGATGCCGGCAGCCGCGACTACCTGCACGCCTTGCTGGAACGCGAAGCCGGCCGGCGCGCCATCGTTGTGGTCACCCACAATCCGGAACACGTCGACCACCTGCCGGGCAGCCGGCTCTGGGAAGTCGTCGACCAGCAAGTGCACCAGCTCCGCTGATCCCTTTTCCAACGTATTTTTTGAACTCCCGCTCCTGCGGGAAAAACACTCAGTACTTCCATAAAAACTGTCAGTACTTTAGAAATTTCTGTCAGTACTTTAGAAAAAACAGTCGGTACTTTCGTAAAAACAGAAGTACCGGCTGTTTTTTCAGCGATTTCCACACACAAAAAAACGGGCAGCCCCCTCCCGCCGGAGAGTGCTGCCCCGTTTTCTTATCGACACAGACATAACAATTTTTCTACCAACTCATATTCTCACACCTTGGTGGATGAGTCTGATGCAAAATTACGGAGAATGCAGCATCCCTGCAATACCCACGTTTAGGTATTCTGGCGCATTTTCCGCCCCGCTGTGCCCTTATTTGAAGTTATAGGTAAAGGATATCAGCCCGGATATGTTCCGGCCTCCAGCGGCCGAAAAACGGGTCAGGCCGAAATCGGCTTCCAGCCCCACCACGATGCCCACCGGCAACTGATAGCCCACCATCGCCTGAATGCCCGCGTCCCAGCGCCGGGCTCCTTCCACCTCGAAAGTGGGATTCTCATAAAACAGTTTGTCGGGTCCCTGCTTGGCTCCGTCGCCGTTAGTCTTGAGCTTGCCGCCCACGCCACAGGCCACATAGGGGCCGGCACCGGCCACCAGATAGCGTGATTCGCCCACGCGGTAATAATAGTTCATCAGCAGCGGCAACTCTATGTAGTGCGCCGTTGCCGAACGCCCCATCAGCCCCATGACGGGATTGCCCTCCTCGTCGTAGACCTGGTTGCCCTCGTCATCATAGATATTGACCAGCACGTCCTTGTATTTCCATCCTTTTCCATAGAAAACGAGGGAGGGATTGAACGCCCAGTGCTGGTTGAACTCGTATTCGTAACCTACACCAAACTTGTAGGCACCCTGTGCCTTTTTTCCGGCACTCTGCGAAGACAGACCGCCACCCACCTTCAGCTGAAAGGTCTGGGCCGGAACGGCCAACGCGCAGGCAAGCAGGAACAGAAGCGTAAAAAATCTTGCGTGTTTCATTTCGTCTTTGTGTTTAAGTGTGAAGTCCATGTGTCAAGTGTGAAACGGGAACGGCCCCTTTTTTTCCGGAGAACGTCCGGGCGCCGGAAAGAGCGGGAACGGCAGACGCCGCAACAGCCGGCACCGGCGGAAACCGTATCCAGGCGCCCAAAGGCAACAACAGGCCCGGCAACACGCTCTGAGAGCCGCCGGACCTGTCTATGGGTCTGTCAATCCTGGAAGAACTGCTTCCAGTCGTCTTTCTTCTTCGATGGCTTCTCGAAAAGCTCGGCATCCTCATAGCGGCCGCCTTTCCGGCCACCCTTTTTGGGGGCTTTCTCCTTGCGCGCCGGCTTGTCCGCGCTGCCTCCACGCTGGCGGTGGCGCCGCTCCTTCCCTTCGCCGTCCGGCTGGCTGCGCTCGGCATCGTCGACTACGACGCGACGGTCGCCCACCATGGCCTTCGACATCTTGCGGAGCACCATCTCGGCATCCTGCTCAGGCACTTCGAAGAAGGAACAGTTGGTGGTCAGGTCGATGCGGCCGATTTCCACCTTTCCCTTCACGTAGCGGTTCACGAGATTGATGATTTCGCGGGCATAGAAGTTGTCGCGCTTGCCCAGGTTGATGAACATGCGGCGGTAGCCCGGCTCTGCCTGCCGCGGTCCCGACGCCTTGCGGTCGGCCCGTGAGCGTCCGCTGCCCTCCTTCTCCTTGCGCTCCTTCTTCTCCTTGTCGGAAGGCTGCACAATCTCGGGAGCGTCGGCATAATAACGGAGAAAACGGCCGAACTCCTGGCTCACCATGCGCTTGATGAGGTCCTCCTTGCTCAGCCACTCCAACTTGCGGTACACCTCGGGCAGGAAGGGCGCGATTTCGTTCTCGTTGACCTCGATGCGCTCCAGTTCGTCGATTACGCGATAGAGCTGCTTCGTACAGATTTCCTTGGGTTCGGGCAGAATGCCTGCTTCAAATTTCTTGCCGATGACTTTCTCAATCACGCGCACCTTGTGCTTTTCGCGGACATGGATAATGGATATGCTCGTGCCGCGCTTGCCGGCCCGGCCGGTACGCCCGGAACGGTGGGTGTAGTTCTCCACATCGTCGGGCAGTCCGTAGTTGATGACGTGAGTGAGGTCCTCCACGTCAAGGCCGCGCGCCGCCACGTCGGTGGCTACGAGCAGCTGCGTGCGGTGCTGGCGGAACTTCTGCATGGTCAGGTCGCGCTGCGCCTGCGAAAGGTCGCCGTGCAGGGCCTCGGCGTTGTAGCCGTCGCGAATCAGCAGGTCGGCCACCTCCTGGGTTTCCATGCGCGTGCGGCAGAAGATGATGCCGTAGATTTTGGGATAATAGTCCACCACCCGCTTGAGGGCGAGATACTTGTCGCGCGCCTGCACCAGGTAATAGATATGGTTGACATTCTCCGCGCCTTCGTTGCGCGAGCCCACCACGATTTCCTTGTGGTCATGAAGATAGGTCAGCGCGATGCGCTCTATCTCCTTGCCCATGGTGGCTGAGAACAGCAGCGTGTTGCGTTCCTGGGGCACGCCGGCCAGAATCTCGTCGATGCTCTCGGAGAATCCCATGTTGAGCATCTCGTCGGCCTCGTCGAGCACCACGTTCTCCACCTTGTCGAGCTTGGCCACGCCGCGCTTCATCAGGTCGATGAGACGGCCGGGAGTGGCCACGATGACCTGGGCGCCCTTGCGCAGGGCACGGATCTGGCTCTCGATGCTCGAACCGCCATACACCGGCTGCACATACAGCCCGTCGATGTATCGGGAATAGTCTTTCAAATCCTCAGCTATCTGAAGGCAGAGCTCACGGGTAGGACTCAGAATCACCGCCTGCGTGCTGCGGTCCTGCGGATTGACCTTCTGGAGTACGGGAAGGCCGAAGGCCGCCGTTTTGCCCGTTCCCGTCTGTGCCAATGCTATCACGTCGTTTCCGACTCCCAGCAGATAGGGAATCACCTCTTCCTGTACCGGCATGGGCGAAACGTAACCCATCTCGGAGATGGCGCGGCGGATTTCCTCGCACACGCCCAGTTCTTCAAATGTCTTCAATGTAAATCCGGGTATAATAAATTGATAAGATAAAATCCGGAAAAGAATCCGTAAAAATACCACTGCAAAGTTACAACCTTTGCCGCCGACAGACAAACGCCGGGAATGAAAAAAGCGGAAAAACCTGCGGAAAAAGGCCGTCGGCCGCCCGCCGACGGCCGGGAACGGCAGAAAATTGCAGAGAAAGAAGTCACTACGTTGCCCGAACCCGAAAAATAAATTACCTTTGTGAGTTTAACCCCCTAACGCAATGACCGCATGGAAAAACTGCTCCACTACGTATGGCAGCACAAGCTGTTCCCCCTCGCTCCGCTCACCACGAGCTGCGGATGGAGCGTAGAAGTCATCGATCCGGGTCTGCACAATCCGCACGCAGGCCCCGACTTCTTCAACGCCAAGGTCAAAATCGACGGCACCCTGTGGGTGGGCAACGTCGAGGTGCATGAACGCGCCTCCGACTGGTTCCGCCATCACCACGACACCGACGCCGCCTATGCCAACGTCATCCTCCACGTGGTGGGCACGGCCGACTGCGACATTCCCGCCGCTTCCGGCCGACTGCTGCCCCAGCTCGTCCTGCCCGTGCCCGATTACGTGGCCCGCAATTACCGCGAGCTGCTCGAGGAAGCCAGCAATCCGCCCTGCTACCGCATCATTCCCCGCCTGCCCGCCGTCACCGCCCACAGCTGGCTGAGTGCGCTCACGGCCGAAAGACTGCAGGAAAAAACGGAGCGCATCGGGCAGTGGCTGGAACGCACCGGCGGCGACTGGGAACGCTGCTTCTTCATCACCCTGGCGCGCAGCTTCGGTTTCGGCACCAATGCCGAAGCCTTCGAGGAATGGGCCGCGCACATCCCCGTCATGGCCATCGGCAAGCACCGCGACAATCTTTTCCAGATTGAAGCCTTCTTCTTCGGCCAGGCCGGACTGCTCGACGACAGCATCGTGCCGCCCGAACGCCGCGACGGCCACTTTCTCCAACTCCAGCAGGAATACCGCTATCTGGCCCATAAGTTCTCACTCACGCCCATGGATGCCGGCCGCTGGCGGTTTCTGCGGCTCCGGCCACAAAACTTCCCCCACGTGCGCCTGGCACAGCTGGCACAGCTCTACTACAGCCAGCGCGTCACCTTCTCCCGCCTGCTCGAAGCCGGCGGCATCGACGACTGCAGCGCCCTGTTCAACGTGGGCGTCACTCCCTACTGGGAAACTCACTACACCTTCGGCGACGAAAGCACGGCCCACGCCAAGAGGTTGCAGCCGGCATCGGTGCGCCTGCTGCTCATCAACACCGTAGCGCCCCTGCTCTTTGCCTACGGACGCTACACCTTCGACGAGGAGCGCTGCGAAAAGGCCTTTGCCCTGCTCGAAGCGCTGCCCGCCGAGCAGAACTTCATCACCCGCAGCTGGCAAAAGGCCGGACTCCACGCCGACAATGCCGCCGACAGCCAGGCCCTCATCCAGCTGCGCCACAACTATTGCGACCGCAAGGACTGCCTGCGCTGCCGCTTCGGCTGCGAATATCTCCGGCAGTCCTCATTCACCTGATTCATTCCTTTTTTTACTCCTCATGTCTATGGAATACATTTTCGACCTCACCCTGAAAGTACGCGACTACGAATGCGACCTGCAAGGCATCGTCAACAACGCCAACTACCAGCACTACACGGAACACACGCGCCACGAATTCCTGCGTTCGGAAGGCATCAGCTTTGCCGACCTGCACAACCGGGGCATCGACGCCGTCGTGGCACGGCTGCAGATGGCTTTCAAGACGCCGCTGCACAGCGGTGACGAGTTCGTCTCCCGCCTGGGCCTCCGCAAGGAAGGCATCAAGTTTGTCTTTATCCAGGACATCTTCCGCCTGCCCGACCTGAAACCGGTGCTCCGCTCCACGGTCGAAACCGTGTGCCTCGTCAACGGCCGCCTATCCGACTGCGAAGAACTCAACACGGCCTTCGCCAAATATCTGCACACCACATGAACGAATTGCTCCATGCGCTCACACTGAGCCGGCTGCCCGGCATCGGCGTCATGACCGCCCTGCAGCTCTACCGCCATTACGGTTCGGCACAGGAAGTCTACGCCTGCCGCGGCGAACTCAAGGGACGGGCCGCAACAGCCTTCGCCCGCTGGGAGGAAACCAGGGCACGCGCCGAAGCGGAACTCGAATTTTGCGAACGGCAAGGCATCAGCGCGCTTCCTCTCCAGACTGCCGACTATCCGCAACGCCTGCGCGATTGTCCCGACGCTCCGCTGGTGCTTTTCCGCCGGGGAAACGCCAATTTAAATAATATTCACACTTTAGCCATAGTCGGCACCCGCAGAATTACTGAATACGGGAAATCGTTCTGTCAAGAATTTATCACAGATATAGCCCGTATTATTCCTGATTGTCTTATCGTTAGTGGTCTTGCCTATGGCGTTGATATCCACGCGCACAGGGCTTGTTTGAAAAATTCTTTGCCGACGGTCGGCGTACTGGCTCACGGACTCGACCAAATCTACCCTTCCTCCCACCGCGCCACGGCTGAAGAGATGCTGAAGCACGGAGCACTCGTCACCGAATACATGTCGCAGACTTTTCCGGACAAGGGGAACTTCGTTCAGCGCAACCGCATCATAGCCGGCATGGCGGATGCCACCCTCGTCGTCGAGAGTGCCGACAAGGGAGGCGCGCTCATCACCGCCCGCCTGGCCGACGAATACCATCGCGAGGTGTTTGCCCTGCCGGGACGCATCAGCGACCCCTACTCCCGCGGCTGCAACGCCCTCATCCGCGACAACCGCGCCCGCCTCCTCACCAGCGCCGCCGACCTGGCCGAAACACTGCGCTGGGCGACGGCCGGCAAAACGGCAGCGCCCGTGCAGCGCGAACTCTTTCCCGAACTCACCCCCGAAGAGGAAACGCTCTGCCGCCTGCTCAGCCAGGCCGAATCCGTCGGCATCAACCGCCTGGTCATCGAAAGCAACCTACCCTTCCAGCAGGTCAGCTCGCTGCTCTTCGAACTCGAACTGAAAGGCGTGGTCAAACCGCTCGTCGGCGGACAGTACCGCTTGCTCCGCTGACTCCCACTGACAGATTTCCCCACACGGCGAAACGGATTTTCCCGACAGGATTCCGTTCCGCCGTGTGCCTGTTTTATCTCCTTTCCCCGTTCACATTCGCTTACCCGGCCGACCACGGCTGCAAGGGCGGGACGGCAAAATGAACCCCGTCCGCCACACTGCCCACACAGAAGTACTGACTGTTTTTACGAAAGTAAGGATAGAAATTTCTAAAGTACCAACTGTTTTTTCTAAAGTACTGACTGTTTTTACAAAAGTAAGGACTGTTTTTCCGGACATACGATACACCCGTTCCGAAGCTCCCGAAGAATCCGGTGGCGCGGCTTCCCGCGCCGTCTCGGCCCCTGCGCTCCGCCCCCTCGCCGGTTCCCCACCTTCCACCCGCCGGAAAGGCCTTCCGCCTCTTCTCCGCACACAACGGCCGACGCGCTCAAAATCCGACATTTCGCTTTGCACTTCGCCCGCCTTGCTGTAACTTTGCAATTCAAACCTTTAGTGCACAATGAATACAGAATTTCATTACGACGTTTTGGTCATCGGCGCCGGCCATGCCGGCTGTGAAGCGGCTTCGGCCGCCGCACGCATGGGCGCAAAAACCTGTCTCATCACGATGGACATGAACAAGATTGCCCAGATGAGCTGCAACCCTGCCATCGGCGGCATTGCCAAAGGACAGATTGTACGCGAAATCGACGCGCTCGGCGGATTCACCGGATACGTTACGGATGCCACCGCCATCCAGTTCCGCATGCTCAACCGCTCCAAGGGACCCGCCATGTGGAGCCCGCGCGCACAATGCGACAGACCCCGTTTCATCACAGAATGGCGCAAGGTGCTCGAAAATACCGACAACCTGCACATCTGGCAGGACGAAGCGGCCGAAATCCTCGTTGAAAACGGTCAAATCCGCGGTATCGTCACCGTTTGGGGTGCTACCTTCCATGCACGCGCCGTCATCATCACGGCCGGCACCTTCCTCAACGGACTCATGCACATCGGACGCCGCCAGGTGAAAGGCGGACGCTGCGCCGAACCCGCTGCAACATTTCTGACCGAATCCATCGCCAGACATGGCATCCGCTACGGACGGATGAAGACAGGTACTCCCGTGCGCATCGACGCCCGCTCCGTTCATTTCGACGAAATGGAAGAACAGCCCGGCGAAAACGATTTCCACCGCTTTTCATACATTACGCCTGCCCGCCCGCTCCCGCAACTGCACTGCTGGACCTGCAACACCAACGCCGAAGTGCACCGCATCCTGCGAAGCGGACTGGCCGATTCGCCCCTTTACAACGGACAAATCCAAAGCATCGGACCCCGCTACTGCCCGAGCATCGAAACCAAAATCGTCACCTTCCCCGACCGCGACAGCCATCCGCTCTTCCTCGAGCCCGAAGGCACCGATACGCACGAACTCTATCTGAACGGATTCTCGTCCAGTCTGCCGATGGATATCCAGCTCGCGGCACTGAAAAAAATACCCTGCTTCCGCGACCTCGTCGTCTACCGCCCCGGCTACGCCATTGAATACGACTTTTTCGACCCCACACAATTGAAACATTCGTTGGAATCGAAAATTATCGACGGACTTTTCTTTGCCGGACAGGTGAACGGCACCACCGGATATGAAGAAGCTGCCGGACAAGGCATCATGGCCGGCATCAATGCCGCTTTGAAATGTGGCGGCGGTGCCCCCTTCACTCTTCTGCGCGACGAAGCCTATATTGGCGTACTCATCGACGATTTGGTAACAAAGGGAGTGGACGAGCCCTACCGCATGTTCACCTCCCGCGCCGAATATCGAATTCTGCTGCGCCAGGATAATGCGGACGTGCGCCTCACACCTTATGCCGAACGCTTCGGCATTGCTTCGGCAGAGCGCGTACGGCTATTCCAGAGCAAGAAACAGCTTCTCGATGAAATCACGGATTTTTGCCATAACTTCTCGATAAAATCGGATAAAATCAATCCGTATCTCGAAAGCATCGGCAGCACGCCCCTACGCGGCGGCTGCAAACTTTACGACCTCATCAGCCGTCCCGAAATTACGCTTTCCGGCATTGCCGGGCAGATACCGGCATTGCAGTCGCTGCTCGAAAAAACCGACACCCATCGGGACGAAATTGTGGAAGCCGCCGAAATCGAAATCAAATACAGCGGTTACATTTCACGCGAGCGGGCACTGGCCGAAAAAATGCAACGGCTGGAAGCCATTCAGGTGAAGGGACGCTTCAACTACGAAGAGGTTACACAGCTCTCCACCGAAGCCCGACAGAAGCTCACTGCCATCAATCCCGAGACGCTGGGACAAGCCAGCCGCATACCCGGCGTTTCGCCGAGCGACATCAGCGTGCTGCTGGTCCTGCTGGGACGATAGCCTTAATGTTTCACGTGAAACAAAACCGCAGAACAACTCTTTAAGACAATAACTTATGAATTCAAAATTGTTACTCGACAACCTGCGCAACGTGTCCGATTTTCCCAAGCCGGGCATTCAGTTCAAGGATGTCAGCACCCTCTTCAAAAATCCGGCCTGCACTGCCGAAATGCTCGACGAGCTGGTACGCCTCTATCAGGACAAGGGCATCACCAAGATTGTCGGCATCGAATCGCGCGGCTTCGTGATGGGCGCAATGCTGGCCGCAAGACTCAACGCCGGTTTCGTGCTCTGCCGGAAACCGGGGAAGCTTCCCGCCGAAGCCGTTTCGATGAGCTACCAGAAGGAATACGGCGAAGACACCATCCAAATCCACGCCGACGCGCTGGACGAAAACGACGTAGTGCTCATCCACGATGATTTGCTCGCCACCGGAGGCTCCATGAAAGCGGCCTACGAACTGGTAAAGCTTTTCCATCCAAAAAAAATCTACGTCAACTTCCTTATCGAACTGCGCATGGAAGGACTCGAAGGCAGAAAATTCCTCGGTGACGAAGTGGAGATGACCACGCTCCTGACACTCGACGAATAGAAAGCACACAAGGACAAACGGCGGACTTTCTTCCACCCCGCCGCCATACATAAGAAGAGACAGCCCCGCCGCATGTCTCTTCTTTTATTTTTCGTAAATTTGCAACGGAAGCGTCAGGAAAATTCCAGCGCCGCCAACGCCGCTACAACCGGCAAAAACGAAACTGCTATTATGGAAGGGAAATCAAAGAACGAACTGGAGACCTATCTGAAAGGCATCATCCACAATCTGCCGGAGTCGCCGGGGTGTTATCAATACCTCAACGACGAAGGCACCATTATATATGTAGGAAAAGCCAAGAACCTGAAGCGTCGCGTCAGTTCTTATTTCAACAAGGAACAGCAGACGCGGAAAACACAGTTGCTCGTGTCGAAAATCCGCGACATCCGCTACGTCGTTGTCAAGACCGAGGAAGATGCGCTCCTGCTGGAGAACAACCTCATCAAGCGCTATCAGCCCCGCTACAACGTATTGCTGAAAGACGACAAGACTTATCCTTCCATTGCCGTCACCAACGAATATCTGCCCCGCATTTTCAAGACCCGGCAACGCAAATACGCCGGCGCCACCTACTACGGGCCCTACAGCCACGTGCCCACGATGTATGCCCTGCTCGACCTCTGCAAGGAACTCTACCACCCGCGGCCCTGTTTCCAGGTGATGACGCGCGAAGGCGTCATGTCGGGAAAATATTCCGTCTGCCTCAACTATCACATCAAGAACTGCGCAGGTCCCTGCGTCGGCAAGCAGAGCCGCGAAGACTACATGAAAAACATTGCCGCCTGCTGCGAAATTCTGAAAGGCAACACCGGCGAACTGGCCCGCCGTATGAAGGCAGAGATGATACGCCTCGCAGAAGAACTGCGCTTCGAGGAAGCACAAGAAATCAAAGAAAAATATATCCTCATTGAGAATTTCCGCGCCCGCAGCGAAGTCGTCTCCAACGTGCTCCACAACATCGACGTCTTCAACATCGAAAGCGACGAAAAGAACGCCTACATCAATTATCTGCACATCACCAACGGATGCATCAACCAGGCCTTCACCTTCGAATACCGGAAAAAACTCGAGGAGAACAACGAAGACCTCCTGGCGCTGGGCATCGTGGAAATGCGCGAACGCTACAAGAGCCAGTCGAAGGAAATCATCGTGCCCTTCCTGGTGGATTTGCCGGAAGGATATGCCCAGCAGACCATCCCGCAAAAGGGCGAGAAAAAGAAGTTGCTCGAGCTCTCGGCCCTCAACGTGAAGCAGTATAAATTCGACCGGCTGAAGCAGGCTGAAAAGCTCAATCCCGAGCAAAAATCGGTGCGCCTCATGAAGGAAATCCAGGAGCAGCTGAACCTGCCGAAACTACCCTACAGGGTGGAGCTTTTTGACAATTCCAACATGCAGGGTTACGATGCCGTGGCCGCCTGCGTGGTGTTCGAAAAACTCAAACCGGCAAAGAAACTCTACCGCCGCTACAACATCAAAACGGTGGAGGGACCCGACGACTACGCCTCGATGAAAGAGGTGGTGCGCCGCCGCTACACCCGCCTGCAGGAAGAAGGCGGAACCTACCCCGACCTCATCATTGCCGACGGCGGAAAGGGACAGATGGAGGTCATCCGCCAGGTGATTGAGGACGAGCTCGGACTGCACATCCCCATCGCCGGACTGGCCAAGAACGACCGCCACCGCACAAACGAACTGCTCTACGGATTCCCGCCCCTCACCGTCGGCGTAAAGCCCGAAAGCCAGCTGTTCCGCCTCCTCACGGCCATGCAGGACGAAGTGCACCGCTTCGCCATCACCTTCCACCGCGAAAAGCGCAGCAAGCGCCTCACCGCCTCGGCCCTCGACCTCGTGCCCGGCGTAGGCGTAAAGACCAAAGAGCTGCTGCTCAAGCAATTCGGCAGTTTCAAGCGCATCAAGAGCGCTTCCCTGGCCGAACTCCAGGCCATCGTGGGACCGGCACGCGGCGAAAAACTCTACGAAAACCTCCACGCCGCTGGCAACGAATAAGATTTTCTACGTACATTTGCATAAAAAAGCATGAGAGCAGTCATCCAGCGTGTGCAGCACGCCTCCGTCACCATCGCCGGCCACACCAAAGCGGCCATCGGGCAGGGATTTCTCGTCCTTCTTGGCGTAGAAAACTCTGATACAGAAGAAGATATTGAATGGCTTACGAAAAAAGTGGCCGCCCTGCGCGTTTTTGACGACGAAAACGGCGTCATGAACCGGAGCATTACCGACATCGGCGGCAACATCATCGTCGTCAGCCAGTTTACCCTCATGGCTTCCACCAAGAAGGGCAACCGCCCCTCCTACATCCGCGCCGCAGGCCACGACATCGCCATCCCGCGCTACGAAGCCTTTTGCCGCCGCCTCTCCGAAGCCATCGGGCGCCCCGTAGGTACGGGTGAATTCGGCGCCGACATGAAGGTGGAACTGCTCAACGACGGTCCCGTCACCATCTGCATTGACACGAAGAACAAGGAATAACCTCTGAAAAATCTCCATCATGACAACCTCCATCACCCTTAGCCAAGCACAGGAAGAAGTGGACCGCTGGATACGCACCTACGGCGTGCGCTATTTCAGCGAACTGACCAACATGGCCTGCCTCACCGAGGAGGTGGGCGAACTGGCCCGCGTCATCGCCCGGAAATATGGCGACCAATCCTTCAAGGCGGGCGAAAGCGACGACCCGGCCGACGAAATGGCCGACGTGCTCTGGGTGCTGCTCTGCCTGGCCAACCAGACCGGCGTGGACCTGACCGAGGCTTTCCGGAAAAACCTCGAAAAAAAGACCCGACGCGATGCCGAACGGCACCTCAACAACCCGAAACTGCAACCCTAAAAAACGATATCATCATGACTGAACACTGCCACTGCGGCCATCACCACGAAGAAGAAGAGCACCTGCGGAGTCCCTACGAGCAGGCCTTCAGCAAATTTGACCTGAACCTCACCGACGAGAGCGTGCACAACGCCGTCCAGCGTCTGATTGAAGAAAAGAAGAGCCAGTATGACACGGAAGCCACCCGTCTGCAGCTGCTCAGCACCCTCGAACTGACCACGCTCAAGGTGACCGACTCGCAGGAAAGCGTGCTGAAATTTACGGAAAAAGTCAACCGCTTTGCCGACGAGCACCCCGACCTGCCCCACCTCGCCACCCTCTGCGTCTACCCCAATTTTGCAAAAATCGTATCCGAAAGTCTGGAGGTGGAAGGCGTCGAAGTGGCTTGCGTCAGCGGCGGTTTCCCGTCCTCGCAGACCTTCCTCGAAATCAAGACCATCGAAACGGCACTGGCCATCAAGGACGGTGCCACCGAAATCGACATGGTGCTCAACGTAGGCGAATTCCTCAGCGGCGACTATGAGACCTGCGCCGACGAAATCCAGGAAATCAAAGCTGCCTGTGCCGGTCATCCGCTCAAAGTCATACTGGAAACCGGCGCCCTGCAGAGTGCTGTCAACATCAAGCGCGCTTCCATCCTCGCCATCTATTCCGGCGCCGATTTCATCAAGACTTCCACCGGAAAAATCAACATTTCGGCCACGCCCGAAGCCGCCTACGTCATGTGCCGCACCATCAAGGAATATGAAGCCCTCACCGGCACCAAAATCGGCTTCAAGGCCGCCGGCGGCATCAGTTCCGTTGACGACGCACTGACCTACTACACCATCGTGCGCGAAATTCTGGGCGAAGAATACATCAAGAACGGACTCTTCCGCATCGGCACCAGCCGTCTGGCCAACCTTCTGGTCAACGACCTGCTCGGCGAGGAGTGCAATCCCTTCTGAGCCGAAGGCAAAAAGCCATTTTCCGGGCCTCTGCGCAACGTTTCCGGACACGGACGGGCACATCTCCGCCGAAGGCAATTTGCGGCCACAGCGCAGCGCTAACGCGCGCCAATGAACGCAGGCACAACCATCGGGCAGCGCAGCCGGAAAAAAACTGAAACAACATGCGGGAGCGGACAGGTCAGACTGTCCGCTCCCGCACGCTTTCTGCTCTGTCCTCCCAGCATTCCTCCACCGCCAGGGAACACCGCCCGCGCGGTAAAATTCCGGCCGTCAGCAACCAACGCGCCGCCGGAAAAACACCTCCGCCACCCTTCCGTTCCACCTGTCGCAGCAGGGGCAAAAACAAAAGTACTGACTGTTTTTACGAAAGTAAGGATAGAAATTTCTAAAGTACCAACTGTTTTTTCTAAAGTACTGACTGTTTTCACGAAAGTACTGACTGTTTTCCGCGCCCCCCTGGTCCGGAAAACCATGCGGGAGGACAGCACTCCGGCCCGCCACACGATAAAAAGAAAGAACCTTTCCGGTTTCGGAAAGGCCCTTCAGTCATATATTATTCCTCAACGGCAGCAGAAGCACCCCTGAACGAGAAATCCGGCTCCTCACCGCTTCCATTCCGTTCCGGCATCCCGCAGACGCCAGGCTTCGTTTCAGAGTTTGCGCCCGATTACGAAATCGAGATACCCCTCAAGCGCCCGCTTCACCTCCCCGTTGCGGAAGGCCGACAACTCCGCCAGCGCCTCCTGCCGGAGCCGCTGCATCACGCTCCAGGCGTAATCGATGCCGCCTGCGCTCTTGGTCAGCTCCACCATGCGGTGAATGTCCTCACGGCTGGCCGTCAGGCCCTTGATTGCCGCCGCCAGCGCCTTGATTTCCGGGTTGTCGCTGTGCCGCAGGGCGTAAATGGCCGGCAACGTCAGTTTGCCTTCCGCCATATCGTTGCCCGTGGGCTTCCCGATGGCCGCGTCATCATAATAGTCAAAAATGTCGTCGCGAATCTGAAAGCAGATGCCGACAATCTCGCCGAACTTTCGGGCGTGTTCCACAAAGTCGTCACTGCCCCCTGCCGACAGCGCCCCCAGATGGGCACAAGTGGCAAACAGTTCGGCCGTCTTGTTGCGGATAATATGGAAATAAGCCTCCTCCGTGCTTTCAGCATTGCGGATATTGGCCAGCTGGAAAATCTCGCCTTCCGACAGGCGCTCGCCGAGCCGCGCAATGAGCGAAACGCACTCCACGCGTCCCGTCTGCGCCGCCACGCTCAACGATTTCGAGAGCAGGTAGTCCCCCAGCAGCACAGCCACCTTATTGCCGTAAACGGCATTGGCCGAGGCTTGTCCGCGGCGCTCCCCGCTGTTGTCCACCACGTCGTCGTGCACGAGACTGGCTGTGTGCAGCAACTCCAGCGTTACCGCCGACAGCAGGCTGACCTGCCCCACCTCGCCCAGTTCCCGCGCCACAAGCAACACGAGCAGAGGCCGCATCATCTTTCCCTGACGTGCGCGCACATGCTTCAAGGCCTGGCCCAGGAAGTCGTCATCGTGAGCCAGCGCTGCATCAAAAAGTTGCTTGTAGCGCAACAAATCGTCGGCTACAGGTTGGCGTATCGTGCCCAGTTCATCCATGTTCAGTCTGAATTTTAGTTTACAAAAGTACGAAATATTCATTACAGAACAGATTATTTTGCGTATTTTTACCGATAAAACCATCCCGAATGAAGAAATTATATCTCTTAGATGCCTATGCACTGATATTTCGTGCCTATTACGCCCTGATACGCTCTCCCCGCATCAATTCAAAAGGCGAAAACACGTCGGCCGTCTTCGGCTTCGTCAACACACTGGAAGAACTGCTCAACAAGGAACAGCCCGACTATATCGCCGTGGCCTTCGATCCGAGCGGGAAAACCTTCCGCCATGAGGCCTATCCCGAATACAAGGCACAGCGTGAAGCCACGCCCGAGGACATCCGCCGCTCGGTGCCCGTCATCAAGGAACTGCTCCGCGCCTACCGCATTCCGCTGCTCGAAGTCGAAGGCTTCGAGGCCGACGACGTCATCGGCACCGCAGCCCTCCTGGCCGCCGAAGCCGGCGTGGAGGTGCGCATGATGACCCCCGACAAGGACTACGCCCAGCTGGTGCGCCCGCAGGTGTTCATGTGTCGCCCGGGCCACGGCTCCTCGCCCATGGAAGTGCTCGGTCCGGCCGAAGTGTGCGCCAAGTACGGGCTGGAGCATCCGTCGCAGGTCATCGACCTGCTCGGCCTCATGGGCGACACGGCCGACAACATCCCCGGCTGCCCCGGTGTCGGCGAAAAGACGGCCGCCAAACTCATCCAGCAGTTCGGCTCCATCGAAGCGCTGCTCAGCCGCACCGACGAGTTGAAAGGCGCCCTGCGCAAGAAGGTGGAGGACAACGCCGGGCAAATCCGCTTCTCGCGCTTCCTGGCCACCATCCGCACCGACGTGCCCCTGACGCTCGACCTGGAAAGCATGGAGCGCAAGGCGCCCGATCTCCAGGAGCTCAAGCGCCTCTTCGAGCAGTTGGAATTCCGCACCTTCCTGCAGCGCTACTTCCCGCCCGCCGCGCCGCAGAAAAAGGAGCCGGTGCAGCCCTCTCTCTTTGACGAATTGACGGGCGAGGATGCAGGCGAGCCGCTCCAGACCAGCCTGAAGACGCTGGCCGACGTCGAACACGACTACCATCTCGTTGATTCCTTGGAGGAAGCCCGGCGTTTGTGTGAATTATTATTGACAAATGAAAAAGTGGCGATAGACACGGAGACCACCAGCACCGACGCGCTGCGCGCCCGACTCGTCGGGATGAGCTTTGCCATAGAGGACGGAAAGGCCTGGTATGTCAGCGTGCCGCGCGACGAGGAGGAAACGCGCCGCTGGCTTGAAGTTTTCCGTCCGCTCTACGAACACCCCACCCTGCTCAAGGTAGGGCAGAACCTGAAGTACGACCTGACGGTCCTGGCCAACTATGGCATCGCGCTCTGCGCCCCCATGTTCGACACCATGCTGGCCCACTATCTCGTGCAGCCCGAACTGCGTCACAACATGGACTATCTGGCCGAAATCTATCTGAAGTACCGCACCATCCACATCGACGAGCTCATCGGGCCCCGCGGCCGCACGCAAAAGAACATGGCCGACGTTGAGCCGCAACAGGTGTGCGACTATGCCTGCGAGGATGCCGACGTCACCTTCCGCCTGCAACCGCTGCTGGAACGCGAGATGGAGGAAAACGGCGTCACCTCCGTGTTCCGCGACATCGAGATGCCTCTCATGCCCGTACTGGCCCGCATGGAACGCAACGGCGTGGCGCTCGACACCGCCGCCCTGGCCGAAACCGGCCGCCACTTCACCGCCCGCATGGCCCAGCTCGAAAAGGAAATCTACGAACTCGCCGGCCACGAGTTCAACATCACTTCGCCGCGACAGGTGGGCGAAGTGCTCTTCAACGAACTGCACCTCAACGACAAGGCCAAAAAGACCAAGAGCGGACAATATTCCACCAGCGAGGAGGTGCTCGACTCGCTGCGCGGCAAACACCCCATCGTGGGCAAGATTCTCGACCACCGCGGCCTGAAGAAACTGCTCAGCACCTACATCGAGGCACTGCCCCAGCTGCTGCACCCCGAAACGGGACGCCTGCACACCTCGTTCAACCAGGCCGTCACCGCCACGGGCCGCCTCTCCTCGAGCAACCCCAACCTGCAGAACATCCCCGTACGCGGCGACGACGGGCGCGAAATCCGACGGGCCTTCGTGCCGGAACCGGGCTGCATCTTCTTCTCGGCCGACTATTCGCAGATAGAGCTCCGCATCATGGCCCATCTCAGCGGCGACGAGCATCTCATCCAGGACTTCCGCGACGGCAAGGACATCCACGCCGCCACCGCCGCACGCATCTACAAGAAGCCGCTGGAAGAAATCGACCGCGACGAGCGCCGCAAGGCCAAGACGGCCAACTTCGGCATCATCTACGGCATCTCGGCCTTCGGCCTGGCCGAGCGCATGGAAGTGTCGCGCACGGAAGCCAAAGAGCTCATCGACAACTATTTCCAGACCTACCCCAAGGTGCGCACCTACATGGACAGCAGCATTGCCGCCGCACGCGAACGGGGCTACATCGAAACCGAATTCCACCGCCGCCGCTATCTGCCCGACATCACCTCGCGCAACGCCGTCGTGCGCGGCTATGCCGAGCGCAACGCCGTCAACGCCCCCATACAGGGAACAGCCGCCGACATCATCAAGCTCGCCATGGTGCGCATCGACCGCCGCTTCCAGGCCGAGGGCATCCGCTCCAAAATGATTCTCCAGGTGCACGACGAACTCAACTTCAGCGTGCTGCCCGAAGAACTGGAACAGGTAAGGCGCATCGTCATCGAGGAAATGGAAGCGGCCTACCCCATGCAGGTGCCCCTCGTGGCCGACTGCGGCGAAGGCAGCAACTGGCTCGAGGCACACTGACCGCGTGCCGCATCCGAAAAGCCGCAAAAAACGCGATTCGCGCCACCGAAAACCCACCGGCAACAGGAAGACAAACAAAAGTACTGACCGTTTTTTCTAAAGTACCGACAGAAAATTCTAAAGTACTGACAGGATTTTCTAAAGTACTGACTGTTTTTCCGCACGGCCGGACATCTTTTCAGCCTCTGCTTTCCCTGATTTCACGAAAGCAGAGGCTGCTTTTTCCGCACTGCATGAACACCCCTCCGCCACCGGAAAATCTGACAAAACCGCATACAAGACGCAGGTTCAGCCAGGCTGCCGGCAACTGCCGTCCCCATCGTCAGCCGCGACCAATGCTCCGCGTTAACGCAGCTTTCCGATGGAACACAACTTCCATGCTACGACCATCATAACGCATTTCCGGTCGTTAAATTTTTCTAATATTCCAAGGAAAAAATCTGTAAAGATTCGTAACTTTGCAGCCGGTTAGTTCAATTCTTCAAAAAAAACTTACTTTATGAAAAAATCTTTACTCGCCGTCATGGCAATTCTATTGCTGTGCTTCACGCCGGCAAAAGCCCAAACCGACGATTCCAACGAACGGGCACAACAGCAGATTGACTCACTCAACCAGATTGTGGCCCAGCTCAGCGAAAAGGTGGAAGACCAGGAAGAAGAAATGGAAATGGCTGACGTATGGAGCCGCCGGAAATTCTTCAACATCGGATTTTCACGTCTGAAACTGACCCACCGCGAAATTGCCAACCTCAGCTGGAAAAGCGACTTCAGCATCTCCCTGACTTATGGAAAAACCATCTATTTCCATAAAAAGCCCATCGCCAACATGATTAAATTTGGTCTGGACTATTCTTTTATGGATATCACCTATGCGAAGCTCGTGCCCAATGAAATTCCGACATACAGCGACGGCGAAACGGGCGGCAGCGGATCGGACGGCGGAAATTCCGACGGATTCGACGACATCGAAACTCCGGGCATGACCGAAGGACTCATCAACGACCTGGGCTGCCATCTGATTGACTACAACCTTCAAATCGGTCCCAGCATCACCGTCAACCCCATCGACCACCTTATGGTCAGAGGCTACTTCCGCTATGCACCGGGCGCCAGCGGACTCCTGCTCAACCAAGAATTCAGCTATAGCTACGGTTCTTATTTCGTATCGGGCGGCAACATCTCCTATAAAGCCTTCTCTCTGGGTGTAGAAGCACGCTGGGGTAAGTTGAAATACAACTCCATCTCCTTTGAGGAGAGCAGCTCCGATGACATTGACGGCAGTGACGTTTCCGACATGATAAGCACGTCGAAAAACAAAATGAGAACCAACAGTGTACGTTTCTATATCGGCTTCCGTTTCTAAACCCCTATCCGTTTCCCCTACGGCCAGGACCGACGACGGCCACCGAACCTTACCGACAGGCAAAAGCTACCGGAATGATACCTGCGCCGGCATCCGGGAACGGAATCGCGCACAACGGAATCCTGCCCATACGTATCGATTGAACAGTAACTACCTCTACTCAAACCTGTAAAAATGAAAAAACTCCTTACCACAGCATGCCTCTGCCTCTTTGCAGCAGTCGGGCTGCAATCCTGCCTCGATTTCAATGAATTGGGAGACCGTCTGAACGGTGGAAGTTCCAACCAGATACCCAACGGTGCCCTTCCCACGGAAGAAATGACCTATGGAGACTTCGTTGAAGAACCTTATGCAGAAGTGGCAGCCAAGTATGTCTTCAATGACCCGCAATATGACATCGAAAGTATTGAATTCTTCGGCAACGGTCTCTATCTCATTGCATTTACCGGCGCCAGCCAATTTGCAGACAGCCATCCCGTGAGCGCCAGCCGGTCCTCCGACGGCTCCATCGCTCTGCGCATCGACCGGAAAAGCGACAAGGATATCCGTAGCCAGAGCGAAAACTATCACTATGGCCGTTTCCAGACCTACGGCCCCGACCAATTCTTCGTGGACGCCCTCGGCACGTTCTATTTCAGTTCGCAGGACGGTGTCCACTACACCCTCACCGTTTATGACAACGACCTGAATCCGATGTTCAGCACGGAATGCATCCGTGAAAGCACCACCACCAGCCGCATCAGCAAGGAAATCTGCCGTAGCTGGAATGTCAAGAACTGGGAAGAGTGGGGCTACATCAACGGATACCTGGCAACCAACAGCAAGTTCGATGGACAAGGCGGATACTACGAAGGCGACATCCTTGACAGCGAAAATTACTACGAAAAGCTGAACCAGGAGGTCAGAACCGTCATGTTCAGCCCCTCAGGCACCTATTTGAGCATCCTCAACAACGGCACAATAGATGTGCGCAGCTGGGTATGGAGCAATCCCTCCAAGGAGGAACTTTTCTGCGACGGAGCCATGGCCGGCGAAGCCAACAAAAACGACAGCTTCACCGTTCGCTTCCGCGGCCAGGAAGCCCGCTTCTATGAGGACGACACCTATACAGGCCAGGAAGTAGACGACCTGATTGGTTCCGACCTGCTGCCCTATCTGGACGAAGACATCAAGTCCATCCGGGTTATCCGCGTCACCACGCTGAGAGTCTCCGATTTCTAATAATGGCAACTGCGCCGCAGCACAGTCTGCTCCGGCAATCAGTAACCCGCAAACCCAACAGCGAGGGGCGCCGACGGTGATTTCCGCCGGCGCCCCTCGCTGTTTCTTTCAGGCTCCCGGGCCTGCTGCGGGCGCTGCCGCAAGAGGTCAGTCGCACAACTGCGCCTCGGCCAGCTGGCGTCCCAGTTCACGGGCCTTCTGGATCACATCCTGCCCGGCTCCCTGCTTCCATTCCAGCGGGTCGCCAATCAGCTGCATGCCCATCTTTTCATTATATTCGGCTATGCAGCGCGCCGTCTGCGCACTCCAGGTGTGCCCTCCGAAGCAGCCGAGCACATGATGGGCCACACTGCGGTGTGACAGCCGTTCCAGCAAATCGTCCACTACGGGGAAAAGTCCGCCATTATAGGTAGGTCCGCCCACAGCCAGTCCGCGGTAACGGAAAATGTCGGCCAGCACAAAGGAAGGCTGACTCACACTGAGATTGTGCACAATCACCTTCCGCAAACCGGCTTCGGCCGCGCCCTGTGCCACGGCTTCGGCCACCCGCTGCGTGTTGCCGTACATCGAACCGTAGCACACCACCAGTCCGGGCTTTGTTTCTCCGGCGCTCAAACGGCGGTACAGTTCAATGGCACGGCTGGCCTGCTCTGTCCACACAGGACCGTGTGTCGAACAAATCATGTTGATTTCCAACGCGCCCAACTTCTTCAGCGCCATCTGCACCGGACGGTCATATCCGCCCAGAATTGCAGCATAATAGCGCTCCATTTCGCTCCAGTAGGGCGCAGTGTCCATTTGCGTATCCAGCACGGCGCCGTTCAGTGCGCCGAAGCAGCCGAAGGCGTCGCCGGAAAAGAGGATTCCCTCTGTTGTTTCATATGTCACCATCGTTTCCGGCCAGTGCAGCATCGGCGCCAGATGGAAGCGCAGCGTACGCCGGCCCAGCGAGAGTGTGGAACCTTCGGCCACCAGCAGGTCGCCGTCGGTCGGTTCGCCATAGAAACCCTTCACCATCTCGAAGGTTTTCTTGTTGCCCACCAGTTTCACACCGGGATAGTATTTGCGCAGGAGCGCAATGCTGCCTGAATGGTCCGGCTCCATATGGTTGATAACCAGATAGTCAATCGGCCGGTCGCCGATGGCTTCATGGATATGGTCAAGAAACTCAGCGAAAAACACGCTGTCCACCGTGTCGACAAGTGCCACCTTGTCCTCATCGGCAATCAGGTAGGCATTATACGATACGCCCATGGGCAGGAGCCACAGGCCCTCAAAGCGATGCTTCACGCGGTCGTTCACGCCTACATAGTAGATATCTTCCTTGATTTTCATTGCTGTACTTTTTTCAAGTTACTGTTCCGCCGCAAAATTAGCATTTTTCCGGAACACATCCGTTCTTCCTGTACGGAAGGAATGGAAAAAGAGCAAACAAGGTAATGAAAAAACTGCGGAGATCGTCTGTTCCGGTTCCCGCTGGTCGTTTGTTTTTTCACCCCAACAGGTTGTCGAGAGTGGCCTTGAGCGCGTCGCGCGACATGGCCCCTACCGATATTTTCGGTTCTTCCGTCGGCGAGGCGAATACCAGCGTCGGGATGCTGCGCACGCCGAAGAAAGCAGCCAGTTCCTCTTCTTCATCGACATTCACCTTGTACACATCCACGCGGCCGGCATATTCGTCGGCCAGACTGTCGATGACCGGTGAAAGCGCCTTGCAGGGCCCGCACCAGCTGGCATAGAAGTCGAGCAGCATGGGCTTGTCGCCTTCAAAGTGCCAGTTGCCGCCATTGGTTTCGTAGTTGTGCACGCGGTTCAGAAAATCTGCTTTCGATAAATGTATAGCTCCCATTTTGTTTTCCTTTCTTTACTTTAGTTTACTCAAACAATGCTTATGCTTCGGGGAGATGCTTCCGGCCTGCGGTCCGCCCGGCCGGTGCAGAGCGGCGGTGCCACGTCTTGTCCCCGTTGCTGATGCAAAGGTAGGAAGAAGCCGCAACGCCAACAACAGACTGCAACTATACCGGTATTGACAAAATCTATACCACACCCCGCGGCGCCCCGCATCGGGCGACGACAGGTGGTGCTGCACCGCCCTTCGGCAGAAAAACCCGCCACGGCCCGCGCAAAAGACCCGCAACACGCAACATGTCCCGACGCAAAATCGTAACTTTGCACCCGAATCATCCAAATTCATCTGTAACCGTTTATCATGGACTACTATCACATTGTCGTTAAAATGCTGATGATTTTCGGAGTCGTCATCATCGGCTATCTGGCTGCCCGCCGCGGATGGTGGGTCAAGGACATGAACCGTAACATGTCCATTTTCGTGCTCAACGTAACCGCCCCCTGCCTCATCCTTTCCTCCGTCATGGGCGAGGGGCTTATCTTCGAAACGGACGAAATCGTGCAGCTGCTGCTCGTTTCCGTGCTCAACTATATCATCCTCATCGGCGGCGCCTATCTGGTGACGGCCATCTGGCACCTCGACGACTTCAGGCGCGGACTGTTGCGCTTCATGCTGTCCTTCGGCAACGTCACCTTCATCGGCTTCCCCGTGCTGGCGGCCATCTTCGGCGAACGTGCCGTTTTCTACGGCTCAGTGCTTACCATTCCGTTCAACCTGCTGATTTTTACCATTGGCGATGAATTCATTTCGCGCCGCGGCGGCATGCGCGAGGCCTTCCGCCTCCGCCTCATCCTCTCGCCCTGCGTGCTGGCCGCCATCCTGGCCGTCGTGCTGGCCTTCTTCAAGCTGCAAACGCCGCCCGATGTAGCCGAATGGTTCCATCTGCTGGGCGACATGACCATCCCCAGCGCGCTGATTATCATCGGCGCCACCCTCAGCCAGATTCCGCTGCGCGACATGGCGGGCAACCGCTTTGTCTACACCATGTCGGCCTTCAAGCTGCTCATTGTGCCCATACTGGTGCTTTACGTCTTCCGCACCATCGGTTTCGACGAAACCGTAACCAACGTGGCCGTTGTGCTCAGCGGCATGCCCGTGGCTGCCAACGGCATCATGTTCTGCCTGCGCTACGGCAAGGACGAACGCCTCATGGCGCAGGGTATTTTCATCAGTACCCTGCTCTCCATTTTCAGCATTCCGCTGCTCACGCTCCTGCTCTGACGGCGGCACGGCGCGGAAGGGAGAAAACACTCAGTACTTTCGGAAAAACTGTCAGTACTTTAGAAAAAACAGTCAGTACTTTAGAAATTTCTATCCTTACTTTCGTAAAAACCGTCCCGCCGGCAGGAATTTCACCCGTTTCTTCCGCCACGACGGCCCGGCCGGGACGCGGGCCGTCCCGCCGGCAGCCCGCAGCGGAAGCCGCCACCCCTTTCCCGCCACACATCATCTCCACATCCGTTATCCATCCTCTCCTTCATGCCGACCGAAGTCTCCTCCCTCTCTTCCCGCCGCTCCCGCCGCAGCTCCAACATCGAGCTGTGCCGCATCTTTTCCATTCTCTGCGTCCTGCTGGTCCATTCGCAGTTCTATGCCCTCGGCATGCCCCGCCGCGTCGACACAGACAGCGTGGTCAGCATCGTGCTCGAAGCCTGCGGCATCATCGGCGTGAACGCCTTCATCATGATTTCCGGCTATTTCTCCATCCGCGTGAAGCTGCGCGCCTTTCTCAATCTGGGCTACATCTGCCTGTTCTGCGCCGTCGTCACCGGCACGCTGGCCTGGGCCAACGACCGGTTCCAGCCCGAAAGCCTCTATTTTCTCACCAACGGCAGCTGGTTCGTACGGGCCTACATCGGACTGATGATTCTCTCGCCCGTGCTCAATGCCTTTGCCGACCGCAGCACCCGCCGCCAGCTGCTCACGGTGGTGACGCTCCTGCTGGTCTACCAGACGTGGTTTGCCTGGAAGCCCGGAGCCAGGATGCAGGACTTCGCCCAGGGCTATTCCATTCTGTCCTTCTGCGTGCTCTACCTGCTCATGCGCTGCGTGCGGCGCTACGACCTGCGCCTGTCGCTCTCCGCCTCCCTGCTGCTCTTTGCCGTGTGCACCGGCACCATTGCCGGCCTTCACTGCCTCTCGCTCAGCCTCGGCACCGACCTGCACCAATTCGACTACAACAACCCGCTGGTCATTCTCTCGGCCTTCGCCTTCTTCCAGTTCTTCCTGGCCCTGCCCGCCGGCCACTGGCCGCTCGTCAACCACCTGGCACAGTCCACGCTCTCCGTGCTCCTGCTCCACAATGCCTCGGCCACATGGCCCTACGTCAAGGACCTTTTCCGCCAGTTGCCCACCTCCTCGCCGCTGCTCTATCTTCCCGCGCTCTGCGGCGCGCTGCTGGCCGTCCTGCTGGCCTGCACGCTCATCGACCAGCTGCGCCTCTTCACCTTTGCCCGCATCGAAAAGGCTCTCTACCGCCTTCCCTTCATTGTCTGGCTCGACAACCGCTGCCGGCAACTCGACCGCAACTGAACGACAAACAGCAAAAAAATACGGGCAAAAGCCTTGTGCTTCTGAGGAAAATCGTATTTTTGTAAAAGCATCGGGCGCTCAGCGCCCTCCCCCTCCGGCGGCATCTCCGCTCTTTATCTCCGCCGGCAACGGACTCCGTCGCAAGTCCCGCTGCCCCGCGGCCGCCGGAAATCTTCCCGTGCTTAACCTCAAATTTTATCATGCATATGGGCACAAGTATCCTATTTCCCGCCATTCTGTTTTTCGCAGTGGTCATCTTCCTGATGATTTTCTTCCACTTCGTACCGTTTTTCCTCTGGATGTCGGCCAAAGTCTCCGGCGTTCACATTTCGTTGATTCAGCTCTTCCTGATGCGCATCCGCAACGTGCCGCCCAATATCATCGTGCCGAGCCTCATCGAAGCCCACAAGGCCGGGCTCAAAAGCATTACGCGCGACAACCTTGAAGCCCACTACATGACGGGCGGACACGTACAGCGCGTGGTACACGCCCTGGTATCGGCCTCGAAAGCCAACATCGACCTTTCCTTTGAAAAGGCAACGGCCATCGACCTGGCCGGACGCGACGTCTTCGAAGCCGTACAGACCAGCGTCAACCCCAAAGTCATCGACACACCGCCCGTAGCGGCCGTAGCCAAGAACGGCATCCAGCTCATCGCCAAGGCGCGTGTCACCGTGAGAGCCAACATCCACCAGCTCGTGGGCGGTGCGGGCGAAGACACCATCCTGGCGCGTGTGGGCGAAGGCATCGTGTCGAGCATCGGCTCGGCCGAATCGCACGAAAGCGTACTCGAAAATCCCGACAGCATCTCCAAGCTCGTGCTCCGCAAGGGACTCGACGCCGGTACGGCCTATGAAATCCTTTCCATCGACATCGCCGACATCGACGTGGGCAAGAACATCGGCGCCACCCTCCAGATGGACCAGGCCAATGCCGACAAGAACATCGCACAGGCCAAGGCCGAGGAGCGCCGGGCCATGGCCGTGGCCACCGAACAGGAAATGAAGGCCAAGGCGCAGGAAGCCCGCGCCGAAGTCATACAGGCCGAGGCCGAAGTGCCCAAAGCCCTGGCACAGGCCCTGCGCGACGGCAACATGGGATTCATGGACTATTACCGTCTGGAGAACCTCAAGGGCGACACCTCCATGCGCGACAACATAGCCAAACTGACCAAGGGCGACGTGAGCGATCTGCTGAAATAAGCCGGCCCCATAAAAACCGTCACTCCGGATGCCCTGTACCCACAGGCATTCTGAGTGATTGCTTTCTGTCCCATCAAGGCCGCCGGCAGCACATGCCACAATTCAGGAACAGTCCCTGTCACGTTTTTTCACCACATTCATTTTTCTAAATCATATATTCTCATGCATCTGAAACGTTTACTCTGCAGCCTGCTGCTGACAGCAGGCCTGCTTCCGCATCTGGAAGCCGCGGAACCCTTCCGCACCACTACCGTTGAGAACGGGCAATTTGCCGAGGGAACCACCTGGTACACGCTGCGGATTGGCAAAAGCCAGCACTACCTGTCCGACAACGCCGACCAGCCCTACATTGCGCTCCAGCGCACCCAGTCGGCCTACGACGATGCCGACCTGTGGTGCTTCGTCGACAACGGCGACGCCGGTTATGCCCTCTACAACAAGCAGGCCGGCGCCGGAAAAGTGCTCGCCTCTTCCACCCGCATGGAAAGCATGGCCGGACAGGCCGGAACGGGCGGCACCACCTACCCGGTAATGTGCGAGGCCGGCAATCTGCCCGACGGCTATGTCGGCACCTGGGACTTCAGCGAGTCCACCAGCCTGCCCAATGTCGAAGGCTATTACATGTTGCTGCACGGCACTCTCTATGCCGTCAACAACTTTGCCGAACTGGGCAAACTGGCCTTCTGGGCCGAAGGTAAAGGGGCCGGTTCCACGCTGACCTTCAGCATTGCCGCCATCGACCTTGACATTCTGACCTCCACCGGCCAGTTCACGGCGAGCAACCCCTCGAAAACCTGGCATTCCAACTGGGCCAGCAGCGAACTGGAAGGTTTTTCGCTCAATTCGGGCCTCAACAACATGACCACCGAGGACGACTGCATCGTGGGCTACGTGGGCAACGGCGGCAGCTGCACCTACACGCTACGCGCTCCCCAAGGCTACATTGTCGAAGGCTACAGCTTCGATGCCGTCAACCACAACGGCGACGGCAGTTACAGCCTGACACTCACCGCAGGCACACAGACCGTAACGACCGGCACCGAGCCGCAACACATCGAAGTGGAAGGACTCGAGGAGCCGCAGGCCGCCTTCGTCATCAAGGGAGGAAACAAAGGCGTCACCTTCCGCAACTTCACCGTGCGCATCCGCCATTCACGGGTGGAGCCGGAGCCCTTCTTCCCCGTGTTCACCACGCCCACTACAGCCGCTATCCCCTACCGCATTCCGGCCATCGCCAAGGCCAGCAACGGTGACCTCATCGCCGTGGCCGACTACCGCCACAGCCGCACGGACATCGGCATGGCCAACAAGGGCCGCATCGACCTCCACGCCCGCATCAGCGAAGACAACGGGCGCACCTGGGGCGACATCTTCCCCATTGTGGAAGGCCAGGGAGCGGCATCACCCGACTTCATGCACGTGGGATTCGGCGACCCCTGCATCGTGGCCGACCGTGAAAGCAGTGAAGTGCTCGTCATGAGCTGCGCCGGCAACGTTTCCTTCTTCAACGGCACACGCGACAACCATCAGAACATCGCCTGCTTCTACAGCAACGACAACGGACGCACCTGGAGCGACCCCGTGGACATCGCGGAAAGCATCTATGCCCAGTTTGACCATTCACCCTACGGCCCCGTGCCCTCCATGTTCATCGCCTCCGGACGAATCATGCAGAGCGAAACCACCAAGGTGGGTGAATATTACCGGCTCTACTGCGTAGCGCTCGTACGCGACGTCAAGGGTGCCTTCACCAACTTTGTGCTCTATTCCGATGACTTCGGACACAACTGGACCGTGCTTGGCGGCACCGACCGCGCTCCCATCCCTTCAGGCGGCGACGAACCGAAGGCAGAGGAACTGCCCGACGGCTCCATCCTCCTGAGTTCGCGCTGCAGCGGCGGCCGCTACTACAACATCTACACCTTCACCGACTCACGCACGGCCGAAGGCACCTGGGGCAAGATGGTCTTCTCGGGCGCCAGCAACAACGGCGTGACGGCGCAGGGCAACAGCACCAACGGAGAAGTGCTTCTCGTTCCCGTGGTACGCCGCGCCGACCAGCAGCACATGTATCTGCTCCTGCAGTCGCTCCCCTTCGGCAACGGGCGCACCAACGTGGGCATCTACTACAAGGAACTGGCCTCACTGGCCGACTTCGTATCGCCCGACAGCATTGCCGCCAACTGGGACGGACGCCACCAGTCCAGTCAGCTCGGCTCGGCCTATTCCACCATGTGCCTGCAGGCCGACTCGACCATCGGCTTCCTCTATGAGGAGGAGACCTACTGCGGAAGCGGCGGTGGCGGCTATTCCATCATCTACAAGAACTACAGCATCGAGCAGATTACCGACAGCCTTTACTCCTACTCTGCCGAAGCCGACCGCAACGCCATCACGGCCGCCGGCATCGTCAGCAAGACGGCTGCACTGGAGGAAACCGACAAGCCCTACGTGGGCACCGTCATACCCGGCGGACTGCAGGGCGTGGAAGAGGCGCTCGAAGCCTATCGCAGCCAGCCCGACAAGGAGCATTACGAGGCGCTCAACCGCGCGCTGCGCGACGTGCCCCGCGTCAGGGTGGAAGCCGACCGCCTCTACCGTCTGCGCAACACCAACCGGGCCGGCGGAACGCTCTACATGGGCGGCGGAACGACGGCCTACCGGGCCGCAGCCTCCAACCAGCAGACGGCCGACCAGCTGTTCCGGCTCGTACCGGCCGGCACCGACCACTGCTATTACATCCACAGCGTGAACTTTGAAAACTACCTCGGCCCGCTCGGCAACCTCGAAACGGAACCGGCCACGCTGACTTCAACCACCGGAGCCGGCATCTACCGCATCGAAGGCGCCAACAACGGCCAGAGCGAAGTGGTATGCACCAACAAGACCGGCTCCAACGGCGGCCTCCATCTGGCCGGCGACGGCGTACGCCTCGTGCCCTGGACCGACAGTGCCCCGGCCTCCCTCTGGTATGTCGAGCCCGTCGACGAATATCTCCTGACGATGCCCGCCAGCGGCTACACCACGCTGTGCCTGCCCTTCGGCGTCAGCCTGCCCGACGAGGTGGAAGCCTACACCACCGACGGACGCACGGAAATAGAGGGAGTGGAATACGTTCTGCTCCGGCCGCTGACTTCGCCCGTCGCACCGGGACAACCCATGGTGGTGGCCGGCGAACCGGGACGCTATGCCTTCCCGCTGAGCGGCGAAATGCCGGATGCCGAAGCCGATGGCGATGAGGATGGCGGCACGACCGACCTCTTCCACGGCGTTTATTGCAGCCGCAACGTGGCAGCCAGCGGACTCTACACCCTCAACAACGGCACCTTCCGCCGCCGCAGCGCCGCAACGGGCAATGTAGCGGCCAACACGGCCTACTTCATCAGCGACAGCGAGGCAGCCACACTGCCCCTGACCACGACGGCGGGCGACCCCGTAGGCATCGGCAGCGTGGAGGCCGACGGCAAGGCGGTCCGCTTCTACGACCTGAACGGCCGGCCGGTGGAGCGTCCCGCCCACGGCATCTTTGTCACTTCCGACGGCCGCAAGGTGCTCGTCAAGTAACGGAAGCTCCGGCAACCACTCCTTTCCTCTGACACAAAAAGGGCTGCACCCGCATGCAAACGGCGGTGCAGCCCTTTTTCCTTTCCTGCCCCGGCCCAATCGCCGGATGAGAGGCCCGGACGGCCGGAGAATCCGGCGCGCGGACCGGTAGGGTTTCAACAGCAGTAAGGACCGTTTCAACGAAAGTACTGACAGTTTTTACGAAAGTAAGGATAGAATTTTCTAAAGTACTGACTGTTTTTACGAAAGTACTGAGTGTTTTTTCCCGGTAAAATCCGGCTCCGCGGGAAGGGCGGAAACAGAAAAAAGTCCCCTCCGGCGGCACTGCGGCGGCCGGAGGGGAAGACGGTCAGCGTATTTTCACTTCGTCCCATGAAGGCGGCGTGACACCCATCAGATGGCGCACGAAGAAATCGAAACGCTTGCGCTCTCCGAAGAGCTCGCCCATGGTGTGGCCGGCGCCCGGCAGCACCACCAGTTCAAAGTCCTTCCGGGCCTTGATGAGGGCATCGGCCACCTGCATCGTCGAGGCCGGGTCCACATTGTCGTCCAGTTCGCCCACGACGAGCATCAGCGGCCGGCGCAGCAGATGCGCATTCTCCACGTTCGAGCTCTTGCGATACTGTTCGCCCACGGGATAGCCCATCCACAGCTCGTTCCACCAGATTTTGTCCATCCGGTTGTCGTGGCAGCCGCAGGCCGAATAGGCCGCCTTGTAGAAGTCGGGGTGCAGCAGCACGGCGTTGGTCGATTCCTGGCCGCCGGCCGACGCGCCGAAGATGCCTACGCGGTCGATGTCCATGTAGGGATACTTCCGGGCAGCGGCACGGAGCCAGGCCATATGGTCGGGCAGGCCGGCATCCTGCAGGTTCTGGTAGCAGACGTTTTCAAACTCGCGCGAACGGAAGGAGGTGCTCATGCCGTCGACCATGACCACGATGAAGCCCAGTTCGGCCAGCGAACTCATGTTCCAGTCGTAGCTGATGAACGACTTGGGCACATACTGGCTGCCCGGTCCTTGGTAGATGTATTCCACTATGGGATACCGCTTGTCGGGCGAAAAGTTGCTCGGCCGGTAAATCAGGCCCCAGATGTCCGTTTTCCCGTCGCGGCCCTTGGCCGAGAACACTTCGGGCTTGCGCCATCCCGCAGCCTCGAGCCGGCTGATATCGGCCTTTTCGAGCGACATCACCTTCCGCCCGTCGGTGCCGCTGCGCAGCACGGCCACGGGCGGCACCTCGGCCGTGGAGCAGACGTCGACCAGATAGGCCATGTCGGCCGAAAAACGGGCCGAATGCATACCCTTGGCCGGTGTGAGGTCCTCCATGTTGCGGCCGTCGAAGCCGATGCGGTAGTAGCGGATGTGATAAGGGTCCTCGTCGCGGTTCACGCCGTTGGCCGAGAAATAAATCCACTTGTTCTCCTCGTCCACACGAAGCACCTCGCGCACATACCATTCTCCCTTCGTTATCTGATGGGTGGGCCGGCCCGTAGTGCGGTCATACATGTAGAGGTGGTTCCAGTTGTCGCGCTCGCTCATCCAGATGATGTGGCGGCCGTCGGCCAGATTGTGGCGGAAGTAGCGGGTGTAGTTCACATACTTGTCATGCGTTTCCTCGATGATGGGGCGCACCTCGCCCGTTTCGGCCGAGCATTCCAGCACCCGGTACACCTTGTGGCCGCGTTCGTTATAGTCGAAAATGATGTGCTTCGAATCTGCCGTCCACTGCGGCGCGTGCAGCGCATACTGGCGGCTGAACAGCTCCGTGGAAGGCACAACGGCCTTGCCCGTCTCCACGTGGAAGATGCAGGGCACCTTGAAAGTCAGTTCGTCGCCCGGCTTCGCGTATTCCTGCTTGTGCAGACGGGGCTGCAGCTGGTCGGACGGCGACGACTCCACATAGTAGACATAGCGCTTTTCGGCCGGACGCAACTTGCAGGAAACGAGTTTCCGGCTGTCGGGCGACCAGCGGATGTAGCTGGAATAGTAGAAGCCGATGGTGCCGTCGTAGCTGAGCTGTCGCTCGCGTCCTGTGGCCTTCTCGCGCACCCACACATTGTTCTCACGGACATAGGCTACCCACTTGCCGTCGGGCGAAGTCACGGGTCCGCCGCCCTTCTCGTCGTCCACCTCCATCCAGTGGCGGCCTTTGCGCGGAGCCGGCACGTCACCCCTGCACTCCAGCGCGTTTCCCTCCAGACGGTAGTGCCAGCGGCGGCCGGCAAATTCAAAGTCGAGCGTTTTGCGGTCGTCGCTGACGCTCAGCCGCCGCAGACCCAGTCCTCCGGGCCGCACCTCGCGCCCGCTCGCCGTCCGCAGCGCCACAGCCAGACTGTCGTGGTTGAACAGCAGGCTCCGCTCACGGCTGTCGGCATCCACCAGCTGGTAGAAGTCGCCCTCGGGCGTATGCCGCACATACCAGAAGGCGTGTGTCTGCCCTATCCAATGGGCATCCACGCCGGAATAATATACCTTGTCGGAGGAAAAGAGCGACTTGACGTCATAGGCCCGCCGGTAGTCGTCGGCCGTGCCCTGTGCCCACAGCGCAGAAACGCCCAGCAGCAGAGCGGCGGTCATGCAGAAAATCTTTTTCATAGTTCTCTTATTTTCGTTTGTTGGAAAAGTTTGTTTTTCATAACGGTTTCTTCGGCAGCGGGCCGAAAGCCATCCCCCTGTCCGAAGACGCGGCAAAGATACAGGCTTTTACACTAACCTGCTGCTTTTCTTCCCCGTAAAATCATGTTTTTTTTGGCAAAAAGATTATCACACCTCTTTTTTTATCCTTACATTTGTAGCTGAAAAAACAACAGGAGAACTCTCCGCAAAAAATCATCCGCATCCCGTCTCAGGACCGCGGGAACCAACTTCCCCATCCTCAGGACTCCTTGCCCCGTATGAAAGCAAAAAGTTTTTTTTCTAAACCATTCATACAACACAACCATGAAAACAAGTAAATTGCTTTGGCTCGCACTGCTTTTCTCGGCACTTTTCACCGTGTCGTGCAGTGACGACGACAACAAGGGAGGCAACACTCCGCCGCCATCCGGTGGAGAAGTCAACGGAGAAATGAAGTCCCTCCAGCTGAAGGGCTACGTACATGATGCCGACGGTCAGCCTTTGGCCGGCGTTACCGTTACGAGCGGAACGTCAAAGACACAGACCGACGCTGCCGGTCTCTTCGCGCTGAACAAGCTCGACGTTGTCAGCAGCCGGCCGCTCGTGCGCTTTGCCAAAAGCGGCTATTTCGACGTAGTACGTTCGTTCAAGGCCAACAGCGGCGACGAGTGGGAAGTCATCATGTGCAGCAAGAGCGATGGCAGCATGAGCACCTCCGCCGTCTATGAGGCCGACGAGGCACGCACCATCAGCGTAGGCGACATGCGCATTGACATGCCGGAAAACGGCTACATGACCGACAGCAACGGAAAGCCCTACAGCGGCACCGTGCATTCCGACATGGTTTACCTTGACCCGAACAACGAACACTTCGCCGAAATGATGCCCGGAGGCGACCTCGCAGCCGTACGCGCCGACAACACTCCGGCACAACTGCTCTCCTACGGCATGACCGCCGTCAGCATGACCGACGACAACGGCAACAAACTGCAGCTCAAGGAAGGCAGCACCGCACGCCTCACCTTCCCCGTGCCACAAGGCATGGAAGCCAATCTGCCGGCAAGCATCCCCCTGTGGAGCTTTGATGAAACAAAAGGCGTCTGGGTGGAAGAAGGCTCAGCCCAGCTGCAGGGCAACGTGTATGTAGGTACCGTCAGCCATTTCTCATGGGTCAATCTGGACTATCCGGAATCCCAGGGCACCGTACAGGGCTATGTCAAGGACCAGTTCGGCAATCCGATCAGCGGTGTGCGCGTATCAGTAGGCCAGGTCATGTCGCCGACCCTCACCAATGCGCAGGGCTATTACAAGCAGGATGTTCCGGCCAACGTCGACTTCAATATTACCGTGAAGCCCAAGTATTACGGCAACTATCAGAGCACGGTCAACATCCCCGTCAGCAAACTGACAGCCGGCGAAACCCGCACGGTGCACATCACGCTGCCGCGCCTCTACAACGTCAGCGGCCGCATCGTCAACCAGCTGGGCGATTCCAACAGCGCCTCCATCTGGCTCGAATATGGCAGCGGCCAGCGCACCCTTTCCGTGGTTTCCAACGCCAATACCGGCGCCTTCAAGTTCTACGCTCCTGAAGGTTACACCGGACCGGCCCGTCTCGTTGTCCTGACCGGCGACGAGGAAACCGTCACCCGGAACATCAACCTCACCAACAACGATTTGAACGTGGGCGACATCGTCATTTCCTCCACTAGCGGCAGCAGCGGCACCATCAACACCACGTTGTCCGACGGAACCAGCGTCACCTTCAATCTTCCCGGCAGTGACCCCAACACCATGTCGGGCGTCATCATCGTTGACGACATGTTTGTCTATACTTCCGGTGAGCCCCTTGGTGATGACAGTGAAGAACCGGAATTTATCCTGCAGATAGAAGAAGGCTACAGCGCCGACAGACAATCCTACGACAACGCCATGATATACGCCAACAACAAGAATACGGGGGCATATCTGGCCAATGACTACAGCGGACACGCCAATATCTCGCTCAACGGCAAGAAATGCGACCTCAGCGTTTCCGGTACTGGCACCTACATCTCCTATGCCGACGATAAGTATGACGAGAACGCCACTTTCAACTCCTCGGAAGTCAAGCTCGACGTTCTCCTGAAAGGCAAGACTGAACACAACATGCTGCCCTCGCAGGCTGGTTTGCCCTCGTTCACTCCTGCCCTATCACAGCCGGCTCCGCTCCTGATGTCCATCTCCTCTTGCAAGATGTGCGACAACGGTGGAAACGTTTACTACAACGGCGGCATAGAGGAGTTTGAAGCTCTGGTGGCTGCCGCCAACAAGACCGGCATCAAGAAGCTGTACAGCGAAAACGACGGCGACTATGCCGAGGCGATTTACTTCTCGAACAACAAGTTAATCATAATCATGTATGATTCCTACGTGCAGGAAATCGAAGAAGGCGAATCCGGACTTGATGCAGACGCACCCGTCACGGTTACTGCCCTTGAAGGCGTTGACGAATCCATCCTCGATATGCTCAGCGCTTCTAACGATGAAGAGGTCAACATTGCCAAAAAAGCACGCCTGGCAACCAAAAAGGACATCCGTGCCCTGCTCAAAAAATTGAAGAAATAAACTACTTCAGCAGAGGTATTTTCCCACTTGACGGATGCTGCCGGAAACTCCCGGCGGCATCCGTCTTTTTTCCGGCCGGTCCCGGTTCCCCACAGGCAGGCAGTCAATAACAGCCGGCGGTTACGGAACCACCGCTGCCCGCAAAAACAGATACGCACACAACTTTTCCGCCCCGAAGTAGCCCGCAGATGCACAAAAGGCCGTACATTTGCAGAAAGTTACGCCCGCGCCGGCCGACGGCAGGCGTTTCTCCTTTCATGGATTCCAATATTCAAAACTATAAAAAACAAAACTCATGAAACACAAACTTGCCTTTGCCCTCGCCCTGGCAGCCGCCCTGCCCCTAAGCACTACGGCACAGGAAGCGCCGCGGTGGCTCCGCTGGTGCGCCATTTCGCCCGACGGCAAACAAATCGCCTTCACGTATTCCGGCGACATCTACACCGTTCCCGTTGAGGGCGGCACAGCCCGCCAACTGACGGCCAACACCGCCTATGAGTACGCCCCGGTGTGGAGCCCCGACAGCCGCCACATCGCCTTTGCCAGCACGCGCGAAGGCAGCAAGGACGTATTCCTCACCTCGCTCGACGGAGGCACGCCGCGCCGCATCACGACCCACTCGGGCAGCGAGATTCCCGTGGCCTTCCTCGACAAGGACCACATCCTTTACAAGAGCAGCGGCATGCCCACTGCCGAAAGCCTCCAGTTCCCTTCGGGCACCTTCACCCAGCTCTACAAGGTCAGCATCGAAGGCGGCCGCCCCGAACTCTTCTGCGGCTGGAGCATGGACAACCCGAGCATCAGCGCCGGCGGCAGCATCCTCTTTGAGGACGTCAAGGGATATGAAGACTACTGGCGCAAGCACCAGCAGTCGAGCATCGCGCGCGACATCTGGCTCTTCGACGGCAAGGACTACCGCAAGCTCACCGACTACAAGGGCGACGACCGCAGCCCCGTATGGACTGCCGACGGCAAGAGTTTCTACTACCTGAGCGAGCAGAAAGGCTCCTTCAACGTGTTCCGCCGCCCGCTCAACGGCACAACGGCCGAACAGCTCACCTTCCACAAGGACTTCCCCGTGCGCTTCCTCAGCGCCGCCACCAACGGCACGCTCTGCTACAGCTACGACGGTGAAATCTACACCCTCACGCCGGGACAGAAGCCCCGCAAGGTAGCCGTCAGCCTCACCCGCGACGACATGCAGCGCGAAGTGGTGCGCCAGATGCGCAGCAGCGGCGCACAGCAGGTGGCCATCTCCCCCGACAGCAAGGAAATTGCCTTCATCATGGAAGGCGACGTCTTTGTCACCTCGGTCGACTACTCCACCACCAAGCAGATTACCGACACACCGGAACGCGAACGCACCGTCGACTTTGCCCCCGACGGCCGCTCCCTCGTCTATGCCTCCGAACGCGACGGCCGCTGGCAGATTTTCCAGGCCTCGCTCGTCAACAAGGACGAAAAGCTTTTCACCTACGCTTCCGAAGTGAAGGAGGAACGCCTCACCGACGGCACCTACACCGCCTTCCAGCCGGCCTACAACCCCAAAGGCGGCGAAGTGGCCTTCCTCAAGAACCGCACGGAGATTTGTGTGCTCAACCTCAAGAACAAGAAGGTGCGCACGGTCATGCCCGCCAAGTTCCAGTATTCCTACACCGACGGCGACCAGAACTACACCTGGAGTCCTGACGGCAAGTGGATTCTGACCGAATACATCGCCACCGGCGGATGGAACAACAAGGACATCGCTCTGGTCAAGGCCGACGGCAGCGGCGAGATACACAACCTCACCAACAGCGGCTACGTGGAAGGACGGCCACGCTGGGTGCTCGGCGGAAAGGCCATGATATTCAGCAGCGACCGCGCCGGCTACCGCAGCCACGGCTCCTGGGGCTCGCAGCGCGACGCCTACATCCTCTTCTTCGACCGTGATGCCTACGACCGCTTCCGCATGAACAAGGAAGACCTCGCCCTGCTTGAGCAACAGGAGAAGCTCGAGAAGGAAAAGAAGGCCAAGGAGGAAGAGGAGCAGAAGAAGAAGGACGAAGAGAAGAAGAGCCGCAAGGACAAGAAGAAGGACAGCAAGAAGGACGGCGATGACGCCAAGGACGCCAAGGACAGCGGAAAGAAGGACGGAAAGAAGGACGACGGGAAAAAGGAGGAAGAACTGCAGCTCGACCTCACCCATCTCGACGAGTGGGTCATCCGTCTGACGCCCTACTCCACCAGCCTGGGCGACTTCGTGCTCAACAGCGACGGCACCAAGCTCTACTTCATCGCCCCCAACGGTGCCGGCACCGCCCTGTGGGAGCAGGACCTCAAGGAGCGCCGCACCACGATGAAAGCCCCGCTCGGATGGGTGTCCTTCAACATGGACAAGGAGGGCAAGAACGCCTACTATCCGCAAGGCAACATCGGCAAGCTCGAACTGGCTTCAGGACGCACCTCGCAGATTAACTTCAGCACCTTCTACACCGAACGGCCGGCCGAAAAGCGTGCCTACCTCTTCGACCACATCTGGCACCAGACGAAGGAAAAGCTCTACGACCCCGGCATGAACGGCGCCGACTGGGACAAAATCTACAAGGAATACGCCAAATACCTGCCCTACATCCACAACAACTACGACTTCGCCGAAATGGCCAGCGAAATGCTCGGCGAGCTCAACGTGTCGCACACCGGCTGCCGCTTCGGCGGATACGGCGGAGCCATGGCCACGGCCACTCTCGGTGCCTTCTATGACGAAAGCTACCGCGGCGACGGACTCAAAATCAAGGAAATCATCAAGGGCAGTCCGCTCGAAATCGGCAAACAGCCGCTGAAGGCCGGAGCCGTCATCCTGGCCATCGACGGCGAGCCCGTCAAGGCCGGAGCCGACTACTTCCCGCTCCTCGAAGGCAAGGCCGGACGCTACACCCGCCTCACCGTCGAGATGGACGGCAAGAAGTTCGACACCACCGTCAAGCCCATCTCCGCCGGCGCCGAAAGCAACCTGCTCTACGAGCGCTGGGTGAAGCGCAACCGCGACATCGTCGACAGCCTCTCGGGCGGACGCCTGGCCTACGTACACATCAAGGCCATGGATGCCGGCAGCTTCAGCCGCCTCTACCGCGAACTGCTCAGCGACCGCAACCGCAACCGCCAGGCCGTCATCGTCGACACCCGCCACAACGGAGGCGGATGGCTCCACGACGACATCATCACCCTGCTCACCGGCAAATGCACCATGCAGTACAAGCCGCGCGGACAGTATATCGGCAACGACCCCTTCGACCGCTGGACCAAGCCTTCATGCATGCTCGTGTGTGAGGACAACTACTCCAATGCACACGGCACACCGTGGTACTACAAGGAGCAGGGTGTGGGCAAACTCATCGGTACGCCCGTGCCCGGCACCATGACCGCCGTGTGGTGGGAAAGCATCGAGGGAGGCATGGTATTCGGCATACCGCAGGTGGGTGCCTACGACATGAAGGGCAACGTGCTGGAAAACCAGAACCTGCAGCCCGACATCGAGGTGTACAACCAGCCGGCCGACGTGCTCAACGGCAAGGACAGCCAGCTGGAGCGCGCCGTGCAGGAAATGCTCAAACAGTAAGTCCACGGCGGCGGGAGGCCATGGCTTCCCGCCACCGCCCCCTTGCGGAACGCAGGGACAGGACCGCCCGCCGCGGCAGCCTGCCCTGCGTTCCGCCTTTCTTTTCTCCCCGCCACATGCCGGCCGCACAACCGCCGTCGCGGGCCTCCCGGAAAAGCCGACCGGGGGTGGAAAAAACAAAAGTACTGACAGAATTTTCTATCCTTACTTTAGAAAAAACTGTCAGTACTTTAGATTTTTCTGTCAGTACTTTCGTTTCCGGCCGCTCCGCAGGACGTTTCAGCCCCCGGCCGACAGGCGCAACGCGCAGCCGGCTTCACGCTCCAGCGCCGCGAGCAGCGCGCCCAGCTCAGCCGGCGTGAGCTGCTGGCGGGCATCGGAAAGCGCGGCATCGGGCTCCACGTG
>ENA-OZFV01000099-OZFV01000099.1-human-gut-metagenome-genome-assembly--contig:-NODE-99-length-54056-cov-8.039462_pt1 | contig 54056 bp, 34 predicted proteins | sample MGYA00245110_ERZ653645 | MGnify/ENA primary metagenome ERZ653645 (study PRJEB26926, sample SAMN06165144) | human gut metagenome | biome: ENVO:00009003; feature: ENVO:2100002; material: ENVO:00002003... | reverse complement strand
AACGCCCGGACCTTCCGTATTACCGCGGCTGCTGGCACGGAATTAGCCGGTCCTTTTTCTGATGGTACATACAATACGCGGGACGCGTCCCGCCTTTTATTCCCAACTAAAAGCAGTTTACAACCCGGAGGGCCGTCATCCTGCACGCTACTTGGCTGGTTCAGCCTCTCGGCCATTGACCAATATTCCTCACTGCTGCCTCCCGTAGGAGTCTGGACCGTGTCTCAGTTCCAGTGTGGGGGACCTTCCTCTCAGAACCCCTAAGCATCGTCGGCTAGGTGGGCCGTTACCCCGCCTACTACCTAATGCTACGCATCGTCATCCCATACCGATGAATCTTTGCTCCGGATAACATGCGGAATCCGGAGAACATCGGGCATTAATCTTACTTTCGCAAGGCTATTCCCGGGTATGGGGCAGATTCGATACGCGTTACGCACCCGTGCGCCGGTCGCCGGCGGAACAAGCAAGCTTGTTCCCCGCTGCCCCTCGACTTGCATGTGTTAGGCCTGTAGCTAGCGTTCATCCTGAGCCAGGATCAAACTCTTCATTGTAAATATCTATTTTCAATTGATTCTCTGTCCTGTCCGAGGATTCCTTCATCTGTCGGTTTTCAAGATAATTGACGGTCATTTCTCATGACCCCGGCATATCTCCTTCCACATCGGAAGAAGCATGCCTGCTCTTGTACTTCTTGTCTCTGTCTTATGTAAATCTCTCAAAGATCGCTTCTTTACTGCTCTCAGGCGGCCGGCACCGTAGCGCCGTTCCTGATTTGCGAGTGCAAAAGTAGACACTTTTTCCTTCACCGCCAAATTTTACGGCAACTTTTTTTGGAAAAATTTGCAGACTGAACCTTGGAAGAGGCCGGAAGGCCCTTCCGATCAGAGAGTTGCACCGCATGAAAAATTTTACGCCCGATGAGAGGGCAGCGGATGCAAATATAGAAAATACGCGGGGACGGGCCAAACCGGATACGGGAATTTTATGGAGAATATGCCGAAGAACATATAAATCCAGGGGAAATCGCGGGGAAAGTGAAGCCGGGCGCGGGGCGGCAAGGAAAACGGAAGAAACAGGACTTTACAAAGAGCGGAAGATATGGACGGAATGGCATGCGCAAGGAAGGGGAAAAACACTCAGTACGATAGAAAATCCTAAAGTACTGACTCTTTTTTCTGTCGGTACTTTAGGATTTTCTATCGTACTAAGTGTTAGAGGAGGGAAAAAGATAAATCCTACAATCTATATATACGTGCGCAAGGGTGCTGCCAAGTTTACCCGACAAGGGCTGACATCAGAAGGGATAACCGATTGCAAAATGATATGCAAGACTCTTACCGAACTTATGTATATTATACCATCCGGATTTTCCTGTTTCGTAGGGAGCATGTAGAGGTATTCCCACATCAAACCGCAACACCAGAAAACTCAAATCGTAACGAAGTCCGATGCCAGTACCCACTGCAAAATTTTTCAAATTCTTCAAACTTAATTCTGCACCCGGCCGATTCACATCCTCACGCACCAACCAGACATTACCGGCGTCCAAGAAAGCTGCTCCATATAGGCTTCCGAACAAACGCGCACGCAACTCTGCATTTGCCTCTAACTTAAAATCACCAGTCTGGTCAATGTAAGCATATTTCGATTCTGCAGCCTTATAGGTTCCGGGACCGATAGTACGTACGGTAAAGCCTCGCACACTATTGGCTCCTCCTACATAAAACTGGTCAGCATAGGGTGCACGCGTACTATTCCCATAACTATAAACGATGCCTCCAAACAGGCGGGTGGCTATATTGAACCGGTTGTTCAGGCGAAAACTTTCATGAAATTCGGCCGTAAACTTGACAAACTGGGCAAAAGGATTACCGAACAATTCTTTGTCCCGCTGTTTCCACTTTTCCCCACAAGCGGCATAAATACCCGAAACGAGGTTTCCAGCCTCCTTAGCTGTCAGCTGGACCCATATTGGATTTCTATGGTGCTTTGCGGAAGCATAGGTAAAGGAATATGACATGGACGGAATAAACTGGTCGCGCATAGACACGGACAAAGCCGGATTGGCTGTCATTATAGAGTCGAAAGTAGTAGTGGTATGCAGCATTTTGTCAAAATCGAGTGCAAACAAAGTCAACTCATGCTGAGTCGTACTATACGGACTCCATTTGTAGGTCACATTGGCACCCAGCGTTACAATATTAAAGAAATTGGCACGATTGCGCCAGTCTGCGCTCAAAGCAAATGTCGTTGTTGCCGGAAAACGAAAACGACGTTTCTGTATGCGCGGTATCAGAAAACGCGGAATTTCAAAAGCCAGTTCGGTGCCCAACTCATAGGAGTTCAACAACGAATTGCCACCCTGCCGACCTGCTCCAGTCTGCCATTCGTATGAGCCAAACAGTTTGAAGGATACTTTCTCACCGCCGCCAAATGCATTTCGCTTCGCCAAGCCAAAAGATGCCCCGGGCCCGACCTGCTGATTGCTTTTAAATACACCGTTCATTTCGAATGAACTGTCAAACAGTTCGTCCATTGTAGCCATAACAAATACATCAAGCGTATCGCACTCATCCGTCGTATCGCGCGGAACATATCTGACGTCCAGCTGATCAAATATTTGCAATCCATGCAGTTTGGCTAAAGTGAATTCTTCATCGCTCTGCCTATAGAGGTCACCTTTACGCTGCACCATGGAACGCAACCAAACGGGAATACGCAAAGGAATTTTCTTCCCCGGAAAGGCAAAAGAAAACTGTCCCATCCGGCGAATACTATCCAACGGTTCCCCCTCCTCATTACGAACAGTAATGTGGGTATTCCCTATATACCAAGGATGCCGAACGCGCAACGGACGATCGGGCGACGGCTGTATCTGCAATTGTACAAATCCAGGCTTCTGCAAAGTGTCGGCACGATAGGTCGTATATGGTGCCGAATAATAGTAATAACCGTTTTCTCTGAACAATTTCTCGATGCGGCGCTGCTCATCCGAAAGGTTGACTACGCTGAAAGCATCTCCTTTCTTCAACAAACGCCTTCTGGAGGTTGCCTTCAAAAGGCTGTCGGCCCTCGATGGAAAGTTGAGGTAAGCTATCGAATCCAGCCGGGACAACGGACCGGCATATACCTGATAAGCGACCTTTGCCTTTTTCGGATTTTTCTGAACGGGCAGAGTATAGGTTACCTTGCCACGGAAAAATCCATAATTATGCAAAGTGTTTGTTGCCACTTTTGCACGCATTTCAGGACTTACCTCACTCAGTAAAACGGGATGCGTTGCAAAATGCTTGAATATCCATTTAGGAATGGCACCCTTCTTGTTCGCAAGACTATTATATGTCCACAATCCGAACTGCAAAGGAGAGCGTAAAGAGGAAGAGCCAAACAAAGAATTGTTGGGCGGATAAGCCAACACAGCCTCCACTTCCTCACGCACTCTATCGAAATCTTTTTTCTCCCGTTCAAATAATTCATCCACTCTCTTCTTCTCTTCCTTGTCAAGAAGCGCATACGGCTTACCCGAAACTGAAGCAACGCTATCTTCCATGCTCCCCTTCCCTTCCAAAATACGGTCAACCTCTTTCACGGCACTGCCTATCGAGGCAATGACGCCAACCGTATCCTTCTTCATGTTTTTTTCCCGGATGGCAGGCGTATCTTCATACGTGATTTTGTCGATACCTATATATAACTGGTCGTCTTCGGGCAAACGGCGCGTTGTCGAACAAGCCACCCAGCCCATCATAATACAGACAAAGACCAAATGAAATGCATATTTCGAGAATCTACTGCTCGTTTTCTTCATGTTCCTTTTTCGTTACTGTTTGACTTTCCTCACGCACTTTTTTCTTGCGCGGGCGGAAGATAAAGAGTTCACCCAACCGGTCGCTTTTCCTCCGAAGAATCAATCCGGCACCGGCTTTCGTCAATTGTCCCTCAAGCGGGTCCTGCACACTTCGGTCATAGAAAACCTGCACATAGCGAGAAGCTGTCTTATCAAGCCGATACTCCACCTTTATATTATTGATAAAACTTTCGGCAGAATTTTCGGCTTCGGCACCCGTACTTACTTTTCCGCCCACAATCACACTAATACGGTTTCCCCAGAAACGCTTGGCGAACTGGAATGAATAATCTGTTGTGGTTGCTCCAGTCGCAGTGGTATTATTCTCCATTCCGATGCTGACATCTATCGTTTTCAACGCACTCCCGGCGATATTCTGAATTTCACTCTGCAGGAATGCCGTCAATGCATTGCTTGCCTTGAATCCAGACCCAGAACCACTTCCGCTAAGCGTCTCATCGGTCAGATACATTCCCGTCGCCAGCATAGCGACAGCGGCCTTTCCCCGTTCCGCCTTGGTCATGGCTGCCAGTTGGTTCTGTATGGAGAGGTCCTCGGGCGCCTCTATAGTGAACTCCAACCCCATTTTATCAAGCGGCTGGGTTATTTTTACCCCCACATCAAAAGCGACACTTCGCGGTTGTTCGTTTTCCGTCACTGTAGACCGCATACGCTCCGTTGCTGCAATATTCAACGTAGGATTGGCGACATCACCCGTAAATTCCACAGAACTGCCAGGAAGCAGTTTAAAGGTTTTAAGAGGAATAATCGGCAAAGAATATTTCATTTCCCCAGAAGTCGCCGTAAAACGGCCGGTCAGTCTCATATCTCCCTGCTGAGTCAAACGCAATGTCAAATCCCCTCCACCTTCCAAATCAACATAATTGGAACCATCCTCACTCAGATTACAATGGAACACAGCCGCATCGCTGACAACAATGCCTAACGTCATGTCGAAACTGCCTGTAGGTGCAGGTTTTTCTTCCACAAACACAGAGTCTGCAAAACTAACAAACTGAACCAAATCGTGAAGACGGTCATCAACGGTAAGCGGAGAATCCCTCAATATATATGTCATGTCTGTACGGTCGAGAACTTCCAGTTTACCACGGACATACATATTTTCCAGACTGCCTCGCACCGATCCGTCGAAATTAGCGTATACCTTTCCAAAAACCATCGATTTCGGTTTCTTTCGGGCATTAATCAGTTCAAAATTACGCGCCTGCATATTAAAATTCATGCGAATATTCGCCAAATCGCGCATATCCATCCATCCATTCAACAGCAGCGGATTGTTACTCTGCTTGGAATGCAGAGCATAATCTTTCAATTGCAAACGGCCGTCTTTCAAATACACCTTATCATCACTCATCCGAAAGTCCACACCATATACATCGGAATAGAGATGGGCTTCCTTAAACTGTAATTCCCCGTTCAGCAACGGGCTCTCTTCGCCACTCACCACATTCAACATGCCGGCTACGGTACCCGACATGGCCATGTCCGTACCCGAGAGAAAACCATTGACGAGTGCCAGCGGAAAATCCAACAGATGAGCCGCACCATCAAAACGTCCGCCGTGGTCCGTATCATAAGTGCCCTTTAACTGCACGACTTCTTTGCCTTCAGCGCCGACACTGGCTTCCAAATGGTGAAGGCCAGCCTCACCGGGCAAATATTTGGCATCCATGCTCATATTACCCAAAGGAACTCCTTCATACTCCAACTTCTCCGTCCTTATGCCGGCAAACGCCGAATAATTGGAAGGATTCTCCACTATACGCAAATCGCCATCGAGCATTCCGCCCAGTTTTGGCAAATAAGGCAGCACATCCGACAATTCGCCCAAATTCACACGATTCAAGCTAATCTGCAAATCCGTCAAAGAGTCGGAAGGCAGTCCCATCACCCGCAGCCCGGTTCCATCATCAGCAAGCAAATCCACATTGGCACTGACCGTCGACCGGTTACTAAAGAACACATAATTGTCCTTGTTCACGGTAAACCGACGATAAGCAATCACCGGATGCTCCGGATAAATGTTTACACTGACGCCACTGTCTGCGACATTGGCTCTGACACCCAACAGAATACTTTCCTTCCCTTTCTGATCCTGCAGGCGAAGTTCTATCCCTGCTCCTTTATCAAGCAGATAGCTACGCAATGAAGCCTCAAATTTATTGGGATTCCGCCTCTCATAATTATGCACCTTACCGTTGGCCACCAGCCCGGTGCTGTCCTGATGCAAGTCGAAATATACCGTGTCCAGCATCAGTCCACCCGTCGAAAAAGCTTTCATACGGAAACGGCCTCCCATTCCCTTTTCGGGAGCGGCACTGAGGTCCAAATGCATCTGCTCATAATTATAGCCCAAATTCCGCAAGATATTCCCCAACGGATTGTTTTTACCGGCCTGCAGATGAAAATCCAATACAGGCATGATTTTCTTCAACTCCTGCTGGTTCAGCGAATGTCCCACCAACTGTTCCTGCATGGTTTTTCCGAATGCCGCCACTTGCTGCAACATCTGCTCGATTCCAACCCGGGCAGAAAGCCGCATCTCCAAATCGCCTGCCGACGTCCACAACCGCGTGGTATCGTCCGCCGTATCGAATTTGAAAAGCACATCCCGGGCCATTATACCCTTGTCTTTGGTAATAAACCGTACATTACGGATACCGCCACCGAAGCCATATTCCTTGAAATGCCGGTCAGTATAAGCATCAAGGTCAAAGTTGGCTCCCACCTGCAGCGTATCTTTCATCCCCGTCAGGTTGGTTACATTCACACCGGGAAGTTCCGAGCGCAATTTCATCTCTATACGGTCGCCCAAAGTAATAGCGATTGTGCCTGAACCCAACAGAAGGTCATTGTCTGAGGCGAACGTCAGTTCCCCATTGCTGTCTTTCAAAACTGCCTGCAATCCCAAATGTCCCAGTTCCCAACGGTTCATCCTCAGGGTATCCAGCACCGCCTCAGCCTCCAAGCGGGCAGTTTTCTTCAATGGATCAAATCCACGTCCCTTCGCCTGCAACCTGGCCGTCAAAGCGCCTAACCCCATATTCAACAAGAAGCGTTGTATCGGGAACTTGTGCGACTCGAATTTAAGCTGATAAGCCTCGCTTGCCAGGTCTACGCTGCCGTCCACCAGCAAGCGTCCCTTGTCCAACGTACTCTGCGCACGCATACTGTACCGGTCGCCCTTCACCTGCGCCCGTCCGGCCAAAGTCCATCCGCCCGGCAAGGCATAGGCCGTAGCCGTACTGTCCATCAAGGCCGACTGCATAAACCCGGAACGTCCTGTGCGCAAGTCAAAACGCAACTGCCCTTCCCGCTGCGCTGTAGTCGGTTTACTGACTTGTCCGTCAGCCTCCAGTTCCAATACGCCCGGCCATTTCACCAACAAACTGTCCAGTCGCAGCAAATCCACATTGCCCTCGCCTATGGAACGCAACGCCAAAGAAGCATCAGGCAATGCTTTCAAAAATCCGTCATCCACTATTCCGTTCGCCAGCAAACGAATATCGTGCGAGCCTACCGCCCCATCGACTCTCCACCTGGCTTCGCCTCCCTTCCCTTCACGCAAGGCATTCCAATCCAGCGCAGCTTCCCAGTCCATTCGTGAGGCCGGTGTACGCAGTTTCCAATGATTGAGACGCAGACGCAACGGAGTCATCTCAACTCCACCGGAAAGTTCATCCAAATGAAAACCACTCCGTTCAGAAAAGGACAAATGGCGCAAGGCGGCCTCCAGATTCCCATTACCAAAATAGGACAGACTGTCGAGCTGCAATTCCAGAGTATCCAGTTCCAAAAAACTGGGATCAATCCCCATTGCCGGTACTTTATCCGGCCAGCAGAGTGAATCATTCTGGCGAAAAGCATCATTTCCCTGACGTCCGTCATTCCAGGCCGGACGCGTCAAATAGGCCAATGCTCCCTGCAAAAGGAAATGTTCCACCTTATAGTCCCCCCGACCGGTATCAAAATTCCCGTTTCTCAACGCAGCCTTGTCGGCACGGAGAGCTATTCGCATGGAGTCGCCCGGCATGGACAGGCGGACCGAAGCCTCATCCAAATCGACTTTCTCAGCAAGAATCTGCCACTTCGCGGTTGACGGTGTAGTGTCCTGACTCGCAGTGTCACCCAGCGCCACCCACAGGTCGGCACGACGCAGCAAAGCTTCATTCAATACCACTTTCTCGTGCCGGAGATCGATCCCGTGAAGAGAAGCCGAAAGTTCCCCAATGCGGCCACGAAGGCTGAAATCTGGAATCCAGGCCCGCGTATCCAGACGGGCATCATAAATGCCCAGCCCGTCCACTTCCACCTGTCCACGCAACAGCGGGAGCATACGCACCTCCAGCCGCAATGAGCGAATCACGGCCAATGTATCGGAAGCCTCGCGGGCTTCCACCCCCAAAAGGGCCAAATCCAAAGGAAAGGACAAACGCACTTTTTCTATCCGTGCATCTATCCCCATACTTTCCGACAACCATTCCGTAGCTTTCCCCACGGCATAACGCTGCACGGGCGGCAGATAAACGGCTATGCTTAGCAGCAAGAAAAGAAACACAGGCAGCACAACGGGCAACAACACCCACAGCCATCTGTGACTTTTTCTTTGCAATTTCTTCTTTTTCTCTTCCATAACAAGAGCAAAGTTAGCCTAACTATACAGACTAACAAAACGAAACACCATAATTTTTCTCATACTCAAGCCCAAGAAAATCTTTTCAACAGAGCGCGAAACCTGCCTTTTGTCTTTGTCCTATTTCCCGGCTGTCTCAACATCATTTTTTCCAAAATCCTTCAGCAGACCGACCGCCTTTCAGAAGGAAAGTCCACAATGTTTTGTTATTTAACAGAGATTCATTACTTTTGCACATTGCAACCAAAACATATATCTAACATTACAAATTGAACGGAGCGCAGTCTCTTTTAAGTACAAAAAGAAATCAACAAACAACAAGTGAAAAAATGAACAAGAGAGAAGGATTTGCAAGTAATTTCGGCATACTCGTAGCCATGGCCGGTTCCGCCGTCGGTCTGGGTAACCTGTGGCGATTCCCCTACCTGGTTGGAAACAACGGGGGAGCCGCCTTCATCGTCATCTACCTGGCCATCGTCTTCATCATGGCGCTGCCCATCATGTACGCAGAGTTCATCATCGGGCGGCGTGCCCAGTCCAACGTTTACGGTGCCTTCCGCAAGCTGGCGCCGGGCACCCACTGGAACGTTTTCGGCATACTGGCCATCGCCTGCTGCATTCTGGTCCTGGCCTTCTACTGTGTTGTCGGCGGGTGGACCATCGACTACCTGTGGCGGGCAGTCACCTTCCAGCTTATCACGCAAGATTCCGCACAGCTCTCCGGACTATTCGGTCAAGTGGTCACCTCCAGCTGGCAACCCTTGTTCTTCATGCTCCTGTTTGTCGCGCTGTCGGGCGGCGTGCTGCTGTTCGGAGTGCAACGCGGCATCGAGCATTTCTCCAAGATTCTGATGCCTCTGCTGTTCCTGATGGTGCTCATCATAGCCGGGCGTTCCCTGACACTGCCGGGCGCAGAGAGCGGCATCGACTTCCTGTTCCGCCCCGACTTCTCGAAAGTGACGGCCACCACGGTGCTGGAAGCCATGGGACAGGCCTTCTTCTCGCTTAGCATCGGCTTCGGCATCATTTTCACCTATGCCTCCTACGTTCCCAAGAAGGTCAACATCGTCAAGATGTCCTCCTATACCGCCATTTCCGATACCCTGTTTGCCGTTATCGCCGGTATGGCCATCATGCCGGCGGTCTTCGCCTTCGGGCTACCGCCCGGACAAGGTCCCGGCCTCGTCTTCGTCACATTGCCGTTCGTTTTCTCCAAAATCATGTTCGGCTCGGTGCTGGCCATTCTCTTTTTCTTCGTTCTGTTCATCGCCGCCATCACCTCCTCCATATCCCTGCTGGAAGTCGTTGTGGCCTATCTGGCCGAAGAATTCCGCATCCGCCGGCGCACATCCATCGCCATTTCCGTAGCCGTGGTTGTCGTGCTCGGTACCTTCTGCTCCCTGTCGCAGAGCACGCTTTCCGACTTTCAGATTGGCGGTTACAATCTGTTCGACTTCTGTGACAAACTGACTGCCAATATCCTCATGCCCACAGGAGCACTGATTGTCGTGCTCTACGTGGGCTGGTGGATGAAGCGGGCCGACTTCCTGGACGAGATTACCAGTAGCGGACGCCATCGCATAGCTCCCGTCTACCTCAAGATTATACAACTTTCCATCAAATATCTGGCACCTGTCGTCATCAGTATCATCATGATTCGCGGCATTCTGCAGGAGTTGCTCTGATCCGCGCACCGGAACTGAAGTCCCGCATCCTCCTTTTCACCGCCCGGTGCCAGTTTTCCTCACCGCTCCGAGTGCCGCTCTCCATCCGGCAACGACGAAGGATTTCGGGAAGGAAAGATGCCGATGGATACGCTCAAAAAAGAACAGTCCTTACCTTGGATTCACTGAAAGTACTGACCGGAAAATCAAAAGTACTGAGAGTTTTTCCGAAAGTACTGACAGAAAATTCTAAAGTAAGGACTGTTTTTTCTAAAGTAAGGACTGTTCACGATGCGGCTCCACCGAACCCATGCACAAAAGGACACTGCTATTCGCGCTGCGACAGCAACCGCGCAGAGGGCACGCAGGATTTAGGGGCAGACGCCCTCAAATATGCACTTCCTTGATGTCCACCAGTTTGTTGACGATGGCATAGATGGTAAGGCCAGCAGGAGAATGGATGTCCAGTTTTTTCGAAATATTGCGCCGGTGCGTAATGACCGTATGCACCGAAAGGAACAGCTGTTCGGCAATTTCCTTGTTGGTCAGGCCTCGCACCACGCCGCACACGATTTCCTTTTCCCGCTGGCTGAGCGCCTGCTGTCCCCCATCAGGTTCTTCCTCCTCCACACACATCTGTTCCTTCAGTTTGTTCTCCAACTCTTCCATGGAGTCATACAGCGTCAGGCTCCCGTCGTATTCCTGCAACAGGCTACTGTCGCCTATGTGGCTGACAATGGCCACGTATTTTACGTCCGACTGCGGATATTCCTCACGCAACCGGCCTACATTCAACCATCCCCCGAAATTGGGATTGACCACCACAAGGTCGATCTCGTGGCTGCGCAGCACGTGATGCAACACCTCCAACGTGGGCACTTCAACCGTATGCACCTCCAGTTCCTCAAACCGCTGGAACACGGCGGCGATGCCGCTGCGAATGATGGCCGACGCATCGGCAACGGCCACCGTCAGTCTGTTGGCCTGCTTCATATCTTCTTCTGCATTTCCCGCTCCCGACGGCGCACGGCCGGCACAAAAATGAAATCCTCCACGTGTCCGTGCTTGTCCAGTTCCTCCACGCAACTGAACAGATCGAAGAGCAGACTGTTTGTCAAGTAGTTGTCGGCCGTTGTCGGCAGATATTTGATAATGATGTTCTTCAGTTCCCGAAGTTTCTGGTCGGTCTGTCCATGCCCGCAGGCAAAGACATCAATGCCATAGCCATCTGTACACTCTCCACGCAGTAGCCGCTCCACATAGGTGAACACCTCTCCGTCCTCGAGCGCCATGTGACTGAACACCTCTCTGACATAGGTATCAAAAAAGTTGACAATCAGGGCCGCCACCTCAGCGTCGGCCGCGGTTTCCAGATACTGAATCAGCTTTCCCCGGATGGCCGGAAGCTTGAAGTCGAGGAAATAATGGTGCGACCGGCGCAGATAATCCATCAGCGTGGGCAGCGAAATCGCCTCCCACCGGTCGGGGCTGTAGCCTTCGCCCTGCAACATATAGTTGGTCACAGCGAGAAACGTGTAGCAATCCACCCCGTTCGCCCGGCACACCTCCTCGATGGTAGCCTCGCCCACGCCCAGCGACAAGCCGAAACGGCTCATCACCTGCAACAGCCCGTAATCGCTGCATATCATCTCGCTCATCTTGTCAGTCGGCACATATTTACTGGTTCTGTTCATTTCTCTGTTTTCTTAAAAGAGGTAAAACCTTCCGGCAGCCCTGTTGCCGGCAATGCCACGAAGGCGAGGGGCACCGCGGACACAGCGCTCCGCAAACACACAGGGCACACCCGTTCCGGTGCAAAATTATGAAAAGGCAGACGAAAGGGCAATACCTAAAAATGATGAAAAAGCCGGCAGACGCTCCCTACAAATGTGGAGTGCCGGGTTCAACGTCCTCGCCAGAACTGCTGCCGGACGGCTCTTCGCGATGGCACCGCTCATAGAGCGCACGATAGAAAGGATGCTTGCCCAGCGTCGACCCCGAACCGAGAATCACCAGTTTGAGACGGGCCCGCGTCATGGCCACGTTCATGCGTCGCAAGTCGGCCAGGAAACCAATCTGCCCGGCCTCGTTGGCACGCACCAGCGACACCAGGACGAAATCGCGTTCCTGCCCTTGAAAGGCATCCACGGTATTCACCGTAATCTGTCCCCGCAAGGGACGAAGCGCCTCATCACGACGCAGGAGCCCGCGCAGATACTGCACCTGTGCCTTATAGGGCGAAATGATGCCGATGTCCACGCGTTCCTCCAGAAGCCGCGACAGCCCCACCCGTCCGGCATACTCACGCAACACCCGCAACGTCAGCTGGGCCTCTGCCTTGTTTATGCGGCCGAAACTCTGCCCCACAAAAGCCTCACGGTATTCCTCGCCTCCCTCTGTCTCCGGCGCGAGCGCATCCGTATCCACCCAAACCAGCGGCCAGTCCAGCTCATCGAGCAGACTGCGGGAACGCACCTCGGGAGCCGCCTCCAGCTTTCCTCCATAAAACCATTCGGAAGAAAAGCGCATCAACGTCTCGTTCATGCGATACTGCACCGTGAGCAGACGCACAGCCTCAGGATGACTGCGGGCTATGCGCTCCATGAGCGTGCAGCCCAGTCCGCCATGCAGGGCCTCCACACTTTTCAGCGTGGGCGGCAACTGCTGGTGGTCGCCGGCCAACACCACGCGGTCGGCCTTCTGCAGGGCAATCCAACAGGCAGCCTCCAGTGCCTGGGCGGCCTCGTCGATAAAGAGCGTATGGAAACGGTGCCCCGTCAGTACGGGCTGCGCAGTTCCGGCCAAGGTACAGGCTATGACCCGGGCATGGTCGAAGAGCGAATGGCGGATGCGAAGTTCCAGTTCGTCGGCGCGCTCTCTCAGCCGCGCTATTTTCTGGTGAAAACTCTCCGGGCGTCCCTTCCGCGTCAGCGAATAAAGCTGGCGGATGCTGCTCCGGACCTTCCACAAGTCGGGATAATCGGGATGTGCCTCAAAGCGCCGCTCATAAGTGTTCTGCAACATCTTGTCTGTCACCCGCGAAGGGTTACCGATGCGCAACACACTCAAGCCCCGGTCGCTCAATTGCTCCGAAATCCAGTCGACTGCCGTATTGCTCTGCGCACAGACCAGCACCTGGGGTTCGCGCCGCAACACTTCACACACGGCTTCCACCAGCGTGGTGGTTTTACCGGTGCCCGGAGGACCATGCACCACAAGCACGTCCTTGCTGCGCAACACATCGTTGACCGCACGCTCCTGCGAAGCGTTCAACCACGGCAACCTGAGCGGACTGGCACTGCCCGCCCCCATGCGTACCGGCACCCGCGTCTGATAGAACAAGTCGCGCAACTCTGCCAGCCGCCCCTCGCGGGCCGCCATCACGCGGTCCAGCGCCTCGAACATCAGCCGATAGGTCGTTTCATCGAAATGCAGCTGCACGCCCAGGCGGTCGACTGCCTGCAACTGCGAAAGCGCTGCCGCATCTGGCAGCACGATGACCATCCGGTCGGCTTCGGCATAACTGACCGTAGCCGGAAAGTTCAAATAGTGCAGCAGTCCCGCCGCATCTTCCCCGAAAAAACAAACCGGACGCCCATACTCAAAGTTGTGCTCGATATCCGTATCTTCCTGACGGAAGACCTCCACCACGAAACGGTCCTGCGAATTGTAATAGCTGCGTCCCAGCCGGAGGGGAAACCAGCAGTCCCCCCGCTTGACCCGCCGCCCGATGCCCTGCGCCTCCGTAATGCGCCGGAACTCGGCCTTCTCGTGCTCATACTCCTTGCGCAACAAATCACGCTGCCGCAACAGGCTGGGCATATCCTTATTGATTGTCCTGTTTTCCATTCCTTTATTTTTTCCACACTCGGCAAAGACCGACTCCGACTCAGCCGCCGGCTGTCATCATCCGTTCCTCCCGAAGCGCCGCCAGCTCATCCGGCCGGCAGGAACAAAGGTACATATTTGTCGCGTGAAGCACAAAAAAATTCGCGGATTCCCGTCATAGTATTCCCTCTCTGCCGTTTCCTCAAGAAGTCGTCCTGTTCCCGACGCATTCAGGAAGAGCCTTACACGGGTACTTGCCGAAGCCGTTATCACCCATCGGATTACCCAATCGCCAGCCCCTCCACATTCGTTCAACCGGCAAGAGACATCTCAAGAAAAATAGTCCATTTATCTCCCCACCCTACACATTACGGCCGCGGGACAAACTTCCGCGTTATGTCTTCCTTAATCCGTATTTTATTCCCCGATGCAAAAAATATAGAATTACCGGGGGAGTGATTTTGATCTCTCTAAGCAGGAAAGAGAAGGCTGCTCAGCTACTCCAAACAAAAAACTCCATTTTCTCTTGGCCTTTGCCGCCTCCTTTCACTACATTTGCACAAACATTTACCTCGTAATCTTACCTTTACTCCCCAACAACCCAACTCCTATGAAATATTTTCTTCTCACACTCTCCTTACTCCTCGGCCTCAGCGTTTTTGCCGATGAACCCCGAAAGGGTCAAGTTAAAAAAATAGACCATGCCACCCTTTGTTGTGTCTATCTGCATTACACTCAAACTCAAAATCTGGAAAACGTGGCTGTGACGGATTCCACCGTGACTATCCTCGAAATCGGCGAACTCGTTGCCAAATATGGCGACCTCGCCGCTTATAAAGGCAAGGCCCCGGAGGGATTCTCCATAAGTTACCTCAACGGCGACCCTCGTGCAAACGATGGCATTACCGTCTATCAGGGATACCCACAGGAGAACATGATAACTGTGCGTGAAGCACTACTGCCCAACTTCTACCTTTACGAAGAAACGCCTGCACTCGAATGGAAAATAGTGGAAGGCTCCACCACTCTGCTTGGCTATCCGTGTGAGAAAGCCACAGCGACCTATGCCGGCCGTACCTGGACTGCCTATTTCTCGCAGGACATTCCCTCGGCCCGGGGCCCCTGGAAACTGTCAGGACTGCCCGGACTGATACTCAAGGCCGAAAGCACGGACGGCGTGCACCGCTTTGTGGCCCAGGCCCTGTTCAATGTGGAAGCGCAGGATATGGTCCTCGACAAAACTGAAAAGGATGTAACCACCACGAGAGACCGGTTCATAAAACTCCGGAACCGCCTGAAAACCGACGCTGCCTGGGCAAAAAATGCCGCATACTATCTGAACAGCAAAGACATTAGAGAGGTATGGGTGATCAAGGATAAGAACGAAACAGGACTGGCGCCGAGCCTCAACATCAATGGCATCAGCCTACCGCCGACGGGAGGCTTCGGACATCTGTACCAGTCCCTGGAACTCAACTGAAGAAACCGGTATGAGAATCATCGCGCTGTTGCTGCTCTGCACCTTTACCATCAAGGGTTTCTCACAGAAGACGGTCTTGCAAGGAACCGTGACCGATTCGCTGGCCCGCCCTCTTGCCGGCGTAATGGTCAGAATCGTGAACGGGAACAAGGTGCTGGGCTTTACCACTACAGGAAGAAACGGCAAGTATGCCTGCACTTTCCAACCCAGCCGGACGAAAAACGACACCATTTCCTTCCGTAAACTGAACTACGAAGAACACCGCCAGGCCCTGCCCGCCGGTTGCAAAAGGCTTGACGCGACGCTGCAACGCAGCGACTACCGACTACCCGAGGCCGTAGTCAAGGTTCCACCCGTAAAAACCTTGGGCGACACGGTGCTTTACCATCTGAAGACGTTTCTCCAGTCGGGCGACCATACACTGGAAGAGGGACTGAAACGCCTGCCCGGCATCAACATAGACGAAACGGGGGCCATCAGCTATATGGGGCGTAACATCAGCCAATTCTACATTGAAGGGCTGAACCTGCTGGGCGGGCGCTATAACCTCGCCACCAAAAACATTCCAGCCGAAAAGGTGACGGGCGTGGAGGTGCTGCGCCATCACCAGGCCAACAAGGTTGACAAACAGGAACTCAGCAACAACGTGGCACTGAACATACGACTTTCGCCAAAAGCACAACTGAAGCCCTTCGGCACCTATGAAGCCCGACTGGGATACCGCCCCGAACGGCTGCTTTACGGCGCAGGCGGCACAGGCATGCTCTTCCGCAAGGAGTTCCAGATGCTGGCCACGCTGAAACTGGCCGACGACGGCCGCATGGGCCGCAACGAACTGTTCGACCACTTCGGACGCTCCACGTGGAAAACAAGTGCCGAAAATGCCTTGCCCCTGATTTCTGGCAACCTGCCACCCGTAAGGGAAACCCGCTATCTGAACAGCAGTGACGAACTGTTCAGCCTTCACACGCTGCAAAAACTCACGGCCGATAATCAGTTCAAAATAAATGCCAGCTACTCCCACCGCCGCAGCGAACACGACTACCGGGCCACTACCGTTTATCCCGGCACGGCCGGCAACTTCATCGTCACCGACGAGCAGTCCGATTTTCTGCAAAAAGAGCACGGGGCTGACGTCGGACTGGATTTTCGTTCCGACAAGGAGGCACAACTTCTGGAAAATCAATTTCTGATACGCGGCCGCTTTGCCGATGCAGAATCGGGAGTAGGCAACAATGAAACCCCATACACCAGTCTGCAACACGCTTACACGCTCGGCGCGAGGAACGAACTCACGCTGGTGCGCCGCATAAAGAAATGGAAGATAAAACTCGGAAGCCTGACCCAATACACCGAGACCCCCGACAATACACTCGACATCACACCCGGCACCGAAGCACCCGCCACCGTAAGACAACAAGCATCCAGCCGCACTTTCCACACACAGGAAACGTTCTATACAGGTTTCCAGCTGCTGCCGTCGCTCACCCTGTCGCTTCCAGCCACCTTCACAGCCAACGCCAACCGTCTGCACACCCGATGGCAAGGCGACACAACCGCTGTCAACGCTCTGCAAGGCTGGGACATGAGCCTGGCCGCCACACCGCAAATCGAGTATCAAACCCCGAGCCGCCACTTCAGGGCCATCGCCGGTGTACCCCTCACCTTGTTTCTGCAAGACTACCGCAACGAGGCCCGCGGCATGGAGCAGGATTTCACCCGATTCCATTCCGCTTGGTCGCTGGCGCTGATTTATGTGCCTAACGGCAACGTGGAATGGAACGCATCCAGCCATCTGTACCGGAATTTCGGCGATATGGCCGACCTCCTCACCGCACCGATTCAGACAGACTACCGAACCTTACGCACACGCTCCGGCATCTTCGGCCGCAGCAGCCTGATCAGCAACCGCCTCTCGTTTGACTGGCAGGAACCGCTGTCATTCTGGCATTTCACAGCCAACGCCAACTACAACCGTACGGAAAGCAACGTGATGGGCGGGCAGAATGTCAACGACAACAGCCAATCGCTTCTGGAAGCCATCCGCGACAATACGGGCGACGCCGTTTCCGCAACCGCATCGCTCTCCAAATATTTTCTTTCCATCAAGACAAGTGTGTCGGCCGACGGTTCATATTATTGGCAGCGCAACGAAAGCCTCAACCGTCAGGAAACGGTGACCACCTACGGCAGCGGATATTCGGTAAGCGGACATCTTTCGGCACAGCCCGTCACCCCTCTCCAGGTTGGATACGACCTGACCTTCCAAAAGAATCTCTTGCGGGGCAACGGTTCCAGCAGTTCTTCAGACACCTGGCGACACCAAGGGCATCTCACCCTCACGTTCAGCCAGGGCTGGCTGGCACGCGTGAAGAATGAATGGCAACGCAACCGACTGCCGGACGGCAGCCGTCCGACATCCACATTCTTCGACGCACAATTGGAATACAAATTCAAGAAACCGCAACTCCGCCTTTGCCTCGAACTGAACAACCTGCTCAACGCCCGAAGCTACAGCTACCCCACCTACAGCGCACTTAACACTTATACCTACCGGCACCGGCTCAACGGACGGGAATGTATGCTGACCGTTGTGCTACATTGATGCAACCATCAAAAAAATCCGAAAGCAGACAAGAGAAATACGCCGACCGGCCCATGCAGAAAAACTGCCACCGCACGGCACAACGGGACAACGGACAGACACGGCCTCTTACCCTGGAAAGACGGTGAAACCTGCCCCCAAGAACTACGCAGGCAGCCTGTCAAAACAGTCAATACTTTAGAAAAAACTGTCAGTACTTTAGAAAAATCTATCCTTACTTTAGAAAAAACTGTCGGTAGTTTTGATTTTGACACCAGAAGGAACAGTTGCGGGCAAACAGTTACTGCCCCACAACTCCCCGGTTTCGTGGCTCGGCCGACATGGGCCGCACGCCGAAGGGAGACGACGGAAGCGTGGCTCTCTCCACCGAAATCTGAATAGAGGCCTTCTCGCTCACTCTAAATTCGGCCATCGCTCCAATCCGGTCGCGATAGTCCTGCATATAATAAGGCAAACAGCAACCAAGCGCATCATAACGGTACGGATTCAGGCTCTTCGCGCCATAGGCGTAGAGGCTGACAACATCGTTGACCCTGAAGCCCAACACTGCCGCCACACCGACATCGGTATGGCGATAGGGGCCCCAATCAAAATGCTGGACGTATGCGCCGCCGGCAAATGAAAAACGCTTGCTCAAAGGAGCAGCATAGGCGAACGCACCGCTCTGTCCGAAGCCTACGCCCGAAGGTGCATATTTCCCGATACCCGCCGCCACGCTCAGCGACAACTGGGCATTAAAGCCTTCGTGCAAATCCCAGGCCGAACCATAAGAACCCATAAACCAGGGGGAACAGCCATCGAAACCGGGAGCCGCCAGGCTGAACAACGGACGGGGAGCCGGCAACTGCAAGCGCACGGACAAGGAATCGGACACCGGCGCCCCGACTTCGGACACCGTTGCCACCGCGGAAGAATCCGTCACAAGTTTATTGCCGTCGGGCACCACAGACTGGGCGCTCGCCCACCGGGGCAAGCCGCACAAAAGGATTACCATCCACCACCATCCGCTTTTCATATATCTGTTTGCTTGCATTGCTTTCGTTCCATGCCGCATTCTGCCGGCATTCCTTGCAAAAATAGAGAGAAAAAGCCAGTTTGGCATCCTTCTGTCTTATAATAAATCAAAAAAACGGTTACTTCCGCAGAAAAAGAGGTTTGTCAAGCGAAGAGGACTCCACAACCGTAACAAAGAAGTAAATGGCAATTGATAACCATCTCTATCGCGCGGCACCAACACGGCAGAAAGGCAAATACTGCCCCTGTTTGTGCAAAAGAACAAAAAGTTATGCATATCTTTGCGTCCCGGCCGATTTCACGCATCCGGCCTCTTTGAACCTTTTACAATAAATCTACAGAAAGAATATGGACAATAGTTTACAGGACATACTGCTGGCATTCGGCCTCACCCTCATTGCCGGACTTTCCACCGGCATCGGCAGCCTGATTGCCTTTTTAGCCAAACGCACCAACACCCGTTTCCTCTCCACAGCCCTCGGTCTGTCGGCCGGCGTCATGATGTACGTTTCCTTCATGGAACTCATGCCCGAATCAGTAGCCGAATTTTCCAAAATCCATTCCGGACACGCCGCCAACGTATGGATGCTACTGGCCTTTTTCTTCGGCATTGCCTGCATCGCCTGCATTGACTGGCTCGTGCCCGAAGATGAAAACCCGCACGAGATACATACGGATTCGACCGTGCCGCAAAAGAAGCTGAAACGCACCGGCCTCATGATGGCACTGGCCATCGGTATCCACAATTTCCCGGAAGGACTGGCGGTATTCACCACCTCGCTGACCAGCCTTGAGGTTTCACTCCCCATCGTTTTTGCCATCGCCATTCACAACATTCCCGAAGGCATCGCGGTTTCCGTCCCCATCTACCATGCCACGCAAAGCAGGAAAAAAGCCTTCTACCTGTCCTTTCTTTCCGGCATGGCCGAACCGCTCGGCGCCTTGCTGGGCTTCATCTTCCTCCTCCCCTTCTGGACCCCCGCCTTCAATGCCTTCCTGCTGGCCTTCGTCTCCGGCATCATGGTCTACATTTCGCTCGACGAACTGCTGCCCGGTACTGAAAAATACGGCCACCACCACTGGGGACTGCTGGGCGTCATTGCCGGCATGGCCATCATGGCTGCCAGTCTCCTGTTGCTGTAACATTCATCCGCCTTCACATCGCACATCATGAACCACACCGCACTGCTCATGCTGGCCACGCTGGGCCTCTACTTCCTGATACTGAACTTCATCGCCAGCCGTTCATCCCATAAAAGTGACAACGAAGCCTTCTTCAGCGCCAGGCATCATTCTCCCTGGTGGATGGTTGCCTTCGGCATGATTGGCGCCAGCATTTCCGGCGTTTCCTTCATCTCCGTACCCGGATGGGTGGGCACCACCGGAATGACCTATCTGCAAATGTGCGCCGGCTTCATCTTCGGCTATCTGGCCGTAGCCTTCATCCTGCTCCCCCTATATTACCGTCTGCGGCTGACCAGCATTTATACATATCTGCGGTTACGCTACGGCATCTGCACCCACCGCACGGGCGCCTTCTTCTTCCTGGCCAGCAAACTTACGGGAGCCGCCGCCCGTCTCTATCTGGTGTGCCTGGTGTTGCAGGAATTCGTCACCGGTCCGCTGGGAATCCCCTATCCGGCCACGGCACTGCTGACGCTCCTCTTCATCTGGGGCTACACCCGTCGCAATGGCACTGCCGCCCTGGTACGCACCGATGTCATACAAACGTTCTGCCTGCTTACGGCCGCCGTTGTGCTGACCGTAATCGCGGCCCGTGAACTGGGACTTGACCTGCAAGGAGTGTACCACACCGTTGCAGAAAGCCCCATGAGCCAGATTTTCGAATGGGACCCGAACAGTCCGCAGGCCTTCTGGCGGCAATTTCTCAGCGGCATCTTCATCGTCATCGTCATGACCGGCCTCGACCAGGACATGATGCAGAAGAATCTGACCTGCAAGAATCTGCGTGACGCACAAAAGGACATGTGTACCTACGGCCTGTGCTTCCTTCCCGTCAACCTTCTGCTGCTGGTGCTCGGCATTCTTCTCCATGCGGTATACCAGCAATCCGGAATACCCGTCCCCGGCGGCAGCGATGAACTCCTGCCCGGGCTGGTGGCATCCGGCCTTATGGGGCATCTCGTCATCATACCCTTCACCATCGGTATCGTAGCCGCCGCACTCTCCAGCGCCGACTCCGCGTTGACGGCACTGACCACCAGCTGCTGCATTGACCTGATTGACCTGGAACAGCGCGCACTGCCCCCCCGCAGGGCCGAACAGGTGCGGCAATGGGTACACGCCGGCATGACGCTCGCCCTCTTTTGCTGCATCCTGGCCATACACGCCGCGGGAAGTTCGAATGTCATCAACACCATCTATGTGCTGGCCGGCTACACTTACGGACCGCTGCTGGGGCTCTTCGCCTTCGGACTGACCAATCGCCGTCCCATACGCGACACATGGGTGCCCGCATTAGCACTCGCCGCACCATGCATCTGTGCGCTGCTCGACTACTGTGCAACACAATATTGGAACTACCGCTTCGGTTACGAACTGCTGATGCTGAACGGACTGATTACCTACGCCGGCTTATGGGGCATCAGTCAAAAAGACAAGGAGCGCCTGGTTGGCGGACAACCGTTCCAATAATTAGAATAAAAAAGATTTCTGTCTTATAGGAAAAAGGGCGGACATTTTCCCGGCAACATTGTTCTTCAACACTGCGAAAAACTATCAATGACCGCCAACCGAATCGCCGGCAGAAGATGCCGCACGCATATTCCGGATAATACAAGCAACAGTACCCCATATCTGGAAAAGACTTCCGGGGGCTACAGCAACCGGCGGTATGTCTGAAGAAGCCGCACGCAACACGGTTTCATCCCCCGTTCTATCCATTTTCCGCACCAACAATTCGCCATTGTACACGCAGATGACAAAATCGCCGTTTTCCGGAACGACAGAACGGTCTATAACCAGCAAATCACCATCGGAAATGCCGTAACCCAGCATGGCATCGCCCTCCATCCATGCATAAAACGTGCTCTCGGGATGTTCCGTCAAATCGTGATTCAAATCAAGCAATCCCTCTCTTATTTCGCTCACCATCAGTTCATTTTTCATTATTTATATCAAGTTCATCCATATCTTTCATAACCGGCAGCCCGACAAAGATAGCAAAAGGCGAGCGCGATGGCAAAACGGAAACGAAATTTCCATCAAATAGAGAAAACAGACGGCATACAGAATGGCACTAAAGAATTCCTTCAGGCTACGAAGTGACAACGTACAGAATATGTGAACCCAACACAGAATAATCAGAATAAACAACGGTTGCCACATTCAGCCAGGGCTAAAGTTTTTTCAAAAAACAAATGGCACAGGAACATTTCCCCCTTTTGTTGCAACTGATAGCAGGAAACGGCTTGCATCGTCATTTTTTAACATAAAGAAATTCCATCCTTTTTTGGAAACTTCATTTTTTTTCGGCATCTTTGCAAGGAGTAAATGCGTACTCACACCAAACTATATGATAAGCACTTATCTACCTGTCTGAACAAACCGACACGCAGCATAAACCATTTGGATTGGACTGAACGCGAACCTGTATGCGTCCTTTCGGTACAAGAATATACCCAAAATACATGTGAAAAACCATCTGGCGATATACTACATAACTTCCAAAAACAGAAAGATATTGATTATTTTACACTAACATTTATTGCAATGAAGAAAAACAGAATTTTTATTTCCTTGATGCTGGGCGGTTGCCTAATCATGGCATCGCCGGCAATGGCTCAGGAAAAAACAGTCAGGTTAACGACTGCAAAAGAACTGGGCTCGCCGATGACATTACTGGTAAATCACACCAGTAAGGGAATCACTGTTGACTGGGGTGACGGTCAGGCAGAAAGCTACAAGACATCCAAAGAGGAAGGAATCTGTGCTATCGAAGGCACTGTAAAGGGAACTACTATCACGATTAGTGGAGGCAGTACCTGGGATATGCTCAGTTGCGACAACTGCGGACTGACCGACATCGACCTGAGCGGTGCTACAGAATTGCGTTCGCTATACTGCCAGAACAACCAGCTGGACAGCATCAGCCTGAAAGGCATGACTAAACTGGTTGACTTGGACTGCTCCAACAACAACATTTCCAAACTTATCTTCAGCGGTGCTGAAAGCCAAGGAGCTACCGACTTGGCATCCATCGAAACCCTGAATCTGGCCAACAACCAACTTTCGGGTTCAAACGGACAATACTACATTTCATTGCCTACGCTGCAATACCTGAACATCAGTGGCAACAAGTACAGCACCGTATACATCTATGACCCTCAGCTGAAAGGACTTGACTGTAGCAACAATGAAATCAAAAATTCATTGAACCTCACCAGATGCACAGCACTGACGAACCTCAACTGCAGCGGCAACAACATCCCTACACTGAAATTCGCCAATAGCGGTTCTACGCTGTACCATGTCATCTGCGACAACAACGCCATTGAGGAACTGGATCTCACCAACTCTGCCGATCTGTATGACCTCTCCTGCAGCAATAACCAAATCAGCACGATGACAGTTAATGACCGTGCCTCCATCAATTCGCTGAACGTAGCCAACAATTCATTAGCATTCAACGTTCTGCCTCCGTCAAACAAGCGCCCGGAATACATCAGTTTTGAACCACAGGCACCATTTGACATTTCCAAGGTTGACGGCATGAAGGAAAAAGATGGCGTTCCGTATGCAGAACTGGCTCCATCCTGGGCCGACCGCAACGAAACAGCTATCGACCTGAAAACCTTCTGCTCCCTCTCCAGTGGCCGTTTGGATGCCACCTATCAATGGGTTAAGGTTAACGAAGACGGTTCGGAAAGCGATATGTCACTCGTAACTACCTCCAGCCAGGAAGGTGACTATTCTGCCAGCGCCGGAAAGTTCTCTTTCTTCACCGCTCAGAAAAAAGCCTACGTAAAACTTACGTCCAAGACTTACGGTTTTGTTATCAACAGTACTCCCATTGCCATCGGCGATGATATTACCGGCACCGACAATATCACAGCCAACAGCAATGAACTCCAGATCACTACTGCCGGCAACGCCATTGTGATGAGTTGCGGAACATCCACGGCTGTCAATATTTATACTATTGAAGGAAAGAAAGCTTGGAATGGAAATGTTTACGGAACCGTAAATGTTACTCTCCCCAAAGGCATATATATCGTCAACGGCAAGAAAGTCATTCTTTAATCTCCTGATTTAAATATAAAAACAATGAATAAATTATCACATATTTTGAAAGCCGGATTGTTGGCAGGCGCATTTTTGCTAACCATGCCGACAGACGCACAAACGGTATTGCCCGAAAATGCGTTGCCCATGATTGTGGCGCCACACACGCAAACCATCAGTTCCCGCGAGCGTGCACTCTATTATAATATAACTGCGAACGTTCCTTATGAGGTCACAACCAATGCAGATTGGGTTAAAGTGCGCAAAAAAGAAGATGGAAGCGTGTTCATCTATGTTCAGCAGAACTACTATAATGAGCCGCGTACTGCTGCCATCACCTTCGCCAATGCCGAGAAAGGCATTACGCAGACTTTTAATCTGACACAAGACAAAGATCAGTCTGTCAACGATTTGCCGACCGATATCCAAATCAAGCCGTTCAGAGCTGAAGATAACACACACCAGGATAGCGGAAGCTCGATTGCAGCCAGCATCGACGGAGACTACGGCACCATTTATCACAGCAAATGGAGCACTGCTGTCACTCCCGAAAATCCTGCCATCCTCACCTATGAGTTCAAGGATGTGGACCATCTTGACTATATTAACTACGTACCGCGTAGTAGCGGAAGCAACGGTAACTTCGGGCAGTTTGAGTTGTACATCAAGCAAGGCGACGATACCGAATACAAACTGTACGGAACATATGACTGGAAAGGCAGTGGTAATGTGCGTACCATTTCTTTTGCAGAACCTCTGCAAAACCCGACAGCCATCCAGTTCAAGGTGTTGACCGGTGCCGGAAACTACGCCTCCTGCGCAGAAATGCAGTTCTGTGTAAAGGCTACGGGTAGCGAAGATTTCAGCATTTTTGCTGATGACGTAATGAGTGAACTTAAGGAAGGCGTTACAGAGGAGGATATCGACAACCTGAGCAATCCGTTCGCCAAGAGTCTGGCTTACCAACTTTATGAAAAGACCTACTCCAAAGAATACCGAGTTGCCGAATACGAATGTTTCCTTTCTTACGTAACCCTCTCTGAGATGTGGAATGCTCCCGGAAAATACTATGACCAGATAGCAGGTGTCACCGGTATCAATATTCCCGCCAAGAGCAAGACGGCTGTCGTTGTTAGCGGTATCCCCGATGACATCAACGTACAATTGAAGGTTGTGGCCTGGTATGTCGGAAAAATTGGAGGTAATTTTGATGGTGGAGACCCTCACACTACCACCTACAGCCTGCGCAACGGTATCAACGTCATCGATTATACCTACGACTGGGACGGCTTGGCATACATTTGCTACTATGCAGACGAGCATCCGGAAAAATATGCTCCGATCAAGGTTCACTTCGTCAACGGCCAGGTCAACGGCTATCTGTCTCCTGACAAGACCAACGAAGAGATGCATGAAATCTGTCGTAACGCAAAGAACAGATGTATGGACCTCTATAGCAAAAAGGCTCACCAGATTTGGGAATCGGAAGGACTGTACAAATATTGTAAATCCACAACGGGCTCCATTGGCTACCGCCAGTTCATGAATGTAATCGACTCATTGGTTACTTGGGAACACCGTTCATTAGGTTTCGAAAAATACAACAGAGTCCCCACAAACCGTACGATGGCGTATGTCAACTACACTTATTACATGTTCCAGGGCGGATTCGGTGTATCATTCCACATGGACCAACAGTCGCGCGTACTGAATTGCAATAATATTGTATACAGTGACAATGATGCCATTTGGGGCCTCAGCCACGAATGGGGACACCAGCACCAAATGCACCCGCACTTCTGCTGGTCCGGCATGAGCGAAGTCAGCAACAACCTGCAGTCCTACTACAACATCATGAAGATGGGCTTCAGAACATCCGACAAGATTAATCAATGGCCAAGTGCACGCCAGCACTTCCTGGATGACAAGGATTACAGTAGCGGCACCCGCACAAGCGACCAAAGAAAGAATGCCTACAACAACCGCAGCTATTTCAGCTACAGCCCGAAAATGTACCAACTTTGTGAAGAAATGCAAGACGGCGTTATCTCTCCGATTGCCACCAACAAGGTTAGAGGAGTCGCTTACGCTGAAGTTGGCGTTGGCGAAACACTCTGTCCGCTTATCATGCTGCACAACTACTTCACAACAAACGGATTCCCCGATTTCATGCCCGACTGGTACGAAGCATTGCGTCAAAGCGATGATGAAAACGGTTCGCAGATTGAAAAGCAAGGTGAAGTCGACAAATACGAACTCATTGCCAGCGCACAAAACGGAAACAAGAACGGAAAACTCGCTGTGCTCAGAGAGAAATATCCTGAATCCTGCTGGGTGAAGGACGGATACATCACGGAAGAGCACTGCAATATGAATGACAATGCAGTACCGTTTATCATGAACTTCTGCCGCAAGACCAGTCGCCTGGTGGGCTACAACCTCTTCCCGTACTTTGAGCAGTGGGGATACCTGCGTCAGGTAGCACTTGAAATCGGCGACTACGGAACCAAGCGTTACGTAATGACTGAAGACATGTACAACGAATTCAAGCAAGACATGGATGCCTTGGTTGAAAGTGGAGAGCTGAAAGAAATGCCGGCAGACATGGTTAAGAACATCTCCAATTCGAAGGACTGGTTCCAGAGCACGCCTAATTTCCCGAATTAACGATTGGATAAACCCATGTAAGTTTTGCAGGAGGAAAGCCACAGGTTTTCCTCCTGTTTTTCTTTGTCATCATTAAAGACCAAATTCCACCATAACGTGAGTTGGGTATGACTACGACAAAGAGACACTCTACCACCACATTCACAGAGCCGCCGACACGCACACGGAAAAACACTCAGTACTTTAGGAAAAACACTCAGTACTTTAGAAATTTCTATCGGTACTTTAGAAATTTCTGTCAGTAGGACTGTGAAACCGCGATGCGGCAAATAGCATACAAAGACTCCGTTGGGGATAAATCATTATACCGAACCCACGTACCATAGGACGGACCCTTCTCAAACCAAATGTCACGACACTGCGTTCCTGTAAAACAATCGCTATAAAAATCCAAGCAAACGGACTCAATATTATGCATTTTGGAAAATTATGCTTACAATTTGCCAAGAATATTCCAAAAGAAAAAACTAAATTTGCAGTCACTAGTTCTATCCTTGCTAATTTAAACTCAAAAATAAACGTATGAAAAAAACACTGAGATCTATTTCAAAAATTATTTTTGCCCTTGCTTTATGCGGAGGCATCCAAGCACCAAGCCTGGCCGCAACGACAACTTCCACATTCAGTTCGCAATCAGAAACAATAGAACCATCAAAAATTTTTGCGGACAAACTGTTCACCCGATTGAAGAAGAATGTCACAGAAGCGCAAATCAACCAACTGGAAAACGATGCGCTCAAAAGCATGGCACGACAAATGCTGGCAGGAAGCTATGACACGGAATACCGTGTTGCCGAATACGAATGTTATCTCTCTTATGTCACATTGTCCCAACTTTGGAACGCACCCGGCAAGCACTACGACCAGCTTGCAGGCGTAACCGGCATTAATTTCCCTGCAAAGTCACAGCAGACCATCGTCGTAGAAGGTATTCCCAAGAAAATAAAGGTACAGCTCAAGACCGTTGCCTGGTATGTGGGCAAAATCGGGCAGAAATTCGACGGAGGCAATCCCTACATCAAGACATTCGATTTGAAAAACGGAATCAACACCATCGATTATGACTACGAATGGGACGGTCTGGCCTATATCTGCTATTACGCCGATGAAAAACCTGAAAAATATCCCGACATCAAGGTGCACTTCGTCAACGGACAGGTAAACGGTTATCTTTCACCAGACAAAACCAATGAGGAAATGCAGGCATTATGCGCAAAGGCGCCCAACACCTGCATGGACGTACTGGGCAAAAAGGTACATGCCATATGGTCGTCCGAAGGTTTGGAAAAATACTGCAAATCGCGTGACGGTCAGTTGGGATACCGTCAATACATGAACATTCTGGATTCACTCATCGTATGGGAGCATCGCCAGCTGGGCTTTGAGAAATACGACAGAGTGCCCACCAACCGCACCATGGCCTATGTCAACTACACCTATTACATGTTCCAAGGCGGTCTGGGTGTGTCCTTCCATGTGGACCAGGAACCCCGAGTGCTCAATTGTCACCGTCTGGTCGATGCCGACGACGATGCCATTTGGGGTCTCAGCCATGAATGGGGACACCAGCACCAAATGACTCCCTACTACTGCTGGGCCGGCATGAGCGAAGTTTCCAACAACTTGCAGTCCTATTACAACATCATGAAAATGGGCTACCGCACCTCAAGCAAAATCAACCAATGGCCGTCGGCACGTGCGCATTTCCTGGAAGATAAGGACTACTCATCAGGCACCAAAGTCAGCAACCAGCGGAAAGAAGCCTATCAACATCGTAAGAAGTTTGAATACAACCCCAAACTCTACGCGGTATGCGAGGCCATGATCGACACCCTGATTGCTCCATACTCAAAGAATCCTCACCGCGCCGTTGCCTATTCCGAGGCTGGCGGTGACGCCTTGTGCCCACTGATTATGCTGCACAATTATTTCACGGAAAACGGATTCCCCGATTTTGCGCCAGACTGGTATGAGGCTTTGCGCCAGAACGACGACAAGAAAGGCTCACAAATCGAAAAGAAAGGAAAGGCCGACAAATATGAACTGATTGCCAGCGCACAGAACAACAACAAAAACGGAAAACTCGCGGAACTGCGAAAGCGCTTCCCGGAATCCTGCTGGGTGAAGGATAACTACATCACCGAAGAGCACTGCGACCGCTGGGACAACTCCGTACCGTTCATCATGAACTACATACGGAAAGTGAGCCGCCTCGTTGGCTACAACCTCATGCCCTACTTCGATAAATGGGGCTATCTCCGCCAAGTAGCTCTTCGCATCGGCGACTATGGAACCAAATATTATGTCATGACGCCCGAAATGTACAACGAGTTCAAGGCCGACATGGATGCCCTCGTTGCCAGTGGAGAACTCAAAGCCATGCCCGATGGAATGATTGAGAAAATCTCAAACAGCCCGGAATGGTTCCAGGAGCGTCCGGAATTCCCCAACTGACCCGTTGAAGGTTCACCCCTCTGGAAAACAGAAACCATACACATCGGAAACTTAAGAACATAATAACCCTATAATATCCATTGAAATGAAATCATTAAAATTGACCGGCAAACTGTTTGCCTGCCTCCTTTTCTGTCTGTGGGCCACTGGCGTCCAGGCAGAAACCAATCCCAAGCCCTTCGTCGTTCCAGAACTCAAGACATGGACCGGAGCTGAAGGGAAATTCATCCCCTCAGGACGTGTTGCTGTCAAAGGCAACAAGGAAATGATGCGTATTGCTGCCGCTTTTGCAGAAGACTACAAGGCCATTACCGGAAAAGACCTTGAAATCGTAAAGGGAAGCGGAAAAGCTGGAGACTTTGTCCTCGTTCAGAAAAAAGACAAGACTCTGGGTGAAGAAGGTTACAAAATGACCATTGGAGAAAAGGCCACCATCACTGGTGCCACTACCAAGGGCGTATATTGGGGCACACGCACCCTGCTCCAGTTGTCAGAACAGGACAAGGCGCTGGCGCTCCCCAAAGGCGAAGCCGTCGATATCCCCGAATATCAATTGCGCGGATTCATGATTGACTGCGGCCGCAAGTACATCCCCATAGATTACCTGCGCAACCTCGTAAAAATTATGGCCTACTACAAGATGAACACACTCCAGATTCATCTCAATGACAACAGTTTCCCACGCTTCTATTCCGACTGGTCGAAAGTGCAGGCTGCATTCCGTCTGCAATCCGACACCTACCCCGGACTGACGGCCAAGGACGGTTCCTACACCAAGCAGGAATTCATTGACATGCAGATTCTTGCCGAACAGAATTATGTAGAAGTCATCCCCGAAATTGATGTCCCCGCGCACTCACTGGCCTTTACCCATTACAAGCCGGAAATCGGTTCCAAGACCTATGGTATGGACCACCTCGACCTCTTCAATCCCGAAACCTACAAATTCGTTGACGGACTCTTCAGAGAATATCTCGAAGGCGAGAACCCCGTGTTCCGCGGAAAACGCGTGCACATTGGTACCGACGAATATTCCAACGCCAAGAAAGAAGTCGTGGAGAAATTCCGTGAATTTACCGACCACTACATCAAATTTGTGGAAAGTTTCGGCAAACAGGCCGTATGCTGGGGAGCACTCACCCACGCCAATGGCGACACCCCCGTTAAATCAGAAAACGTCATCATGAGTTGCTGGTACAATGGCTACGCCAACCCGCAGGAAATGAAAAAACAGGGTTACCAGCTCATCAGCATCCCCGACGGTCTCGTCTACATCGTGCCTGCAGCCGGTTATTACTATGACTACCTCAACTGCAAGCACCTTTATAACAATTGGACACCGGCTACCATCGGCAATCAGAAATTCGAGGAAAACGACCCCGCCATCCTTGGCGGTATGTTCGCCGTATGGAACGACCACTCTGGCAACGGCATATCCGTAAAGGATATCCACCACCGTGCCTACCCGGCCATCCAGACCCTCGCCGTGAAGTGCTGGAGCGGAAAAAACACTACCGTTCCCTATGAAGTCTTTGACAAGTCACGCCTCTATCTCAGCGAAGGCCCCGGTGTCAACGAACTGGGATACTATGGCCCCGACCAGAAGGAACTGTTCACTTGCGCCAAGGTTACTCCGGGCATGGAGATGCCGTACAAAGAAATCGGATATAACTACAGCGTCAGCTTCACCATTGAAGCACAAGAGGAAGCAAAGGGAACCGAACTGTTCCGCTCCTCCAATGCCGTTTTCTATCTTTCCGACCCGCGCACCGGCCAGTTGGGCTTTGCTCGTGACGGCTACCTCAACCAGTTCAACTACCGTCTGCCCAAAGGCCAGAAGGTGACTATCACCATCCAGGGCGACAACCGCAAGACCGAACTCTTCGTAGACGGCCAGAAAAAGCAGACACTCGACCCGCTGACCCTCTACGCTATGCATGAAAATGAAAAGGCAGACTTCTTCTACGGTGTAGAACACGCCCAGAAACCCGATATGTATCTGCCACAATCAAAGATGTACTACCAGCGCACGCTTGTCTTCCCGTTTGAAAAGGCCGGAAACTTCAAGAGCACAGTAACAGATTTGAAAGTGTACAACTACTTCAAATTCTAAGCGTAACCCATCGGCACTGTTGCCGAATAGGATAAAAAGGGCTGCTTCCTTTTCATAAACAAACAGCACCTCAAAAGTTTAATGTCTAACTTTTGAGGTGCTGTTCATTTCCGGGAACAGCCTTTCCCTGCACTTACCGCCGGCACGACCTATGTCCAGACTGCTTCGGAAAAAGGCCGGCCTGTTCATGCCACAGTAAAAAGTAGAAGACAGCATTTCCGGAAATGCTCCATTTTCCTTCATCCACCTGCTTCATTTAACGCGAATCTCTCACAAAAAAAGGCAGTTCCACTTGTTCCATCCAAAAAAAAGGCGTAATTTTGCAACGCTTTTCCGCTCAACCGCTGTCGGGATGTAGAGTTCCCCGTTAAGTAGAGCCGGGACGGACAAACAATCTTTAATAAAAATCAAAATGACAGATTTAATTAAAATTGCTGAAGAAGCATTTGCTACGGGAAAACAGTTCCCTACATTCAAAGCCGGTGACACTGTAACAGTAGCATACAAAATCGTCGAAGGCAACAAGGAGCGTATCCAGCTCTATCGTGGTGTTGTCATTAAAATTGCCGGTCACGGTGACAAAAAGCGCTTTACCGTACGCAAGATGTCCGGCACCGTGGGTGTTGAGCGTATCTTCCCCTTGGAATCACCGAACATCGAAAGCATTGAGGTGAACAAGATTGGTAAAGTACGCCGCGCGAAATTGTATTATCTCCGCGCTCTTACCGGTAAGAAAGCCCGCATCAAAGAAAAGCGTAGCGCTGTCGCTACCAGCGAAGCAAAATGACTTTGAAAAAGTCAAGTCCCAAAAGGAGATTTCCCTCTGGAAATCTCCTTTTTTCAACATCTTCTCCCGCACCTGTTCATCCTTTTTCCTGCATAACGCAGGATTCCGACCATACAGGTCTGCCTTCTCTCTTTACAACGCATCACTAACCATTCTGGAAAACATGTCAACCGTTCTCTATCCTTCCCCCATCTTCGGACCTGTGCACAGCCGCCGCCTCGGCATATCGCTCGGCATTAACCTGATGCCTGCCGACGGGAAAATATGCACATTCGACTGCATCTACTGCGAATGCGGTTACAACAACGCACACCGCCCGCATCTGAAGCGCCCCACACGGCTGGAGGTGGCTCAAGCCCTCGAAGAGCGACTGAAAAAAATGGTAAGCGATGCACAATTGCCGGATGTTCTGACTTTCGCCGGAAACGGGGAGCCCACGTCACACCCCGAATTTGCAGGCATCATTGACGACACCATTGAACTGCGCAACCGCTACTGCCCCCAATGCAAAATCAGCGTGCTGAGCAACGCCACGCTCGCAGGCCGCGAAGAGGTCTTCAACGCGCTTCTCCGCGTCGACAACAACATACTCAAACTGGATACCGTTTCCACAGAGTACATCCGGCGCGTCAACCAGCCCACCCAGTCCTATGACGTAGAAAAAGTGGTAGAAAACCTTTGTGCCTTCCAGGGACAGCTCATCATACAAACCCTGTTCATGAAAGGAACAGACAACGGAATGAGTGTAGACAACACAACCGACGACTACGTGGGCCCATGGATAGACGCACTGCGCCGCATCCGCCCCCGGCAAGTCATGATTTACACCATTGACCGGGAAACTCCCGCCACAGGACTGCTGAAAGCTACCCACGAGGAGCTCGACGGCATTGCCCGGCAAGTGGAAGCCGCAGGTTTCAACGTGTCTGTTTCCTACTAACCCCGACGGACTGCACCCCACATGCTCGAAAAAATCCGAAAATACATCGACGACAACCATCTGCCACTGCCGCCGGCCCGCATCATTACAGCTGTCAGCGGCGGAGCCGACAGCGTGGCCATGCTGCTCATCCTGAACGAACTCGGATATGAAACAATAGCCGCCCACTGCAATTTCCACCTGCGCGGCGAAGAGAGCAACCGCGACGAAATGTTCGTACGCGACCTTTGCCAACAGCACGGCATCAGCCTGCACATACAGCATTTCGACACCACCGGCACCGCACGGCGTGAAGGCATCAGCATCGAAATGGCCGCACGCCGGCTGCGCTACGAATGGTTCGAACAAATACGCCTGGACCTGAAGGCTGCAGCCGTCGCCGTGGCACATCACAGCGACGACAACGCCGAAACACTGCTGCTCAACCTCATACGCGGCACAGGTCTGCACGGATTGCGCGGCATGCTGCCCCGCAACGGCCACATCATACGCCCCCTGTTATGCGTGGACCGTAACGAACTCGAAGACTATCTGCGGGAAAAAGGGCAGCACCACATCGAAGACAGCACCAACACCGAGGTGCAATACAAACGCAACAAAATACGGCATCAGCTGCTGCCGCTGATGCGTACGCTCAATCCCGCCATACGTCACTCGCTGGCACAGACCGCACAACACCTGGCCGAGGCAGAAACACTCTACGACTTTGCCATCGCCCATCTTCAACAGCAGGCATGTACACCCCTACCCGACGGCATACGCATAAACCTGTCCGCGCTCCGGCAACTTCCGGCGCCGGCCACGCTGTTGCATGAATGGTTGACAGCCTATGGCTTCCGCCCGCAAACCATCTCACAGATTGCGGAAAACCTGCAGCGACCCACCGGCCGCACGTTTATGGCACAAGACTACATGGCCGCCATCCAACAGGAATCGCTGGAAATCCGCAACATTCCGGCTCCCGTTCCCATGCAGGAAATCCCGGCGGCAGGTGTACTTACACTGCCCGGCGGCCGACAACTCACGGTTCACCACATGGAGCAGAAGTCCCCAGCCATCCCACCCTCCCGCGAGGCCAACCATGCAACGTTGGATGCCGATGCCATCCGGGGAACGCTCTACATACGCAGCACAGCCAGCGGCGACCGCTTCCGCCCTTACGGGATGAAAGGGAGCAAACTCGTTAGCGACCTGCTCACCGACCGCCACCGCTCCGTCATCGACAAACAGCGTGCACTGGCTGTATGCGACGAAGAAGGCATCGTCTGGCTCGTCAACGAGCGCATAGCACAGCGCGCAGCGATTACACCCTCCACACGACGGGTGATTTCCATCCGCTACGAGGAGACAACGTGACTTCACACAAATCCGGCGAAACGCCTGAATGCGCGATTTCGCCGGTCGCCACTTATCCACCGCCGGCAGAAACAAACAACACACGAACTAAAAACAAGTATTTTACGAAAGTAAGGATTGTTTTTTCTAAAGTACTGACAGGATTTTCTATCGTACTGACTGTTTTCACAAAAGTACTGAGTGTAAAATCCGATGAAATTTACAGAATGGGGCGACAAGCATCTGTATCATTTTCTCCCTAAATACGAACCTGTAGTCCTTTTCCGGGAGATTCATAAAAAAGCATACCTGTCAGACAGGCTCCGCACCACTACTCTGCCTATCACCATGGAAAGACACATGCTGAAGCCACGCCTCCCTCTTCAGCAAAACGGAACAGCACAATACCCCGTTGCAGAGCGCACAATGCCCTAATGAAAAATATAAGCACACAATCCTCTATCTCTCTGACCGTTGTAAAATATTTTACCCGAAGGAATACCTAAATTATTGGCCATTTCAAAAAAAAATGTGAACTTTGTATTCACGTTTCATTTTTGAACGGATTATCTCCTGCCTCATATGAACAAAGAAGTCGCCAGGCAATGGGACACCTGCCTGCAAAACATAAGAGCGGAATTGCCCGCCAACGTTTACGATACGTGGTTTGCTGAGCTCAAGTTCGTCAGCTTTCGAGATGACGCACTGGTAATCAGCGTACCCGCCCGTATGGTCAGCGACTTCATTACCCAGCATCATCGCGATTTGGTGCAAAGAAATCTCGTGCAGACGTTCGGCCCCAAAATCCGCCTCATCTGGCACGACGAAAATGCGGCAGAAGAGAACAGACGGCGTGAAGAGCTGCACAAGAACGACTTGCTCAATCAGCAAGCCCCCGCCGTGAAGAAGCCGGCCCTGGATCCACAGTTGAATCCGAACTATACGTTTGCCAATTTTGTTGAGGGAAACAGCAACAAGTTGGCACGTTCCGTGGCACTGACCATCGCCGAGCATCCTGAGCAGACCACCTTCAGCCCGTTTTTCCTTTACGGCCCGTCGGGAGTAGGCAAGACCCATCTAGTCAATGCTCTGGGCATTCACTTGTGCCAGCTCCATCCCGAAAAACGCGTACTCTTTGTGTCCGCACACATTTTCCGGCTTCAATACACCGATTCGGTCATTAACAATACGGTTAACGAATTCATCAATTTCTATCAGTCCATTGACATCCTGATAATTGATGACTTCCAGGAAATCACCACACGCAAAACCCAGGAAGCGTTTTTCCATATCTTCAACCATCTGCACCAGAACCGTCGCCAGCTCATCATTACCTGCGACCGCGCCCCCGTGGATTTTGAGGGCATAGAGGACCGCATGCTGACCCGCTTCAAATGGGGTATAGTCGCGCAGATGGAGAAGCCCGATGTGGCTCTGCGCAAACGTATTCTGTTGTCCAAAATCCAACGTGACGGACTGGAATACTTCCCCACCAAGATAGTGGACTACATTGCACAAAACGTTGAAAGCAGTGTGCGCGAACTGGAAGGGATATTGAATTCCATCATGGCCTACTCGGTTATGGATGATGCCGAAATCGACATCGATCTCGTTTCACGCGTCATCGGGCGAGTGGTCAACATGGAGAAGAAAGAACTGACGACCAACGACATCATTGAAGTGGTGGTGCAACGTTACGGCGTAAAGTCCAAGGAACTGGTTTCGAAATCGCGCAAGCAGAACATTGTGCAAGCCCGGCAAATGGGTATTTATCTATGCCATAAATACACGAATTGTTCCCTTTCCCAAATAGGCCGATGCTTTGGCGGCCGCGACCATTCCACCGTGCTCTACAGCATAGAGCAGGTATCGCGCCGCATCTCCTCCGACAAAGACTACCGGCATGAGGTGGAAGCCATGGAATCACTTTTAACCAAATGACAGGCGATGAGCAAAAAACAACTTTTCCTTTGTCTCCCTATAGTAAGTTTTCTTTTGCCGGGCTGTAACCCAGTAGACCGCTCGTCCGAACAGCCGTTTGCACCGACTGTCCGCAACGTGGGCTGGCAGGTTGAGGCCGACAGCTGTCTCTTGCAGGGCGAAGTGCTCAGTTCCCCCAACAGCCGGCTGAAAGGTTGCGGTTTCCTGTATGGCAACGACACCCTTCGCACAGAAACCGTAAGTGATGTTCCTACACAGCAGTTTACGGCCTTCACCCGACGGCTGGAGCCGGGAGTCTATTATGCCGTTGCCTTTGCCGAAAACGGAGTAGGAAAATCATATGCGGCAGATACTATCTTCTTCGAAATTACCGAGTAAAAAATTGCAGTTTTCCTCTAACGCTTTCCTTTCTTGCCCTTGCCCTTAGCTTTCCCGCTCAGTTGCCGGAACTTGTAAATAAAATGCAGCATAGCGTAAGAATGGATAGAGTTATTCCAGGAATCACTGCGATAAGTAGCACTGACCACATGGCTTGTGTTGCTCTGCTGGCGCAAGATATCATAGAACTGCAAACTCACCGTAGCAGCCTTTCGCTTGAGAAAACTGTAAGCCAACTGTGCGTTCCACAAAAATTCATCAGTATTCATTTTGTCATTGGGATAGCCACGACGGGAACTGATACGGAAATTCGATGAAAAAGAAAAGCCGAAGTCAAATTTCAAATTCGTGTGCAGCCCATAGGAATAGTTCCACGTATCGCGGTCGTTCTGCTTGCGAAGGTTGGAACGGGAATGGTTGTAATTGACCGAACCCTGCACACCTACATCCAGCCAGTCCTTGCGATAGGAGAGATTCAGGCGTTCGCGCATGCTGAGGGTTTTGGTCGTATTCTTCTGCACATCCGCAGCCTCAAAGATTGCATCATAATAAGAATAGTCTCCGGAATTGGCATTCTCCCCCTGCTCCCCGCCACTGCTGAAAGCACTGACAAAGCCGACACTGTTGTTGAAGAAGAAATTGGTATTGGTCGTAACGGTGAAATTCTTCTCTTCTCCAATACCTGTATTAAACATATAATTCGCACGCAGATTCCAGTTTCCATTGATATTTTCCGGTCTGCGATAGCGCACACCCGTCGATTCATCATAGACCAGCAGACTGCTGACAGAATTCTTCGTCAGAGTAAATCCCAAGCCGGCAGCCATCCCTTGCTGACGCTCCACATTATATCCGCGAAACGAAGCATCCAACGTATTGCGCCATGAAGGTTGCAGTCCAGGATTTCCCATGGAAATATTCATGGGGTTGGAATTGTCCACCACAGCCAGCAAGTCCGTCATCGACGGTTGAGAGGAATTACCCCTGTATTTTATCTCAACATAATTGCGTTTGTCCATCCGGTAGCGGAAATTCAATTGCGGTGACACCTTTGACACCCGGCGGACAATGACCGTATCGATATTCTGCCCGGGACGCTCGTAGGCCATTTCCGTTTTCTCCGGATTGACATTCACTCCCGCGCTGAACCGGATGGCCTTCGTGTTATAACGTAAGCTGAAACTCCCGGTATGATTGTAATAACGATAGGTAGCATACTGGCTGTTGACAGAGTCACGCACCAGTTCAAGCACCTCATCCGGCGGCAGTGAGCCCAAGGGAGGATATTCCCAAGGATTCCCCCAGTCGCCCTCTCCCGGGTCAATTTGATCCAGATTATAACGCGACCTATCACTGTCGGTATACCGGCTGCTGAAACTATAGCGGACCTCCGCAAATAAATGGTCGGTAATCGGTTCGGCATACCCCAAACGGAATGCATAGTTCCACTGATGCGACGGTACGTTACTATACTGGTTGAGGTATTTATAGTCGTTGTTCAGATAGTAACGGATATCCGATATGGAAAATGACGTATTCTCGCTCGTATTGAAACCTCCGGAAATTCCGGCAGAAACGTTGCGTCCCCTCGTTCCGATGCGGCGCACCACGTTTAAATTCCCGTTCATCGACAATCTTTCCCGTTTCCCCATATTCTGACGTTTGTTCCGATTGACGGCAATAGCCAGCAAATCCTCATCAGGGGCATCCAGGAAGAGGCTGTCAAGCGGCGACAGCATGCCGTCGAGTTCAAAGGGGTCGGCATTAAAAGTTCCAGTTCTGTTACGCCCGCTGTTGTCGCCCGTCGACCAATTCAGCGTAGGGCGGAAATTAATATTCGTCATCGTATCGGGTTCCCACTCCAGCCGGAACGAACTGTTCAGACTGGTATTCGAAGAGTTGCTGAGACTGTGGGCCGCACGATAGGAATTGGTGGAACTCCCCGCATAGTACGTTTCCGAATTCGTTTGATTAATCAGATGCGTCGAAGAATGTCCGAAATCAAAATTACCGCCCAATTCCAGCCGGCCGGCTTCACGCTTTTCTTTCCCATTGTTCCAATTGAAATCCATACCGCCCGATTTACTGTCCGTCTCTCCTGCGCCGTTACGTCCGCCCCTGGTTCCAAAACTCTTCCCGCCAGCATTACCAAGTGACCCATAGGCCGACACGCGGCTCACTTCCGTAAAAAAAGACGCGAACAGTTTTCCCTGGTAAAGTTGCTCTGTTCCATAGCCCAAATCCGCGTTGGCTATCCACGTCCGGTTCAATTCCCTTTTTGTAGTAATGTCCAGCACAGGATATTCTTCCCCATCATCAATGCCCGTCTGTTCCGTATATTCGCTTTGCTTTTCATATGCCTTGATGCGACTAATCCAATCGGCCGGCAGATTCTCCAATGCCAGTTTCTTGTTCCCCTTGAAAAAGTCTTTCCCGTTGACCAGAAACTCCTTTATAGGTTTCCCGTTCCAGGTAATCGTTCCATCCTCCTCCACTTCTATTCCCGGTAATTGCTCCACCAAAGCATCCAACGTGGAGCCCTCCGCCACCCTATAGGCCGAAGCATTAAACACCGTAGTATCCTCCACCTGTTCCACTTTTGCCGCGGTCGCAGTAACCGTTGCCGTACCCAATATATGCTCATCCTCAAAAAGTTTCAACGTACCGACATCATCTTTCGGCAACTTGTCCGAAAGTTCCACTTGTCGGAAGACAGAGGCATACCCTATATATGAAACCTTCAGCAAATACTTTCCTGCTTGCTTTACCGGAATACTGAAATCCCCCTTACTCCCAGTCCTGACACCTGTCACTTGCGAACTGTCCGGCCGCAACAACACTGCACTGGCCATCTCCAGTCCAACAGCAGTTTGCCCGTCCACCACATTTCCCGTCACCTGATAAGTCTGCGCACACAGGGCAAAAGACAACAGCCAAATCAGAAAAAGTAAACTATAACGTTTTTTCATTATCCAGCAATTTAAGGCAAACAAATGGCCCAACATCAAGGAGGTGTTGGAAGGAAATATCACTCTATATACATAGATAACCGTAAAGATAAAAAGTTAAACCCAACTTCCTTTTCTTTTTCATGAAAACTTTCAGCAAGAGCAACCTGAATCCATCCTTTTTCCAAAAGTGCATCCGATACCTCGCCCAAACTCATCCACCTAAAAAGAAAAGGTGACCACCAAAGCCACAGGACTTTCTGGTCACCTTATTCTTATAACGGCTGATTACATTCTCATGCGCATCGGACGTCCGCCACCAGGACCGGCAGGGCCGCCATGTCTTCCCGGCTCTCCTTTTTCTACAGGACCACCTCGCTTACCACCAAATATATTCAATTTATATATGAAGTGCAACATGGCATACGAGTTAATCGAATTGTTCCAAGAGTCACTGCGCTGCATTGCGTTAATCGTACGGCTAACGTTACTTTGCTGCTTTAGTATATCGAATATCTGCAAGCTGACAACTGCCTCCTTGCGCTTGAGGAAACTTTGGGAAATCTGTACATTCCAAATCAGCTCGTCCGTATTCATGGAAGCTTCAGAAAAACCTCTTCGCGAATTCATGGTCAAATCTGTTGTGAAGGACATGCCCCAATCAAAGTTGAAATTGGCATTCGCACCATACGCATAAGTCCAAGTGTCGAGATTGGCATTTTCCTTTTGTTCCGAACGGGCATGATTATAATTACCGCGACCGATAACGCCTACGTCAAACCAGTCGTTCCGATAACTGAAGCGAAGGTTCTCCCGCAAAGACAAGCTGCGGGTAATATTCTTTTCTATATTTGCCGCATCAAAAATCTTGTTATAATAAGTCAGGTCACTGCCATCGGGATTTCCTGTCACAGGGTTCTCGTCGCTGTTGAAAGTACTTACGAAACCTACAGAATTATTGTAACGCGCCATGCTGAAACTGGAAATGGTAAAATTCTTTTCTTCGCCCAATCCCGTATTAATCATAAAATGACCGCTCGTATTCCAGTTTCCGTTAATGTTCTCAGGACGTGTATAGCTGATACCCGTAGCCTCATCAAAAACCAACAGGTTACTTACAGAATTCTTCGTCTGGCTATAGCTGACACCTGCGCTGATTCCTCTTTGCTGTTCTACATTATAACCATTGTAATAAGCAGTGAAATCATTATTCCATGAAGGCTTTAATCCAGGATTACCCATGGAAACACTCAAAGGATTGGAATTGTCAACCACCTCAAGCAGATCTGTCATGGAAGGCTGAGACGAGCGGCCGTTATAACGGATATCCAGATTCTTCGTATCAGAGAAACGATAACGGAAGCGCAACTGCGGAGAAAGGTTCGTCACCTTTCGTATTACCAGAGTATCAATATTCTGTCCCGGGCGTTCATATTCCATCTTCGTCTTCTCCGGACTGATTCCCAAGCTGGCGTTCATTCTGATTTCCTTTGTGTTATAGCGCAAGCCGAGGCTTCCCTGCTGATTGTAATGCCGGTAAGTTGCATACTGGCTGTTGACATCATCACGCACCGCATTCAATATTTCATCATCCGAAGGCAATGTTCCAATAGCCGGACAGTTCTCATATATATTCCACACATAATCAGGGTCGTTCAATATCTCGTCCAGGTTGTACCGCGAACGGTTACTGTCATTGAATTTGTAAGCATACGAATATCTTGCCTCAGCAAAAAGGTTCTTGGTCAGAGGTTCTGCATATCCCACCTGTACCTTGTAGTTCCAGTTCTTGGACGGAGTCGTGCTATACTGATTCAAATAATCCTTCGGCTGTCCGTTGAAATAAACGATATTGGAAATAGAGAAACTGTTGCTCTCGCTTTCACTATAACCCCCGTCCACATTCAAGGAGATATTACGGCCCAAGGCATTGAACCGGCGCACCATGTTCAACGAACCGTTCACATTGTAACTTTTGTTATCGCTCAACGAAGAACGCAAATTGGAGTTCACTGCGATATCCTTCAGAGAGAGGGGAGGATTCTCCAGGAAGATGCTGTCCAAAGGACTTACCATCCCGTCTATCGCATAAGGGTCATCATTGAAAGTAGCCGACCGGCTGTCGCCGTCACCGTCGCCATTACTATAATTGAATGAGGGGCGGAAACGGATATTGGTCATCGTATCAGGGTTCCATTCCGCACGGAAATTGATTCCGAAGTTTGTGTTCGAAGAAGAATTACGGTTAATGCTGTTGGCAAACGAACTTTTCGAACCGGAAGACAGGAAGGTTTCCGAAGAAGTCCGCGTCAGCACATCATTTCCCACATGGCTATAGTTGGCACTTCCGCCAAATTCCAAACGGCCGGCAGCTCTTTTTTCATTTGTATTTTCCCATGAAAAATCCAAACCGGCATTTTTCCGGGCAGTCAGTCCCGACTGCGACCGCCAGCCCCGAAAGCCTCGGTCATTGACATTATTCAACGAAACAAAAGCACTTACACGGCTCAAATCAGTAAAACGAGAACCGAAAAATTTCAACGAATAGCGATCATCTGTACCATATCCGGCATCCAGATTCGATATCCACGATTCTTTCATTGCCTGCTTGGTGCTGATGTCAAGCACAGTAGTTTCATTGCCGTCGTCTATACCGGTCTGCTCGGTATAGTCGCTTTTTTTATCATAAGCCTTAATCTTACTAATCAAATCAGTAGGCAGATTCTTCATCGCCACATCCTTGTCGCCCTTAAAGAAATCCTTACCGTTTACCAGGAATTCCTTGACTTCCTTTCCGTTCCAAGTGATGGTACCGTTTTCATCAACTTCCACACCGGGCAACTGTTCTATCAATGCCTCAAGAGTAGAGCCTTCCGGCACACGATAAGCGCTGGCATTAAACATTGTGGTATCTTCTTTCTGCGCCACTTTCGCAGCCGTAGCCGTTACGACTGCTGTTCCCAACATCTGATCCATAGACTTCAACGGAACAACCAGTCCCTGGCTTTTCGGAGCGCGTGAAGTAAGTTCTACGGTTTGCCGGTACGTCGTATATCCCAAATACGATACCTTCAATGTATATTTTCCGGCAGCCCGTGCATTGAGCTTAAAATTACCTTTTTCATCCGTAGCCCCATTAACTGCGATTGAACTGTCACTTCGCAGCAAGGCTACTGTTGCAAATTCAACAGCCTCCTGTGTCTGGCTGTCCTGCACCTTTCCGCTTACTACATACTTTTGTGCAGCAGCGCCTATACTGCCAAACAAAAGGAAACAAAGTAAAAAGACCCATTTATTCATCACTTGTTTGTTTTTTATATTTGTTTTAATTTTATTTTCTGTCAACATCAGCGCTCCCGCCTATCATTCCACCAACAGCAGCTTCATGATTTCTCATCAGAAGAACAGCACATACGCACGCAAAAGGCGCAGACACCTCATAACCAGCCAAGGCTTTCCCCGCAGGAAGCTCTGTTGAGGTAATGGCCCAAAATTCGGAATGCAAAAGTAGCATATATTCCTATATTAAGCCAAACCGATTTTGCACTTTAGATTATCTAAACCCGATAAAGTTAAAATGTACCCGCCAAAAAACTTCTTAAAAAATGTTTCATCCAAAAGTTAATCCCTTCGGACAACTTTTTCCGGAACAATCAGGCATATTTTTTTCTTCTGCATTCTATTTCAAGGCCACTGCCTTCCAATCCACAGACCGCCACTACATATACTTCTTATATTTCTTTTTCTTCACTTTTTCTCCGCCACCAGCCATGCTTCGGAAACGGTAAATAAATCGCAGCATGCCGTAAGAATGCACGGAGTTCGTCCATGAGTCGCTACGCATACGGGCGGATATAACCCGACTGATGTTGCTCTGCTGATTCAGCAAATCATAGAATTCGAGCGACAGCGTTGCTGCTTTTTCCTTCAGGAAACTGTAGGACAGCTGCGCATCCCAGATGACTTCATCCGTATTCATGGACGCGCTGGAATATCCCCGACGCGAATTGACCTTGCACACGGTATATATTCTTAAGCCAAAGTCAAAATCAAAATTACAGGACAGGCCATAACCAAAATTCCAGGTGTCCATGTTACTACGCTCCTGCTCGCCGGACCGGGCATGACCATAATTTACGTTTCCGTGTCCGGAGACATGCAGCCAATCCTTGCGATAACCCAGTTCCATCCGCTCGCCCAATTGCAGATTACGCGTCGTGCTTTTGCGGATATCCGCATTCGCAAACAGGCGGTCGTAATAATCATAGTCAGGCTCACCGCCAGCAGGCAGTTCCCCAACACCCCCTTCACTCGCAAAAGAACTGACAAACCCTACCGAATGGGAAAAATTCATATCCGTCGACGAATTGAAACTGAAACGTTTCTCTTCACCAAAGTTACAAATAGCAGCTAAATAGGAATGCACATTCCAATTGCCATTGATATTCTCCGGACGCGTGTAACTGACACCCGTTGTTTCATCATAGACAAGCAGATTGCTGACTTCCCGAAGCGACTGCCGGTAGCCTGCTCCCATACTGAACCCACGTTCGGCCTCGGCCCGGTAGGTGTCGTAATCGAAATCCACAGAGTTCGACCATGACGGTTTCAAGCCAGGATTTCCCATGCTGACGCTCAACGGATTTGAGTTGTCAACAACCGACAGCAACGAAGTCATTGCCGGCTGAGACGACTGGCCGGAATAGCGCAGCTCCATCCGGCTATCGTCGCTGAATTCATAACGGAAGCGCACGTCGGGTGACACGCTGAACACATTGCGCACCACCAGTGTGTCGATATGCTGTCCCGGCCGGTTATAGGCCAGTTCGGTGCGCTGCGGTTCCAGTTCAACACCGGCATTGATACGCATTTTTTCCGTTTTATATTTAAGCGAGAGGTCTATGAGATGATTCTTGTAATGATAGGTGGCATACTGGCTGTTATGGAGGTCGCGCACCGCCGCCAAGGAATCCGCCTCCGTCGGCAGACTGCCAATGCCGGGATGAAACTCCGAACTCCCCCAAATGCCGTCGTCGCAGAGCAGACGGTCCAGGTTGTAACGCGAACGGTCGTTGTCGGCATAACGGTGCGAATAACTGTAACGGGCCTCCGCCACCAGTTCCTTGGTGATGGGTTCCGCATAGCCCAGACGGAAATCATAATTCCAGTTTTTCGACGGAGACGTGCTGTACTGATTCAGGAAACTGTTGTCGTCTCCATTATAATAATGGATGTCGGAAATGGAAAAGCTTTTGTTTTCAGCAACGTCATATCTTCCGTTGACGCGCAGCGACACATTACGTCCCTTGGAGTTCAAACGCCGCACAATATTCAATTCTCCCTGAACATTGCGGTTTTCAGACCGCGACATGTTTTCCCGTTCATTCCGGTTGACCGCAATGGCGGTAAGCCGGCTGTCGGGACGTTCAAACAGGCTGTCGAGTGGATTCTGCGTATCCTCGAAGGCAAAAGGGTCGGCGTTGAATGTGGCCGAACGGCTGTCAGAGTTATTTCGGTTACGCGAAAATCCAAACGACGGACGAAACTTGATGCTGGTCATGGAATCAGGACACCACTCCACACGAAACGAGGTGCTGATGGACGAAGAAGAGTTGTGGCTCCGGTTGAAACTGTTGCTGAAGGAACTGCTGGAACCTGCCGTAAGAAACGTTTCCGATGACTGAGAAGACAGCATATCCGTACGATTATGATGATAATAGAGGCTGCTGCCCAACTCCAGCTTGCCGGCCTCGCGTTTCCCTTTCCCGTTCTCCCAGGAAAAATCAGCTCCTCCATGCTGCGAAACGGTCTGCCCGCCTCCACCATATCCACCGGCATTTCCCAGCGAGCCAAACAGACTCATCTGGCTCCTGTCGGTAAAACGCGACAAATACAAGTTACCGGTATATCGGTCGTTTGTGCCATACCCGCCATTGAGCGAGGCGAACCAAGTTTTGTTCAACTCCTTTTTGGTCGTAATGTCAAGCACCACCTTTTCCTCTCCGTCGTCGATTCCGGTCTGTTCCGTATAGTCACTTTTCTTCTTATATGCCTTCACCTTACTCACCAGGTCGGTGGGTAAATTCTTCATCGGCACATCCTTGTTTCCCTTGAAGAAATCCTTTCCATTGAGCAGCAGTTCCTCCACCGGTTTTCCGTTCCAAGTGATGGCGCCGTTCTCGCTCACCTTCACTCCCGGCAGCAGTTCAATCAGAGCTTCCAGCGTCGAACCCTCCGGCAGGCTGTAGGCGCCGGCATTAAAAATGGTCGTGTCCTTCTTCTGCTCCACGCGGGCAAGTGTAGTGCTGACCACGGCCTCCTGCAATACGCGGTCATTCACCTCCAGTTTCACCACGCCCAAATCTGCTTTCGGCTGCTCCCGCGTCAATGTGACAGAAGTATAACTGGGCGAGAAACCTACAAATGAAATGCGCACCAGATAGGACCCGGCAGCCTTGGCCTTGAGCGTAAACTGTCCCTTACCGTCAGTAGAAGCACCGGCAACAAGCGTACTGTCCGTACGCAACAACGCAGCCGTTGCCAATTCGACAGCCTCCCCGGTCAGAGCATTTTCCACCCGTCCTCCGACAGAATAAGTCTGGGCTGCTCCCCAAGTCATCCAAAAAAGGGAAAGCAAAAATATCAAGCACTTCTTATACATAACGTTATTGCGACGTTTAGGTAACAGTATTTTCATGCATAAAAACAACACGGCACAGCTATGCGACGTGGCATAACCATGCACCACACAACAGACGGAAAACAAGGAAATCTCCGGCAGCGGTTAACTGATAGGCAAAATTAAGCATTTGTCTTCGCATAATCAGTCACATATCTTTGCTTTAACGAATTTTCAACCATCTGAAATACCTCCAGCCGCATTACCCGCCCAGCCCTCATCTGGACTTCCGGGTAAACGTCAGCAGCGCTTCGCACCGGCTGTTCTTCACCCCATTCCTGCCCGGACATTGGCAGGAAAAACAAAAGTACTGACAGAAAAAACAAAAGTACCAGGAGAATTTTCTAAAGTACTGACTGTTTTTCCGAAAGTACCAAGTGTAAAAACAGGCAAAACGCCCCTCCACCTCTCCCCTTTCTCTACCCTTGTTTCCGCTACATTTGCAAAGCCTCATACTTACTGTCTGTCAAACCAACAGGCCTTTCCACCGGCGGCGACTGTTCCGCTCCTTCCGCCACATTCCCGACACAAACCACGAAGAATACAAATAAATTATTGTACTTTTGTAGGAGGGCATATACGACTGCCACTTTGCTCCGTATGTATCGCCACCGCGAATGCATTGCCCCCGGGTCCCTTTCCCGCAGTTTCAGCTTTTTCCAGACCTCGACAAATACACCCTTTTACTTTATGACACCTCCATCCATCGAACAGTCTACGCGAGAGGAACGGCGCAATTTTGTGCTGCAAGCATGGGAATGTCTGCACGACTGCGAAGCATGCGGCAAATGTCGCCTGCTGAAAGGAAGGGATGCGGAAACATTATATGCCGACTACATTGAAGGCATACGTTCCTATCGGGACATTACACTGGACCTCAGAAACAACACACTTAAATAGACAAACATTATGAATGCCAAGGAAATCGTATTAAAAACAATGAAAGAGGCCGGTACACCTCTGAACGCAGGAAAAATAGCCGAACTGAGCGGTTTGGAACGAAAGGAAGTGGACAATGCCATGAAGGCGTTGAAGGAAGAAGGAGCAATCGTCTCGCCTGTCCGCTGCAAATGGGCTCCCGCGGAATAAGAACGCACTGAACCCTCAGCCGGCTGGCCAAAGCGGAGCTGCAACACATTCTCTCTCCCTCTTTCTCCAAACGGCAAATCCGGTGCCGCCTGCCCATGGACGGCCCAGCCCCATGGTGCATACACTTCTGAATCAAAAAAAATTACCATCTATGAGCAAAAGAAACTACATACAGGTCAACAAGGAATGGCTGGAAGCAAAAGCCACACACGAAGGCGTAAAGCCTCTGCCTAACGGGATTTACTACAAGGTAATCAAAGAAGGAAACAACGACGGCAAGCATCCCACTCCCCGCAGCATCGTCACCGTTCATTACACGGGCTGGACCATCAACGGCAAGAAATTTGACAGCAGCCGCGGCAGAACCCCCGTGGCCTTCCGGCTAAGCGACCTGATAGAAGGCTGGATAATCGCCATGCAGCAGATGTGCGTCGGCGACAAATGGGAAATCTATATTCCGGCGGAAATGGGCTACGGCAAATACCCACAGCCCGGCATACCCGGCGGCTCCACGCTGATTTTCGAAATCGAACTGATGGGAATCGCATAATAAGGAAAAACGTCAGGCAGAAACCAACCGACGGCAAAGGGGAAATGTTGCAAACCCGGCAAACGGCTGTTTGGATGAGAGGGTGACCCAAAACCGACAAGAACATAATGGGTTACCCTTTTTTATTTTTTGTCCTCCATGTCATCTTCTCTATCCCATAACGGTATACTATTTTTTCAACACACAGTCTGCATTTTCTTTACCATACATTCATTTTCAAAATTATCATTTATCCGTTTCTCATGTAAAGGCTGGCCGGGTTGGAAATCCTCCAATTCAAGATTTTGTCTTGGCCGAAGTTCATCCATACCGTGTGCTCATAGGGATTGCAAGTATTTTCATCTGATTATCACCGGAAACAAAAACTCAGGCATAGCCTGTTATGAACCCAAACGATAGTTCGATACTATGATAGGACATGGCAAGTCCACCATCAAATAGCGTATCTCATGTGAACGTATGGTTGTCAACACATCTGAAACCTGCGGAACGGAACAGCAAAAGTATCTACTTCTGCATTATGAATATGGCCGAAATTGTTCCGATACCTACGTTTCCCATCCTTTGGCATATATTTTTCCTATTCACAGAAAAAATCCTTATAAAAATCATCTGTCCTACAGCATATTTCTGTATTTTTGTTTTCTGAGGACACAACAGAAATCGGATTACTGCTCCGAAAGGCTCACATCCAGATCGCTATATTGCGAATATTCAGACATCTATCTTGACATATCTTGAACTCACTTTAAATGAATTGCCGTAAACAGGAACGAAACCAAAGTGAATAGGACATGCTGGAGAAGCTCTTGTACATCGTACAATCAGATTTCTCTATTAATAAGAAGAGTGTGTTTGGATATTAATGAGATTAATCCGGATAAGATCTAATACTTGTTCTATGCTATTGTAGTTACAGTTCTTGGATTAGTGGCACAAAAGAGAGGTAGTTCCTTTAATTGGTAACCCCCCAAAATAAAGTAATTAAATATTAGCAAGTGAGGAGATATGAAAAAACTTTGTATGGACAGGAAATGGTTCTATCTCGTAACATTCCTGATAATATGTGAAAAGGCATTAGCTTCCTACAATGGGTATGTTTATGTGGACAAGAATGGAAATCGGCAATATGATAAAGGCGAACAGCCCTTGGCTAAAGTGTCGGTTTCTGATGGATTGAATGTAGTTCAGACGGATACGGAGGGACGATTTGAGCTACCCGGACACACTAAAGCGAAATTCGTGTTTATTACCATACCGAGTGGCTATCGAGCATTTACCTATTATCAACGGATTCAATCTGAACAAACTTCTTATGATTTTGGCTTGCAAGAGATTAAGTCGAAAGTTGTGCAGAAGGATGGAACTCATCGTTTTATTCATATATCGGATACGCATATGTTTGATGAGTACCGAACGGCTTCTGATGGATATGCTTTAAGCGCAGAACATTTGCGGGAATACGTTGAGAATGAGAATATCGCTTTTGTGATTCATACGGGTGACGTCGCCCGGGAAGGTTTTGCTTCATATAAAGACTTTTTGAACAATGAGAATATGCCTACATCCCAGATGTTTTATTGTGTAGGCAACCATGATTTAGGAGAAGGTAACTATGGAGAAGAATCTTTTGAGAAGTATTTCGGCCCCACTTATTATTCTTTTGACGTAGGAAATATCCATTATATTGTAACACCAATGGCGCATGGTGACGGGAAACCTACATATACAAATGAAAGTATTGGTGAATGGCTGAAAAATGATCTGAAGTATGTTCCTGAAGGGAAACCTGTTATTGCATTTAATCACAGTGTAATGAGTGCAGATGGCCATTTTCGGTTTGGTAGCGAGAAAAATGGATATATAGATTTGTCCGACTATAATTTGAAGGCATGGATTTATGGGCATTGGCATCACGATCGAATGTATTACCATGATAATTCCAATGTATTAATGATTTGCTCTCCCGGAAATATCAGAGGATCGTACGATCATTCACCGTCCTCATTTCGGGTGTTAACGGTCAATTCAAAAGGAGATTTAAAATCTGATATTCGTTACCCATATATTTACAATTCATTACAAATCGCTTCTATTGATAATGGAAAGGCGACTATCACGTCTTCTGGTAGCGTCCCCTTGTCGGTAAACACCTATTCGGCTGTATCGCCAACGAAAAAAGTTTCTTATTGCTGCTATTCTCAAGGAAAACCTTGTGGTAAAGAGTCGTTACTAAAGCAACAAACGGATTTCTCCTGGTATGCAGAGATAAAACTCCCAGAATATTTGAATGGACAATTGGTAACAGTTAAAGTTACTTCGGAGTTTGCAAACGGAGAAGTGGCTAAGAAGAATGTAACCTTCCGCTACGAAAAAACAAAGCCCGTATCCATTAAACTGGGAGCCGATTGGACTAATTTCCTGCAAACTTCCGCTCACGTTCCCTTACGGCACAAAGGCTTCCGCTCTCCATTGCAATTGGCCTGGGTTCAAAATGTTGGGGCCAATATTTACTTTACATCTCCGCTAGTGTATGAAGGCAATGTGTATATAGCGTCAATGGATGACAATGAAAAGGGTAAAGCCTCAATAATTTGTATAGATGCCCGACAAGGCACTATCCGATGGAAATATCCATTGCGCCACTCGGTGCGTAGTAGTATTGCTGCGGCAGAAGGATGTGTTTTTGCTCAGGACGTGAACGGATGGTTATATGCTGTAAATGCTGAAACCGGAAAACTTATTTGGGAAAAAGATCTAAGAATGAATAAACAGGTGCCGCTGAATGACGGCCTGGTAACGAATGGAAAAATCCTTTATGCCGGAACAGGACGTACATTAAGTGCCTTTCAGGCAAAAAGTGGAAAGTTAATTTGGAAAAATAAAGATTGGGATACGGCACATGGAACGGTTTCAACTTTTTCCGTACAGGACAGCGTGATTATTGGACATGCTTTTTGGGAAGCCACTTATGCGAACGATGCCAACACAGGGCAAAAATTATGGAGTAAAAAAATAGGTTTTGGCAGTCCTGTTGCCATATATAACGGATTTGCTTACTATATATCTAATACCGATAACAGCATTTCTATTGTAGAAGCAAAAACCGGAAAACGGATTGTTCGTAAATCATTTGATTTTGCACTGCATAATCTTTCTGTTCCCTTGGTTACGGATAAGGAGATTATCTTTGGAACAGCAGAAGAAGGAGTGATTGCTGTCGACCGAGAAACATTAGAGGAAAAGTGGCGCTTCCGTACAGGGCGTGCTATGATTTATACAGTTCCAACCTTAGGGGACCCAGCCTCTCCTGTTGAATGTAGTCCAGTCCTAGCAGGAGATGTCGTATATATAGGTGCTTCTGATGGCTATTTATACGGATTAGACCGAGAAACAGGACGTATGCTGTGGAAACACACAATGGGAGCACCTGTATTAGGAAGCGTGGCTGTATCTGGAAATGCCTTGTTTGCGGTAGATTTTTCAGGAAATGTTTATTGTTTCGCTTCCGGATTGTAATATCTAAAATATCGAAGGGATATTTTCTCTAAAAAATAAGATGGCATATGAAGAGGATAAAGTACAACCGCTTCATATGCCATCTTATTTTATTGAGGATACATATACTGAAAATCCTCAATCTACATCAAGTGCAAATAGGCCGGCAGAAGACATGAAGCAAAGGCTTCCGTGCCAATAATTAATTTGTTCAAGAGGTCATAATCCTATATGAAATCGTTCCATACTGTTTTTCTGGAATGACAGACTCAAGATAACGGTTCCTGGCCCTACTAGGCCAAATCACGGCTCCTACAAGCCCCATGCCGCCAGTACGGTTCACAGAAAACGGCCGGCTCTTCATCTTATCCAAAAATCCATCTTGAACATTTGGGCGCATATCTATAACAAAGCGAAATCAATCCCCAGCAGACGACAAAAGAGATGACCGCCGTAACAGGAATGCGGAAGGCTGTGGGTACAGCCAAAGCATCGGCCACACCATATCCCAGACCTACAACCAGATAGTGCACCATATAGATTCCCAAGCCACACTTCGTTATATTGGCAAGCAACGAAACCAACTTTGCCGATTTTATTTTTACCTTACGCACAATAAGGAACAGGGCAACCGTCATCAATGCCACATTAGGCGAACAGTATAAAAAGAAAAGCTCCATTTCCTGCTCCGAACAATGGGGATTGGCCGTCATTGCCTTGAATCCTGCATATGTCACCCAATATCCTATGCCAAACAGAGGCAGGCTTATGCTCAGCGTCTTCAGCCAGCTCCAAATCTTTACATCGTGGGCCAGACAATATCCCAACAAAAGGTATCCATTGAACCCCGAAAAATAATAGAGCGTACCAAAGGAATTCCATGCGCAGGTTCCCAACAAGTCCGCAGAGAAAAAGGAGTAGGCATAAGGCAAGAAAAGCGAAACGAACCAGATGGCAAGGAAAATGCCCTTCTGCCGGGCAGTGGCTCTTTCCACCCAAAGCGAAAAGAACGGCATATACAGATAAAGCCCGATTAACATATACAAGTACCACATCGGTACGGTATAGACATTAAACTGAAAAGGAATAAGAAAGATATTCCTGACGGCATCTCCAAAAGACTGCGACGCATCTGCCGATGCATAAGCAAACACGTCCGACAAGACGGACGAAGGCAGACCCATGAGCCCCGTCGCCCAAGGAATAAGATTATACAGCACCGACCACAGCAGAAAAGGAACGGCTATTCTCATCAATCTTTTCCTGTAAAAATCCTCAAAGGACATCTTCACAGGCAAAAGCAGGAGTCCCGTAATCATGACAAACAACGGTACACACGGACGAAGGAATGAACCATATACACCACCCCAAAAATTAAAATCGGGATTGGAGCGCGCCTCGGGTGAAACATTAAAAGGGTCGGAGCTATGAATACAGATAACCATAAAAATGGCACATAGACGGAGCACATCAACCCACACCATTCTGGGGGCTGCCTGATTTTGTAATTGCTTTGGCATAATCATCATTTTTTGTTTTTACTGCAAAGCTATTACTTTATCATGCTTGGCCTATCATCACGCCTGCCCCGCCGCCTATTTTCTTAACTACTTAACACAGATTTTCGCAATTTCCACAACGTAACAGTTGATATGCCCAAATAAGAAGCGATATAGCTCAAATTTACGCGTTGGAATATGGCCGGATTTTTAGAATAAAAATCCCTATACCGCTCCTCAGCGGACATATACAGACGATATATCAGTCGTCTTTCCATTTCGACAAAAGCCTTTTGATGCAACAGTCTTAACCAATTGGCTATGTCTATGTACTGGTTGCACAATCGCTCAAGATCGGAGATTTTTATATAATTGAGCAACGAATCCTCAAGGCATTGGACTCTTTCGCTTTCATAGCCTTCGGTCTTCCCATAGAAGCTATTGGTTGAAAATGTCAAATCCCCCTCCTGACTGAACCACGACGTGACTTCCTTCCCATCAATGATGTTGTAGGAACGGGCTATCCCTTTTTCCAGGATATACACATTTTCATCCTTCACCAGCGGACTGATTAACAGTGTCTTCTTCCTTACTTCCTTCTGCCTGCAATGGCTCACCAACACATCTATGACCCCCTTGTCCATCTGAATCACATTCTCTATCGATTCAATCATTCTCTTCATACAACAACATATTTGCTTAACGTATTCTTCCTCTCTGCATAACTAACGTGATTTCGGTATAATTATTTATCCCCATCAGAGATTGTATGCTATTGCCGCAACACGGTTTCACAATCCTACTGACAGAAAATTCTAAAGTACTGATAGAAATTTCTG
>ENA-OZFV01000096-OZFV01000096.1-human-gut-metagenome-genome-assembly--contig:-NODE-96-length-54817-cov-7.471002_pt1 | contig 54817 bp, 34 predicted proteins | sample MGYA00245110_ERZ653645 | MGnify/ENA primary metagenome ERZ653645 (study PRJEB26926, sample SAMN06165144) | human gut metagenome | biome: ENVO:00009003; feature: ENVO:2100002; material: ENVO:00002003... | reverse complement strand
TTTCTGTTGTCCGGACAAATGATGCCGAAAGTTGCTGCCTGTGGAAAAACAGCCCGGCCTGTGGAAAACTTTCCTTGTTTTGTGGAAAACTTTCTGCCGTTTTTCTTGTCTGTTTCAGAAAAAGAATTTTCAAAATAAATAAATGGATTTTCTTTTCCCGCTTCAGTTTTCTTGCCTTATCTTTGCAGTCGGAAAACGGTTCCGGCTTCATTGCCCGGCCAAGAGGGAATGCCGTGAGAATCGGCGACAGTGCCCGCTGCTGTGATTCCTGTTTTGTTTCCAAGCCTTTGAAAGCCACTGCGTTGCTCTTTCGCGGGAAGGCGCTTGGAAATGGGAAAAGTCAGAATACCTGCCGTGATTTTCTTCTATCAGCTCCGTGTCTCGGGACCAAGGACGGTGCTGCGGCAGAACTTTCCGAAATTTCAGAAACGTAAAACAAATGAATCCGATATTTTCGAAAAGTTTTCCAAAAAGGAAAACCTTGCGGAGAAATCAGGATGAAAAATTTCTAAAAACACTGATATGTGCTACGATTCTTTTATGATTACCAAGCGAGACGGCTCTAAGGAGAATTTCTCGTTGGAAAAAATCAAGAGTGCCATTCTCAAGGCCTTCGCTTCGGTGGGCGAGCCCATCAATGCAGAGCAGTTGCAGGAGATAGTGGGACGCTTGCGCTTCTGTAATTACATGAGTGTGGAGGACATCCAGAACCAGGTGGAGGTTGCCTTGATGGAAGGCCGCTATTTCAAGGCCGCCAAAGCCTTTATGCTCTATCGGAAACGGCACGAGGACGACCGCGAAACCGCCGACAAGTTGCGTTTCCTCATCAACTACTGCAACTCGGCCAATGCCGCTACCGGCTCGAAATACGACTCCAATGCCAATGTCGAGAACAAGAATATTGCCACGCTCATCGGCGAATTGCCCAAGCAGGGCTTCATCCGGCTGAACCGCCGCCTGCTTTGCGACAAAATCAAGGAGATGTATGGCAAGGAAACTGCCGAGCGTTATCTCTATCTGCTCAAGAACCATTACATTTACAAGAACGACGAAACCAGTCTGGCCAACTATTGCGCCTCCATCACCATGTATCCCTGGTTGCTGGGCGGCACAAAGCCACTGGGCGGCAACAGCACGCCTCCCACCAATCTGAAGTCCTTCTGCGGCGGCTTTGTCAACATGGTGTTCATGGTGTCGTCGATGCTTTCCGGCGCTTGTGCCACACCGGAGTTTCTCATGTATCTCAGCTACTTCCTCTCGAAGGAATATGGAGCCGACTATTATCGCCGCGCCGGCGAGGTGGTGGACCTTTCTACCCGTCAGCGAACCATCGACAAGGTGATTACCGACTGTTTCGAGCAGATTGTCTATTCCATCAACCAGCCTACGGGCGCCCGCAACTTCCAGTCGGTCTTCTGGAACATCTCTTATTACGACCGTTATTACTTTGAAAGCATTTTCGGCGATTTCCGTTTCCCCGACGGAGAGGCTCCGGACTGGGATGCCCTCAACTGGCTGCAGAAGCGCTTCATGAACTGGTTCAATCAGGAGCGTACGCGCAGCGTGCTGACCTTCCCGGTGGAAACCATGGCTTTGCTCTCGAAGGACGGTGACGTGCTGGACCAGGAATATGCCGATCTGACGGCCGAGATGTACGCCAAGGGACATTCCTTCTTCACTTACATGAGCGACAACGCCGATTCGCTGGCTTCCTGCTGCCGTCTGCGCAATGAGATTCAGGACAACGGCTTCAGCTATACCCTGGGTGCCGGCGGTGTTTCGACGGGTTCGAAGTCGGTGCTGACCATCAATCTGAACCGGTGCGTGCAGCAGGCCACGCGCGAAGGCCGTTCGTATGTGGATTATCTGGAGAGCGTTGTCGACCTGGTGCACAAGGTGCAGCTGGCCTACAACGAGAATCTGCGGGGACTGATGGAAAAAGGCATGTTGCCGCTTTTCGACGCCGGCTACATCAATCTGAAGCGCCAGTATCTCACCGTGGGCGTCAACGGTATGGTGGAAGCGGCTGAAAGTCTGGGCATCACCATCTCGGACAACGAGGAGTATGCGCGCTTCGTCAGCAACATTCTCGGGCTCATCGAGTCGTATAACCGCAAGTACCGTTCGAAGGACCTGCTCTTCAACTGCGAGATGATTCCGGCCGAGAATGTGGGTGTGAAGCATGCAGCCTGGGACCGCAAGGACGGATATTATGTGCCGCGTGACTGCTATAATAGCTACTTCTACGTGGTGGAGGACCCGAATACGGGCATCATCGAAAAGTTCCGCCTGCACGGCCGGAAATATATCGAGCATCTGACCGGAGGTTCGGCGCTCCACATGAATCTGGAGGAGCATCTGAGCCAGCCGCAATACCGCCAGTTGCTCCGGGTGGCCGCCAAGGAGGGATGCAATTACTTTACGTTCAACATTCCGAATACGCTCTGCAAGGACTGCGGACACATTGACAAGCGCTATCTGAAGGAGTGCCCGCACTGCCACAGTCAGAATGTGGACTATCTGACGCGTGTCATCGGCTATCTGAAGCGTGTGTCGAACTTCTCGCTCGACCGGCAGAAGGAGGCGGCCCGCCGCTTCTACGCCAAGGCGGAATAAATAAGCGCGGACGGATGCCGGAAAGGCCGTTGGGCTGCCGGACGGAAAGAACATTGATTCGTTAAAAAAAGGGCGCTGCCTTGTCAAAGAGGACAGCGCCCTTGATAAAAAAAGAACCGACCTTGATTAAATATTATAACTACGACATCGTTTTTCAGGAGTTTCCCGACGAGGTGACGCTGGCCATCAACCTTTCTCTCTGTCCCAACGGATGCCCCGGCTGCCACAGCAGCTATCTGCAGGGCGATATAGGGGAAGAACTGACGGAGGAGCGTCTGCTGGCGCTGCTGGCCGATTTCGAGGGGGAGATTACCTGTCTCGGCCTGATGGGGGGCGACAACGACCCCGAGGGAGTGGCGCGGCTGTTCCGCAAGGTGAAGGAACGTTACGGGACTTCGCTCCGCACGGGCTGGTACAGCGGGCGGCAGATGCTGCCTGAGCAGCTGTCTGTGGCGGATTTCGATTATGTGAAACTGGGGCCATACCGGCGCGAACTGGGTCCGCTGAATTCGCGTACGACCAACCAGCGTCTGTATCGCCTGACGGAAGGAAAAATGGAGGACATTACTTCGCGCTTCTGGCGCGACTGACGCTGGCTCTGCAATGGCCCGAATGCCGGAATGCCGGACACGGGGCGGTGCAGGGGCTTGTATCAGACGGCAGGGGCCGTACGGATGCTGAATCCGTGCGGCCCCTGCCCTGTTTTTTATGAAGATGTTGCCTTTCCGCGGCCCTGCAGCCGGCGGTGCGGCGGAATGTCAGTCGCGTCCGGCGCGTTTGCGGGCCAGATGGTCCAGGATGATTTTGCGCATGCGCATCGACTTGGGCGTCACTTCGAGGTATTCGTCCTCCTTGATGTATTCGAGGGCTTCCTCCAGCGAGAAGACGATGGGCGGGATGATGCGGGCCTTTTCGTCGGCGCCCGAAGCACGCATGTTGGTGAGCTGCTTGGCCTTGGTGACGTTGACCACGAGGTCGTTGTCGTGCACGTGTTCGCCCACCACCTGGCCGGCGTAGACTTCGTCCTGCGGGTTGATGAAGAACTTGCCGCGGTCCTGCAGGTGGTCGATGGCGTAGGCAAAGGCCGTACCGTTTTCGAGTGAAATCATCGAACCGTTCTGCCGGCGGATGATTTCGCCCTTGTAGGGCTGGTATTCCTTGAAGCGGTGGGCCATGATGGCTTCGCCCTGGCTGGCGGTGAGCACGTTGGTGCGCAGGCCGATGATGCCGCGCGAAGGTATGTTGAACTCGATGTCCACGCGGTCGCCCAGATTCTGCATGGAGGTCATCTCGCCCTTGCGGCGGGTCACCATGTCAATCATTTTCGAGGCGAACTCTTCCGGAACGTTAATCATCAGTTCCTCAATCGGTTCGCAGCGCTCCCCGTCGATTTCCTTATAGATGACCTGCGGCTGTCCCACCTGCAGTTCGTAGCCTTCGCGGCGCATGGTTTCGATGAGCACGGAGAGATGGAGCACACCGCGGCCCGAAACAATCCAGCGGTCGGAGTCCTCGGTTTTTCTGACGCGCAGGGCGAGGTCCTTTTCGAGTTCCTTTTCCAGACGGTCGTTGATGTGGCGCGAGGTGCAGTATTTTCCTTCCTTGCCGAAGAAGGGAGAGTCGTTGATGGTGAAGAGCATCGACATGGTGGGTTCGTCAATGGCGATGGCGGGGAGAGGTTCCGGATTTTCGGCATCGCAGATGGTGTCGCCGATTTCGAATTTTTCCAGTCCCACAACGGCACAGATGTCGCCGCTCTTGACTTCATCGGTCTTTTGCCGGCCCATGCCTTCGAAGGTATGCACTTCCTTGATTTTGGTCTTTTCGGAGGTTCCGTCGCGGTGGACGATGGTGACGTTCATGCCTTCGCGGATGGAGCCCCGGTGTACGCGGCCCACGGCGATGCGGCCCGTGTAGTTGGAGTAGTCGAGCGAGGTGATGAGCATCTGCGGAGTGCCTTCGAGCACTTGCGGCGCGGGGATGACTTCAATGATTTTGTCGAGCAGGTAGGTGATGTCCTGTGTCGGCGTGTTGTAGTCCTCGCCCATCCAGTTGTTCTTGGCTGAGCCGTAGACGACGGGGAAGTCGAGCTGGTCCTCTGTTGCGTTGAGTTCGCACATGAGGTCGAACACCATTTCATATACTTCCTCGGGCCGGCAGTTCGGTTTGTCCACCTTGTTGACCACCACGATGGGTTTCAGTCCGATTTCGAGTGCCTTCTGCAGCACGAATCGGGTCTGGGGCATGGGGCCTTCAAAGGCGTCGACGAGCAGGATGCAGCCGTCGGCCATGTTGAGCACACGCTCCACCTCACCGCCAAAGTCGGAGTGTCCCGGAGTGTCGATGATGTTGATTTTGGTGCCCTTGTAGTTGATGGATACGTTTTTCGAAAGAATGGTGATGCCCCGTTCGCGTTCCAGGTCGTTGTTGTCGAGCATGAGCTCGCCTGTCTGTTGGTTGCTGCGGAAAAGGTTTCCTGCCAGGAGCATCTTGTCCACAAGGGTGGTTTTACCGTGGTCGACGTGGGCAATGATGGCGATGTTTCGGATGTCTTGCATATAGGGATGGCTTGATGTTTTGCCGGGCGGATGCGTTGTGGCCGTTGCGGCTGTGGCGTTCCGGGCCGGCTTGCTCTGTTTTTAAGGTGCAAAGTTAGTGCAAGCCGGCCGAAGAACAAAGCGAAAAGGTAAAAAATCAGCCGTATGGCCTGTGCCGGAAGCGTGGAAGCCGCGGTGCGGAGTTCTCCTCCGTGTGGGGAGCTGCGGCGTTTCTGGCGCCCGTTTTTCCGGCGCTGCATTTTTATGAAAGTTTAACGGAGCGGCTCTCTTGTGCAGGGGACGGGCGCTGCGCAGGCAGGTGGAAAATCATCACTCGGGGCGACAGAACATCCGGAAGCCGGACTTTTTTCTACGAAACTAAGGCGCGGATTTTCTGTCCGGCCGACTCTTTCGGCCGAAAACTACGGAAAAAGGGCGTTGCAGCAGTCTTTTTCTGCCGCAACGCCCCTGGCTATTGCAAATATACATCAGAAAATTCCGGAATCCAAATTCGTATTAACATTCGTTTGCATTCCGCCTGTGCTTTCCAGTTGCTTTTTCAGAGAGTCAGATACCATTTCCCGTCCTCTTCCTTCTGGAATTTCAGGAGGTCGGTGTCGGTGTCGCCGTTGCCATAGGTGATTTCCATCTTGACTTCGGCCTTTCCCTTTTCTTCATCCACGGTTTCTTCCAGCACCTTGAAACTCTTGATGCCTTCTTTCCGTTTGATGCTTTCGCCGGCTTTTTCCTGGAGCAGATTGGCCAGGTTTTCCTTGCCCTGCTCGATTTCTTCGGCGGTGGCGTCGGGGGCATCGGCCATGAGGTCAACGTAACCTCTGTAGTCGCCCTTTTGCAGGCAGGTTATGGCATCCTGGGCCAGGTCCTTGGGTTGGTTGCTGCCGCATCCGGTCAGCAGGAGTACGGCGGAAAGGATAAAGATTCTAATCAGGTTTTTCATCATGAGGTAAAGGATTAAGGTGTTAAAACTGTAGAAATAATGCATGCATCCTGCCGCTTCCCGCCAGCGCGGAGGCTGTGGTTGCGGCTGGGATAGAGACAAATATAGGCGATTTGCGCCGGACAGCCAAATTTTTCCGGTTAAAAATCAGCAGGCCGGCCGTGAGGCGGGCGGGGCTGCGGGTCAGAAGGCGCGCAGCAGTTGCAGCCCTTCGGCGCGTGCCACCGACGACGGGAGGAAACAGGGATATTTGAATCCGGGCAGGGGAATGCGCCGGGCGGGGGTGCCTTCGAGGCTGACGCCGGCGCTGCGGAAGGCGTAGCGTACGAGTTCGGTGCAGTACATGGACGTGCTGTCGGCGTCGTTGTACTCATGGTCGAAAGGCAGCCCTTTGCGGTAGAGGCGCAGCGCCGTTTCGGCAGCCCGGGTGGCTGCGATGCTGTCGGGCCAGCGCATGACCTGGCCGATGGCGGCGCGGCGGGTGGAAAAGAACTCTTCGGGTGATTCCATCTTGATGCGGTCTGTGTCGCCGGGAAAGTCGGGTTCGTCGGGCACGGCGTGGACGACGTACGGTTGTCCGCCCGAGTCGGCCACGATGCCGATGTGCGAATATTCGCCGATGCGGTCGGCTATCAGGACGGCGCGGCTGGCGGGACTTTCGCCCTGGCGGAACACGATGTCGCCGGCCCTGAGCGCGAGGTCGGGCGGCAGGAGGGTGGCCGGCGTCTTGTCTTCGCGGGTGGCGCAGGCGGAAAGAGCCACGGCGAAGGCGGCGGGGAGCAACCGCAGGAGCGCGGGAAAAAGGCGGGAGAGGCTGGGCATGGCGGGTGCGGGGAGAAATGGGAAATGAACAGGCGGAGGGTCAGGCCTTGCGGAGCCGCCGGCGGTAGAAGGCATAGGCCAGGATGACGAGCATCGTGGCCGTTTCGGCGGCAGGCAGCGCCAGCCAGATGCCGGGGACGTGGAGAAGGGCCGGCAGCAGCAGGAAACTGGGCAAAAGGAGGACGAAACCGCGCAGCAGGGCAAAAAGAGTGGCCGGACGCACCCGCTCAATGCTTTGCAGATAGCCCACGACGGCTACATTGAGGATGAACGGGATGAAGGCCGTGGAGATGAGGGGGAATCCGTCGACGGCAATCCGGGCCGCCGGGGAGTCGAGGCTGAGGAAGAGGCCCACGAGCCATTGGGGCAGGAAGGTGAAGGCGGCGGTGACGATGAGTCCGCACAGGAAGGAGGTCAGCACCAGCAGGCGGAGGGTCTGCCGCACCCGGTCGAAGCGCCGCAGACCGTAGTCGTAGCTGATGATGGGCTGGGCCGACTGGGCGATGGAGTTGCCCACCATGAAGAGGAAGGGCAGATAGTAGCAGGCAATGCCGAAAGCGCCTACGCCATCGTCGCCCAGATAGTGCATGAAGGTGAGGTTGCCGGCAAAAACGAGCAGGGCCAGCGTGGCTTCGCCCAGAATGGACGAGGAACCGATGCGGCAGTGGTAACCCACGTTGCGCAGCGAAAGCATCAGGCTCTTGCGGCTGAGCTTGATGGGGATGAGGCGGAGGGAGCGGGCAAAGAAGAGGAGATAAACGATGGCGATGCCGCCGCCGATGATCAGGCTGATGGTCGACGCGAGCGCTGCGCCGAATATGCCCCAGTCGAGCACGATGACGAAAATCCAGTCGAGCAGAATGTTGGCCAGGGCGCAGATGGTGTTGCACCACATGGCTGTGCGGGGCGATCCGTCGAGGCGGATGACGAAGAGGCCGATGACTTCCCACACATTGAAGAGGAAGCCGGGCATGATGCCCAGGAGGTAAAGGCTCACCATGGGTTCGAGCCGGGGCGAGGCGCCGAGCAGGCGCGCCGTGGGGCCGGGCAGGAGCATGACGAGGGTGCAGATGGCAAGCGTGACGATGCTGGCGAAGACAAGGGCTTGCGTGACATTGAGGCGGGCCACTTTCAGCTTCTTGCGGGAATAGTGGATGGCGGCGGCTACCGAGCAGCCTGCGCCCATCATGAGGCCGAAGCCGGCGAAAAACATCCAGAAGGGGACGGCCAGGTTGACGGCGGCCACTCCGTCGCTGCCGATGCCGTGGCCCACGAAGATGCCGTCGATGGCCGTCATGGCCGAGACGCTGAGTGAGCCGACGAGGGTGGGGAGGAAGAGCCGCCGGAACAGACGGCCTACGTTGTCGTTCTTGAAGTCGATGGTGTCTCTTTGCATGGTCGTGCAGGGTTGTGATACAGTGGTGCCGGCTGACCGGTGTCGCGCCGGTGGGGCACCGGTCAGCCAGGGGTGGCGGCAGGCCGGTAAAAAAACGACGCCAGAGCCAGATAAGCAGAAGGGAGACAGCCCTGTCGTTTTATCTGGCTCTGTGGGGTCAGGGCCTTCCGGTGCTGAAGGCCGGAAGGCTGCCGCACCCGGAATGATGTGGCAAAGGTACGTTTTTCTTTTGGGACGGCCAATGTTTCCGGCCGGCTCCGCGGGTTAGCCTCTCGGGGCTATCCCTCGTTCTTCTTCCCGAAGTGGATGTTGATACCCACGTTCAGCTGCATGCCGAAGCGCTTGACGGGAATGTGGTAGGCAGGTTCGAACTTGGTGAACGGAGCGTCGAACCCGACGAAAAAGCCTGCATAGGGCGTGCAGAGGTTGAGCAGAACGCCGCCCGATGACCCGAATTTGGATACGGCATAATTGACCGCCATCTCAAAGATGGAAACCGGGGTGTAGTTGGCCGAGAAGCGGGCTTCGGTCCAGCTGTTCGACTTCTGGATGTGTGTGGACGAGAGGAAGCCGAAGCGCAGGCGGTCGTAAACGGGGAGCGTGTATTCTGCGCCGAGGTTGAGCGTCGCGGCCAATCCCTGCCCGATGCGTCCGTTGTCGCCGTCCTTGCTGAACTTGGCCAGGTCGCTCAGGTCGTCAACCAGTTGGTCCACCTGGTGGTCCAGTTGGTTCCCCTTGTTGTCATCGGTTACGGAGATTTCGCGGAAACCGTCGAACTCGAAAGTATTTTTCATGCTGGCCTCCGTCGCGTTCTTCCAGGTGAGGAAACCGAGGTCGAGCAATGCGGCCGAGAAGGTCCAGTCGTCGTTCAGCCGGTAGACGGCGCCGAGGTCGAAGGCCATACCCCATCCCGTGGGGCCGAGGCTGCCGGCGTCGAAATCGATGTCCTCATAGGAAATCTGCTCGTCGGTGCCGGGCTTCAGCGGACCGGTGTGCTGGCCGTTTTCGTCAAGTTCATAGTCGTTGTCCTGGTAGTTGCCGGTTTCTCCCTTGGTGGGTACGGTGAGTCCTTTGGCCGCGAACTTGAGATGGGCGCCTTTGGGCGTGACCGCCCAGCGTTCGTCCTGAGTGGTGATGCTGAGCTCGTCGATAATCATCGACATCTTGGCCAGACCGACAAGGATTTTGGCCTTGGCGCCGACGCGCAGACGCTCGTCTATCTGCCGGGAGTGGCCCAGCGCCAGCTCCAGGTAGTTGGTCGAACTGGCGCCGAAATCTTCCAGCAGGTATTCGCTGTTGGAGGGCGACTTCATGAAGGAGAAAAGTCCCTTGGGCAGATGGATGAAGTTCTGGCTCTTGAGGCCCAGCGATACGGTGTTGAAGCCGTTCCAGGCATGAAAGCCGGATGCAAGCAGAGTTTCCTGCAGCGAAAGGTTGACTCCGATGTTTTTGGGGAGTGCGTCGAGAAACTCGTTGCGGCCCACGCTTTCGTTCATGAAGGTGGTGAGCTGGCCGTCGGCTGTGGGGAACAGGAAGTGGGACACGCCGACCGACGAACCGGCGTAGAAGCCGAGATTGCTCAGCGCCGGAAAACTGATGTAGTTGCGTTTGCCGTCGAAGGCCGGGTTGAGTTCGTGCCGGTAGTCAAAGTCGCTGAGGAAATAGGCCGAATGGTTGGTTTGTGCCTGGCCTGCGGTGATGCAGGAGGCGGAGAGGGCTGCCGCCCACAGCAGTCTTATGTAAGTTTTCATATTAGTGCGAATTTGGAATGGGTCAGTTGAGGTCGAGATTTACCTTTTTGATGCGCAGGCTGATGTTCTTGAACTGTACGCTCTGGCTTGCTTTCAGCGAAATGCCGCTTTTCGTTTCGTTGGCTTCGGCCTTGAGGTTGAGGAAGACTTTGTCGAGTTGCTTCAGTTCCTCGCGGTCTTTTGCCTCGAACACGATGCGGACGGGCGTGAGGGTGCTCTGACCTTCGATGCTGACTCCGGGAATGATGCCGTCTTCCTCGCCATCGGCATAGATGGTGGCGCGGATGCTGTTGAGCGGCCGGGCGGCGATGTCGTGTGCCGTGGCTTTGAAATGCAGGTCGATGGGCAGGGTGTTGACCAGTTCTGCTTCCAGTTCCAGCTCAGCCGAGGTGGCGATGTCGAGCACATCTTCCATGTCGGCCTGCAGATTGTCGATGGTGTCGGTGTAGTTGACGTGCAGGGTCTCGAAGGTGAGCGGCACCGTGACGTCGTAGTTGCCGGTGATGAGGAATTGTGCCTGTGCCTGGCCGTTTACGTTGCTCGTGGGAGTGATGTCGATGGTGTGGTCGGCATTCTGGTCGGCGGCAGCGTTGATGTTGAAGCGCACTTCGTCGGGCAGCCGCTTGAGCAGGTCGGACAGGTTGGGGATAACCACGTTGACATTCTCCGTCAGTCCGTCGCCGGGCGCCACGTCAACGGGTTGTCTCGAAATGAGCAGGTTGGTGGTGACGGGCTGGCCGTTGCGGGCGGGGTTGAGCCGGAAGCCCGGATGCGTTGTGCTGCTGGCACTCACTTCTGCGCCTTCAATGGGGGTGTTGCTGCCCTTCTTGTAGCCGCTCAGCTTCATGTCGAGCGTCACCGGTACGCCCACGGGGTTGGTCAGGCTGATGTTGATGACGGGATTTTGCAGGAGGATTTCCGTTTCGTCGTTCTGCAGGAAGTCCATGTCCTCAAGATTCAGTTCCACCGTTTCGCTTACCGGCTCAATGTCGGGTGCTACGGTGCCGACAACCTTTCCGACGGTCATTTCAGCGATTTCGACCGTGGGATAGATGTTGAAGTCAGCAATGCCGTTGGAGTTGATTTCCTCGCCGTCGGTGGTCTTGACCGTACCCTCCACGCTGATGCCGGTGTACTCGTTCGGAATAACAAGCTTGCGGTCGTCGCCGATGACAAGTCCCTTCTCCTTGTAAGCGTCGATGCGGGTCAGGTCGATGCCGAGGACGCGGGCGGTCTTGACATAAGTATACTGGTTGCCGGGGCCGGGAACGAAACTGTCATTGATGGTCATGACATTATTCTCGTCGATGTCGGGCTGGTCGGCGAAGAGGATGAACTGCGGCAGACTGATTTTGACGTCGGAGAACTGGAGACCCTTGCGGATGTCGGAAGGCATTTCGCGGAAGTCGACCTTGATGGTGAGCAGGGTGGGCTGTCCGTTGGCCAGATATGCCTGCTTGATGGCCTTCAGTTCCTTAGCGATGTTTTCCTCCTCTATTTCAATGTTGGCATGGCTGTTGATGTCGGAAGATACGGACTTGACAATGACATTGGCGCTTTCCACTTCAACGTGGTTGCCGCTGTTGCCGGCATAGTTGCAGGTAAAGTCGGTCTGCCGGCTGAAATTGAGCAGATGGCCGGCAAACATCAGTTCGTCTCCTTTGAGCACGAAGGTGTTTTGCAGGGTCTGGCCGTTGGCTGTAGCTTCGGCGTGGTAACGCATGGCTTCGTTCATGTGGATGGCGCCGTTGACGACGGGGCGTCCGGCGGCCGATTCCTTCGTAAAGTCGAGGGCGTTGATTCCGATGCGCATTTCTGCTTGCCCTTCGCCCTTGAAGGTTTGTGCGTCAATGCTGAGCGAATGGCTGTCGGCGCGGTAGGCCACTCCTGCCGGCAGGGCGGCAGTGTTGATTTGTACGGCGCGGGGCAGGCTGAGCAGGAACTTGCTTCCTGTCGTAAAATCGAGCGGAAGGTTCGTACGGTCGAAAGTCAGCCGCAAGTGGGTGCCGGCCTTGAAGCGTACGGTCTTGACGGACTTCAGGTCGTCGAGGCCGGTGATGTCGGCTTTGAAATCCACCTGGCCGGGGCTGACGGTGCTGCGGATGTCCTTGGCTACCACCTCGGCCTGACGGAAAGTGAACGCCGGACCGTTCAGGCCCGAATAGAAATTGGCCTTCTGGTTGCTCTGCGGCTTGAAAGTCCCCTTCACGGCGAAGTCGATGGAGTAGGTTATCTGTCCGCTGAAGTCGGTATGGTTAATGTCAAAATGGTGAATGAACTTCTCTACGTAGAAGCGGATGGTGAGGTTTTCGTTGAGCTGGAGTGCCTTCCGGCTTACTTTCAGCGTGTGGCCGGCCACGCTGACGCTGCCGCCATAGTTATTGTCAAGCGCGAGAACAAAGCCTTCGGGGAAGTCGAGTTGCAGGGATTCGATGCTCATCTGGCTGCCCGTCTGCAACAGCTGCCCCAGTTCTGCGGCGCGTACCTCTACCTGTGCGGCCTGCATCTGGTTGCCTTCACCGAAATAGACGGCGTTGATTTCCTTCAGATTGTCGAATGTGGAAGGCTGGAAGGAAACTTTGATTTCCTTGTTCAGGCTATAGCGGAAATGCCTGTCAACGGGCTGTCCGGCAGCGGCGACAACTTCCTGAGTATCTCCGAGATTGATGTCCGGCATGTTCTTTTCGTCGATTCGAAGCGGCGTTGCTTCCGAGAGGAAGGAATGCCGCTGTTCGGCAATTGCGAACGGTTCAATGTCGGTCTTTCCGTTGAGGTCGACCAGTATGGGGTCTACCGTGGTATGGTCAACGCTGATTTTTACGGCGTCCACCTTGATTTCCACGTCGTCAATGACATCTTCTTCCCGGATGGAGTAGATACCTTCCTCGTTGAGTTGCAGATTGTCGGATTCTTCGATGAGTTTATCCATGGTGATGACTTCTGTGTCGCCAATGGGAACGACCAGTGTATTACCTCCGACGGATACCGAAAGATCGATATCCTTGTCCAGGTCGTATGCATTGTCAATGCATGACATCATGCCGAATGCCGGCAGAAGCATCAGCATCCATGCAGGTATAGCCTTACGGTCCTTTCTTTGTGTCATAATGTGAAAATAAATTGATTTTTGTAAAATACCTCTGCGAAGTTAAATATTATTTTACAAATATTATATCTGCTTTCTTCTCTTTTTAACAATATTGATTAATGATGACACATGAAGAAATGGGGCGTAGGCGGGCTGGAATATGAAAAAGCAGATGGAATATACTTCTATTTAGTTAATTATGCTTAATTGAAATTTGGAAAACGGGGATTTTGTTGTTATCTTTGTAACAGCTAAGGCGGAAAGAGCATGCAGCAGGCTTTTTTCCGCCTTTTTTGACGGATTTTTCGCAAAAACAAAAGTACTGACAGAAAAAACACCACCGGATTCCGTAGTTTTTCTTCCTGATTTTGTTTTTCCTAAACCTTGAATCGGAGAATTTTTCGGCTGTTTCCCACTTTTTTCCGGGTGTTGCGGAGTTTTTCAAAAACGCAATAATTGTTAACGGCTGGTAATATTACGTAAAAAAAGGAATTTCCGCTTGTTTTTCTCTGTGTAAATAAAAAAATGGAACAGGCTGTGAAAAATCCTGTTCCAGAATATCTGTTTTTTGAGGGTACGGGCAGTGCTGTTGTGCCCGGGACGATGACTGTGTTGCTGCCAGCTGTGGTCAGCGGGCCGTCTCCTGGTTCTTCCGGTAGAGCTGCCAGCTGTTGATAAGGTTGTGCCAGATGCTGTAGAATCCTCCGGCTATGGCCGTGACGGGAGTGAGGAAAGTGTAGCCCAGCCAGATGGCGAAAACCGTGTTTTTCTGTCCGAGTGCCTGGCCGGCGGAGATGGATTCCCCGTAGCGGCGGCCGAAGTATTTGCCGAGTCCGAACTGGAGCAGGCAGGACACGAGCGACACGGCGGCGATGCCCGCCTGGCAGGCCAGGCTGACGGTGGTATGGACGATGGACTGTGTGGTGACGGCGATGGCCAGGGCCAGCGAAACCACCCACAGGTGAAAGGCCAGGTTTTTGACGGATGTGATGCGCCGGTGGAGTGAAGGGCAGCAGCGGCGCAGCAGTTCGGCAGCTACCAGCGGGCAGATGAGAAGCGGGAATACCTTGCCCAGAATGATGGCGAGCGAATGGAAGAAAGTGAGGCCGGGGTGCGGGTGGCTGAAAGGAAGCAGCACGGGGATGGCGACGGCCGCGGCCAGATTGGACAGGATGGTGTAGCTGACGAGATGGGCCGCATTGCCGCCCAGGCGCGAGGTCACGACGGCGGCGGCTGTGGCCGTGGGGCAGATGAGGCAGAGCATGGCGCTTTCCACGATGGCCTTGCCGTCACCGTCGGGCATCAGTGCCGCCACTGCGGTGAGCGCGCCGAAGCAGCCTGTCTGCACGAGCAGGAGTTTGCCGTGCCAGCGTCTGAGCCGCAGGTCGGTCAGCTTCACTTTGCAAAAGGTTACGAAGAGCATGGCGAAGATGAGGCAGGGCTGCAGGATGCTGATGGTCCGCCGCACATAGGGGGCAGCCTGTTCGTGGCCGGGCAGGTTGACAAAGAGAAAATAACCTGACGCGCCGGCTATCATGGCCAGGGGGAGTGCCCATGTTTTCATGAACCGCAGTGTGCGCTGTGCGCCGCTGGCGGCCACGTGGCCCACGTTGTGGCCGATTTGGGAGAGCTGGTTGTTACTCATTCGGAGATGATGGCTTGTGGGGGTGCGGCCGGTGTCGTTGCCGGCGGTCGGCGCCGGACGGTAGGGGGCATCCGTTTTATTTCTGTTGGTTACCGTCGGTTGCGGAAGGCGTGGTCGCGGTGTGCTTGCGCTGGTGCTTCCAGCGTTTGTGGCTCCAGAGCCACAGATGCGGCTGCCGGCGGATGATTTTCTCCAGTTCGTGCATGTAGAGGTCCGTCACCTCATAGTCGGGGTAGCTCCTGACGTCTTCGGTGAGTTTGCGCAGATGCAGGTGGTAATATCCGCGGCGCAGGCGGCGCACGTCGGCAAAATAGATGGCGGCATCCACTTTCTTGGCAATGCGTTCGGTGCCCGTGAATACGGGGGTGTCCTGATGGAGAAAGTCCACCCAGTCGTGAATGCTGTTGGGGCGTGGCGACTGGTCCGAAATGAAACCGATGACGCCCGGAGTGCCTGCCTGGTTGAGGGCAAGGATGTGCCGCAGCGAGTCGTATTTGGAAATGTTGTCGGAACCGAAACGTGAGCGGATGTAGTAGAAGTAACGGTCTACTGTTTCATTCTTGAGCGGGCGGTAGAGCTGTCCGCAGTAATGGTTGAAGTCCGTACGCCAGAGCGGGATGGAGGATATCCATTCCCAGTTGCAGAAGTGTCCCAGGTAGATAAAGACGTAGCGCTTGCGCTTCAGGGTGTCCTCAATGTCCTGATAGCCGTCGACAACCATGCGGCGGCGCATTTCTTCCTCGCTCATGCTGTACAGTTTGATGGTTTCAACGGCGTAGTCGCAGAAGAAACGATAGAAGTCGCGTTCAATTTTCCGCCGTTCCTTTACGCTGAGTTCGGGAAAGGAACGGTCGATGTTACCGCGCACCACCTTGTGGCGATAGCGCAGCAGGTAATAAACGAACGGGTAGCAGCACGAAGATATGAAGTAAAGCAGGCCCAGCGGGAGGTAGGAAAGGCCCTGCAATAGTCTTATTACAATAATCATGCCGCAAAATTAAGAAAAAAAAATAAGATGGTGTCACCGTACCGGTAAAACGGAAGAGATTTCCGTAGTAAAGGAAAATAAATGCCGGGAAGCGAGGTCCGGGACCGCACCGTTGCGCCGGTGTGGCGCGGCGGCAGGAACGGGATGTAAACTTTGTGTTAAATTTTCTTTCCGCCGGAGATATTCCTGCCGGCTGGCAGTCCCTTCTTCGGCGGGAAATCTTAAATTAGCAGAGTCTTAAGTTTAACCTTGATACCTTTTATATTATGGATGCTTCTACCTTGTTCTGGCTCGTGCCCGCCTCTTCGGTGCTGGCATTGGGCTTTGCGTGGTATTTCTACCACGAAATGATGAAAACTTCCGAGGGAACGGAGCGCATGGCCTACATTGCGGCGGCCGTACGCAAGGGTGCCATGTCCTATCTCCGCCAGCAGTATAAAGTGGTGGCGCTGGTGTTTCTGGGGCTGGTGGTGCTCTTTTCCGTGATGGCCTATGGCTTTCATGTGCAGAATGCCTGGGTGCCCGTTGCCTTCCTGACGGGCGGTTTCTTCTCCGGACTTGCCGGCTATCTGGGCATGAAGACGGCTACTGCGGCTTCGGCCCGCACGGCCAATGCGGCCCGTCAGTCGCTGAACGGCGGTTTGCGCATCGCTTTCCGCTCGGGCGCCGTCATGGGACTGGTGGTTGTGGGGCTGGGCCTGCTTGACATATCTTTCTGGTATCTGTTGCTGGAGGCTCTCATTCCCGGCAGTGAAATGCCGACGGCCAAACTCTGCATCATCACGACGACCATGCTTACCTTTGGCATGGGTGCTTCAACGCAGGCGCTTTTTGCGCGTGTGGGAGGCGGCATCTATACGAAGGCGGCCGACGTGGGAGCCGACCTCGTGGGCAAGGTGGAAGCCAATATCCCGGAGGATGACCCGCGCAACCCGGCTACGATTGCCGACAACGTGGGCGACAACGTGGGCGACGTGGCCGGCATGGGGGCCGACCTTTATGAGAGCTATTGCGGCTCCATCCTGGCTACGGCGGCGCTGGGCGCGGCTGCCTATATGAGCGGCGGCGACGTGTCGATGCAGTTTCGTGCCGTCGTGGCGCCGATGCTGATTGCCGCCGTGGGCATCCTGCTCTCGCTCATCGGCATCTTTGCCGTCCGCACCCGTGAGGACGCCAACATGCGCGACCTGTTGCGGGCGCTGTCCATGGGCACGAATCTCAGTTCGGTGCTCATCGTGGGCGCATCCTTCCTCATCCTCTGGCTGCTCGGCCTCGACTGCTGGTGGCAGATGGGCAGCACGGTTGTAGTGGGACTGGCCGTGGGCATAGTCATCGGTCAGGCAACGGAATACTATACCTCGCAGTCATACCGGCCTACGCGGCGCATATCCGAAAGCGGAAAGACGGGAGCCGCCACGGTGATTATTTCCGGCCTCGGCCTGGGCATGCTCTCCACGGCTGTTCCCGTGCTGGCCGTCGTGATAGGCATCATTCTTTCCTACCTGCTGGCTACGGGCGGTGATTTCGCGAATATCTCGATGGGCCTTTACGGCATCGGAATGGCTGCAGTGGGCATGCTCTCCACGCTGGGCATCACGCTGGCCACCGATGCTTACGGTCCCATTGCCGACAATGCCGGCGGAAACGCCGAGATGAGCGGACTGGGCGAGCAGGTGCGCCGCCGCACCGATGCGCTCGATTCGCTGGGCAACACGACGGCGGCCACGGGCAAGGGCTTTGCCATCGGGTCGGCCGCTCTCACCGGACTGGCGCTGCTGGCTTCCTATGTGGAAGAGGTGCGCATCGGTCTGGAACGGCTCGGACAGACCACGCTCGACATTTCGGGGCGTACCGTCGAGCTGAGCGAGGCCACCTTTGCCGACTTTATGCACTATTATGACGTCACGCTGATGAATCCCAAGGTGCTGGCCGGCATGTTCGTTGGAGCCATGATGGCCTTCCTCTTCTGCGGTCTGACGATGAACGCCGTGGGGCGGGCTGCGGGCAAAATGGTGGACGAGGTGCGCCGTCAGTTCCGCGAAATCAAGGGCATTCTGACCGGTGAGGCCGAGCCCGATTACGGCCGCTGCGTCATGATTTCCACGCAGGCCGCGCAGCGGGAAATGGTGGTGCCCAGTCTGCTGGCCATCATAGCGCCCATTCTGGTGGGACTTATTTTTGGCGTGAGCGGTGTGCTGGGACTGCTGATTGGCGGCCTGAGTGCCGGATTTGCACTGGCGGTCTTCATGGCCAATGCCGGAGGTGCGTGGGACAATGCCAAGAAATATGTGGAAGAAGGCAACTTCGGCGGAAAGGGTAGCGAGGTGCACAAGGCCACAGTGGTGGGTGACACCGTGGGCGACCCCTTCAAGGATACTTCCGGGCCGAGTCTGAATATTCTGATTAAGCTGATGAGCATGGTGTCCATCGTCATGGCCGGTCTGACCGTGGCTTGGAGTCTGCTCTGATGCCGCGGGTGCCGGGTTGCCCGGCCGCGCATTCTGCTAACGGCCCGCCGGGGTCGTGAAATCTTCCCCTTCCTGTCGCCGGACCTGTTTCTGACAGCAGGAAGGGGCTTGTTTTTTCCCCCTGTTCCGGCCTGCAACAGGGGGAGCGCCGCCGGTTGTGCCGGAAATGCGGCCGGCGGGAAACAGTCAGTACTTTAGGAAAAACACTTAGTACTTTAGAATTTTCTCTCAGTACTTTAGAAAAAACAGTCAGTACTTTTGTTTTTCCTGAACTGCCGGCTGTTTTTTCTTTTCGCCGAAGCCGGTCCGGCATCGGCCGGGATGCCCTTCGCCGGACCGCCCGGCGGGAATACGGAAGCGCGGGAGGCAACGCCCCTGTCGGCATGCCTCCCGCGCTTGACGGGTCTGTTTCCCCTTCAGGCTGTGCCCGAAGGGTGCAGTGTGGTTATTTCCTGCGCCATCCCAGCACCATGGCGGCCAGGAAGGCCAGCAGCACCAGTCCGATGGCGATGTAGGCCATCGTGTCGGTGGTGGTGACGCTCACGGGGCGGAACTCGAGGTGCACCTTGTGGCTGCCGGCCGGCACCTTCAGGGCGCGGAGCACGTAGTTGGCCCGTCCCAGTTCGGCCGGCTGGCCGTCGATGGTGGCGGTCCATCCCGGATAATAGATTTCGGAGAAGACGAGCACGCCGCCCTTGGCCGTCTGCACGTCAAAGTCCAGTTCGTTGGGCGTGAAGTGCGTCAGCCGGGCCGTTCCCTCGTCCAGCGGAGAGCCGTCGAGCTGTGCGCGGAAGGTCTCGTCGGCCACGGCTTCCGTCTTCGTGTCGAGGCGGCCCAGGGCTGCCATTTCGGCATCGGCTCCCTGTACGAAGTCGAGCGAGCGTACGAACCAGGCGTTGCCGTTGGCGGCATAGTTGCGCACGGCCACGGCGCCGTTGTCCAGAATGAAGTATTTTCCGTTCAGCATGTTGACCACGGGCGTCTGCAGCAGGCTGTCAGCCGCCAGGCGCACGGCTACGCTGTCCATCAGCTGCTGCCCTGCAAGCGCCGGAGCACCGGCCGATTCCGCCGTGGCTTTCTGCAACAGCTGGGCCTGCTCCTTGGCCGCCTGTTCAAAGTGTTTGCCTTCGGCCGTGAGGTGGCGTTCGATGAGGTCCTGATAGCGGCGCAGCTTCGCGGCGTGGTAACCGCCAATGGCCTTGTGGTAATAGCTCGTGCGGTTGGTGCTGAAGCCGTCCATGTCGTAAACGCGGAAGTCGGGGTCGTTGTCAGCCAGAATATATTCGTCGGCCGGTGTCTTCTCCACGAGCTGCTGCTTGTAGATGCGGTCGCGGAAGCTGTCGTCGTTCAGGTAGCGCTTGTTCTCGCTCCACATGTCGGCCAGACACACTACGCCCAGCACGCCGCACAGTATCCATCCCTTGAAGGGGCGGCGCACATACAGCACCACGAGGGCTGCGGCCAGCAGGATGAGGAAGAACGAGCGGGCGGCGCTGGCTGCGAGAATGTCGTGGCGCACGGCGGTGAGCGTGTGCTGGTATTCCGCGAGGTTCACGCTGAGCTGGCTTTGGAAGTTGGTCAGGTAGTTGAAGAATTCACGCTCGTTGCCGTTGATGCAGTTGCCTGCCGTGCCCGGGGCCACCATGAACAGGAAGCAGACGCCGGCCGTCAGCAGGAACGAGGCGTAGAAGGCCCGTGTGTTGCGCTTCTCGGTCAGCTGCTGCGGATGGCGCACAATCTGCGCCAGGGCCAGCATGGCCAGCAACGGGATGGTAAATTCAGCCATGACCAGGGCCGACGACACCGTACGGAACTTGTTGTACATCGGCAGATGGTCGATGAGAAAATGCGTTACGGCCGGAATGTTGCTACCCCAGGCAAAGAGGAAGGAGATGAGCGTTGCCGCCAGCAGTCCCCACTTCACGGGACCGCGCACCAGGAAAAGGCCCAGCACGAAGAAGAAGCAAACAATGGCTCCTACGTAGACGGGACCTACCGTGCCGGGCTGTTCGCCCCAGTAGCAGGAGATGCCCGGCACCGAGCCGCCCAGCTGCATGGCCAGTCCCTGCACCATTCCCAGGTAGGCGGAGTTGTCCTCGGCGGCCGAGGTTTCGAGCAGGCTCTCGCCCGAGCCGCCGCCCTTGAAGTCGGCTATCATCAGCGTCAGCGTTTCGTCGATGCCGTAGCTCCAGTGTGTGATGTACTCATAGTCCAGTCCGTCCTTGGGCGAGGCCTTGACGGCTTTCCCGTCGGGCGAGGGGAGCGGCGTCAGCTCGGCCTTGCCGCGCATCGACTCCTTGGAATATTCATAGGTGTGGTAAAGATTGGGCAGATTGGCCATGACGCCCAGCAGTCCGGCCACAACCAGCACGCCGGTGGCCTTCAGCCAGCGCGACGGGCTCACGGCGCCCCATGCCTCGTCGGTTCCGGTGGCGGGCACCGGCTTGCGCCGCAGCGCGGCAATGCCGTAGGCAGCCGCCAGGCACAGCATGACGAAGAGGAAGTAGTAAGTCATCTGGACGTGGTTCGACTGAATCTGGAAAGCCGTGAAGAGTGCGGTCACCGCGCCGCCCCACAGATAGCGTCCGCGGTAGCAGAGCACCATGCCGGCGATGGTGGGCGGCACAAAGGCCAGGGTCATCACCTTCCAGATGTGTCCGGCCGCGATGATGATGAAGAAATAGGAGGAGAAGGCCCACACCACGGCCCCCAGTGCCGAGAGCCATGAGCGGAAGCCGAAGGCCCGCATCAGGATGTAGAATCCGAGCAGGTAGAGGAACACGTAGCAGAAGGCGCCCGACGTGCCGAGAGCGTAGATGCTGCTGAGGCTGCCCAGCAGCTGCGACGAGGGGTAACTGGGCGAAATCTGGTAGGTCGGCATGCCGCTGAAGACGGAGTTGGTCCATCGTCCCCATTCACCGGTCTGCTCGCGGTGGTTCATCTGGTCGTAGCCCAGGCCCACCGATGCGTCGTTGTCGTGTCCGCCCAGCACCATGTCGCCCGTGATGGGCGTCTGGAAATAAAAGAAACTGATGAGGAGAAAAAACACGATGGCGAGCGCGTCGGGCCAGTAGCGCAACAGGCGCTGCAGCGGCTTGGCCGGTTTTCCGGCGGGAGCCGTTGTGTTGTTGAGATTGTTTTCCATACGCTTGGCCTGTATTAATAACGGTAATGTTCCGGTTTGTAGGGACCTTCAACGGGCACTCCGATGTAGTCGGCCTGTGCCTGCGTCAGGCGGGTCAGGTGCACGCCGATGCGTTCCAGGTGGAGGCGGGCCACTTCCTCGTCAAGATGTTTGGGCAAGCGGTAGACGCCCACTTCATAAGGATGGGTGAAGAGCTCGATTTGCGCCAGCGTCTGGTTGGTGAACGAGTTGGACATGACGAAGGAGGGATGGCCGGTGGCGCAACCCAGGTTGACCAGGCGTCCGTCGGCCAGGAGCGTGATGCGGTGGCCGTCGGGGAAAATGTAGCTGTCCACCTGCGGCTTGATGTTGAGCACACGGATGCCGGGCAGCTTCTTGAGCGCGTCGACCTGTATTTCGCTGTCGAAGTGGCCGATGTTGCAGACGATGGCCTGGTCGGGCATTTGCTCCATGTGGGCGGTGGTGATGACGTCGATGTTGCCCGTGGTCGTCACGAAGATGTTGCCGAGCGGGGCGGCTTCCTCCATGGTGCGCACCTCAAAGCCTTCCATCGCGGCCTGCAGGGCGCAGATGGGGTCGATTTCCGTTACGATGACGCGGGCGCCGTAGGAGCGCATCGACTGGGCGCAGCCCTTGCCCACTTCGCCGTAGCCGGCCACGACGCACACCTTGCCGGCTATCATCACGTCGGTGGCGCGCTTGATGCCGTCGGCCAGCGACTCGCGGCAGCCATACAGGTTGTCGAACTTCGACTTGGTGACCGAATCGTTCACGTTGAAGGCCGGGAAAAGCAGTTCGCCGCGCTCCATCATCTGGTAGAGACGGTGCACGCCGGTGGTGGTTTCCTCGCTGACGCCCTTGATGCCGGCCGCCATCTCCTGCCACAGACCGGGGCGCTGGGCCAGCACCTGCTTGAGCAGCTGCTTGAGTTCGTGCTCGTCGCCGCTGCCCGAGGGGGTGTCGAGCACGTTGCTGCCCTGCTCGGCCTGCACGCCCATGTGAATCATGAGTGTGGCGTCGCCGCCGTCGTCGACGATGAGGTTGGGCAGGCGGCCGCCGGAGAAGTTCATGGCCTGCAGCGTGCACCACCAGTAGTCGGCCAGGCTCTCGCCCTTCCAGGCAAACACGCCCACACCGCTGGCGGCAATGGCGGCTGCGGCGTGGTCCTGCGTGGAGTAGATGTTGCAGGAGCACCAGCGCACCTCGGCGCCCAGTGCGACGAGCGTTTCGATGAGCACGGCCGTCTGGATGGTCATGTGGAGCGAGCCCATGATGCGGGCGCCCTTCAGTGGCTGCGAGGCGCCATACTTTTCGCGCAGTGCCATCAGGCCCGGCATTTCATGTTCGGCTATTTCAATTTCCTTGCGTCCGAAGTCCGCGAGGGAGATGTCCGCCACCTTGTAAGGCAGCGTGGTGAACAATTCTTTTTCCATAGGTTTTATTCTGTTGCGTTGATGATTCTGCTACAAAGTTAATGCAAAATTGTGGGGAGCGGGGCATCCTTTCCGCTAAAGCTACGCGCGCGGAGCGTTTTTCGCGTCAAAAGTGGGGGAGTACATGAAAATGAAGGGTTAATGAATGTGAATTAACATTTGCATTTCCCTGTTTTTGTGCTTATCTTTGCCATAGGAAAAAGCGGAGGGAACGGCCACGGGCCTTTTCTTCGCTTTTTTTCGGCAGAGAGAGGCGGAACAGGTGGAGCCGGCGGATTTTCCAAGCCTGCTTTTGATTTTACGGAAGCAGGATTTCGTTTTCCGAGCCGGCCGGGAGGGTGTACCGAAGGCGGAACTGGAAAAACCGGCCATTAAAACTTTTGTAAAATCCCTTAATTATGCATAAATTTAGGAAAAGGCTTCGACGGGTCGAAGGCGATTGCTCCGCCGTCTTTTTCCTCCGTTCCGCAGGCGTCCGGTTTCCTGTCCTTCAGGGCAGAAACAGGGGCTTGTAAGGCTACAAAAAACTGCTCCATAACACATTTTTTGCATTCCATTTCACAGAAAAAGCAGTTGAAAAACAGAAAAACTCTTTATTTATCAAGATTTTCTGTAAATTTGCACCCAACTTACCAAAAACTTTACAATCCGGTTCGCAAGAAACCCTCAAATATTATCAGTCATGATGCTAAAAAAGTTATTCCCCATTCTGGCTATCTGTTCCGCTCTGCTCCTGGGCAGTTGCATCCAGGAAGAACCGTTGAACGCGGAATGCGACATTGTCGGCGTTGATACCGTATGGTTGAATCAGCATAAGGAGGTGCTCATCGGTACGCCCATCATCACCAACACCAGTGTGACCTTTATCATAGCCAAAGGCACGGGGCAGACCACCTTTGCGCCCAAATTCGACCTGACGCCGGGCGCGCATCTGTATGCCATGGAAAACGGAGTCTGGGTGGAAGCCAACGGCGCTTCACGCGACTTCAGCCAGCCGCAGATATACAAGGCCGTTTCCGAGGATGGGGACTGGAGTAAGGAATATACCGTTTCGTTCGTACTGGTGAGCGTCATCAGCTCGTGCAGTTTCGAGCATTTCGAACTGGAAAAGAGCGGCCGTTATTATCAGTGGTATGAAATGGACAGCAACGACCCGGTCAATCCGCGCCGTGACTATTGGAGCAGCGGCAATCCAGCCTTTGGCCTTACCGGCATGGGGCATACGCCGGAACATTATCCCAGCTGCGCTTATCCTCTCGGCTACCGCGGCAACGCCGTGCAACTCATTACCCGCGACACCGGTTTCTTCGGCTCTGCCGTGGGAATGCCTATTGCTGCCGGCAATCTCTTTATCGGCGAGTTTGATGCGCAGATAGCCATGGGTACTCCCCGTAAGGCCACCCGCTTCGGCCTGCAGCTCGTGGGAGGAAAGCCGGTTGCATTCTCCGGAGTCTATAAGTATACGGCCGGCGAGGTGTTTACCGACAAAGACAAGAAGAAGGACCCCACCCGCAGGGATACTTGCGATATTTATGCCGTAGTCTATGAGGTTGACCCTGATAATTTCGTTCCGCTCGACGGAGACAACATCCTCAACAGTCCGCGCATCATAGCCCTTGCCCGCATCGACAATCCGGGCGAACCGCAGGAGTGGACCCGTTTCAACGAACCTTTCCGCCCCATGAACGGCAAGGAATTTGACTACGACCGGTTCCTGAACTATGGTTACGCCATCGCCATCGTGGCCACTTCCAGCCGTCAGGGAGCCTATTTTGAAGGAGCCGTCGGCAGTACGCTGCTGGTTGACGAGCTGAAGGTGGAATGGGATGACAATGTTGAATAGAGACTGCAATCCGCCGGCCGTCAGTGCCGGAAGATACGAAAGAGCCGAAGGGGCGTTTTCCCCTTTGCTTCAATCACAAAAAAACAAGACAATCATGAAGAATAAAATCCTGCTTCTGCTCGTGGCTGCGCTCTGCTGCAACACCGGCACTGCCGCCACCCCCGACAGCGATAATGGCAAAATAGACAATCTCCTGCGTGCGGCCATCAAGGGCTGGCACATCCGTCTTGGCGCGGGCTTCAATCTGGGCGGAACCGCCCCTATGCCTTTGCCGGCGGAGATTCGCAGCATTGAAGGCTACAACCCCGGCATGAACATAGCCATTGAAGGGGCCGTGCAAAAGCAGTTCGATGCGTCGAAATGGGGCATGGCACTCGGTGTGCGCCTGGAGAAAAAAGGCATGACTACCGATGCCTATACCAAAAACTATCACATGGAAGCGGTCAATGCCGACGGTTCCGGTGCCATCAGAGGTGCGTGGACCGGATATGTGAAGACCAGTGTCGACAACAGTTATCTGACTTTTCCGGTGCTGGCCACCTATCAGCTCAGCGAGCGGTGGCAGTTGTCGGGCGGTCCGTTCGTATCCTGGATGTTCGACGGAAAATTCAACGGTGAAGCCTATAATGGTTACATCCGCGACCTGAATCCCACGGGCGAGAAGGTGGAGGTCAGCCGTGCTACCTACGACTTTTCCGACAACCTGAGGCGTTTTCACTGGGGAGTGCAGGCCGGTGGAGAATTTAAGGCCTACAAGCATCTGACGGTATACGCCAATCTGCAGTGGGGACTCAACGGCATTTTCCCGGATGATTTCCACAGCGTCACTTTTGAACTTTATCCCATTTACGCCACTATCGGCTTCAACTATCTGTTCTAAGCGTTTGTGCCGGACCGGTAAGCCGGCGTGTGCTGCCGGGAGTGCGGACCGTGTGCGGATGAATGTCCTCGGCGGCGACAGGTGAATCCGTTGTGCAGGCAGTAGCGTGTACTTCCCTAGTTATTTATCAACAACAAAACCATAAAGTATGAAAAAAATTTTACTCACTTTTTGCTGTGCCCTGCTCAGCCTTACCGCTGTGGCACAAACCAGTACGTCCTATACGGACAGCCTGACCGTGACCGTAAATGGAGTTACTTCTCCCAAGCAGGAGTCTACCATTATCGTGGAAAAAAATGCTGATGGCTCTTACAATTTTCTGCTCAATAACTTCGCTTTGCAGGTAGCAGAGAATAGTTATATGTACATTGGCAACATTAAACTGGATAAAGTGCAAACAACAGAAGAAGAAGGACTACAGACGTTCACGCACCAGCAGACTATCCAAATCACGCCGGGAGATGACCCTTCGAAAGACTGGTATGGTCCCGAACTCGGTGATGTGCCCATTGATATGAGTGGAAAGATGACAGAGAAAAAACTCTATTGCACCATAGATATCTATATGGCATTCTTGCAGCAGACCATCCGCGTTGTCTTTGGTGAGGACATCGTAGCCGGTATTGACCACGTCAACGGTAATCAGGCCCCGGTCAGCGTTTATGGTCTCAACGGTGTTTGCCTGCGTTCCAACGTCAAGCAAAGTGAGGCGCTGAAAAATCTGCCTAAGGGCGTTTACATTGTGGGTGGAAAGAAAGTTCTCAAGTAAAACCAATAGCGGCCGCTCTATCAACGGCCGCTATTTCAATTAGGATATTAAACCAATTTATTCAATTCATAAAAATGAAAAAATTATTTACATTAATTGTTGCCAGCGGAATGGCGCTTACGGTAGGTGCACAGCAACTGCCCAACGGCCATTTTGATAGCTGGAAAACGGCTTGCGGCAGCACCGAAGCCTTTGATGATAAGAACACTTTCCGGCAGCGTCCCGGCGTTGAGCCGGAAAGTTGGAATGGTTCCAGTGTTAGTCAAAAGGTAATAATGTCTGTGCAGAAAGAACTTGTTTTCAATGACAATAATGCCGTCAAACTGGTCAATGCATTCGTTGGTATGCTCGGGATAGGCTCCAACGCTCCGGCTTTCCTTACGTTGGGCACTCCCTGGGTGGCTGCGGGAATGGATATTCCCAACTGCGACGGCGGCGTTTACGGCGGTGTGGAATTCACCCACCAGCCCGACTCCATCAAAGGCCGTTTTCAGCGTACGGACAATACCGGTGAAAGTTCACATATCATCGCGTATTTATGGAATGGTACCTTCAAGTCAATGGTCGGCATGAAGAATGCGGCTGACAAGGAGCGTGAAAACGTAGACCGTGCCATCATGGGGAGAGGCGAGGCGACTGCTGCCGGCCAGCTGGTGGCTTCGTGCGACTATACTTTCACCACAACAGCCAACAACGACTGGCAAACCATTTCCGTGCCTCTGGTTTATAGCGAGGGGGCTGATGCACCTACGATGATGAACATCGTTATTTCAGCAGCCGACTATTGGGACCGCGGCAATATGAAGGAAAACACCACGCTGCTCGTTGACGACGTAGAATTCGTCTATAACAAGGACCTGATGGCCATCAGTTTCGACGACCAGAGTCTGGCAGTTCCCGTACCGGGCGAAACGACCGATGCGACAGCCTTTGTGTATGACGAAAATGCCGACTGGACCTTTACTACCAACGGTCGTGGCGCCAAGGTGGTGAAGGAGTTTGACGCCAGCAGTAATGTGCTGACCGTAACCGTTTACGGTAACGACTGCCTTAACGCAGACGGTTCGGTGAAGGAGGATGCTACCAACTTCAATACTTACAAATTCCTCTTTAAGGAGGCTACAGCCAAATTGTCTTCGCTCACTGTCAACGGTGAATCCTTGCTCAACGAAACCAACCGTTACTATTCCATCCGTGGCGAATATGACGCAGAGCAGGTGGCCTATACGACTGAGGACGGCGACGCTGCAACCGTGGACGTTGCTTATGACGCCGCAACACGCATCCTGCAGCTGACCGTGACAGCCGGTGGAAAGAATACGGTTTACTACGTGAAATATGTCAAGGATGCTGCTGCTTTCCAGAGCAAGCTGTTTGTCAACATGTCCGGCGCTCTGCTGGGTGCGCCCGCTCAGGATGTGGAAATGACTGAGCCGGTGCAGAACGGCGAAAGCACTACCATCGACCTGCAACTCCTCAACTTTGAACTTCTGGGCCAGAACATGGGTGACATCTACCTGACCGACGTCGTTCTGAACGAGGACGGCAGCCTCTACAAGAAGATTGATGACGGAAGCTTCAGCATCTTCGGCGATGCCGCTGAAATGATTAATCCGGGCATTACTTCTATCGAACTCAACGGACAGTATACGGATGTTGACGGTGTCTGGGCAAACGGTATCCTTGAGGCCACCATCAGCATTACCTGGGCGGGTACTCCCATCAACGTGACTGTGATTCCGCCTACGGTAACGAGCATCGACCTTACCGGACAGATGAACGCCGGCGTACTTATGCAGCAGGTGAAGAGCGGACTGAAGAACCCCAACTGCCTTGTATATATCGACAAGAAGGAAGAGGCTACTGATTCGCTCAACGTGGTGTTCGGCGACAGCTGTGCACTCTTTGTGCTGACCGACGGCTATGAATTCAATGCTCCCAAGGCGTTCCGTGCCGACACCGTGCGTTACAGCCACCCGACTGTGGCCGGCGAGTTCTCTGCCTTCGTTCTTCCTTTCGCGGCTCCTGCAACCGATATTAACGGCAAGGTATATCGTATTGCCGGCATGGAAGGCAACAAGGTTAACTTCGAGACAGTTAGCGGTACTCTTGAGGCCAACCGTCCTTATTTCGTGCAGCTTAGCGGCGATTCTCTGCTGAATACCTTCCTCAAGGGCGAGGTGGCAGCTATGCCTGAAACGCTGACCGACGGAAACGGCGATGCCAGTCTGGTGGGTACGTTCAGCGCAGTGGAATTGGCTTCCGATGCAGCCGCTGCCTTCTATCGTTACAACGGCGAACTGCTCGCGAAGGAGGAAACTGTAATGCTCCAGCCGTTTGAAGCCATTCTGAAGGTGGCCGGTGCAACTGAGGAAACGCTCGTGCTCAGCCTCGACGGTGAGGTGACCGGCATCGGCAGCATCGAAAACGGCCAGCTGAACGGCAATGCCGATGTTGACGTTTACGATCTCAATGGCCGTCTTGTCCGCAAGAGCGTGAAGGCAGCCACCGCATTGCAGGGATTGCCTGCCGGAACTTACATCGTAGGCGGCAAGAAGGTGCTCAAGTAAGATATTTCATTCCCTCTCATTCGAAAGGTCCGGACGTCAGCCCGGGCCTTTCTTTTTGCTGGTCGGTGGCTCGTTTCTGCGGTTCCGCACCGGGGCCGGATGGAGTGAAGGCCGCTCCGGAAGCCGCGTGCCGTTTACATACCTCGGACCGCATTCCAGCGGTTGGAGATTTGCCGGAATGCGGTCCGAGGTTTTGTGGCAGGCAATGCTGCAAAGTTGTTTTTACAGGGCCTTTTTATTTTACGACGGGCTTGTTCTTCAGTGTGCCGCCTTCGTTGTATCTTTGGTTGTTGGGCAGTCCCTTTTTCCCGACTCCTTCCTTCATGAGGGACTTTAGTTCCGGCAGATGATATCGGTAAACTTCGCGCGGGGTGATGCCGTGCTTTTTGCAGATGGCAGTGGCCATGCCGACGACTTCACCCATCATGCCGGTGGTGCGCATGACGCGTACCGTGCCGAGAGCAACGTGAGTGACGCTGATGTTTCGCCCGGCCATGAAGAGATTGTCCACATTGCGCGAATACAGGCATCGGTAGGGGATGGGGTAGGGATGGATAACGATGTGGCGGGCTATCGATTTGAATTCGTTGCCCTTGAAGTGTTCCGCGTTCTTGGGGTCGGGATAGTGGAGGTCGATTGACCACGTGGTGGCCGCACTGCCGTCTTCGTGCACAACATGGCGGCGCAGGTCGTCCTCTTTCAGAATGTAGTCGCCCAGTAGGCGTCTCGATTCCCGTTTGCCGGCGATGTAGGCCACCCAGCCGAGTTCCCGGTCCTTGTAGTCGTTGTTTTCTTTCAGTCCGTTTTTCAGGTAACTCCAATTGGAGAAAACCACCATGAGCCCGTAGTCGCGGATGCGCTCAAAGTCGGTAATCTGGTCGTAGTTCATGCCGGTTTCCCAGGTCCATTCGCCCATGGTGACTTTTTCGCAGTTTTTTTCGTTGAAGTGCAGGCCGTAGTCGAATGCCGGGAAACTGCTTTTCTTGCCGGTCTTGACGGAATACCATTGCACGGAGGCACCCATGGTCAGCTTGTCGGCTGTTTCCGGGGCCGTGCTCTCGCCGAATTCATCACGGCTTTCGCGCCCCATCCGGTAGTCGGCTCCGGCCAGATAGCCGATGGTGCCGTCGCCGGTACAGTCGGAGAAGAGCGGCGCCCTGAAGCGCAGTTCTTTTCCGGTTTCAATGTGTTGGGCGGTAATCTCTGTGATGCGGCTTTGCTCCATTTGGAGCGCGACGGCGCGATAGTTGGTAAAGAGCGTGATGTTTTTTTCCTTGAGCAGCCAGTCCATCTTTTTCTGGTCTTCATAGAATTCGGCAGGCTGGGCGTTTCCGCCACGCACGGGGCCGAATTCCTTTTGCAGGTTGCCCAATTCCTTGTAGGGGCCTGCTTCGATGCGTCCGCCCAGGTGTACCCGGATTTCCGAACTGTTGTTGCCGCCGACAACGGGCCGGTCGTTGATGAGGGCAACTTTGCAGCCCAGGCGCGCAGCCGACATGGCGGCGCTCATCCCGGCTATGCCGGCACCGACCACGACGAGGTCGTATTCCCCGGCCAGGGGTGCCGTGGTGGGGAGTCCCAGTTTTTGGCGGCGGAAGGTGGCCAGTGCCTGCCCCTCTGCGGGCGGCACGGCATCTTTTTCGGTGGTGAAGTAGATGGCGTCGCAGCGGCCGTTGAAGCCTGTCAGGTCCTGAAGCCGGAGGGTGGTCCTTGTGTTTTTAATGCTGACTTTTCCGGCGGGCTGCCACATCCAGGTGTTGCCGGCTGCGCCGAGTGTGGAGGATATTTTCCTGTTGCCGACGTACAGGGTGAAGCGTCCGGGCCCTTCTCCGTCATACCAGGGAGCGGTCCAGTTGTAAGTGCGTACATAGGCATAGTATGTGCCTTTTTCCGGGAACTCCACTTCGGTTGTGGCGGCGGCAACGGCTTTGCCCATTCCGTGTGCCATCAGATAGGGGGAGCCCATGAGGTCCATGAACTGCTGATCGACTACCCAGCCTCCCTTGTGGCTGAAACTTTCGGCTTCGACCAGCAGGTCGTGGGCGGGAGCCGCGGAGAATGCGGCTGCCGCCAGGAGTGTCATCCATAGTTTTTTCATATGATTGTTCCGGTATTTTGTGGTTCAGTATAGGGTTATCGTGCGGCCCTTCGGAAATCGGAGGGCAGACAGGTGTAGCGGAGAGCGTGCGGCCGCTTCCTTGCGGAGAGGATGCCGGCCGATGGCCTTGTCGCGGCTATGCCGGTGATGCAGGCCTTATTTTTCTTTCAGTTGGATGCAGAGGTCGATTCCTACGGGATAGTGGTCGGACAGGAAACCGGTGTCTTCGCCGTTGAAGATGTATGCGTCGGTCACGTTCTTCCAAAGTGCCGGCGAAACGAAAATGTAGTCCAGCCGTTCGCTGATGCGTTTCCTTCTCTGCTCGTCGCGTGAGATATACATGAGTATGGGGGTGGGGAAGGTGTGGCGCTTGTCGGCCGGCACGAACCGCTGGCAGGCGTCAATCATCGGGCAGGAGAGAATCCGCGAGATGACCGAATAGTCAAAATCGCCGTTCAGCAGGTTGCTGCTGTTGTCGCCGCCGTGTTTTCTCTTCAGGTCGATGGCATGTTCTTCCATGAAGTCGGCATCAAAGGGCGAATGCGCATTGAAATCGCCCATGAGCAGGCAGTGGTCCAGGCGCATCTTCTTGATGTAATTGACAATGGTTTCGGCTTCGGTGCGGCGTTGGCCGGTATTGCTGGGATTGAGGTGCGTCACGAGGAAGTCGTAACCGTAGGTCCTGACATGCAGCAGTCCGTGGCCGCAGTTCTTGGTGATTTTGGCCACCAGCTGGATGGGCTTCTTTGAGGTGATGCCCACGGGGTAGCCGTTTTCCTTGAGGATGACGGAGTAGGGGTGTCCCCATTTCCGGGCCAGCGCGGCGAGCGATTTTTCCGTAAATCCGCACAGTTCCTCCAGAGCCAGCACTTCGGGGTCTTTTTCTCTTACCCATTCGATGAAACGTTCTTTCCGGTCCTTGTCCTTTTGCTTGTCGAATCCGTAGAATATATTATAGGAGATGACGCGTATTTTCTCGTGTCCGGCCTGCCAGTGGCGTTCATAGTTGTCCGGATGGTTGTCTTGTCCGAGCATTGGCCGGGCACAAAATAGTGTCAGCGGCAGCAGGAATAGCAGCAGTTTCAATCTCATCATATCAGTAACGTTTGGGTGGTTTTGTGTTGTGCACGTGCGGGGCGGCCGCCGGCTTGTGGCGGAGCGGCGGGAATCAGCATGTGCCTTCCGGCAGAACCGAGGCTTGCGGATTCCGGCCGTAAATATAAGGAAAGTTTTTGGAACGGGCCGGCCAGCTTTTTGAAAAACGGTTGTCAGCCCGCTTGTGCGGACACTCGACATGACAACACGGACAGAAATAAGGAAGCAGGTTGTCAACCGTAATCGTTTTTAGTGTTTAACCTGTCAACCATTTTTAGTACACCACACCGTCAGAAAGGGCGTCTGGGGATGGAAAAAACAGTCAGTACGATAGAAAAAACAAAAGTACTGACAGAATTTTCTCTTAGTACTTTTGTTTTTTCTGTCAGTACTTTTGTTTTTCCACAGTTTTCCGCCAGATTTTCAGGGGCATGATGTCTGTGCCCGGAAACGGAGCATCCACCTGGCGGGGCGGCGATTCTTGTCCCGTGGCATCGGTAAGAAAAAAAAGCCGCCGCAAGGCGCGTGGCGGCTTGCGGCGGTGGTATGGAGTCGGCGGTATTTCCGCAGTGGCGTTGTCGCGACGGGCGTCAGGCCACGGGGCTGCCGGGTTTCACTTCACGGTCTACGGTGACGACACTTAGGCTGCCGTCGTGGTTGAGGGCCGAGAGAATCATGCCTTCGCTCACCAGCCCGTTCTTGAAGGCCCGGGGCGGAAGGTTGGCGATGAAGCAGACTTGCTTGCCCACGAGCTGTTCGGGCTCATAGTGCTGGGCGATGCCGCTGACGATGGTGCGGTTTTCCAGTCCGTCGGCAATTTCGAACTTCAGGAGCTTCTTCATTTTCGGTACACGCTCGCAGCTGAGCACGGTGCCGACACGGATGTCGAGCTTTTCGAAGTCTTCAAAAGCAATGTTCTCGCGGATGGGCTCTGCCTTGTAGCTGGCCTCTTCGTTGGCCTTCTTGATGTCGAGCAGGCGCTGCACCTGTGCCTGAATCACTTCGTCCTCAATCTTTTCGAAGAGCAGTTCGGGCTTCTCAAGCTGATGTCCGGCCGGCAGCAGGTCGATGTGGCCGAGCGATTCCCAGTCGAAGGCTTCCATGCGGAGCATGCCGCGCAGTTTGGCCGAGGAGAACGGCAGGAAGGGCTCGAAGGCGATGGCCAGGTTGGCCACGAGCTGGAGCGAGAGGTGGATGACGGTCTTGACGCGCTCGGGGGCGGTCTTGATGACCTTCCAGGGCTCGCTGTCGGCCAGATATTTGTTGCCGATGCGGGCCAGGTTCATGGCTTCCTTCTGTGCGTCGCGGAAGCGGAAGTTTTCGAGCAGGCGCTCCACTTCTTCCTTGATGTTCTTGAACTCTTCGATAGTGTCACGGTCGAAGTCGGTCAGTTCGCCCAGCGCGGGCACGATGCCGTCGTAGTATTTCTGCGTCAGCTGGAGTGCACGGTTCACGAAGTTGCCGTAGACGGCCACCAGTTCGTTGTTGTTGCGCGCCTGGAAGTCAGCCCAGGTGAAGTTGTTGTCCTTCGTTTCGGGCGCGTTGGCGGTGAGGACGTAGCGGAGCACATCCTGCTTGCCGGGGAAGTCGTTCAGGTATTCGTGGAGCCACACGGCCCAGTTGCGGCTGGTCGAAATCTTGTCGTCCTCCAGGTTGAGGAATTCGTTGGCCGGCACGTTGTCGGGCAGGATGTAGCTGCCTTCGGCCTTGAGCATGGTGGGGAACACGATGCAGTGGAACACGATGTTGTCCTTGCCGATGAAATGGATGAGGCGGGTGTCCTCCTGCTTCCACCAGGTTTCCCAGGTGTCGGGCAGCAGTTCCTTGGTGTTGGAGATGTAGCCGATGGGAGCGTCAAACCACACGTAGAGCACTTTTCCTTCGGCGCCTTCCACGGGCACGGGGATGCCCCAGTCGAGGTCGCGGGTTACGGCACGGGGGCGCAGTCCGAGGTCGAGCCAGCTCTTGCACTGTCCGTAGACATTGGGGCGCCACTCCTTGTGGTCCTCCAGAATCCACTTTTCCAGCCACTGCTGGTAGTCGTTCAGCGGGAGATACCAGTGGGTGGTCTTGCGCTTGACGAGCGGATGGCCCGTCATGGCGTTATAGGGGTTGATAAGTTCCTCGGGCGAGAGGGTGGAACCGCACTTCTCGCACTGGTCGCCATAGGCTTCGGGCGCATGGCAGCGGGGGCACTCGCCCTTGATGTTGCGGTCGGTGAGGAATTCCTGTGCCTCCTCGTCGTAGAACTGCTCCGACTCCATTTCCACGAATTTCCCTTCATCGTAGAGTTTGCGGAAAAAGTCGGAGGCATGCTTCTTGTGCGTGTCCGATGTGGTGCGGGAATAGATGTCGAAGCAGATGCCGAAGTCTTCGAACGACTTCTTGATGAGATTGTGGTAGCGGTCGACCACTTCCTGCACGGTGATGCCCTCTTTCCGGGCACGGATGGTGACGGGCACGCCATGCTCGTCGGAACCGCCGATGAAGAGCACTTCCTGCTTTTTCAGACGGAGGTAGCGCACGTAGATGTCGGCCGGTACATATACGCCGGCCAGGTGCCCGATGTGTATGCCGCCGTTGGCATAAGGCAGGGCCGTTGTGACCAGAGTACGGTTGAATTTCTTTTCCATGTCTGTATGATTGTTTCTTTATTGTTTGGACGGGACAGGAGGCGGACGCTCCCGATGAAGGCGGAGCGCCGCTGCGGCGGTGAGAGACTCCGGGCAGCGGATTTTCGCGGGCGCGGAGCTGCCGCTATGAACTGCAAATTTACATTTTTTCGGCGAGCGGTCCCCAACAGTTGTCATTTTTTGGGAAAAAAACATGGATGTCGCTCCTTTTGTAAGTCGTGAAATGTAAAATAGACCTTATAAATCTTGTGTTTCCAAAAAAAAAAGTATATTTGCACGTTCAAAATTGTAGGGAACAAATATCAATAATCATAAAATCATAGAATTACAAAATGCAAAACAAAGGATTTGTAAAAGTCATTGCAGTGCTTCTGTCTGTAATCTGCCTTTTCTACCTCTCGTTCTCTCTGGTGACGAACAGTTATCAGAAGAAGGCTGATGCGTATGCAAACGGCAAGATGGCAAACATGAAGTTCGCGTCAGCGAATGACCGCGAAAAGGCTTTCAACGACTTCCGTGGCGCTTATCTCGACTCCATGCGGAACGAGGAAGTGTACCTGTTCAAGACACTGAAGGAGTGTGAGCAACTGCAAATCGGCTTGGGGCTTGACCTGAGAGGCGGTATGAACGTCATCCTGGAAGTCTCCGTAGCCGACGTAGTGAAGAACAGCGCTGGTTCGGATAAGACCGTACAGCAGCAGGTAAAGGCCGCAGCCGATGCAGCAGAGGCAGCCGTGAAGAAATCGGGCGACGATTTCCTCAACGCTTTTGTTGCCGCTTATGAAGAGCAGAACGGTGCCAACAAGCTGGCAGGTGCCTTCAGCGGACTGGAGAACATTACTCCGAAGTCGACCGACAACCAGGTGAAGGCTGCGCTGAGCGCAAAGATTGAAGCTGCCGTGGCCAATGCCAACGAGGTTATTCGTACGCGTATTGACCGCTTCGGTGTGGCACAGCCCAACATTCAGATTCTGAAGGGCCGCGGACAGATGGGTCAGATTATGGTGGAAATGCCGGGTATCAAAGAGCCTGAGCGTGTCCGCAAGCTTTTGACCGGAAGCGCCAACCTGCAGTTCTGGGAGACACACAACATCAGCGCACTGCCCATGGAAACCGCGCAGCGCATCATGGCGCACATGCAGATTCCCGCCGGTGCCGGTTGCATCGTGGGTTATACCCGCTCTAAGGCTGACACTGCTGCCATCAACCGCATCGTGGCTGAGGAGAGCGACAGACTGCCGAAGGATCTCCGTATGGCATGGAGCGTGAAGGAAGAAACCATGACGCAGCGTAACGCACAGGGCGATGTTGAAACCGTGCAGCTGGGTTATGCCCTCTATCTGCTCAAGGCCAAGGCCGGCGGTCCCTCCATGTCGGGCGATGTGATAAAGACAGCCAAGGCCGACTTCAACGAGAAGCACCAGCCGATTGTTTCCATGACCATGAATACACGCGCTGCCAACGAATGGGCCAAACTGACCGAGCAGAATGTGGGTAAACCCGTTGCTATCGTGCTCGACGGCTACGTTTACAGTGCACCGAACGTCAATGAAAAGATTGCCGGCGGAACTTCGCAGATTTCCGGTAGCTTTACCATCGATGATACCCGCGACCTTTCCAACGTGCTGAACAGTGGACGTATGGATGCCCCGACCAAGATTGTGCAGGAAGAAACCGTGGGCCCGTCTTTGGGTGAAGCTTCCATCCAGGCCGGTCTTACCGCCTGCATCGTGGCCTTTGTCCTCCTGATGATTTTCATGTGCCTGTTCTACGGCTTCATTCCGGGAATGGTGGCCAACAGCGCACTGCTCATCAACTTCTTCTTCACCTTCGGTGTGCTCACTTCGTTCCAGGCAGCCCTGACAATGAGCGGTATTGCCGGTATGGTGCTGTCACTGGGTATGGCTGTCGATGCCAACGTGCTTATCTACGAACGTATCAAAGAAGAACTTCGTGCCGGCAAGAATATCAAGACAGCGCTGGCCGACGGTTACGGCAACGCGTTCTCTGCCATCTTCGACTCCAACCTGACTTCTATCATCACGGCAGTTATCCTTTATAACTTCGGAACAGGCCCCATCCGTGGCTTTGCCCTCACGCTGGGTATCGGTATCTGCGCCTCGTTCTTTACTGCCGTATGGTTGACCCGTATAGCTTACGAACATTTCCACAACAAGGAGAAATGGCTGAAGCTGACCTTTACCACTGCGATGTCGCGTGACCTGCTCACCAATACGAAGGTGAAGTTTATGGAAAAGGCCAAGACTTCTTATGTTGTCTTTGCACTGTTCACTCTCGTATGTCTCGGCTTCCTGGGTATCCGCGGCCTGTCCAAGGGTATCGACTTTACCGGTGGTCGCAACTATGTCATCGAGTTTGAGGACAAGTCGACTTCTCCCGAAGTGGTGCAGGCGGCTGTGGCTGCGGCTGTCAAGGCTGACACGAAGGATCCGGACGCCATCGTGCGTGCCATCTCCGTTGTGACTTCCGAGAGCCGTTGCGTGCGTCTGACGACCAACTACCGTATCTTCGACGATGCGCCGAACATTGACGACGAGGTGGACCGCTTCGTTTATGATGCGCTCTACAATGCCAAACTCATCAAGGCCGACTATGACACCTTCAAGGATCGTCAGAACAAGGCCGGCGGTTCCATCGTTTCCGCTCAGAAGGTAGGTGCTTCGGTGGCTGCCGACATGACCAAGGGCGCTATCATCAGCGTCATCCTGTCGCTCATCGCCATCTTCTTCTACATCCTGATTCGTTTCCGCAATGTGGCCTTCTCCGTGGGCAGTATCACCGCTTTGGTGTTCGATACGCTCTTCATCATCGGTATGTACTCCATCTGCTGGGGCTGGTGTCCGTTCTCTCTCGAAGTGGACCAGACCTTCATTGGTGCAGTGCTGACGGCCATCGGTTATTCTATCAACGACAAGGTGGTGGTATTCGACCGTATCCGTGAGAATCTGGGTCTTTATCCCAAGCGTAATACGAAGTTGCTCTTCAACCAGTCCATCAACAGTACGTTGACCCGTACCTTGATGACGTCGTGCACCACGTTGCTCGTGTTGCTCTGCATCTTCTTCCTTGGCGGCGACAGCATCCGTTCCTTCTCCTTCGCGATGATTCTCGGTGTTGTCTTCGGTACGCTTTCTTCTATCTTCCTGGCAGCACCCATCGCTTACGGTGTGCTCAACAAGAAGAGAGTGATTGAGGCTGAGGCTTGATAAAAACCGGGTTTTCCCCAAGGGAAATCCTTCCTGAACATAGCGGTGCGCCTTCTCCTGCAAAGGGGGAAGGCGCACTTGTTTTTTCTCCTTTTGTCCGCCTTCGCGGTCGCGGCGGAGGTGCTGTCGGGCCGGCCATGTCGTTTTGCCGGCTGCGGCAGCTGCTTTGCCGTTGCTATTTGTGGCAAAGCCTTGGCCGGCGCGGCCGGATTTGTTAACTTTGCGGAAATTTCACAGTCAAGACAAGAATATGGGACTTTTTATCCGTAAACCGCTGTCGTTGCTGCAGGCAGAAGCTGCCGCCAGCGGGCAGCACACGCTCAAGCGCGTGTTGGGACCTTTGGGGCTGATAGCCTTTGGCATCGGCGTCATTGTCGGTGCCGGTCTGTTCTCCATCACCGGAACGGTGGCGGCCGAATACAGCGGCCCCGCCATCACGCTTTCGTTTGCCATCGCGGCTGTGGGCTGCGCTTTTGCCGGCCTCTGTTATGCCGAGTTTGCCTCGATGATTCCCGTTTCGGGCAGTGCCTATACCTATTCCTATGCCACGATGGGCGAACTCATTGCCTGGATTATCGGATGGGACCTCGTGCTGGAGTATACCGTGGCGGCCGTCACCGTGGCCATTTCCTGGAGCCAGTATTTCGTCAAGTTCCTGGCCGATGCGGGCATACACCTGCCGCACGAGCTGACCGCCTGCAGCTGGGACGGCGGCATCGTGAACCTGCCGGCGGCCGGCATCGTGGTGCTCATGAGCCTGTTCCTCATCCGCGGTACGCGTGAAAGTTCGTTGCTCAACAATATTATCGTGTTTCTCAAGGTATCGGTGATTCTGATATTCATCGTGCTGGGTTGGCAGTATGTGCGGGCCGAGAACTATCAGCCCTATATACCCGCCAATACCGGTGTGCTGGGCGAGTTCGGATGGTCGGGCGTGCTGCGTGGAGCGGCGGTGGTCTTTTTCGCTTATCTCGGCTTCGATGCCGTGAGCACGGCTGCACAGGAAACGCGCAATCCCAAGCGCAACATGCCGCTGGGCATCCTTGTCTCGCTGCTGGTCTGCACGGTGCTCTACATCGCCTTCGGGCATGTCATGACCGGTGTGGCGCACTATACGGAGTTTGCCGGCCAGCAGGGCATGGCGCCCGTAGCCATCGCCATCGACCACATGGGCCAGGCCGATGCTTCGGGGCACGTGGTTTCCAGCTATCCCTGGCTCAACAAGGCCATCACGCTGGCTATTCTCTTCGGCTACTGTTCCGTGATTCTCGTGCAGCTCATGGCCCAGAGCCGCATCTTCATGTCCATGAGCCACGACGGACTGCTGCCGCCTGTCTTTTCGAGAATCAGCGCGCGCTTCCGCACTCCGGTGCGCAATACGCTCATCTTTATGGTGGTCATCAGTGTACTGGCCGCCCTTGTTCCGGCCCGTCTGGCGGGCGAGATGACCAGCATCGGGACGCTTTTCGCCTTCACCATCGTTTGTGGTGGCGTACTCATTGTCCGCAAGACGATGCCCCATGTGCCGCGCACTTTCCGCACGCCCTTCGTGCCGGTTATTCCCGTTCTGGGTATCCTCACCTGCCTGGGGCTGATGCTGTTCCTGCCGGCCGACACCTGGATTCGCCTGGTGCTGTGGATGCTCATCGGCCTTGACCTTTATTCTTCCTACGGTCTGCGACACAGCCGGATGGAGAGTGGCGAGGGACGCCGCCGTCGCGGCATGACAGTGCTGCACATGCTGGCCGTCGGCCTTTCAGCACTCTGCATCGTGACCGGCTTCTGGCACCAGCAGACGGCCGGCTGGAGTGCCGACAAGACGATGTTCGGCATTGCCGTCATCTTCGGGCTGGCCCACATGGCCTATTATCTCTACCGCATGTGGAAAACCACGCACACGCCGGGTATGCCCGTGTCCTGAGGCGCATGCGGAACGGAAACTGAAAATGTAGAAATTTCTTGACAAAGGCTGCCGGTGTGCGGCCTTTGTTTTTTATGAATATTTAAGGAATCGGGCATCCGCCAACCAGGCATGGCTAGGACTGTAGCCGGGAGAAATGCAAGGCGGCGGGCCGGCGGAAAAACAGAAGCAGGCTTAAATTTTCCGAAAGTAAGGATAGAAAATCCGGAAGTAAGGACTGTTTTTCCGCGCGTACGGCTTCTTGAACCGGAAAACGGCGAAAAAAAGCGGGGCGGCCGGATGGTAAATCCAGTCGCCCCCTTCAGCTATGGCAAAGATACACATCGAAACGGCCAAAAGCAAGAGGGCCCCTTCCGTTCGGGTTGTCCGAAGGGCGGTCCTGACGTATCCGATTTCTTGACATCCTGCTGTCGCGTTGCCGGAAGCATCGCAGTGACGAATCGTCGGGGCCATGCTTTTTCAGTCCTTTTTCTGTCCGAATAAAATGGCAGCCGGCCGCCGCCCGACTGAAAAGTTTTTCCTAATTTTGTAAGTTCAGCAACTGGGGGCGGCGTTTGTCTTTTCGCAGCGCAGCCTTCCTGCCGGCATCCTGCCGGACGATGTAAAAAAACGACTCCCCGAAATGGCAAAAGTAGAGCTTACACCGATGATGAAGCAGTTTCACGACCTCAAGGCCAAGCACCCTGATGCCGTGCTGCTGTTCCGTTGCGGCGACTTTTACGAAACGTATTGCGACGATGCCGTCACGGCTTCGCAGGTGCTCGGCATCACGCTCACACGGCGAAACAACAAAGGCGCCAGCACCACCGAAATGGCGGGCTTCCCGCATCATGCCCTTGACACGTATCTGCCGCGGCTGATTCGTGCCGGCTACCGTGTGGCCATCTGCGACCAGCTGGAGGACCCCAAGTTGACCAAGAAACTGGTGAAGCGCGGCATCACCGAACTGGTGACGCCGGGTGTGGCCATGGGCGACAATGTGCTGAACAGCAAGGAGAACAACTTCCTGGCCGCCATCCATTTCGGCAAGGCGGCCCTGGGCCTTTCGCTGCTCGATATTTCCACGGGCGAATTTCTCGTGGCCGAGGGCACGCCGGAATATGTCGACAAGCTCCTTTCGGGCTTTGCGCCCAAGGAAATACTGGTGGAGCGCGGACTGCGTGCCCGCCTGGAGGGCCTTTTCGGCAACAAGTATTTCGTTTTCGAGCTTGACGACTGGGCCTTCAGCGAGCCGACGGCCCGGGAGAAGCTGCACCGACATTTCGAGGTGAAGACGCTGAAAGGTTTCGGTGTGGACCATCTCAAGGTGGCCGTCGTGGCGGCCGGTGCCATTCTCTGCTATCTGGAAATCACCCAGCACACGCAGACGGGACACATTACGGCCCTGCGCCGCATCGAGGAGGACCGCTATGTGCGGCTGGACAAGTTTACGGCACGCAACCTGGAACTGGTGGCGCCGATGAACGAGGGCGGCACCTCGCTGCTCTCCGTCGTCGACCGCACGCTTTCGCCCATGGGTGCCCGCCTCTTGCGCCGCTGGCTGCTCTTCCCGCTCCGCGACACGGCCGAAATCGCCCGGCGGCAGGACCGCGTGGAGTATTTCTTCCGCCAGCCCGACTTTGAAAGCGTATGTCAGGACGAGCTGGCCCGCATCGGCGACCTGGAACGCATCGTCTCGAAAATAGCCGTGGGCCGTGCCGGTCCGCGCGACATGCAGCACCTGCGGATTTCGCTGGAGAGCACGCGCCTGCTCCGCGAAGCCTGTCTGGAGGCGACGGAGGAGAGCATCCGCAGCCTGGGGCAGCAGCTCGACGACTGTGGAGAACTGCGCGACCGCATAGCCCGCGAATTGCGGCCCGACCCTCCTCTGCTGGTCAACAAGGGCGGTGTCATCGCTTCCGGCGTCAGTGCCGAACTCGACGACCTCCGTGCCATTTCCACCTCGGGCAAGGACTATCTGTTGCAGATTCAGCAGCGGGAAAGCGAGGCCACGGGCATTCCCAGCCTGAAAATCGGTTTCAACAACGTGTTCGGCTATTACATTGAGGTGCGGAACACCTACAAGGACCGGGTGCCGGAGGAATGGATTCGCAAGCAGACGCTGGCACAGGCCGAGCGCTACATTACGCAGGAACTGAAAGAATACGAAGACAAGATTCTGGGGGCCGAGGACCGCATCCTGGCCCTGGAGACCCGCCTCTTTGCCGAACTCGTGCAGGAGGCCGGCCGATATATCACGCCGCTGCAGCGCAACGCTGCCGCCCTCTCGGCGCTCGACTGCCTCCACTCGCTGGCCTGCGTGGCCCGTGAGCGGAAATATGTGCGGCCCGTGGTCGACGAGAGCATGGACCTCGACATCAGTCAGGGCCGGCATCCCGTTATCGAAACCCTGATGCCCATCGGCGAGGAGTATGTGGCCAACGACGTGCATCTCGACACCGAAAACCAGCAGATAGTCATCATCACCGGTCCCAACATGGCGGGTAAGAGTGCCCTTCTGCGTCAGACGGCCCTCATCACGCTGCTGGCCCAGGTGGGGTCGTTCGTGCCCGCTGCCAGTGCGCGCATCGGGGCGGTCGACAAGATTTTCACCCGTGTGGGGGCCAGCGACAACATCTCCGTGGGCGAGAGTACTTTCATGGTGGAAATGAGCGAAGCCGCCAACATCATGAACAACCTGACGCCGCGCAGCCTGGTGCTCTTCGACGAACTGGGGCGCGGCACATCGACCTACGACGGCATCTCCATAGCCTGGTCCATCGTGGAGTATATTCACGAGAATCCGCGGGCCAGGGCGCGCACGCTCTTTGCCACGCATTATCACGAACTCAACGAGATGGAGAAGCTCTTCCCGCGTATCAAGAACTGGAACGTGTCGGTGCGCGAGGTCAACGGCCGGGTGGTTTTCCTGCGCAAGCTGGCCCGTGGCGGTTCGGAGCATTCCTTCGGCATCCATGTGGCGCGGCTGGCAGGCATGCCGGCAGGTATCGTGGGACGTGCCGAAACGATTCTGTCGGAGCTCGAAACCAACAACGCCCGCAACGGAATGCCGGCACCGGCCGAAAAAGGCGGGGAGCAGCCGTCCGGCGGGGTGCAGCTGAGCATGTTCCAGCTCGACGACCCGGTGCTTACGCAAATCCGCGACGAGATTTTGCATCTGGATGTCGACCGGCTGACTCCGCTCGAGGCGCTCAACAAGCTCAACGACATCAAGCGGATTCTGAGGGGCCGGTAAGCGGACGTGCCGGCGAGCCGTTCACAGCCGTTTCCGCGGATATTCCTTTTGAACAGGTTTTACATCTTTCCATATGACTTTTTCTTTCGATAACAGGCTTTCATTTTCCGGGAGATGCTGCCGGATGCTTCTCTCCTGTTTGTTCTGCGGCATTGCGGCCACGGTGCAGGCACAGGTTGAACGGGCCATTGTGCCGCCGGAATACCGGCTGGATTCGGCACAGACCCGCGAGCTGCGGCTGAAAGTGGACAATCTCAGCTTTTTCAAGGACAATGAGTTTTCCGGCAATATCATGAAGGGCTATTCGCTGCCCGGATTGTGGGTAGAGCCGCGCCTGACTTATCAGCCGCTGAAGAATATCCGTCTGGACGCGGGTGTGCACGCCCTGATTTACCACGGCACCTATCATTATCCGAATTATGCTTACCGTGACATCGCTCAGTGGAAAGGGAGCGAATACCAGAAAGGGGCGCATCTGCTGCCGATATTCCGTGCGCAGGTAGCGATGCGGCGTTGCAACATTGTGCTCGGCAATCTGTATGGTGCCGGTCATCACCGGTTGCTGCTGCCGCTTTACAATCCGGAGCTGAACCTGACGGCCGACCCGGAAAACGGTGTGCAGGTACTCTATGACCATCCGCGCCTGCATCTGGATGTATGGGTGAACTGGGAAAGTTTCATCTTCGAGGGGTCCACGCATCAGGAGGCTTTCATCGTGGGACTTTCTTCCCGCCTGAATCTGAACGCGCCCGAAAGCCGCGTACACTGCTATCTGCCCGTACAGGGGGTGCTGCAGCACCGGGGCGGGGAACAGGATACGGCCTTTTCCGTGCAGACGCTCATCAACGGCGCAGCCGGTGTGGGCGTGCGCTGGAACATCGGGCGGAAGGCATTGAAGTGGGCCAACTTCGAGACCGCCGCGTTGGGCTATTATCAGCAGGCCGGCGACATCTGGCCCTATGGCTCGGGGGGCGCACTGCTCCTCAGTGCGGAAATGATGTTTGCCCACAACCTGCATCTGAGAGCCGACTATTTCCGCAGCTACCGCTTCATCTCTCTGCTCGGCAGTCCGTTCTTCGGGTCGGTATCGACCAAATATCCCGGCGCACGCTTTGATGAGCATCCGCATACGTTTCATGTCGCGCTCGACTATTCACGCAAGTTCGGCAAGCATTATGCTTTCGGAGCCAAAGCGGAGACCTACTATACCCGTCCCGGCGCCATGACCGATGCCGAAGGCAAGGTGACGCCCGGCAGCAGCAGTTTCAACTCCTCCTTCGGGGTTTATTTCCGCATCTATCCGGACTTCCTGCTCAAGAAGTTCTGAAGTGCTTTCACGGCGCTTCGCATGCCGTGAATACCCGTTTCCCCCGTGGCGGCATGTGGCGGCCGTGCGGGCAGGGCGAGGCACCGTGCGGGCGCGAAGACTGAAAAGAAACCGTCCTTACGCAGGAAAAACAGAAACACAGTGTATTTTTCCAACGTAAGGACGGATTTTCTTTGTCCGGCGGATGGCCTGCGGCACTTTTCTTTTGGTCGCTCCGCACGGGTGCTGATGGGAATGGCATAACCGGCAAGGCTGCACGAAGAACCGCCTTGCCGGTGTTTTTTTGTCATTCAGTTGCAGCAGTGCGGAACTCTACGGTCAGTACATTCTTGTTTTGCGAGAGCTGGAGCACGTGGTCTTCAAACACATATTTGCCGGCTATTTCCACGCCGTCGACCGTCAGATTTTCTCCCTGGCTTTCTCCATCGTTTTCTTCAGCGTAGGTCAGGAAACGGTTCGCCCAGTATTCGTGCGAGTCGGTCGTCAGGGTGTAGGACGTGCATTGGCCTTCGGAGAGCCGGAAGGTATACTTCACCTTGAAGCGTCGGCAGCGCTCGTCTTCCTCTTCTCCCTGCAGGCAGATGAGGGTGTCGCTCTGGGTGACGATTTTTATCTTCTGAACGTTGTCCTTGATTTCGTCGAGCAGGTCTGTCCGGGAGTAGCCCAGCCAGGTGTCGGCCATTGATATCAGGGGCAGAAAAAACAGAAGGGCAAGAAGTTTATTCCACATAGAAGTTGGTTTTTAAAGGTAGATTTTCTGAAGAATTTCCGGCATAGAGGGTAAAGGCACCGGGTTCGATGACAAATTTCTGCTGGCTGTCATACATGCCGTAGGCGTGTTTCCCGATTTGGAAAGTCACTACTTTTGATTCACCGGGTTGCAGACTGACGCGCTGGAATCCACAGAGCTCCCGCTCGTAGCGTGCAATGGAGGAGAGGTCGTCGTGCAGATAAAGCTGTACGACTTCATCGCCGGCGCGCTTGCCGGTGTTGGTCACCTTGCACTGCACTTCAACGACTTCGCCGGCCTTGATTCTGGGACGGAGCACCCGCAGGTCGTCAAGGGCAAAGGTGGTGTAGCTCAAACCGAATCCGAAGGGGTAGAGCTCGCCGGAAACGCGGGCATAGCCCTTGCCGCGTGCCCAGGTCTTGAAGGGGAAGGCCCAGGGGATTTGTCCGACGGACTTGGGGAAGGTGGTGGACAGTTTTCCGCCCGGATTGTAGTCGCCGAAAATAACTTCGGCTACAGCCTGACCGGAAAATTCGCCCGGATACCATGCTTCGATAATGGCGTTGAGGTTCTCGTTTTCCCAGTTGATGGTGGCGGGACGTCCGTTGAAGAGGACGAGAACCACGGGCGTGCCGGTGGCGTGGACGGCGCGTATCAGGTCTTTCTGACGGCCGGCAAGGTCGAGGCTGAGACGGCTGCGTGATTCGCCGATGGTGCGTACGTCGTCGCCTGCATAGATGATGGCCACATCGCTGTTGCGGGCCAGTTCGACAGCCTTGTCGATGTCCTCCTTTTCTTTCTTTGACATTTCAAAGTACATGATATCGCTTTCGGGGAAATGGCTGTCGCGTACTTTGCATCCTTTCGTGTAGCCGACTTCACATGCGCCCTCTACTTGCTTGCGGATGCCCTCAAGGCCCGTGATGACGTTAGGATTGTGCGAACCGTAGCGGCATACCAGAGAGTTCTTGTCGTCGGCCAGCGGACCGATGACGGCGATTTTTTTCACCTTGTCTTTGGACAGCGGCAGGAAGTTGTCCTTGTTTTTGAGGAGGACAATGGATTCGCGTGCGGCGCGCAGTGCCAAATCACGGTGCTCCTGGCAGTTGACCACGTCGTTGGCTTTTTCGCAGTCCTCCACGTAGGGCTGGTCAAAAAGGCCCAGCCAGAATTTGACGTAGAGAATTTCACGCACTCGCTGGTTGATGGTTTCCTCATCGATGAGTCCTTGCTTGATGGCGTCGCGCAGCGACTTGACATAGTCCTCCGGCACATTGAAATAGGTTCTTACGTTCATGCCGGCATTGATTTCTGCCGCGATGGACTGCTCGGCCGATTCCGTGATGGCATACGCAGTTTTCATGCGGTCCTTTTCCCAACTGTCGGAAACGACATATCCCTTGAATCCCCACTGGTTGCGGAGCAGTTCGGTCAGGAAATATTTGCTGGTGGCGAAGGGAGTGCCGTTATAGTCGTTGAATGCGCACATCACGCCCAGTGCATTTCCCTCCTGGAAGGCTACGCGGAAGGGTTCGAGGTGCAGTTCATAGACTTCCTGCGGCGAAACATGCGGGTCGGTGCGGCACCATCCGTCGCGGCCGCCTGCGGGAACTCCATAGACGGCGAAATGCTTGGGAGAGGCTACCACTTTCTGGCTTTGTATGCCGATGACCTGACTGCGGCCCAGTTCGCCCACCAGATAGGGGTCTTCACCATAGGTTTCAACGGTACGTCCCCAGCGGGGGTCGCGGGCAAGGTCGAGAATGGGGGAGTAGACGTTGGTGTAGCCCAGTACGCGAGCCTCCCGGCCTGTCACTTCGCCGATGCGCTGCACCAGTTCGCGGTCCCACGTACATCCCTGTCCGATTTGTGCGGGGAAGAAGGTGGATTTCTCATGTTTCAGTCCGCGAATGCCTTCATTGGTAAAATCGGCGGGGATGCCCAGGCGTGTTTCCTCCACAAAGAATTTCTGCACCATGTTGATGGCCTTTCCGTGGTTGGCATAGGGATATTCCCACGAGGTGCGTTTCCATTCTCCGTTCAGGTGTTCGTCTACGTTGCCCACACCATCCTTCCAGATGCGGTTTTTCCATTCCGGTGTGGGGAGCGAATCCTTGATGACAGCTCCGTAGCCGTAGATGGTGGAGAACTGGCAGGTTTTTTCCTCCATCGTCATTTGGCTGAGCAGGTCCTCGATGCGTTCAGCAATGGGGCGCTTCGGATCTTCGTAGATGTCCTTTTTTCCGTTTTTGTTGAAGTCTATCCATCCTTTGTGGTAGATGGAGGCAGGAGCGGCTACGACATTCCCGCAGAGCAAAAACAGAGCAAGAGAGTTGGTTAGCACGTATTTCATAGTTTTCCTGATAATAGTGAATAATTTGTGTTCTTCTTCGAATATTGCAAAAATAGGAGAAGAAAGCGAATAAATCTCCCTCAATTTTTGCAACATGATACCGTATTTTTACATTTTGATTTGAGGCTTACTGTCGTTGGTGTGGAGCTTGCCTTGGCGAAATGACCGGCTGCTGGGCTTTCAAGGTGTGGTCGGCTGGGGTGGGGTTAGGGAAGGCGGGAGGAAGCGGGAGAGGAGAAACGGAGGCCGGCGGTAACGGTTCCGTTGGTTGCAGGAGCAGAAAGCATTTCCAGCCTTCAATCTGAGACGGAGGTCTGGGCTTTGCTTCTTTCGCCCGTCCGCACCGGGCAGGGAAAGAACGGAAAGGGGCCGCGTCCGTATGGATAACAGACGCGGCCTCTTGGGATGTCAGTGGTCAGTTGCCCGACGCAAATCAGTCAGCCAGTTTGGCTTTAATGAATTCGCGGTTGAGACGGGCGATGTTGGCGATGCTTTCGTTCTTCGGGCACACAGCTTCGCAGGCGCGGGTGTTGGTGCAGTTACCGAAGCCGAGTTCGTCCATCTTGGCTACCATGGCCTTGGCACGCTTGGCTGCTTCGGGACGGCCCTGGGGCAGAAGAGCGTACTGGCTGACCTTGGAGCTGACGAAGAGCATGGCGGAACCGTTCTTGCAGGCAGCTACGCAGGCACCGCAACCGATGCAGGTGGCGCAGTCCATGGCCTCGTCGGCGTCCTGCTTCGGAATGAGGATGGCATTGGCATCCTGCGGCTGTCCGGTACGAACGGTGATGTAACCGCCGGCGGCCTGAATCTTGTCGAAAGCCGAACGGTCAACCATGCAGTCCTTGATAACGGGGAATGCGGCCGAACGCCAGGGTTCTACGGTGATAACGTCACCGTCGTTGAACTTACGCATGTACAGCTGGCAGGTGGTGGCACCTCTTTCGGTTTTGCCGTGGGGCGTACCGTTGATGTAGAGCGAGCACATACCGCAGATACCCTCGCGGCAGTCGTGGTCGAACACAAAAGGTTCCTTGCCTTCGTTGATCAGTTCCTCATTGAGGATGTCAAGCATTTCGAGGAAGGACGTGTCGTCGGGGATGTTATGCATTTCGCGCTGTTCGAAATGTCCGGCATCCTTAGGACCGTTCTGCTTCCAGTATTTGATGGTGAAACTAATATTCTTAGCCATTTTGGTTGATTTTTTTAAGCCTCCCTTTTCCCTTTCGGGACAGTGTGCGCTATGGCACCTGCTGTGGAGAGATATGGTTAATATTCTGATTGGCATTCCCAGACTCTTCCGGCAAAGCGGAAGAAGTAGGGGAGGCTTTAGTTCTTGTAGTTACGGGTTTGTACCTTGATTGCTTCGTAAACGAGCGGCTCTTTCAGGAGAGTAGGAGCAACGTCGTCGCTGCCCTGGTATTCCCAGCAGCCTACGTAGAAGAAGTTCTCATCATCGCGTTTTGCCTCGCCGTCTTCGGTCTGGTATTCCTCACGGAAGTGACCGCCGCAGGATTCGTTGCGGGTGAGGGCATCGTAAGCGATGAGTTCGCCCATGACGATGAAGTCTTCCAGACGGATAGCCTTTTCCAGCTCTACGTTGACGCCCTCGGTTGAGCCGGGAACGAAGAGGTTGGTGTAGAATTCCTTGCGGAGTTCCTTCATCTTGGCCAGACCTGTCTTCAAACCTTCTGCGGTACGTCCCATACCTACATATTCCCACATGATGTGGCCCAGTTCCTTATGGATGGAGTCAACGGAACGCTTGCCCTTGATGTTGAAGAGGCGGTTGATACGTTCCTTGACGGCCTTCTCGGCTGCTGCGAATTCGGGCAGGTCGGTAGAGAAGCGGGGAACGGTAATCTGGTCGCTCAGATAGTTCTGGATGGTGTAAGGCAATACGAAATAACCGTCGGCCAAGCCCTGCATCAGTGCGGATGCACCCAGACGGTTGGCACCGTGGTCGGAGAAGTTACATTCACCGATGGCGAAAAGACCCTTGATGGAAGTCTGCAGTTCGTAGTCTACCCAGATACCGCCCATGGTGTAGTGTACGGCAGGGTAAATCATCATCGGAGTTTCATACGGGCTCTCGTCGGTGATTTCTTCGTACATGTCGAAGAGGTTTCCGTAACGGGCTTCGATTTCATCGCGGCCGAAGTCCTTGATGGCCTGTGAGAAGTCGAGGAATACGGCCAGACCCGTGTTGTTTACGCCGTAGCCTTTGTCGCAGCGCTCCTTGGCGGCACGTGAAGCCACGTCGCGGGGCACGAGGTTACCGAAGGCCGGGTAGCGGCGCTCCAGGTAGTAGTCGCGGTCTTCTTCGGGAATGTCCTTACCCTTGATCTGACCGGCCTGCAGCTTCTTGGCATCTTCGAGTTTCTTGGGAACCCAGATGCGGCCGTCGTTACGCAGAGACTCTGACATCAGGGTCAGTTTCGACTGCTTGTCGCCGTGTACCGGGATACAGGTCGGGTGAATCTGAACGTAGGAGGGGTTGGCAAAGTAAGCACCCTTGCGGTAGCAGGCCATGGCAGCGGAGCAGTTGCAGCCCATGGCATTGGTGGAAAGGAAGTAGGTGTTACCGTAACCGCCGGTACCGATGACTACTGCGTGGGCAGCAAAGCGTTCGATGTTACCGGTAACGAGGTTGCGGGCGATGATACCGCGCGCACGGCCGTCGATGATAACGACGTCGAGCATTTCATAACGGGTGTAGAGCTCAACGGTGCCTGCGTGTACCTGGCACATAAGGGCGGAATAGGCACCGAGCAGCAGCTGCTGGCCGGTCTGACCCTTGGCGTAGAAAGTACGGCTTACCTGTGCGCCACCGAAAGAACGGTTGGCCAGCATGCCGCCGTATTCGCGTGCGAAAGGTACGCCCTGTGCCACACACTGGTCGATGATGGAGGCGCTGACTTCAGCCAGACGGTAAACGTTGGCCTCGCGTGCACGGTAGTCACCACCTTTCACGGTGTCGTAGAACAGACGGTAAACGGAGTCGCCGTCGTTCTGATAGTTCTTGGCAGCGTTGATACCGCCCTGTGCGGCGATGGAGTGAGCACGGCGGGGAGAATCCTGAATGCAGAAGTTCTTCACCTTGAAGCCCATTTCACCGAGGGAAGCTGCGGCGCTGGCACCGGCCAGACCTGTTCCGACGATGATGATATCGAGTTTACGCTTGTTCTTCGGGTTTACCAATTTCTGGTGAGCCTTATAGTTGGTCCACTTTTCCGCAATTGGTCCTGCAGGGATTTTTGAATCTATTGTAGCCATAATGGTTTTTTGTTTTTAGTAATTTTCAATTAGTTGCCGATAGAAGATTAATAGCAGGTACCGGTGGAGCATGCATTGCCGAAGAGGCAGAAGTAGACAGCAACGGCGGCGAAGGCCAGCATAACCAGTGTCACGTACACCTTGCCGATGATCATCCAGCGGTTGAACCAGATCTTACCGTTCCAGCCCAGAGTCTGAAGTGCACTCCAGAAGCCGTGTGTCATGTGGAACCAGATGGCAACGAACCATACGAGATAAAGTACGGTGAATACGGGATCGGAGAAGGTCTGCACAATCCAGTAGTAACCGTCAGCGGCCAGGGCATGTGCGCAGCCTGTGGCGCCGATGAGTTCCTGGAACATCATGTTGTACCAGAAGTGATAGAGATGCAGAAGCAGGCCGAGCACAACGATAACGCCGAGTACGAACATGTTCTGTGAAGCCCATTCTACCTTTTCAGGCTTGGAGGTTACGGCGTAGCGGTTGTTACCGCGGGCCTTACGGTTCTGCAGCGTCAGGATGATGGCGTAAATGAAGTGGATGGCCACCAGGGCAGCCAGACCGGCAGTTGCAGCCACTGCGTACCAGTTGGCACCGAGCATTTCGCAGATCATGTTGTAGCCTTCTGCTGAAAAGAGAGCGACAAGATTCATGCAGGCATGAAACGTCAGGAACAGGATAAGCGCAATGCCTGTTACAGACATGATCACTTTCCGTCCGATGGATGAATTAGTTAACCACATAAATGTTTAAGAATTAAGTTGATATTAAAATTGTTTCTCTGCGGGATTGCATGCGTACCGTTGTGCTGGTACTCTTTACTCTGCAAAATTAAAATATTTATGTTGTTCTGCAAAAAAATGCGAATGATTTTGCGCCCTTTCTGCGTGGAAACTCTTGCTTTTCAGCCATAAGCGAAACGGTTTCCGCGGATGCCCGAGGGGCGCTTGTCCGCTGCGTCGGAGCGGTGGCGCGTCCCGGTTGTTCGGATGTCTCCGGAGCGCGCATTCTCTCTTTTTCCGTAGCCGGCTGCGGAAAGATAAAATGCATTGACGTACAGCCTTTTCCGGGTTTCGGATGAATAGCGGGGCGGTGCGTGAAAACACTCAGTACTTTAGGAAAAACAGTCAGTACTTTAGAAAAAACTGTTGGTAGTTTAGAAAAAACAGTCAGTACTTTTGTTTTTCGGGGTGGTGGCGTGAAGGCGCCGGATGCATGGAGGCGTGTGTCTGTGGGGCAAAGGCGGGTAGCGGCAGGGGTATACAAAAATCTCCTTATTCCATCAGAGAGGGCAAACCCGTTTTGCGGGGCCGGATGTGAACAAGGAGATGTTATTTAGCTGTTGGTCTGTGCTGGGCTTGTCGTTTTTCCTTTCCGGCTGGCTGGAGCAGGAAGGGACTTGCCGGCATCAGTGGCTGGTGTTCGGGCCAAAGCCGACACGGTAGTAGGCCAGGAGCTGGATTTCGAAGATGAGGGCGGAATAGGAGGGCAGAGCTTTGGTTCCGGCACTGCCGTAGCCCAGTTGCTGGGGCATGTATACCTTCCAGCGGTCGCCGATGTGCATCTTCTGCAGAGCCGTGGTAAAGCCTTCTACCGTGTTGCTGCACAGCAACATGGTGGGTGTGGCAAAATTGGGGTTGAACACGTCTTCAACGGGGGAGCCGGGGCTGCTGTGGTCGAAGACGTATCCGTCGGGATAGGAATCCGACGGAATGAGCCGTCCCACGTAGTTCACCTTTACGGAGTCGGTATAAAGAGGGCATCCGCTGCCATTGCCGGTTTCTATGATTTCCACACAGATGGAGTCGGTCGCGGTGCCGGCCGATTCGGGCGACTGTGCATAGGTGCGGAAGATGCGCCATTTACAGTGCTCCTCCCAGTTGTCGCCGTATTGTGCGCGGGCCTGGCTGATTTCGTTGCGGGCCTGACGGCTGATGTCGAGAAAGGCGGCTTCGTTGCGGGCTTTCCAGTTGTAGAATTCGGTTTCTTCCTCAAGGTTTTCCTCACAGGCAGTCAGGAATACGGCTGTGCAGAAAAGGGCAAGGAGGCAGTGGAGGTATTTCTTCATATGCTGGTGTGTGAACTTCCGTTAGGGGAGTTTGTCGAACGTCCCGGGTGAATGAAAAAGGAAAAAGTCTGCGGACTGGCAGGGCCAGTCTGCAGACAGAGAATCCCAATGGGCTTATTTGAGTTTTTTCAGCAGGGAAGTGATGCTGACCTTGTCCTCAATGAGGGCGCGCAGGTCGCTGATTTTCACGCGCTGCTGCTCCATGGTGTCACGGTCGCGCAGGGTTACGCAGTCGTCTTTGAGCGTGTCGTGGTCGACGGTGATGCAATAGGGCGTACCCACGGCGTCCTGCCGGCGGTAACGCTTTCCGATGGAGTCTTTTTCGTCATACTTGCAGTTGAAGTGGAACTTCAGGTCGTCCATAATCTCGCGTGCCTTTTCGGGCAGTCCGTCCTTCTTGACGAGCGGGAGTACGGCCAGCTTGGTCGGTGCCAACGTGGCGGGCAGTTTCAGCACTACGCGGGTTTCGCCGTTCTCCAGTTTTTCCTCTTCGTAGCTGTGACACATGATGGAGAGGAACATACGGTCGACACCGATACTGGTTTCGATGACATAGGGCGTATAGCTTTCGTTGGTTTCGGGATCGAAGTATTCGATTTTACGGCCGGAGAATTTGGCATGCTGCGAAAGGTCGAAATTGGTGCGGCTGTGGATGCCTTCCACCTCTTTGAATCCGAAGGGCATGCGGAATTCGATGTCGCTGGCAGCGTTGGCGTAGTGCGCCAGCTTTTCGTGGTCGTGGAAACGGTAGTTCTCTGCGCCGAATCCCAGAGCCTGATGCCAGGCCATGCGGGTTTCCTTCCATTTGGCAAACCAGTCGAGTTCGGTGCCGGGCTTTACGAAGAACTGCATTTCCATCTGTTCGAATTCGCGCATGCGGAAAATGAACTGACGGGCTACAATTTCGTTGCGGAAGGCTTTTCCTATCTGTGCAATGCCGAAGGGCACTTTCATGCGGCCGGTTTTCTGCACGTTGAGGTAGTTGACGAAGATACCCTGTGCCGTTTCGGGGCGCAGGTAGATGGTGGAAGTTCCGTCGGCGGTCGATCCCACTTCGGTCTTGAACATGAGGTTGAACTGACGGACGTCGGTCCAGTTGCGGGTGCCCGAAATGGGGCAGACGATTTCTTCGTCAAGGATAATTTGCTTGAGTTCGGCCAGGTCCATGTCGTTCATGGCCTTGGTGTAACGCTCGTGCAGGGCGTCGCGCTTCTGCTGGTGCTCGATGACGCGGGCGTTGGTGGTGATGAACTGCTGCTCGTCGAAGCTGTCGCCAAAGCGTTTGCGGGCCTTGGCCACTTCCTTTTCGATTTTTTCCTCATATTTGGCTATCTGCTCCTCGATGAGGACATCGGCGCGGTAGCGCTTCTTGGAGTCGCGGTTGTCAATCAGAGGATCGTTGAAGGCGTCGACGTGTCCGCTGGCTTTCCAGATGGTGGGGTGCATGAAGATGGCGCTGTCAATGCCCACGATGTTTTCGTGCAGCAGCACCATGCTCTGCCACCAGTATTGCTTGATGTTGTTTTTCAGTTCTACGCCGTTCTGACCATAGTCGTAAACGGCTCCGAGGCCGTCGTAAATGTCGCTGGAGGGGAATACAAAACCGTATTCCTTACAATGGGATACAATCTTCTTGAATACGTCTTCTTGAGCCATAGCTTCTTAATCCTTAATTGATTTTGACTGCAAAGGTAGTGCAAGGCGGGCGAAGTACAAAGCGAAATCGGAAAAAACAGCCCAAAAATGTCGCCAGGCTTCGGGTCGGCCGAAGATGGGAATGCGCGGGGGAGGGGCGTGTGCGGCTTTGGTGTATGGCAGGACGGCTGACGCGGGGCGGGTGTGCTTTGCCTTGCTTCCCGGGCTGCGGGCCTGAAGGAAACGAAAGTACTGACAGTTTTTTCTAAAGTACTGACAGAAAATTCTAAAGTACCAACTGCTGTCTCTT
>ENA-OZFV01000095-OZFV01000095.1-human-gut-metagenome-genome-assembly--contig:-NODE-95-length-55063-cov-7.202807_pt1 | contig 55063 bp, 37 predicted proteins | sample MGYA00245110_ERZ653645 | MGnify/ENA primary metagenome ERZ653645 (study PRJEB26926, sample SAMN06165144) | human gut metagenome | biome: ENVO:00009003; feature: ENVO:2100002; material: ENVO:00002003... | reverse complement strand
TCCTCTTCCTCCCCCGGGGCGGGGTACCCCGCCCCGGGGGAGGAAGAGGAGGAAGATGAAGAATATTATTCTGATAAAAAGACTATGTCAACAAAAATAGAATTATCTTTGTAGCATGACAACACAGACAGAAATAAGAAATCAGGTTGTCAACCATAATCGTTTTTAGTGTTTAACCTGTCAACCATTTTTAGTACACCACAGCCTCCAAAACACTCAGTACTTTCGTAAAAACAGTCAGTACGACAGAAAATTCTCTCAGTACTTTAGGAAAAACAATCAGTACTTTTGAATTCCCGCTTCAAACGAGCGCTCACATGGCGATGTGGTTTCGGAAAAGAACGTACGGCATATCAATGTGCATCAGGTGAGTTAGCTTCACACTGGTGCACATTTTTTCTTTTCCACCCACAAGGCATTTCCGGAAAAACACAAAAAAACCGCAGGCTGGCCTTTACCAACCTGCGGCACAAACGCTATATTATCGCTATGAATTAGTCCAAATTAGCAAGTTTGTTGTCAGAGCCCAATACTTCGACAATCTTATGCTCATACTGCTTCTGCATGTTGTCGCGAGCCGGTCCGAGATACTTGCGGGGGTCGAATTCACCCGGTTTTTCTGCGAATACCTGACGGATGGCAGCAGTCATAGCCAAACGTGAGTCAGAGTCAATATTGATCTTGCATACTGCGCTCTTGGCTGCCTTGCGAAGCTGCTCTTCGGGAATACCTACTGCATTAGGCAACTTGCCACCGTACTTGTTGATGGTGTCCACTTCTTCCTGGGGTACGGAAGAAGAACCGTGGAGCACGATAGGGAAGCCGGGAAGCTGCTCCATGATAGCATCCAATACGTCGAATGCCAAAGGAGGAGGAACCAAACGGCCAGTAGCGGGATCAACCGTGCACTGCTCCGGAGTGAACTTGTATGCACCGTGGCTGGTACCAATAGAAATAGCCAAGCTGTCGCAACCGGTTCTGGAAACGAAATCAACTACTTCTTCCGGACGAGTGTAGTGGCTTTCAGCATGAGAAACCTCATCCTCAACACCTGCCAATACGCCGAGCTCACCTTCTACAGTTACATCAAACTGATGTGCATACTCAACTACCTTCTTCGTCAGAGCGATATTCTCTTCGTAAGGAAGTGCAGAACCGTCGATCATGACAGAGCTGAAGCCCATATCGATGCAGCTCTTGCAAGTTTCAAAGCTGTCACCGTGGTCCAGATGAAGAACAATTTCAGGATGGTTGCAACCCAATTCTTTTGCATACTCTACAGCACCTTCTGCCATATAACGGAGAAGAGTCTGATTGGCATACTGACGGGCACCCTTGGAAACCTGCAGAATTACAGGGCTCTTCTTGGCTGAAGCAGCCTTGATAATAGCCTGCAATTGCTCCATATTGTTGAAATTGAATGCAGGAATAGCATAACCGCCATTAATGGCTCTCTTGAACATCTCGCGGGTGTTCACCAAACCTAAATCTTTGTAGTTAATCATAACTCAATAAAAATTAGTAATTAAAAGGTTGTATCTTTTCAGAAGCAAAAGTACAATTTCTATCTGTGACGCACAAATTTCCAACCCGCTTTTTCCCGGAATTGCCCTTAAAAAATAAAAACGCACCGGCGGTTTGACTGTGCTCCTGCCAGTTGACAGCAGTATCTACTTAGCCGTTGTGGTTTGTCATAATACATCCGGAACAAACATCCTACTGACAGGAAATCCTAGAGTATTGTTAGAAAAACCTCCCAGCAGTCCAGGATTTTCTAACGGAAAGACCGAATCCATCGTTATGACACGTTGAAATTCACTCGTCATAAGAACTTTTGATATCCGTATTTGAAATAGATGTTTCGGTCTCCTTTACTCTTGCACGAAGATTTCCAAATGAATAACTTACAGTTAAAGAGTAATAAGCATGGAAACGACGGCTCTTCCGTGTTTGATAATACCCCTCTCCCAAGGTCGTATATGTTCTGCTGTAATATGTCGGAGCAAAATTTTCAGCACTTAATGACACTCGCAACTTGTTCGACAGGAAGTTGCGGGCCAAACTGACGCCATATCCATAATTGGTACCTCCCTTACCTTGAAAGTTTATCCACGGCGTATTATAGTTTCCGCGCAGTTCTCCATAGATACCGAACGGCAACTCCTGCGACAGATTTACATTGCCGCTAAATTGAACTCCAGAGTTACTTGAATTGAGTCTGTGGGAAGAATAATCAATATAGTCTAATGACAAATTTGTACGTAATGAGGTTTTTCTGGTTATGTTCCAAGTCAAGAAAGACGATATTCCCAGATTCCATCTATTTGCAATATTATCGTATGTCGTATTGAGGATATTCTTTCCGTCCAGAAAAGAATACTTCAGGATTACGTCTGACGCATATCTTCCTGATATTGAAGTACTAAAATATAGCTTATTCAGGTTATAATTTGCACTCAACGAGAGTTTTTGATTTTTCTCGGGCGATATTCCTGGATTTCCGTAACTGACGCGAGTCGGTTCATCCTGAAAAACAAACGGGTTCATGACGGAAATGTCAGGAATAAGAGAAGTCATACTATAGGATAATTCATATCTTTGTTTACTGTTGGGAACAAATGACATAGTGAGTGTCGGTTGCCAGATAAGATTACGTCGAGAATAAGAATATTCTGGACCGTATTTGGAGTTTGTTACCCTGTCATTGTACGACCGTACACCGACACCGCAATACAGTGAGAATCTTTCTACTGCAAATTTGTATGCCAAACTACCATCTAAAAGATGCTGTTTCAACTTTATATTTTCTATATTAGTTCCAAGACTGTCATCGTCAACATCTGAGCGGAACCGATACATGACATTGGCGAATATCGTGTGCTTACGTAAGAAATGCCACCGGTATTCTGTCATTGCCGTGTGCATGGTCAGATCCACGAATTCTCTACGGTCATATTTCTCTAATTGGGGAAGAAGGGAACTGTCGTTGCATAATGTCACATCATATCTGACTTTTTGTAAACTGCTGTTAGGCCGTTTGTAAAAGTCATATCCAATAAATAATTTTCCGTTTTCGCCATTTTCGCCATATATCTTTTCAAAGTTAATGTTGGCACTGTACTCTTTATCATCAAAAGTTGTTTTGCTCGACTGGTTATAGGCGACGAGATCCAAAAGATTTTCAGAACGTATGACTGTATTAGAATGGGAAGAAGTGTACGGATTCGTTTTTGCCAATATACGCCCATAGGCCGATATAATCGTATAGTCATCTACATCATATGACATTGATAATTCTGCATTGTTGGAATGTGCCCTGTATCCTGAGTTGGTAGTTTCCCTGACGTATGATAGCTGATTTTCAGAATTTCCTCGCATTTCTTCAAGATAATCCTTATCCTTGTGGTCATGGTTTAACATATAATAATAAGAACCAGAAACACAAAACTTGTTTATTTTTGTAAGGCCCCACAATGATGTTCGCCATGAATAGTCATTCAGACGCGTTGTCGCATTGGCTTGATATCCTTCAAGCCGTCCTTTTGTTACAATATTTATCTCAAGAGTGTTCGGATTGTTACCCATCGGATCGCTTTTCAGTTCTATTCGTTTGATGTAATCCGCTTTCAGAGAGCGCAAAGCTGTCTGCAAATCACCAGTAAACGTCAGACTGGACAATCCGTTGACTTTATAGACAAGGTTCTTACCCTGCATCGAAGAAATATGACCATCAATAGTCGTATTAAGAATCGGTATCCGACCTAAGGCTTCAAAAGCAGACTTGCCGACTAAAGCGCTGTCGGAAGCGACATCATAAACATAGCGGTCTGATTTGACATGAAATTTATTTCTAATAGCACTTACAGTGACTTCCCGCAAAATATAACCCATCTCCAAAAAAATGGTATCGCCTTCTGAATATATGCGGGCATTTAGTTTTTGTTCCTCATATCCCAATTTCCTAACAGTAAGCCGAGTCGCATTTTTCGGTATTTTTACTATACCCGAATCATCAGATATAAGCTTCAATGCTACATCTGAGTTTTCAATCCAAACCGACACCACAGCAGCAGAAATGGGTGTTTTCAACTCCTTATCTGCAATGATAACATTATCCCCATATAAATATTGGGATAGCAATATTATACAGTATGACAGTGCTATGATTCTGTTTCTCATTCTATGTATATTTCGTTAAAGAATAAAAGAACATTAGGACAGCAGGGGTAGGAATATCCTTGTCATCTCCCCCATAGGCCGTTTAAACGGTTTCCAGCATATCTCCACATGACTGCGGCAAGTTGTACAGACTTAGCATTCGCAGCATATGAATTTGGATTCCTTGTTGCGTGGAACAGCAACGTGTGTTTTTCCGTTCTTCCCTCTTGATGCTCGTAATAGCAGGAAAAACATAATAGGTTTTACTTCCATTCTGCTTGTTCTGCAAAAGAATATTTTTCTTCGAATTAGCAAAGAAAAACTCCATAAAAAATCAAAAAACCGTTCATTATATATTGATGTCCATGTATCAGCCATCCATTGTTAATGGCAATAAACACCATCGTCCGTAACGGACACACATACAACTCTATACCATATTAGTGCAGCAATCTTGCCCGTGCGGAGAAACACTTCAAAATCGGCGATAAATCCCTGAGCCTATTTCCTCTAGGCAATATCCGTCGCACGATAGCAGACTTTCAGGAACTTTACAGGTACTTGTAAACGAACAGATATTTTGAAAGTGTGGCTTTGGCGTTCATTCCGGCTTCCGCCTGCCAGCGTTATCCTGTTGTGCTGACTCAACATTGGCTTTTCATCGCATACCTGTCTTTTTTGTTTTAGCCAACTTTCTAAAAGGTCTATCAGCCAATAACCTTGTCGCGTTTTTCTGTTTATCACTTTTTATTCGTACTTTTACACTCCCAAAACTACCTCTTATGACACCTCAACAACATTCTAAAGAAGAAAAAGCCCGCGCCTTTGTCCGTTTGCTTGACATCTTGGACGAACTCCGCGAAAAATGCCCCTGGGACCGTAAGCAGACCAACGAAAGTTTGCGTCCCAACACAATTGAAGAAACCTATGAACTCTGTGACGCCCTTATCAAGGGGGACAGCAAAAATATTTGCAAAGAGTTGGGCGATGTCCTGCTTCACGTTGTATTTTATGCAAAAATCGGTTCCGAAAAGAATGATTTCGACATTGCCGATGTTTGCAATCAGCTTTGTGAAAAACTGATATTCAGACATCCTCACGTATTCCCACCCGCACAATCCTCCGCCGAAGGAAAGGAGGTAAAAACCGCCGACCAGGTGTCCGAACAGTGGGAACAAATCAAACAGCGCGAAAAAGACGGCAACAAGACGGTACTTTCCGGTGTGCCCGACAGTCTGCCCTCACTCATCAAAGCCTACCGCATCCAGGACAAGGCTAGAAACGTTGGATTCGACTGGGAAGAACGCAGCCAGGTGTGGGAAAAGGTAAAGGAAGAAATCAATGAGTTCGAAGCGGAAATTGCCGGCATGGACAAGGAGCAGGCCGAAGCCGAGTTCGGCGATGTCATGTTCAGCCTCATCAACGCCGCACGCCTTTACCACATCAATCCGGACAATGCCTTGGAGCGCACCAACCAGAAATTCATCCGCCGCTTCAATTACCTCGAATCGAAGACACTCAAACAAGGACGGCAACTCACCGAGATGTCACTGGAAGAAATGGACCGGATTTGGAACGAAGCCAAGCAACAGGAGAATAACGACAGGATATAATGCCCGGTCCTCTATAATCATAGCAAGGACTTTTATCTGCACAAGAAATGATTTATCACGTCCTAGCATTCCTGACCATTCTGGTCTGGGGCTCTACATTCGTATCAACCAAAGTTCTGCTGGATAAAGGGCTGACACCATCCGACATCTTCCTGCTCCGATTCACGTTGGCCTATGTCGGAATGGCCCTGGCCAGCCATAAGCATTGGAGATGTCACAATCTGCGCGATGAGTTGATTATGATGATTGCGGGCATCACGGGCGGTTCCATGTATTTCTTCACGGAAAACATGGCCCTGCTCTACGCAAAAACGGGCAATGTGTCGCTCATCGTATGTCTGGCGCCACTCATCACGGCCATTCTTGCCATAACCCGAAAGAACCGGGAGTCCGTCAGCCGGCGTCTTTGGATAGGTTCCCTTCTGGCATTGACAGGAGTAGCCTTCGTGGTCAATGGTGAAAACGGCTCCAACAGTCACCCGTTACTGGGACATCTGCTGGCTCTTACTGCAGCAGGAAGTTGGGCCATTTACCAAACCATCATAAAGCCATTAGGCAAACGATATGGCAGCGGGATGCTGACACGCAAAGTATTTGGTTACGGCGTCTTGACAATTATCCCTCTTTGGTGGAGCACTCTGCCAGATTCTCTCTCCAATCATCTGGGCTCCGTGCTTCAGGACTCAACCGTCATTGCGAATATCCTTTATTTGGGATTGTTGGCTTCTTGGATTTGTTTCTGGCTGTGGAGTAAAATCATCGGCAACCTTGGGCCCGTCATTGCGTCCAACTATATTTATCTTAATCCGCTGGTTACCTGCGTCGTATCATATTTCGTATTAGACGAAAGCATTACATTGCCCATGTGTCTTGGAGGTCTCTGCATCCTGATGGGAGTTTATATGGCCGTCGGCATGCCCAAACCACATCTCAAGGTTCACTAACTGTTAATCACTGCAAAAAGGAGGGTTTCTCCACTTTTTTTGCGTAAGTTTGTGTAACATTCTGCATAATAATCAAACAGTTTATCCATAAAAACAGAAATAATATGAGAAGAATGCAGTCGCTTTTCCTTCGTTTGGGAAGTTGCGCAGTTTTATCCCTCCTGCTCTTTTCACTCACGGCCTGTTCGGATGACGATGGCCCTGTTTTCACACCGGAGCTGCCCAATAGCACCGGCTCCCCGATTCGACAGATTTCACATCAGGGGGGAGTGGTTACCTGTTACGACTGGAATCTGAATTACAGCAGCCAACGGCTCACCAAGGGTCAGGGACAAATACGCGACCCACGGCCGGATATAGACAAGAGCTATCAATATACCAGTAAAATCAGTTATGGCAGCCGCGGCATTACTATAAAGAACAGCGATAATGCCGCCGTCAAAGTTTCTCTCAACAGCTATGGCTACATTGAGCGGATGACCATTGGCCGGAACATATACGAATTCCAGTATAAAGACCGCTTTTTAAGCGGATGGTCAAAAACCATATTTGAAGACAATTTCGGGCAAGCTGTCGAATACAAATCCAGTGGCAATATCACGTATGAAAATGGCGACTTGAAATCTATCGTGGTGACAGAACCCGACATGATTCCCGTCACCACCACCTTCACACCCGACACGCGCGAAAACACGAACGGACTGCTTCCGGTCACCGCCAGCAAAGGAATGGGATGCTTAGGCTTTGAACATCTTTTCTATGCAGGACTTTTGGGAAAACCCACGACTCACCTGGTTAAGAGTTTGTCGACCTATCATCCCTCGGACCCGGAACAATGCTACACAATCAATTTTGAATACAGCATCCGCGGCAACAACGTAATACTCTGTAATTACAACACCCCAAACGGGGAACCAGCCTCGGTGATTTTCAATTACTGACAGCCAGCCAAAAACAGAATCATTACCCCAATTGAATACGTTTTTTTCAATCTACGAGCACAATGTCCGTAGTGGAGATTTCTCAGGCGGAGCTTTTGCCTACTACCGCCTTCCAGGAACGGACCATTATACATTTATCTCACAACAGGGGCGGCCGAAGGAATTGGCCGCTCTTGACATATCCGATACATTCCGTGGCTTTGTCATCGCACCATTCGTCATATCCAAGGAATCCCCATTGATTCTCCTTGAGCCGGATTTTACCACAAAGTTGCCAGTGCCTGACACCAAAGCAAAAAGCACGACACACGTAATGCCACAAAACGATGACTCATTGCGCCGCAAGGCTTATACCCACAGTTTTGAAGCCATGCACCGCCGCCTGATGGAAGGGAAAGCCGGAAAAATTGTTCTTTCGCGCCGGATGGCATTATGCAATCCCACCTCTGCCCAGCCGTGGAAGCCAACAACATTCTTCCGGGAAGCCTGCCGCAAATATCCCCATCACTATGTGTGCCTTTGGTGGACGCAACGCACCGGTTGCTGGCTGATTGCAAGCCCAGAAACCTTATTGAAAAAGGTGGACGATAAACAATGGCAGACAATGGCCCTTGCGGGTACGATGAACTGGAACGAGTGCAAAGACAAGGACATCGCCTCAGCCTGGAGCCTTAAGAACATAGAGGAACAACAGTATGTCGCTACATATATCGAACGGCAATTGTTCCCACATGTACGACAGTTGTCGACCTCGCCCACATACTCCTCCCGGGCCGCAGAACTTGCCCATTTACGGACTGACTTCACCTTTCAAATACAGGAAAATGCCAGTCTGGGACTTCTGTTAAAATGCCTGCACCCTACTCCTGCTGTTTGCGGCGTTCCACAAGACACAGCCCTGCAAGCAATTCTGGAAGACGAAGATTCTCCCCGAAAATATTACGCAGGATTCAGCGGTCCCGTCAACTGGCAGGATGAAAGCCAGTTGTACGTATCCCTCCGATGTATGGAGATAGATGGCCAGAAAGCTTTACTCTACGCCGGCGGAGGACTGCTGAAAGAGAGTCACGAAGAAGAAGAATGGGCGGAAACGCAGAAGAAAATGCGAACCATGCTGAAACTTTTCCGTTAAAGGAAAAATATCTTCCTCAGTTCTTCTTTCCCCCACAAAACATGAATAACCCCAAATCCCTATCGAATATGTTCTGCGACAAGCACCATGTCAACCAATTAACAAGTCTGCTCCACCAGCATCAGATTTGTGATTGTGTTGTCTGTCCAGGCTCGCGAAATGCCATTCTGATACACAATTTCAAACAAGCCGGCTTCCAACTTTATCCAGTGACAGATGAACGAAGTGCAGCCTTCGTTGCGCTGGGAATTTGTCTGCAGCGCCAAAGGCCCGTAGCCATTTGCGTCACCTCTGGTTCAGCCCTGCTCAATACCCTGCCTGCCGTCGCTGAAGCCTACTACCGCCATTTGCCGCTACTCGTGATTTCCGCCGACAGGCCCACCGAATGGATTGGGCAGCTGGACGGACAAACGTTGCCTCAGGAAGGAGCCCTGACGCCCTATACAGAAACATTTCATCTTTCTGCTGCCGAAGACGCGACCGCCAACTGGCACAACCAGTTACTCATTAACCGGGCGCTTTTGAGAGTAAGGCAAAACGGCGGTCAACCGGTACATATCAATATACCCATACGCGAACCCCTTTTTTCCTTCCAGACCGCAGAACTACCTGTTACCTGGCCCATACGCGAGGAAATGGGCGACACTGGTCACCCACTCTCTGACGAAACGGTCCATGCCATACAATCGGCCCGACTTCCTATCGTCATTGTCGGCCAATATGAAAAAGGAACAATTCCTGCACTTCGCACAATTGAGGAAAACAACTCCCTGCTGGTTCTTCCCGAAATCATATCCGGACAAGCCGGAAGTTGGCGAACAACCTGGCTGGAACAATTACTTCCACACCTGGATTTCCGGCCCGATCTCGTCATCCACATCGGCGGAAATCTGGTGAATAAACAACTGAAACTACGCATACGTAAAATATCCGCTTGTTCAGTCATACGAATTGACGAAACCGGACAAGTGGCAGATACCTTCCAACATCTTCGGATACTGGTTCGGGCAACGCCACAAGAAGCTCTGTCGCAGCTGGCTTCCATTCTGCCTCCACAGCAAGAAGTGCAAAAATGGAAAACACTTTTAGACCAGGGTTTACATTTGTCCGAAAAATACCAACCACTGCATTTTTCCGACATCGGTATCCTGCAGCGTCTCAGTCAAAGAATACCCAAACATGCGGCCATACATCTGGCCAACAGTTCTCCCGTGCGTAATGCCTCATGCTTTTTAGGCAGTTCCCCGGGAAGAATCTTCTGCAATCGTGGTGTCAACGGCATTGAAGGTTCGCTTTCCACAGCAACAGGTTATGCCATGCTCCATCCTCACATCACTCTTGCCGTCATCGGCGACCTCAGTTTTTTCTACGACCTGAACGCACTCTGGAACACCCGGCTGCCATCGGGACTCCGCATCCTGCTTTTCAACAACGCCGGCGGACAGATTTTCCAAAATCTTCCGGGATTGAACCAAAGTCCCGCACTCCGCCAATTCATCGCAGCAGCCCACACTACCACCGCCCAAGGCGTTGCGCAAACCTACGGGCTGGAATATCATTGTGCCCACAGCTACGATGAAGCGGACCGCGCAATCGGATGCCTGCTGCGTGAAGATACAGACTCTCCCGTCCTGCTGGAAGTCTTCACCGACACGGCAGACAACTACGAAGAAGGACAACTACTCAAACAATATTATCTAAAACAATGGACCTATGAAACGAGAATGGAAACCCCTCAAGGAATATAAGGAAATCCTCTTTGACGAATACAATGGAATCGCACGCATCACCATTAACCGTCCACGCTACCGGAATGCTTTCACGCCCCTGACCGTCAGTGAAATCAGCGATGCGCTTTTCTTCTGCCGCGAATGCCAGGACATCAGCGTAGTCGTGCTGACCGGTGCCGGCGACAAGGCTTTCTGCTCCGGTGGTGACATGCACGTCAAGGGGCAGGGAGGATATGTCGGGACCGACAGTGTGCCACGACTGAATGTATTGGAAGTACAGAAGCAGATTCGCTCACTGCCCAAGCCCGTTATCGCCATGGTCAACGGTTATGCCATTGGCGGCGGGCATGTCCTGCACCTCATGTGCGACCTCACCATAGCCTCCGACAATGCCATTTTCGGACAAACGGGCCCCCGCGTCGGCTCCTTCGATGCCGGCTTCGGCGCCTCCTACCTGGCACGTATCGTCGGACAGAAAAAAGCACGCGAAATCTGGTTCCTCTGCCGGCAATATTCTGCAGCCGAGGCCGAGAGCATGGGGATGGTCAACAAGGTTGTTCCCTTTGAACAACTGGAAGACGAAGTCGTGGCCTGGGCCGAAAGAATGATGGAACACTCTCCGTTGGCCCTGCGAATGATCAAAGCCGGACTGAATGCCGAACTGGACGGACAGGCCGGTATACAGGAACTGGCCGGCGACGCCACCATGCTCTACTACATGCTGGATGAAGCCCACGAGGGCAGCCGTGCTTTCCTCGAAAAGCGCAAACCCGATTTCAAGAAATACCCCAAATTTCCCTAAGAGGAAGTTCCGTTACGACATACTTTTCCCCGGTTTCACGTTCCCATCCTTTCCCCAAACATGTATATCCCGTCTTTACGCATAGAAATTGTGCCGCGTCTGCTCCATTTCAAACAGCCGGCCGGTACCTCACGCGGTGTCTATCTCACCCGCCGGTCGTGGTACGTCATTATCACATCGCCACAATATCCGCAACAGATTGGAATTGGAGAGTGCGCCCCGCTGCCAGACCTCAGCTGCGATGCGTTCCCGGAACAGAAATATGAAAACCTGCTCCGGGGGTTCTGTAAAAAGTTACAGCAGGAACAGGCCATCGACCATGAAGCTTTGCGCAACTACCCTTCCATGCTGTTCGGACTGGAAACTGCCTGGCTATCCTGGAAGGCTTCTTTTCAAGGAGATTATCTGAGCCTGTTCAATAATCCTTTCACCCGCGGAGAAACAGGCATCCCCATCAACGGACTGGTCTGGATGGGTTCCTACGAAGAAATGTTGCAACGGATGGAAACCAAGTTGAAAGCAGGTTTCCGCTGTATAAAAATCAAAATCGGTGCCATCCACTTCGAACAGGAAGTGGAACTTCTCCGCCGGCTCCGGGAGCGCTATCCCCGCCAACAGGTGGAGTTGCGCGTGGACGCCAACGGAGCCTTCAGCCCCGAAGAAGCCCTGCAAAAACTGGAGATACTGGCGCAATTCGACATTCACAGCATCGAGCAGCCCATCCGCGCCGGCCAATGGGAAGCCATGCGCGAAATCTGCCGCCAATCTCCACTGCCCGTTGCTCTTGACGAAGAACTGATTGGCATCAACCGCCCCGAAGACAAACGGGTACTGCTGCAAACCATCCGCCCTCAGTACATCATCCTCAAGCCCTCACTTCATGGCGGCATTCATGGTGCCGAGGAATGGATTCGTGAGGCGCAAACCATGAACATTCCGTTCTGGGTGACAAGCGCTTTGGAAAGTAATATCGGGCTCAATGCCATCGCACAATGGTATGCTGAAATCTCCACCCGTGGCCTGAGTTCCGTACACGACTCCTCAAGCCCCGTTCAGTTGTCCGATACCGTACGCCATCAGGGGCTGGGAACCGGACAACTTTTCACCGACAACTTCCCGGAAACACGATTACAAATTGAAGGTGAACAACTATGGGCCACCTCTGCAGAAGAGCGCCGGTTCAAGGCTGAACTGCAACAATTCCGCACCGAATGGGAAAGCGCATCGGAAGTAATTCAGGTACACACTTCCGGCTCAACGGGTACTCCCAAACCCTTATGGGTGGAAAAAAGCAGAATGACGGCCAGCGCTACACGTACCTGCCGGTTCCTGCAGATAAAGAACGGCGACAGCGCCCTGCTCTGTATGCCACTTCAATACATCGCGGGAAAGATGATGGCCGTCCGCGCTTTTGTGTGCGGCTTGCGACTCATCACCGTTGCCCCATGCGCCCGCCCGCTGACCCGCCTCTACCAGTCGCCCCACTTCGTGGCCATGACTCCGATGCAGGTCTACGAAACCTTAAAAAATCCCCGGGAACGCCATCTGCTCAAACAGGTGAAATGTCTCATTATCGGCGGAGGCTCCATCTCCAACGAACTGCAGAAAGAACTGGAAAACTTCCCCAATCCAGTATGGAGCACCTACGGCATGACGGAAACGCTCTCACACATCGCTCTGCGCCGCCTCAACGGACCGGATGCGTCAGAACATTATCATCCGCTGGAGGGAGTTACCCTTTCGCTCAACGAGCAAGGCTGCCTTGTTATCGAAGCGCCCGACATCTGCTCTCAGCCACTTGCCACCCACGACCGCGCAATCCTCCATGCCGACGGCGGATTCACTCTTTTGGGCAGAATAGACAACGTCATCTGCAGCGGGGGGCTGAAACTGCAAATTGAACAGCTGGAGCATCAGTTAGCCACACTGCCCGTAGACTTTCGAATTACCTCTCTTCCCGATCCTAAGTTCGGAGAAGCCGTCACCCTGCTTTATACCGGCGAACTGACCCCACAGACAGTGGCCACCCTGTGCCGAAAAATGTTGCGCGGCACAGAATGTCCCAAACACATCTTCCGCGTAGACCGGTTGCCGCAGACCGAAACAGGCAAACCTGCCCGCGCAGCTTTACGCGCCCTCGCGGTGGAACTTTCAAAAGCCGCCACGCAGCCTGAAGCCTGACGCCACCCACTAATCCGAATTGTGCACTCCCTCCTCTTCATTTATCACAAACATGAGCCATCCCGAAGCCGTCAATGCCGAACGCGAACGCGCGAGACAAATCATAGAATTTACTGATACCCACCTGTTCCTGACCGGAAAAGCAGGAACAGGAAAAACTACTTTCCTGCGCGAACTGCAAAGGGACGCGCCCAAGCGCATGGTGGTTCTGGCCCCCACGGGCATCGCCGCCATCAATGCCGGCGGCACCACCATCCATTCCTTTTTCCAACTCCCGTTTGCGCCGTTCATCCCCGAGGACAACTACAAGAAAATGAACTTCAAACTGCGAAAAAAGAAAATCCAACTGATTCGCAGTCTGGACCTGATTGTCATCGATGAAATATCCATGGTGCGTGCCGACCTGCTCGACCAGATTGATGCCGTTCTCAGACAATACCGCAACCGTTCTCTCCCCTTCGGCGGTGTGCAGTTGCTCATGATTGGCGACCTGCAACAACTTTCGCCCGTCGCCAAGGAGCAGGACTGGGAACTGCTCCGCCCCTATTACGACAGTCCCTACTTCTTCTGCAGCCATGCCCTGCAAAAGACCCGCTACATTACCATCGAACTGCAAACCGTCTATCGCCAAAGCGACCCCCGTTTCCTCCGTCTGCTCAACAGCATCCGCAGCCATCAGGCCAATGCCTCTGTCCTGGAGGAACTCAACCAACGATACATCAGCAATTTCCAGCCCCGCGCCGAAGACAATTACATCCGTCTGGTCACCCACAACCGTCAGGCACAGCAAATCAACGAAACCGAATTGGCGCATATCCAGGAAAAGACCTACATTTTCCGCGCCCGGATTGAAGGCAACTTTCCCGAATACTCTTTCCCGACCGAAGAAGTGCTGACGCTGAAACGGGGAGCTCAGGTCATGTTCGTCAAGAACGACATGGAAAAACGCTACTTCAACGGCACACTGGGAGAAGTAGTAGGCATCAGTGACAACCAATGCGTTGTGCGCACTGCCGACCGCCACATTGAAATCCAGCTTGAACCGGAAATCTGGCAAAACACCCATTATGCACTCAACGAAAACACACGGGAAATCGAAGAAGTGGTGGAAGGAACCTTCCGTCAGTATCCCGTAAAACTGGCCTGGGCCATAACCATCCATAAAAGTCAGGGCCTTACTTTCGAACACGCGATTATCGATGCCCATTCGGCTTTTGCACACGGACAGACCTATGTGGCACTCAGCCGTTGCAAAACGCTGGAAGGACTGGTGCTGAGTTCACCGATTCCGCCTTCCGCCATCATACAGGACCAGGCCATCCGTCTGTTCAACGAACAAATCGAACAACAGCACATCACTCCCGACAGCATCGAGCGTCTGTGCCGGCAGCACAATCTCCACCTCATCGACGACCTCTTCGACTTCTCTCCCGTCCGTCATCATCTGCAGGCATTCATCATGCTACTGGAAGAATGCTTCCGGCTGCTTTATCCGCAAACGCTAGCCCAATACAGCGCATTCATGCCCATCCTCAACGAAAAAATAATCGCGATTGCCCGGAAGTTCCAGGCACAGTGCCACCAGGCGATGGAACAGGACAATGTGGTGGATGCCAATATCCCCGCACCGCTCCTGAAAAGAATCGAAGGCGGTGCCGCCTATTTTCGCGAGCAGCTCCAACCGCTGGTCAACCTGACCGACAACACCCTCTTGCCCACGGACAACAAAGAAATCAAGAAACGCACAGCTTCCCTGTTCGAACAACTCCAGCAATCGCTCCGCCAAAAGCAACACCTGCTGGCCCACGTGGCAGAAACTGGCTTCCACACAGCCGACTACCAGAAACAAAGGACACTTGTTTCCGCCGGCCTGACAGCATCGGAGACCAAGGAAAGCAAGAAAGCCGGCAAAGACAATTCCCCGTCTGCCCGCCAGCGCGAAAAACTGACAGTGCCGGCCGAAATCAGGCACCCGGAACTCTACAACGCCCTGCACCAATGGCGAACCCAACGGGCCGCAAAGGAGCAGGTGCCCGCCTACCTCATCATGCAAAACAAAGCGCTGATTGGCATTGCCAACCTGCAACCACGAAGCGCGGAAATGCTGAAAGCCGTGCCTTACTTTGGCAACAAAGGACTGGAAAAATACGGAGAAGAGATTCTGGAAATCGTCCACGCCCATCTGAGTGAAGAACAGTTGGCAGCCAGCGAGGCTGCAACACTTCCTTCCCTGTTTCCCCATATGCCGGACCAGCCCGAAGAACCCGAAACCGGCAAGGCCAAACGCCTTTCCAAAGAAGAGTCCATGCACCTGACCTGCGACCTGCTCCGCAAAGGCCACAGCGTTGAAGAAATCAGCGCCCTGCGCCAATACAGCCCGTCGACCATCTGGAAGCATCTCCTTGAAAGCATAGAGAAGGGCGACCTCGATATTCAGGAAGTTGTCCCCCCGCAAAAAGTCGAGGACATCCGGCGCATCATCACGTCAGAAGCATGGGACCCGCAGCTCGGTCTGACCGAACTCCGCAATCGCCTCGCACCGGAATACTCCTTTGAAGAAATCAGGGCCGTCATGGCACAGATGAGACGAAACGGCTCCGCATAAATCCCGTTTCGGAACCTCCTCCCCCCCAATCGGCTCCATGCGGCAGGCCCCGTCGCCTGTCTGTTCACCGCAGCCTTTTTGCGTCACAAACAAGGCCGGAAACAAAAGTACCGACAGAAAAATCTAAAGTACTGACAGTTTTTTCTGTCAGTACTTTAGATTTTTCAAAACTACCAAGTGAAAATTGCCCTCCACACAGAGGCCTCACTCACGCTTGATGACCTCCGCCGGATTCTCGCTGGCTGCCCGCCACACGCTGCGCCAGATGCACAGCACGATGAGAATTCCAAGTCCCAGAAAGATAACGGCATACAGCCACCAGGGCCATGCCATACGCTCCACATAGCGCTCCATCCAACGCCACATGACGATGCTCCCCAACGGAAATGCCACAAGACAAGCCAAGAGAAGCAAAGCGAAATAGTGCTTCAGGAATAAGCGGAAGATGCTGCCGGCCGTAGCGCCATTGACCTTACGGATGGCGATTTCCCGACGGTGGCGCTCACACGCCAGGGACACATGAGCAAAGACTCCAATCAGCGTAATCAGGACACTGACCAAGGCTACGACCGACAGCAATCGCAGCATGGAGCGCTCGGAATAAAGATACTTGTCATAGGCTTCGCGCACGGTCACCGTTTCCCAGACAGTCTCCGGGTCTTCCGCATGAACCACCGAATCGACAAAATGCTTCAGCCGGTCTGTACGGGATTCATCAAAACGTACCAGGATGCTCGTCCCCAACTGAACCGGACCTTTGTCCCCGAAGAAGATGACCGGCTCCACCGGAACCGTCGGAGCAGACACGTGAAAATCGCGGACAACTCCCACTATGGTCCATTTATCAATTTTCTTTCCCAAAGGCTGAGCCATCCCCAAACGCCGCACTGCCGTCTCATTGACTATCACCCCCAGACTGTCCCCTTGCTCGGACAGATAATTCCCCGACAACAGCCGAAGTCCGTAGAAATCCATGAACTCCTGCCCACCGGGAATGGCTGTCATGTGTAGTGGTGGAGCATCAGCCGCCTTTCCCTCCCAGGAATCCGTAGAAATCCCGCCAGTATTTACTTGTGGAAGCAATGAAAACAGTTGCTTCACTTCAAACACGAAAGGCTGCCGCTGCAGTTCGTGCACCAAACGCGCTTCCAGCGTTTTCGAACCGTGACATTTCACAGTGGCACGCCCTTCGCGTTCAAACCCAAAATCCGAATAAGTCAGATAATGCAACTGAAGCAACAGGAACGACATGCAGAAGAGTACCAGAGCGCTGATGAAAAATTGTACGGTCAGACTCATCTGCTGAAAAGTGAACCGGCCTGAACTGACCAGAGCGGCCGGCTGTAACTGTCGGGCTGCTATGCGGCGACAATAGTATGCGATTAAGCCCCAGGCCACCAGGAGCGTTCCTGCAATCAGGAGCAAAAACCAGCCTGCCACGGGATTACGTATGCCCTCATCAATTTCCGCCAAAGTGCAGAAGGGGCGCTCAACCAGCACCACCAGAAGCATTCCCAACAGACCGGCCCCCAACAGCACCCACAGCAGTTCGGAAAGGAACAGGCCCGCCAGTCCGCTACGGGAAGAGCCGCAAACCACACGCAAAGCCAGCTCACGCCGGCGCAAATGCATCCGCGACACCAACATGGAAAGAAAATTCACCAAAGCCAACACAATCAGCAACAAGCCCAGGACGGCAAACAGACGGATATAGAACACGGAAACACGATGTTCCTTCTGAAACACGGTGTAACGGCAATCCGTCAAAGGTTCAAGACTGTAAACAGGTGTCTGGCCATCCACTCCTTTGGGTACATGGCGGAGTGCATCACGCTTACGGTTCAGCTGTGTGGCAAAAGCGGACCCGTCTGTCCCGGAACGTAAGCGCAGACAAACATAAAAGTTCGATCCCCAAAAAGGGTTGTCCCGCTCGGCCGGGTCAATCCCCATCACGACAGAGAAGGGGAAATTGGTATGTGAACCCCAGTCTGGCAGAATCGCCGAAACCCGGTAAGCCTTGCCACCATAATACACCTCGCGCCCCAGGACCTCCGTCGTCCCGAACAGCCGGCGCGCTCCGCTCTCGGTCAAAGCCACCTCGTCCGACACATTCAGAAAACTCCAACTGCCATCCAGAAGTTTCAAATCAAAAAAACGGACAAACAAGGAATCGGTACGGATACGGCCCATGGATACCTGCTCGGCATCGTGTTCCGACCGCTTCAGAGTGATTCTCCAGCATTCGAACGCAACGGCCTCCTCTACCTCCGGAAATGTCTGGCGCAATTCTTCAGCCAAAGAGCTATGATGCACCCAGTCAATCTGGTTGTCCTTCCAAAGGCTGGTATGCCCTAACAAAAACATGCGGCCGGCATCACGATGAAAACTGTCATACGTCTGTTCGTAACGTACCCAAAACACCGACAAGGCAAAGCAGACAAAGCCCAACGCCAATCCGACAATGCTCAGAACGCTCTGCAACCGATATTTCATCAGGCTACGGTAAGCTATTTTAATATAATGTAAAATCATCGTTGTTTTCGATTTAATATCCATTTAGAATCCTGTTTATAACAAATCGGATTTTGTCTTGAACAACAAGAGCGAATCAAGACTGATTCGTGCTTATTTTATCGCCATCCTCATTCGCTCTTGATCACCTCGGCGGGATTTTCACGGGCTGCACGCCACACGCTGCGCCCGATGCAACCCATAATAACAATCCAGACAAGCAGGAAGATGCCGGCATAAAGTGCCCACGACAAACCAACACGAAGCACATATTGTTCCAACCAGCGCTGCATGACAATCGTGCCCAACGGAAAGGCAAAAGCCGAAGCCGCCAGAAGCAACAGAAAATATTCCTTCAGGAAAGAACGGACAATCAGCCGGGCCGTTGCTCCGTTCACCTTGCGGATAGCAATTTCCTTACGGCGGTGCTCACAAGCCAGAACAACATGCGCATACACACCAAACAGCGCAATCAGCACACAGACGCCCGCCATCACGCCCAACAGGCGCATCAGCATACGTTCGGAAGCCAAATAAGTGTCGTAAACTTCTGTCGCTATATCCAGTCTGGCATAAGTTTTTCGCTCAAGAAACCACGATACAACAAAACGCTTTAATTCTTCGGTATAACGCTCATCATAATGGATTAAAACTTTATCTTTGGAATAAGAACTATCTTCCTGCCGTATAATCTCCAACTCAGTTGGTTTTACGGGTACGGTGGGGGCCATCGTATAAAGATCGGGAACAATGCCGACAATGGTATAACCGGCAAATGACTGTCCGACAAGATCCGGCCCGCCCAATTCATGTGCGGCGGACTCGGTCAGTAAACATTGTTTCTCATCGTCCGACTGCAAACTGTCCTTTAATGGAATATTATAAAAGCGCAGGAAAGGTTCATCTACGACAAACGAGTTGAATGTGACACTCTTTCCTTGACTGTCCATTGAAGTAATTGTACCATAACTGGATTGAGGAAGCAAAGTACTGACACTCACTGAGGCTTCCCGGATATAGGGCTGCGCCCGCAAATCGTGCAGAAAATTACCGATAAACTCTTCCGAAACTTCTATCGTAGCACGTTCTTTACGCTCAAAACCGATATCCGTAGTCTGACTCAGATAAGTCAGCTGACGGAACAGTACGGAAAAACAAAAGAGCACCAGCAGCGAAACCAGCAACTGGAAAGCCATGCTCATCCGCCCGAAACTCATCCGCCAACCGGCCGGAACCTTACGGCTCTGCAAGGCTAAGGTCAGCGACCTGTGACTATAATAACCGATTATCGTTCCAGCTACAAGCAAGGAACAAAGCAGCACCCCGAAAAAGTAGACCAGGGCCTCGGGCAGCCAGGCTGTCTTTACGTAAGAGATTTCCAGAAACAGCTTTTCGGCCCATTCCATGAGCAGAAAACTGATAAAACCGCCGCCCGAAAGCACCAGCATCAGTTCGGTTGCGAATAAGGCAAACAGACCCCGGCGCGACGAACCGTTGATCAGACGCAGTGCCAGTTCTTTCGAACGGTTCATCATCTGATTCACCAGTAAAGAAAAATAATTTGCCAACGCAATCACCATAACCAGCACGCCAATCCATACGAACATACGGATATAGGTCTGCCGGATCTGGGCTTCATCCTTAAAAAGAAGTTCATAGCTTTCCGCAATCGGACAGAAGTTCAGATGCTCCGCAGAGAACATGGCGCGCCGAATACCATAATCCGACGTTTTTCGCACAGGTACTTCCGAATCAGCCCCCCGTAATTTACGGGTGAAATCCGCTGTATCGGCATCCTGGCGCAACCGGAAACAAACCATAAAGATGTCTGCCTTCCAATCCGTCCTCCGATAGGGTTCTATACCGACAAGCGATTCATAAGGAATACTGGAATGTCCTTTCCATTCCGATACGAGAGCAGTAACCGTTTTTTCTTCGCCACTGCTCAGGTCCAATGTGCGTCCCAATACCTGATCCGTACCGAAAAGCCGGCGGGCAGCCGTCGGAGTCAAGGCGATTTCCCGGTCAGAATGCAGAAAACTGCGGCTGCCGGCCAGAATGCGCACATCGAAGAGGTCCAGAAACGCCGTATCAACGGAAACGGCCTTTAGAAATCCCAAAGATTCATCCTTTTTATAAGAAACAGCCTGCGGGAAAAAAGCCGTTGCTGCTTCCACTTCCGGAAGCTGCTCTTTCATGGTGGCAGCAAAAGGATAAGGACAGCAGACGCTCTGAAAATCACCAAATAAGTTCTTCTTATACATCATATAAATGCGGTCAGCATCCGGATGGAAACTGTCGAACGTCCGTTCATAACGGAGCCAGATCAATGAATAGGCAAAACAGACAAAGCCCACGGCCAGTCCGACAACACTGACCACCGTATGAACCCTATACTTTATCAGACTGCGCACAGCCACTTTGAAATAATGAAACATCTTCATAGACAAAACTATCTGAAATTACACATATTCATTCACTACCTATTTACTCGCTCTTGATGACCTCGGCGGGATTCTCATTGGCTGCACGCCACACCCGCCAGCCAATACATAGAGTCACCAGCAATGCCATACCGAAGAAAATGACAACATACAGCCACCAGCTGAGAGGCGTCTGCTCCACATAAAATTCCAGCCAACGCTTCATCAGCACGTAGCCCACGGGGAAAGCTGCCACGGCAACCATCGTCAGCTGCACCAGGTATTCATGTGCAAAGAGACCGAGAATATCGCCCACCCTTGCCCCGTTCACCTTACGGATGGCTATCTCCTTGCGACGACGTTCACAGCTCAAGGTTATCATGGAGAAAATACCGAAGGCGGACATCTGGATGCAAACGATAGACACAAAGGCCAGCAGGCGTTCCAGCAAATGCTCTGCCTTGAGATAAGCATTATATTCGTCCATGACATTCACCAGCTGATAACGTACTGTGGCATAGTCCCGGGAAAAGAGGCTGTCCACGTGCTGACGAAGTTCGGACCAAGCCCCTTCGCGGTACTTCAACAAGATTTGCTCTCCGTAGTTCCAGTCATCCCGGCTTACATAGAGCGTTGGCTGAACGGGAACGGTGGGAGCCGTAACATGAAAATCCCGTACCACACCTACCACCGTAGCCTGCCGATTGTTCATATAGGTAAGCGACATCCCAACGGGATGGGATAACCCCATAAGCCGGACTGCCGACTCATTCAGCATGACCTGCCCTCTGGCGCCATCCTGACGAATAAACTCACCTGCAACCAGCCGGATACCATAGAAGGCCGCCAGCGTATCATCCAGACAAGCCATACGAATGTCTGTCTGTCCGAAATCCTCCGGTTTCCCTTCATAGTCAATGGACGTGGCACATCTGAACCCCTCGGGCAGAAGGCCACAATAGCCAGTAAGCACTTGACTGACGAATGGCATTTGGCGGACACGGCCCACTATTTCATCTTTTGAATTATCGGGATAAATGAACGTGAAGGCAGCCATGTCGCGACGTTCCCAGCCCAGGTCGGTGCGTTGCAGGTAGTTCAGCTGCTTCATCAGCACTGCCGTACAGAAAATGACCAGCAAACTGATAAAGAGTTGCAAACCTACCATCACTTTAAGCCTGCGGTCCAATCGGCGATATTCAAACCGATGGAAGGATTTGCGGAAAACGAAAGGCAGCAACAACACCAGAGAAATGACAAATACCAGCAGGAAATAGAGTAACAACTCGCCATACACGTTGCCTGCCACCCCCGAAAGCCGGCAGAAGGACGGTAGCAGTAACTCAACCAGCAGAAATCCTCCAAAGCCCGCAAACAGGACCAACAGAGCATACTCAATGGTGAGCATGGCGAAAAGCCCACTGCCGGAAGAACCGCACGCACGCCGCAGAGCCATTTCGCGATGACGTATGTCCATGCGCGAAAGAAACAGAGCCAAATGATTGAACAGAGAGCAAAGGATGACCAGTCCACCCGCCGCAGCAAACCACACGAGATAGGAAAAACTGACGAGGCGTTCCTCATTAAACGAAGCCTGACGGACTTCAGAAAGGGGCATCAGACGGAGCTCGCCAATGATTTTACGGTTATGGTCGGCCGTCTGAGCGGCATAGAAACGGAACTTCTCCTCCAGATCACGGGGTGAAACACCGGGAGTCAGACGCACCACTATCTCGAAGCCACTATTATACCAGTCATTCTGCCAAGAACGGAAATAAGCCCCTTCGCAAATAAAACCAAATGAGAAGTTGCTGTGAGGCAAGTCGCTGACAAGCGCACAGACGGTGGTTTCCCTCCCTTGACATAGAACAGTACGTCCCAGCACATCCGTCGTACCGAACAATTGCCGTGCCGTCTGTTCTGTCAAGGCCATCAACCCGTCAGCATAAAGAAAATCGCGCGTACCCGCCAATACGCGAATACCGAAGAATTCCATGAAGCAGGAATCCAACTGAATGGAAGGCCGCACCAGTACAGGCTGCCCTTCCAGTTCCAATTCCCCTTTCGGATAACGGTTAAAGGCACAAACGGCCTCCACTTCTGGAAACTCCTGCTTCAATAGTGTGGAAACCGGATAAGGTATGCGGGACGAAACTCCTCCGGCCTCAATGGATGTTTCGCTACAAAGCAGATACATTCGGTCGGCTCCTTCATAATGACTGTCGAACGTTGCCTCATAGCGCATCCATAGGCTGGCAAAGGCGAAACAAGCAAACCCCACGGCCAGTCCTGCCACGTTGACGGCCGTCTGTGTTCGATACTTCAACAAATTGCGCCAGGCTATTTTTATATAGTGCAGAATCATATTTGTTTTACTGTTAAGATAATAAATACAACGTGCTTAGACTTCAGAAGACCAGTTCCTCCACATCGCCGAACTGGTCGTATCCCGTTATAATGACCCAGTCGCCGGGCTGCAATCCCTCCAGAATTTCATATTGCTCCGGATTTTGCCGACCTATGCTGACGGGCACTTTCACAGCCCGCGTCTTTTCGGCGTTAAGTTTGTAAATCCAACGGCCGCCGGTCTGTTGATAAAAATTACCCCGGGCAAGAACCAAAGCCTTCTCCGGCTGCCCCAGTTCTATCTGTACGCGGAAGCTTTTTCCCAAACGGACATTGTCCGGCATCTCACCCATAAAAACAAAATCAACTTCGAAAGTACGTTCTTTGACTTCGGGAACAACATTGCTGACACGCAATGCATATTTTTTCCCCTGATAGGATATCGTTGCCGGAAGACCGGTTGTAATGCGATCAACATAGTATTCGTTCAACGATGCGTGCACTTTGAATCGGTCGGTCACTTTGATGGCTGCAATTTGCTGCCCGACTCCTACCTGCTGTCCGAGGGTTACACTGACAAAACTTAATTGTCCGTCGGCTGGTGCACGTACCACCAAATCCTCCATACGCTGCAAACTGCGCTCCAGCGCCTTTTGCCCACGGGCACGGTCGGCACTCAACAAATCCCGGCGGATAACATTCATCGCCGAATCGCTGCGTAAGCTCTCAAGCTGCAACCGGGTGGACTGCATCTTATAGTGATATTCGTCCTCTGCCACCTCCAGCTGCGCCTTACTGCGAATGCCCATATCATACTCCTCCTTTTCCAGTGCATAACTCTTACGGATTTTCTTCAATTCATACTCTGCATTCAGCGTTTGTTGTTTCAGAGTCAGACTTTTCTGCTCCATTTCCAGTTCCTGCTCGCGGTAAGTCATACACTGCTTCTCCCATTCATTACGCTGGTCTTCTATGTCGTACATCAGTGTTGCATTGGTCAGGACCAGAATCGTATCGCCCTTTTTCATTTGCCGTCCGTCCTCGGCCACAATGCGTTCCACGTTCCCCCCTTCACGTGCGTTCACCATCAGGGTCATGATCGGCTGTACCACGCCTTCCACATCCACATACTCCAGAAAATCGGCTTCAACAGCCTGCGCTGTCTGTAGCTCGTCGAGCTGCACACGTAAGCGGCGTGGCCCAGCAGTCTGAATGAGTACATATGCCAACAAGCCCACCAGCGCAACGCCTCCCGCCAATGCGTAACGATAACGCACGAACCAAGGTTTCTTTTTTAGTTGTATATCCATATTTTCCTGTATAGTTTTAATTTTTATCCCCAGCCTCATTTCCCGGCATAGCCTGCATCGGAACAGCCCGCCCTTATTCAAAACAGGCCGCAACCTTCAAACGTGCCCCAAAGAAAGGCGGACTGCCGCTTTTTCCTTCCGCATCATACCGTTTTTCTCTCAAAAAGTATGCCACAAGCACAAGCTATTATTAATCAGGAAAATAAGAATTATCTACAACCTATGAAAATGTGCAGAACCGCACATTCCACGTGCGATTACGCACAGCATTTACCCATAGGGCCCAGTCTGTTCATTTCACTCCTGCTGCCCCCATCTCCTTCACTATAAATATAAATAAAACCCACTGGACGAAAAGCAAGAAAACCGCTTGTTCCGTTTTCTTACGCAACCCTACTCCAGATGCTACCCGGCTGCATCACATTTTCAAAAGGATTCGCACCTCCGGTACGGCCCGAATCCAACCCGCCCTTCCTTCTGCGCAAAAAACAAATACTTGCTCTTTGCACCGAAAATTACTCCGCAACATTTCCAATAAAAAAACTTCCGGTCCAGCACCAATAATGGTGCACTAAAGTCCCCTGCGAAGGGACCTTAAATCTTTCAGCAGGATATAGAATACTCCGGCTCCACACCCCCAGCGTCGTGAACCCGCAAAACAAGCCCCCAACCATAAAAAGATAAAGGTATACACAACCCGACTCAAGGACTTATCAGTCCTCCAGCCGCACCAGTTTCTTCTTCTGCCACACCCACTTGGCGGGCTTCAGACAACGACGCGCGTCCTCCGCATCCTTGGACATCAGTCCCGTTACAGACACTTCATAACAAAGCACCGGCTGCCCTTCCGCACTCTGCTGCCATGAAACCAGGTAACGCGCCGGAAGCAAAGCCCTGCGCAGTTCCTCTTTCCGGTCATCAGAAAAATCCTCAGCGGGTTTCCAGCACGCACTGAACGCGACCTCATCCGACAAAGGACTGCGAACTGGCTTCCAATTGCGGGTAAAAAACTGCACCTGGCTATAGGCTGCCGGCGTCTCTACCGTCCGGACACAGCCCAGCAGGGTATCTCCGTCAGAAGGCAGAACGCGCAACTCCAAACGGCTGACATTGCTCGTCTGCACCAGCAGATGGACGCTATCCTTCTGCAGCAGACAAGCACGGCCGCCAAAGTCGTTCTCCACTTCGGCCTTCATTCCACAATTATATAAATCCAGCATATCCAGACGGGTATTCCGCACCAACATCGGTAGGACCTCATTGGGGATATGCACAAAAAGACTGTCCATCGACTGTGCAAAAGCGGATACAACACTGCAACCGCAAAGCATTAACATCAAAATACTTCTTTTCATGACTGCAAAGATAAAAGATTATTCGCAGTTGCCAAAAAACAAGACAAACCTTTGTCTATAAAATAAAAAGGTTGTATATTTGCACCCGAAACAGACCATTACACTAATTGTTACCAAACGATTAAGTAAACGATAAACAAAACAAAAGCTATAGCAAAATGAAAAAAGGTATTCATCCCGAGAACTATCGTCCCGTAGTATTCAAGGACATGAGCAACGGTGACATGTTTCTCTCACGTTCAACTTGCAAATCCAATGAGACCATCGAGTTTGAAGGTGAGACTTATCCCGTAATCAAACTTGAAATCTCAAGCACTTCTCACCCGTTCTACACTGGTAAGTCTAAGCTTGTCGATACTGCCGGCCGCGTTGATAAGTTCATGAACCGCTACGGACAGTCTCGTAAGAAATAATTATACTAATCAGATAGTATAAACAAGAGCTAACAAAATAGGATGGGTGTGTCTGCGAAGATACACCCATTTTTGTTTATTCACATCATACCTTCCGTCAGTGCCACCTCTGTAAAGCCCGATGTCAAGCAACGGGATGCGCGCCGCTGAAGAAATTGTTCAAACCATGAAAGACCTACTGGAACTCCGTTGCCCTCCTATTCCACTTGTGCGCATTGGACTTGTCGGACTGGGACAACGGGGCATGAAAACCCTGGAACGCTATGCCTTCATCGAAGGGGCGGAAATCCGTTGCATCGCCGACTGCGAAGAAACAAAACTGCAAGAAGCCAACCAAAAGTTGAGGGAAAGCGGCCGGCAGGAAGCAGCAACCTTCATCGGACCAGATGCGTGGCACGACATCTGTAACCATCCGGACATTGACCTGGTGTATATCTGTACCGACTGGAGCACCCATTGCGAAATGGCGGTGGAAGCCATGCGCAAGGGCAAACACGTAGCCGTTGAGGTGCCGGCTGCCCGAACCGTGGAAGAATGCTGGCAACTGATTGAAACCGCCGAGCAAACCCAACGCCACTGCTTCATGACGGAAAACTGCTGCTACGACTGGTTTGCGCTCGCCACTCTGGAGATGAAGCGCCAACATCTCCTGGGCAGAATCACCCACTGCGAAGGTGCCTACATTCACGACTTGCGCGACGTTTTCGGACTGAAAAAAGAAAAGAGCCTGAACAATTCCACACGCATCTGGATGGAAAAAAATTGTGCCGAACACGGCGGAAACCCCTACCCCACACACGGCATAGGTCCAATCGGGTGGCTGCTCGACCTGCACCGCGGCGACCGCATGGAATATCTTGTATCCATGACTGCACAAGGAAACGGCCCCGACGACTTGCTGGGAAAAGTCAATTCCACGCTGATTCGCACCCACCGCGGTATCAGCATTCTCCTCCAGCTGGATGTAACCACACCCCGTCCCTACAGCCGGTTGCAAACCGTCTGCGCGACACACGGATTCGTGCAGAAATATCCCGTCCCCACCTTACAAACCGAACAATTTCCCCAAGCGCTTACACAGGAAGCAGCCTTAACGGAAATGGAGAAATACACCACCGACAGAGTGTCGGCCCTCTGGAAAAAGGGAAAGGCTCTAGGGGTACCCAATGAAATGAATTTCACGATGGACAGCCGTCTCATCTACTGTCTGCGCCACGGCCTGCCGCTCGACATCGATGTATATGATGCAGCCGAATGGTCATGTCTGGCAGAACTCAGTCAACTCAGTGCACAAAACGGCAGTCGACCTATAGAAATTCCAGATTTCACCCGTGGTCAATGGAACAAACTCCAAGGGCACCGCATGTTTTTCTGACGGAACTGCAATCAGGCAGAAGGGAAATGCCCAAAAGCCCAACCACCGCCATTGCGTACCCGTTTCAAACATCAATGAGCCAGCAGTAGAGGCCCATTGTTTGACAACGAAAACCCTTCGCCACCGAAAGTACTGACTGTTTTTTCTAAAGTACCGATAGATTTTTCTAAAGTACTAAGAGTTTTTTCTAAAGTACTGACTGTTTTTCCGAAAATACCGAGCGTCGGCACACATACACGCTTCCCGACGTTGGCACTGACACATAAAAGAATAATCCCTTGCCTCGCATTCCCACATCAATGCGAAACAAGGGATTCTTTCTTGCAAGTGGCAGGGTAAAAGGCCATGCCACCCGACAGCAAACCGCGTTATTTATTCCGGTTCATCTGCATCAATTTTCACGATGCCGCCTGTTTCCGGAGAAAGCACGACACGTGTCGTATATTTCTTATTGAACAAATCACCACCTAAATTTTCTACGCGTCCAAACTGTGCCATCGGCAAAGTGGCAGCAGCCACTTCCTTGCCGTCCCAGAACACCTTAATACCGGCACGTCCGGGCAGCATATACCGAAGTCCTTCCACTTCCTTTTTCTTTTTCCCGTCCGTCATCACAGGAGGAAGCGACTGAAGATCCTTTACCGTAATCGTTACAGGGGCTCCAGCCAAATCATCGGCATCCACCATACCTAAATGGGTGGAGAAACGGAAAATCAAATCATTCTTCACCTCACCTGCCGGAACATAATCGAAGGTAAAGACGTGTTCCTCTGTCGTCGTATAGCCCTTGAACAATTGAAGCAAAGCCTTCTCCTGTTTATCCAGACTCTCCAGCATCAAGCGCAACTGCTCACCGTCCTTAGGCATAAAATCGGCCTGTCCCTTAGCCAGCAAGCCGCGATTGTCACGAATGTCGAAAATTTCCTCAGCAGCCAGCTCCGCCATTTTGGCCGTACTTCCAGCCAGAAGGATTTCCTCCGTTTTGAAATCAGAACCGGCAACGCGGCTCGAAACCTTCTCGCCGACTGACGCAACTGAAAGTCTTGGCAACTCTGGAGCTTCCGAATTTACACTCAGCAAACGGCCGTCGGGAGCCAATCCCACCAATGGAGCAGAGGTTTTGGTCTTCAACTTTACGCTATATGCCTTCTGTTTGTCGGCAACCCCATAAGGCGTCACCGTCACGTCAGTAATCTGCCATGTTTCATAAGGAGACATGGTTACATTTTTCAAACGTAAATACCGCTCGGCATACTGGCAATACTCACCCGGAACATAAGCCACGCGCTTGGCCTTAACCGTCAAGTGCAGTCCTGTTTTGGGCAGGAAATAGGTAATCCCTTCCGCAGTCAGCCCCGGCTGATAGGCTTCCACCTCTGTTTGTGCATGCGCTGTCAGCATAAACAGCGCAAATACAGGCATCAAGATTTTCTTCATATTTTCTTTGATTTCTTTACTTATTTTCCTTTTCGTTCATGTGTATTCTTTCTCAAATGTTCAAAGGCTGCCGGAAGAAACGCAATCAAATCAGAAGCTGTCATTCCATATTCCCCCAATTCGCCGGCAGCCAGGTCTCCGGCAAGCCCATGCAGGTAAACTCCAAGACAACATGCTTTCTCTGCGCTATATTTCTGTGCAAGCAAAGCTACAATAATACCCGTCAGCACATCTCCGGAACCCGCCGTCGCCATCCCGGAATTCCCCGTCGGATTAAAGAATACCCTCCCCTCGGGGGTACAGATAGCGGTCGGATGACCTTTTAATACAATGTATAATTGTTGCCGTTCCGCCATATCCCTGGCTTCAGCCAAAGTTGAATAAGAATCAATGCTCTTATTTCCCAAACGCCGGAATTCCGCCGGATGGGGAGTCATAATGCTATGCTTGGGCACCTGCTGCATCCATCCTTTGTGCTCCGCCAGAATATTCAATCCGTCTGCGTCTATAACCAACGGCACTCTCGTCCGCCTCACCTGCTCAATAAAAGCCAGTGACGTTTCAGGCAACACTCCGATGCCAGGACCGACACCTACGGCTGCATACATGTCCGTCGGCACAGGTTCGGTAAACACCCGGTTATCCTTGTCATGACTCAATATGGCTTCAGGCACTGCCACCTGCAGAATGTCATTGTTGCCAAAGGGTGTATGCACTGTAACTTTTCCGACTCCGCTGCGCAGACAAGCCTTCGCAGCCAGGATAGCGGCCCCGGCCATTCCATACTTTCCGGCCACCAACAGTGCATGCCCGAATATCCCCTTATGCCCGAAAGGAGGACGCGGCTTCAGCATAGCACACACATCCTGCATTTCCAGCATCTCCATCTCCGTGTGCATTTCTTCAATGCCCCTGGCCAGGAGGCCGATATCAAGGACCTTCAATTCACCGACAAACACCTGGTTGTCCACCAGCAACAAAGCCAGCTTCGGCAGTTGAAACGTCAGTGTCAAGGTAGCCCGCACGATATGTGCCCGTACATTGTACGTATTTTCCTCACACATCAGTCCGGAGGGCATATCTATAGAAACGACAGGAACATGGCAACTGTTGATAAACTTTACCAAAGAAGCAAAACCGCCATTGAGTGTCTTGTTCAGTCCCGTCCCAAAAAGTCCGTCCAATATAAGGGCATCGGCCGGAATGGCTGGCGGTTCAAAAGTAGAAGTCACCTCTGTAAAGTGGACAGCAGAACCATTTAGCAACCGCCCTTTATTGATTGCACAATCCTGACTCAGCCTTCCTCCCGTATTGAAGAGAAAAGCCGTCACCTGATATTGTGCCTCGCTCAGCATGCGGGCAACTGCCAATGCATCCCCGCCGTTATTGCCTGACCCCGCAAAAACAAAGACCGGAACAGTAGCATCCCAACGCAACATAACTTCTGCTGCAACTGCACGGGCCGCCCGCTCCATCAGGTCAATCGACGAAACCGGCTCTTCCGCAATGGTCAAAGCATCCAGTTCTCTAATTTGCTGCGCCGAAGGTATTTTAATCATGGTCGTTTTCTTTTTCGCTGTGCATCCTGCCTAAAAGCGGACAACACCGACTATATATACATTCTTTTCTGCTCTTACATAAAGCCCGCTACCGCATATCCTGCTCAAAACTTCCACCAGGGCTTCTTCTTTTCCAGCGGCATGTCCAACTGGTTACGCAGATAATCCTCATAAGACACTCTTTTCGAAATCAACTGATATATTGTTCCCCAATCCGGCAAGCCGCCAATATTCCGGTCATCAATGAAGACATGTGCCTTTATCTTGCGGCTGTAATGCCTTTCCTCAAGTTCATGGTCCTCATAGTCCTTATTCACTGCGTAAAAGCGTACGCCGCGCTTCTCACACCAGTCAACCGCATCCTGCAGGAGTTTTCCTTCACGCACGGACCAAAGAATCAGTTTGTGTCCATCATCCATTAACCGGCGCAAGGTTTCCGTAGCAAAAGGGATTTCTTTTCCAATCTCCGGATAACGGTGTTCCACAATCGTTCCGTCAAAGTCTACTGCTATTATCATATATACAAATGCTTTTTATTTCAAATATTTCCGGCCACCTATAATATACAGCCCGCGAGGCAAAAGCCGCAATTGCTGCGCATTCAGATTCCGATATAATAAACGGCCGTCGGAGGAATAACAGGATACCTTACCATTCTCCAAAACAACATCCTCAATTTTCGAAACGGTATTTCCATGCAACACAGCAACGCGTAAACCGGCATCCATCTTCAGATAGGCTCTAAACGCAGAAAGATGACTTCCGGCTGAGGCTCTGACAAAAGCATCCCCCGCGGCATTCAACAAATACATACTTTCACCGGCAGCCACCTCAAAATTGCGATAAGTGCCAGAAAACCTATCACGCCAGGCAATCTGCGGTTCCATCATCCCTTCATCCGCCGTCACTTCAAAAGCAACCGTTCCTTCCGTCCGGGCACCGACATAACGAATCAACATCGGACGGTGAGGCTGAACCCTTTCTGTCGGTTCAAAGACCAAAGCACCATTTTCCCGTACTTCTCCATTCCACACTTCAGCTACGAAATCCTTTGGAACGGCAGCAGCAAAAGGCAGCACCAGAGTCTCCCATTTTCCGTCGGCAAACGCATCCCTATGATACGTCAACATTCCCGCAGGCACCTTGATTGTTCTCGGCGTCATCCAGTCACTGCGGTCACAAAGAACCGTTTCCGTCAGCCAACAACAGTCCCCTTCGGGTTCCGTCTTTATCACATGGCTCCAACTGGCCGGCACAAAATCCTCACTCTTCCCGGCCACCACCGTCAACGCGTTGCCTTCCGGACGCGAAGAAAAAGCCTGCGGAGCTGCCGGCAACAATATGCCTGTAAGATCCAGTTCCGAAATCCCGGTCCAGTCCACAGCAGCCAATGCGTTCGCACTCCAGCTGCCAGAAAGTATTTTCACGCCACCCTCCAGGCAGAGCGAATCGGGACGCTCTCCCATCGGCAACAGGACAGCGGCTTCCGCCGCGCCGGCAACCACTTCCTCCTCCGGCAGCAGTGTGAATCCTGTTTGCTGATTATAACACATATACCTTTTGGGAGCATCCACCGTTGCAACATACCCGTTTATGATTTCCCACAGGTTTGGCACGGTCCCGTCGGAAAGCATCTCGCTCAAGTCATGTCCGTTAACGGCTTCCAAACAGAATTTTCCGTCCTCCACATGCCTGCATATCCATTGCGGTGCATCGGTTTCCGCAGCCAGAGATGCATCCTGCAGAACATAAGGGGCCGCTGGCACACACTGCAGCCGCCCTTCTCTCCACACGGCCAAAGACCGCCCTCCCGCCAAAGCGACGCGGGCTTCGTTATCCGGCAGTTTCGCATTTCCGGGTATATCCACGAAATTTTTCTGCTTACGATATATCCGCAAATGTATCGGATAAGTGTCATTGACCTTATATGCACCGAAATATATGAGTCCTTTCGGATTCCAGTTCAAGCCTAAAGCCCGGTCCCCCTGCGGCAATGCCGTAAGCAGGAAAGTACCTCCATCTTCCTCTGACAGATTCCACTCTGTTTTACTTCTGTTTTCCAACTGTAGCGCCGATGAGGTACTTTGTTTTAACCCGACGTCCTTTCCCGCAGCCGGTGAATAAAGTTTGTATCCCTTCGCCGACTTTTTAAACTGCCATAAACGGATGGGCTCTGTCTCTTCCAACAGCGCCGGCGCAGGATATGCCGCCTCTACCCCTCGCAAGGTACTGGGGCCCTGCTGGGCCGTCAACAGACAAAAGCCTTTGTTCCATTTTCCATCGGCACGCACTTCATATTCAGTACCAATCAAATAATACCCGTCATCCGTAATTTCTGCCAGGCTATTTATTTGCTGGAACTGTGCCGGTAACAACTCCGAAACCGACTGGGCACATGCCATCCAAGACAGAAGCCAGAAAGCCCCTATCGCCAACAGCAGCCTTTGCGACAGGCCGCAGACACATGCCCCTGTCCGCCTCATAAGCGTTCCATATCGTCTGCCAGTTTCATCAGATACTGCCCATACTGATTTTTCAGCATGGGTTGAGCCAGTTCCCGAACCTTTTCGGCCGTAATCCATCCTTGCTTCAAGGCAATGCCCTCCAGGCATCCCACTTTCAGTCCGGTCCGTTTTTCTATCACCTCAATGAACGTGGAGGCCTCACTCAAACTGTCGTGCGTCCCGGTATCCAGCCAGGCAAATCCCCGGCCCAGCGTCTGCACTTTCAACTCTCCGTCGGCAAGGAAATGCTGGTTGACGGTCGTAATCTCCAGTTCACCACGCTGTGAGGGCTTGATGTTTTTAGCCACTTCCACCACACGGTTCGGATAAAAGTAGAGTCCCACCACGGCATAATTGGACTTCGGACATTTCGGTTTCTCCTCAATGCTCACACAGTTTCCTTCGCCGTCAAACTCCACGACTCCATATCGTTCCGGATCATTCACCCGATAGCCAAATACCGTGGCCTTTCCCTCCGTTTCCGCCGTTTCCACTGCTGCCCGCAACATGCTTCCCATGCCGCTGCCGTGAAATATGTTGTCACCAAGCACCAGACATACACTATCCTGGCCGATGAATTCCTCACCGATAATAAAAGCTTGCGCCAACCCATCGGGTGAAGGTTGCTCCGCATAAGTGAAATTGACGCCATAGTCCGCTCCGTCGCCCAACAAACGACGGAAACTGGGCAAATCCTGAGGAGTGGAAATAATCAGTATGTCACGTATCCCGGCCAGCATCAGCACCGAAATCGGATAATAGACCATCGGTTTGTCAAAAATCGGAATAAGCTGTTTGCTGACTCCCTTGGTAATCGGATAAAGCCGTGTTCCGCTTCCGCCGGCCAAAACAATTCCTTTCATAACATTACTCGCTTAAATCGGGGAACCCCTGCGCATATTCAAACCCGGCACGAGCCCACCTTTATACAATAAAAATCTGTCAGGCGTCAAGGACGCCACACATTTATATTTCTCACAAACATTCTTTAAGGCAAAGATAATGCATGCCCCATAATATACAAAGCAAATCTGCCATTTTCTATGCTTCCGCCACGGAAATACAGGCTTGACTGACGTTACCCAGCAACGACGGAATCAGAAAACCGGATGAACGCGGCATTCATCCGGTTCTTATTTCACCGGACATCGCGCAAAAACGCCGATACAACCCGACCGTTCCACAGTCAGTACTTTAGGAAAAACAGTCAGTACTTTTGTTTTTTCTAAAGTAAGGACTGTTTTTCCTAAAGTACTGACTGTTTTTATTCACACAACAATGGCCATATGTCTTTGTGTTAGTTATACCGAACTCACGTATTTATTACCAAAAACTATACGGCCGGACTGGCCCGGAAACGAGTTCTATAAAAAAGTCCATGGCTCTTTAGAAATATCATTAAGGCATTATGATTCTTCTACGCCCTATATATCTACCACCTGGGTAAAAGCGAGTAAAAACAATCAGTATCCGAATTTTACCCACCCATCGCCAGCGCTCTATCCCCCTATCATAAAAAACTTCAGCCCCGACGGCCCTACCACTCCCACCTATTTTCCTGCCATTTTACAAAACCCAGTTATCAAAAAAGCGATAAACAGCCGATTTCAAGTAGCTTATCCTTGCCGGAACCGCACAAATGATACATTTTTTCACAATTCGTTAAATAAAAAATTGTATCTTTGTAGCCGCAAAAACAACATTATGGCAAAAGAACTAAAACAACCAGATTATATCTTCGAAACCAGCTGGGAAGTATGCAATAAAGTTGGTGGCCTCTATACCGTGCTTTCGTCACGGGCCAATACGCTGCAAAACGAGTTCAGCGGAAAAGTTATTTTTATCGGTCCGGATTTGGTTAAGGACAATATTTATTTTACGGAAGACAGCAAGCTAAACAAATCCTGGAAAGCAGCAGCCAAGAAAGAGGGCATCAACGTGCGGATTGGCCGATGGAACATCCCCGGCAACCCCTTAGCTCTTTTGGTTGACTTCCAGCCTTTTTTTGAGAAGAAAAACGAAATTTATGGTGAGGCATGGCGCCTTTTCGGAGTCAATTCGCTGCAAGCGTATGGCGACTACGATGAAGCGTCGATGTTCAGCTACGCCGCCGGAAAAGTGGCAGAAATCATCATCCGTGAATGCCTTGAAAAAGAAGCAAAAGTCATCTATCAGGCACACGAATGGATGTCCGGCCTTGGCATGCTTTTCCTGAAAAGGAATCTGCCCGGGGTAGCCACCATCTTCACCACACACGCAACAAGCATTGGCCGCTCCATTGCCGGAAACAACAAACTGCTCTACGAATATTTCGAAGGGTATCATGGCGACCAAATGGCCGAAGAGCTCAATATGCAGGCCAAGCACAGCATCGAAAAGCAAAGCGCCCATCTCGCAGACTGCTTCACCACCGTAAGCAGTTTCACGGACACCGAATGCAAGCAGCTCCTCGATAAGCAAGCCGATGTCGTTCTCCCCAACGGATTTGAATCTGAATTTGTCCCGCAAGGTACCGCGTTCAGCAATAAGCGGAAAGCAGCCCGAAAACTGATTTTCAACATTGCCTCTCATCTTGTCGGTGAGGAAATCAGCAATAATGCACTAATCATCTCCACAAGCGGACGCAACGACTTCCGCTGTAAAGGATTTGACGTTTACCTTGAATCACTTGCACAACTGAACGCACGGTTGAAGGATAAGCAGGAAACGGGAACGAAAGTACTGGCGCTCATCGAAGTGCCATGCTGGACAAAAGGTCCCCGCAAGGATTTGCTGGAAGCCTTGAATGAGAAAAAGAATACGCTCAAACGCCTTTCTACCCCCATGATTACCCATGAGCTGTATAATGCCGATGAAGACCGTATTCTGTGCCTCATCAAAAGTCTCGGACTTTGGAACACTACAAGTGATCCCGTCAAAATACTCCTCATCCCCTGCTATTTGGAAGGGAATGACGGTATATTCAACACTCCTTATTACGACTTGCTGACGGCAAACGATCTCTGCATATATCCTTCCTATTACGAACCCTGGGGATACACGCCTCTCGAAAGTTGTGCATTCAAAACGCCCTGTATCACCACCGACCTTTCGGGATTCGGACAATGGGTGAACAATCTGCTCGGCCGACCAGGAGAACTTTCCGACGGAGTGAAGGTCGTTCACCGCACAGACATGAACTATTTCGAAACGGCGCAAGATATCTGCCAAACAATAGAACTGCTGTTAAAGGCACCGGCCAAAGAACGCGACAACTGGCGCAAAAAAGCGGCAAAACTCGCTGCAGAAGCCTTGTGGAAGAAATTTATCAAGTACTACTTCGAGGCATATGACTTCGCCCTCCGGAAAGTTGAACCGAACAAGGCATAACGAACTGCGACAAGAGCGCCCGGAAAAATAAAACACAGAATATTAAAACAGTCATGGCCCTTTGCAGGACCTATATAAAATTAAAACAATGAATGTAAAAATTAGCAAAGCCAACACAGCCAACTGGAAAACAGTTACGGTAAAGAGCCACATCCCTGCAGCATTGATGCAGCTGGATGAAATTGCGCACAACCTTTGGTGGACATGGAACGTTGATGCACTTGCCTTGTTTGCAAGCCTCGACAAAGATTTGTGGCACGAAGTGGACCACAACCCCATCGAGCTCCTTGCGCGCATTGACTACGAACGTCTGACCGAACTTTCTAAGGACAAGGAACTGATCGGCCGCATGGAAAAAGTATACAAGCAATTCCGTGCTTATATGGATGTCAAGCCCGATCAGAAGCGTGCAAGCGTAGCCTATTTCTGCATGGAATATGGTCTTAACCATATCTTAAAAATCTACTCGGGCGGACTTGGCGTATTGGCCGGCGACTACCTGAAGGAAGCATCCGACTCCAATGTTGACATGTGTGCCGTTGGTTTCCTCTACAGATATGGATATTTTACCCAAAGTCTGTCTATGGACGGCCAGCAAATTGCCAATTATGAACCACAAGACTTCGACCGCCTGCCGATTGAGCGCGTGCTCGACTCCGATGGCAAGCAGGTAGTAGTGGATGTCCCCTTCCCCAACTATCAGGTTCACGCTTCCGTATGGAAAGTCAACGTAGGACGTATCACCCTCTATCTTCTGGATACGGACAACGACCTCAATTCCGAATTTGACCGCCGGATTACCCACACCTTATATGGCGGTGACTGGGAAAACCGTATCAAACAGGAATATCTGCTTGGTATTGGCGGTATGCTGATGCTCAAGAAGCTGGGTATCACCAAGGACGTTTATCATTGCAACGAAGGACACGCTGCACTTTGCAACGTACAGCGCCTGGTTGATTTCGTCGAAAGTGGCCTTTCCTTCGGAGAAGCTCTCGAACTCGTCAAAGCATCATCACTTTACACCGTTCACACCCCAGTACCTGCCGGACACGACTATTTTGAAGAAGGTCTTTTCGGCAAATATCTCGGCAACATCCCCGCTAAATTGGGCATTTCCTGGGATGACTTTATGGGACTTGGACGTACCAATCCTGATGACAAGGGAGAGAAGTTCTGCATGTCGACCTTCCTTTGCAAGACCTGTCAGGAAGTCAACGGCGTGAGCTGGCTTCACGGAAAAGTTTCTCAGATGATGTTCCGCGGCATCTGGCCTGGCTACATGCCTGAAGAAAGCGCCCGTACACATGAAATCCGTACGCACGCAGAATATGAAAAGTGCTACAATGTCAATCCGGGAGAAAGCCACGTTGGCTATGTAACCAATGGCGTACACTTCCCCACATGGACTGCCAAAGAATGGAAAGCTCTGTACGACAAGTACTTTGACAAGAACTTCATCAACGACCAGAGCAACGAAAAGATTTGGGAAAAAATCTATGAAATCCCCGATAAAGAAGTATGGGAAACCCGTTGTAAACTGAAGAACAAACTGATTGAATATATTCGTGCACGCTTCCGCGAAACCTGGCTCAAGAATCAGGGAGATCCCTCACGCGTTGTCAGCCTGCTCGACAAGATTAATCCGAACGCTCTTCTCATCGGTTTTGCACGCCGCTTTGCCACTTATAAGCGCGCACATCTTCTGTTCTCCGACCTGGACCGTCTGGCCAAGATTGTCAACAATCCTGATTATCCGGTACAGTTCCTCTTCGCAGGCAAGGCACACCCTGCCGATGGTGCCGGCCAAGGTTTGATTAAGAAAATCTACGAGATTTCACAGCGTCCCGAATTCATCGGAAAGATTATTTTCCTCGACAATTATGACATGGAACTGGCACGCCGGCTGGTGTCCGGTGTTGACATCTGGATGAATACACCTACACGCCCGCTCGAAGCTTCCGGAACCTCTGGAGAAAAGGCACTGATGAACGGTGTCGTAAACTTGTCGGTTCTTGACGGATGGTGGTATGAAGGTTATCGTCCAGGAGCCGGATGGGCACTGACGGACAAGCGGACCTACCAGAACCAGGAATATCAGGATAAACTCGACGCCTCCACTATTTATTCCATGCTGGAGCAGGAAATCATCCCGCTCTATTATGCCCGCAACAGCAAGGGTTACAGCGAGGCATGGATGAAAACCGTCAAGAATTCCATTGCACAGATTGCTCCCCACTACACCATGAAGCGTCAGCTCGACGATTACTTTGACCGTTTCTATAACAAAGAGGCGGCCCGCTACAAAGAACTGGCAGCCGACAACTTCAGAATGGCCAAGGAAATTGCGGCGTGGAAGGAAAATGTGGCAGAACGCTGGGATAACATACAGGTTGTCAACAGTGAAATCGATGAAAACCTGCAAAACGGTACGTTAATCAGCGGTGCTGAGTTCACCATTACCCATGTCATTGACGAACAAGGATTGGACAATGCCATTGGAGTAGAAATGGTTGTGATTACCAACGTAGATGGCAAAGAAGTCATCCACGAGAAGCACCCCTTCGAAGTGGTCAAGCAGGAAGGTAACCTCTACACATTCAAACTGACAACCAGTATCGACCTGGCCGGGTCGTTCAAGATTGCCTACCGCATGTTCCCGAAGAGCGATAAACTGGTTTATGCCCAGGATTTCGCATACGTTCGATGGTTCTAATTCGAGTTCCGTAATCTCTCACAATATAAATCCTGCAGGGTGTCCTCTGCAGGATTTATTCTTTTATGTCTCTTCACACCGGCACACTCCCATATACAATACCCAACGGCAGGGCACAGACAGCATACACAATCAGCAGCCATTCCAGAAATCAAACAAACCGAGAATAAAAACAGATGATATCACCTCTCCATATCGTTTTTATTCGTAGTTTTGTAACCAGTTTAGGAATTCTCCCAAACCAAGTAACCTTCAAATCTTTTTATATGAAAACAAACTGTAGCGTAATTTTGGCCTCGTTGTGTTTCTCCACCTTCGCGTGTCAGGAAATCCCACCAGTTCAAACTTTTTCTGAGGCCCATGACCCCGTCGAAATGACTCCACAGGCAGATTCACTTTGGAAAGCTATCCCCAAAGGTATCAATGCCGCATGGGGCAGCACAAACTTCCGCTATTCCAGAAGTGAAGTTCCGGCAGGAACCTCTCCGGAAGCACCCCAACTCAAAGCCTGGCGCGGAGAAAAAGTATCAGCACAACTCCTGGTGTGGAATAGCGACAGCACCCCGGGCCTGCAATGCACAATTGGAGACTTCAAATCAAAAGAAGGCCAAATGCCAGGTTCCATCGCCCAAGCCCGCTTCGTACGCTATACGCTGTCTGACCAGAATGTACCCGGATTCCGAAAAGGTGGGCCACAAATACTTGCCCCCGACATGCTGGATTCGCTCAGCCGCTTTGACATGCCTGCTCAAACTACCCGCCCCATTTGGATTACGATAAACGTCCCCCGGGATGCAGCTGCCGGAACCTACCAAGCAGATGTGGAGATTACCAACAGCGGACGAGGAAGTGTCACCTTGCCGCTACAACTCACTGTGCTTGATCACACTCTCCCCGCTCCAGAAGAATGGGAGTTTCACCTTGACCTGTGGCAACATCCTGCAGCCGTAGCTCGTGCAGAACAGCTGGAACTTTGGAGCGATGCCCATTTCAACGCCTTAAGGGAAACTATGATTCCTTTGGCTAAAGCCGGACAGAAAGTCATCACAGCCACTCTGAACAAGGACCCCTGGAATCATCAATGCTACGACGGATACGAAGACATGATCAAGTGGACGCTGAGAAAAGACAACACCTGGAGCTATGATTATGCTATTTTCGACCGCTGGGTAGAATTTATGATGTCCATCGGCATCAACGGCATGATTAACTGTTACTCCATGGTTCCATGGAATTGCGAACTCCACTACATGGACGAAGCGAAGGGCGAAATGGTAACCGTCAAGGCTGAACCCGGTAAGCCGGAATTCGAAAAGATGTGGGAGCCTTTCCTGTTCGACTTCAAGAAACACCTCAGCCAAAAAGGTTGGCTGGGCATCACCAATATCGCCATGGACGAACGCTCTCCGGAAGCAATGGACGCCGCAGTCAAAGTGCTGCAGAAATGCGCTCCGGAAATGGGATTTGCCATTGCCGACAACCACAAATCATACAAGAAGTACAACATGATGCGCGACGTGTGTGTAGCCCAGCAGCAAAAAGCAGACCATGAGGACATTGTCATGCGCAGAGAGCAAGGTTACAACACAACTTTCTACGTTTGCTGTGGCCCGTACTTCCCCAACACCTTCACCTATTCCCATCCGTTCGAAGCCGAACTGTTGGGATGGTATGCCATTGCCTACGATTATGACGGCATGTTGCGCTGGGCCTACAACTCCTGGCCGGAGAACCCACAATACGATTCGCGTTACGGCAACTGGAGTTCCGGTGACACCTATCTGGTTTATCCGTATCGCCGCTCCTCCATCCGTTTCGAACGACTGATTGACGGAATAGAGGCTGCAGAAAAAATCAGAGTTCTGCGTAAAGCCGGAACTGACATGAAAGATTTGGACATGATTCTTGACGAGTTCAGGAAAATGAACATCAATGATTATCAATTACCCTGGAGCGATATGGTTGACAAGGCGGATAATGCCCTGAATCAACTATAAACGGCCAGACACATCTACATCAACAGAAAAGAGCCCCGAAGCATAGAGCTCTTTTCTTTATCTCTATTTCTCAGCAGGAAGCCACTACGGAGCATCATAGGCAACATGCGTTCAAGGATACAACGGACCTATATACACTTGCCTATGACATACGAATAATACCGTTTCTCCTCTGCATACAACCGAAACGGGGTGCCACCGGCATTCCATACCGTGCGTTACCTGTCGTTCCCGTGCTCAAATTCCGTATAATACCCCATCTTATACAATTTGAACAAAAGCATTGACGGATGTTGCCCCAGCAGATTTGCTCTGACAGGTTTCCTGAACATCTTATAGCACCACTCCAGCAGCCGCAAAAGTCCCAATTCACGAAGCCGCCGCTGCGCACAGACCAAAGCCGAAGCAGAATGCAACGGTTCTCCCAAGCGGCAAAGCACCTGCAAACTTTTCTCCACCTTCTGCAAATAGACCTCGTTGTCATCTATACCGTTATGAATTAACGGATTGTCGACATGTATCACCGAGAAGCCATAATGCTTCAGCATCAGCCCCATCAACGCATCCTCATAGCCATAGTCGACGCAACGCCGGTCAAACTGCAACTTCCGGAATACGCACCGGTTGAACATCACGTTAAATGTAGAAAAACTGGTATACGGAGACTGGTTTCGCAAAGCCACCAATCGCATTTTCGAAGCCCCCTGTTCATACCGATAACGCAATTCCCCTCCCGGCGGACAGACAGCCGGATTACGCAACGTTCCGCAGACCACATCGGCCGCACACCGGTATTTCCAACAAAGTTCAACAAAATCCGGTGTACACAGCAAAGCATCCCCGTCAATAAAGACTAAATGCTCATAACGGGCACATCCTGCCAAAAAATTCCGAATTTGGGCACGCCCCAAATTCTTTTGAAGCGGAAGATAACGGCAATTCTCCCATTGGGTTATTTTCCTGTTTACGTCCACCTTCTCCTGATTGGGAGAAGCATCATCAGCCACAATGATTTCAAATTCAAAACTACCGCCCAGCCTTTTTTCCAACGCTGTGCCTTGACGAAACAGAGAATGCACCAACTCTGTAACATCATAATTATAAGTAGGAATAAGAAATGATAACATCACAAACGGATTTGGTCGCGTAAAGTTAAATGATTCTGCAAAAAAACGCAATGTTCGGTTCGCAAAATCAGACTTAAGCCAAAAAAACTTCGCATTTTTATGTTAAAGAATATAGTAAATATCAAGAAATTGGTAACTTTGCAATGAGTTTTTACAGAACATTATACAAAACGAAAACACTATGCTAAATGAAATTGCTGGCGAAATCGCCGGAAAAATCTGGAATGCACTGAATGAAAATGGACAGCTCACTGGAAAAGACCTGAAGAAAGCTGCAAAGTTAAAGAATGAAAAAGATTTGTATCTCGGTTTAGGCTGGTTGCTGCGTGAAGACAAAATCCAGGCAGAAAGCGCAGACAAGGACATTTTGGTTTCTTTGAAATAAGAAACATCACCCATTCACAAAAAAATAAGGTTGTATCGTAACAAAACAATAACGATACAACCTTTTTTCGTTGTCCTTCCCCCTTATCGTGCCCTGATACAAAGCATACACATTTTACCCACGTATCAAAGCAGAAAGACGGGCTGATATGTATTTTCCGAAACGTTCCCTGCGCCATCCGGTGAAACACCGGTGCTGTTTCTCCCATCTTCAGGCCTTCGCAAAGTCCGCGCACACCAAGTATGCGCGTAAAGCATCATGCCCGGACCATCATGATATCCATATCCATGCCAACGAGTACTTCCCGTAAAGCAAGCGGCCCGACACAAACAAGCACCCTTTTAGTCAGCCCGGAACATTATCTGAATATCAGAATACCCAAACTGATTAACACGGAACTTACAGACAACCAGGTAGAAATAGACCTGACACTATTATCGTTGTTCGTGGACTGCCCCATCTTCACCTTATTAGGTTCGACATAAACGACATCATTCTGCTGAAGATTATATACGGGAGAATTCAAAAAATTCTTTGACCGAATGTCTGCATAATAGGTTTTACTTTCGTTCCCTTCCTGACGTATAACCATAATTCGGTCACGGCGTGCCGTCATATTCAAATCCCCGACCATGCCTAAAACCTCCAGCAACGTAATATTATCGCGATTGATTACGACACGACCCGGATTCTTCACATCCCCCAGCACCGTAACAAACTGGTCATACGAATTCACCGTAACAACAGCATCCTTCAATAATTTCTCACGCAATCTGCTCTGAATCACGCTGGCAGCCTCTGCACGCGTATAGTTGCTGACTTTCACCCGGCCCAAAGTCGGAACATCAATGTAACCATTCTCGTCGACCGTATAAAGCGCAATCTGATTGGAAGAGGAACTGCTCGCTGCGCCCGCCTGCACCGTAACAATCGGCAAGTTAAACTGAAGCGCCAATTCCGGTGTTGCACTACTCGTCACAATCACCGAAAGCTTATCACCCGGCCTGAACTGCAAAGGAACAATCTGTTGAGTTGGAACCCCCACTTCTGTCGTAGCATCCTGAAAATACAACACTTTTTCACGCGTTTTGCAAGAAGAAAAAGCAAACAATACCAATGTAAAAATGACGAATAACTTATTCATAACATTAAAAAGTAGCTGTTAACGAAACAATCAAGACGATTCCGCAAATAAAGTTCCTTTTGATGTTTCGCATTTTGCCTACAAAAGTAGCACATTTTTATGACTCTATAGCCTTTTTTTCTTAGCTTTTCACCTTTATTGTTCAAAAACGAGTAGTCTGAAGATAAATCAGATAAAAATTCACAGCCATACCTTCTCAATCCGTTAAGCTAATATCCGCAGAGATACCAGTTTCTCCGGATAATATCAAAAGTTTTTCCCTTATCCGGTTGTTCCTCTCCACATTTATTTTCTTCTTCAAATACCGTCCCATGTCTGTAATGCAAACCGTGTACCCAACGTAAAAATTTCCTTTCAGGAATCCGTCTCAAAACAGTCAGTACTTTAGAAAAAACAGTCAGTACTTTAGAAAAAACTATCCTTACTTTTGTTTTTTCTATCCTTACTTTTGTTTCTGCAACATGACTTTTTACTATCGTTTTTATTATTCATATACACCTTCGAAATGATATGTTATCTTAGGCAAACTTTCATATTTCTCGCCGCCAATCCATAAATCCGCAGGGGAAATATTGAACATTATATAGTTACCTTGGGTTTCGGCATTACCGCCATGTTTTTTAGAAAACACGATTCGGATTGTAGTTGACGCACTATATCCACCTAATATAGTGACGTCTTTAGGATATAATGCGAAATTAATAGAACCATTATCAATCTGTAAAAAATCATATCCGGCTGCAACAGTCACTTCACCTATATCACGCAAACGTTCTGAAAGAGTTTCATCTGAAATCAACTCCGATAATAGTATCAGGAATGTCGGTTAAGGACGTTTTATTTGAGCCGCTTGTTAAGAGTGGCGCGGCATGATTCATTTTTATGAATCCATTATTATACGTTCCTTGAATCTTGTACGATTTGTCGTAGATATAACCATTGGCATAATACCCTTTTACGTTCCGTAACATATCGAAGATATGCCCATTGGCATAATTCCCTAAAATTTCACCTTTTGAATCCAGAATATAACCATTGCGATAAGTCATGCGGGATGTAGTGCCACAGGAACAAAGAATGAAGAAAACTATTGGGATAATATGATATATTGTTTTCATTTGAGAGAATCTATTTGTGTTTCAATATTAAATTACACGCCAAATTAATCAATGTGTCTTCTCCTTGTAGGACATCTGCCATTTTTTGTTTACATTCAATATCTGGTAGAACTCCTACACCATGATGTTGAGAACCATCATGGTTCAAAAACTTATAACCCGTAAAAATATAGCCCATCGAAGGACTTTTAACTATGACCGCATCTCCATTGGTTCCAGATGTTGGTTCACCAATAATAGTTCCTATATTATGACTCTTTATCAGTTCAACAATAGTTTCACCAAAACTAAGTACATTTCGGTCAGTAAGAAAATAGACTGGTGTCTTTATGCGTTTTGCTATAGGTTTCTCATATTCCCATTCCTGTCTGTATAGTTCAGTTGAGGGATGTATCCCCCATTTACTGTTTTCTGTAATCTGATATTTGACATAGTTATGATTAGGAGCATAGAATGTTGGAGTCTGAATTGGTCCTACCATTACCGTAGTATCAATAAAATGAGACAGAATAGGTAGAATACAAGAATTTGGATAACCTCTCAAATCTATAATCAACCCCTTGGCATCTTTGAATTGGTTAATATACTTACTGAATTCCTTATAACTGGCTCCTTCTTCAAGACATGGATTTATACGCCAAATACCTTCTTGAACCCGAGAAATAAAATCATCTTTACGAACAAAATAATTGTCACTATGATTGATCGTAATATTACATATGCGTTGTTGCCGTTCCGCTCTTTTAACTGTTAGCTGAATGACAGAATCTTTCTTGAAAGACTGAAACATAAACATGTCCAATACTTTTCCAATGCGGTCTGCTTCAGTAGCTGCAGAAACTATTTTTTTCTTCTTATCAATCAAAGCTTTGATATCCTGTCCATTTACTGAAAGAATTTCATCCCCTTTACGAACACCGCAATCCGTTCCACATTCCTTGACGTATATGCTGCTTTCTTCAGATGTTCCAAGTAAAATCTGAGGATAATAAATGGGATGATATTTTCCAATCAATGCTCCAGGTTTGGAATAACCATTCATTACAAATAAATGCCCGTCTTTTACATGTCCATAAAGTTCGAATGAGGCATTCAGATATTCTGAATAGGAAGAACAGGAGGCAATCTTCTTAAAATAGTCTTTCATCGCTTTTTCCCATGTTACGGCCAGATTATCCTCGTCATAATATGCATAAAAATGTTGAATATATGCTCCTAAGATAATTGCATTTGATAATCGAAAATATGGCGACGTATAAAAATCTTTTTCCCACTTGTATTTGTATTTTTTCAAAATTGGCTTCAATTCTTCTGAATTATTATCAATTCTGTCCATTATCATTCGATATGATGCTGCAACATCATCATCCATCTTAATATGATAATATTCCGGTAGTTGCATATCATTACTTTCCAGTCGGATTAAACAACTGGTTGTTGGGCTCTTCTGAAAACCAGTGTTTAATGTGGTTGCTTTTATAAAAAAAGGAGCAACTGCTACCTTGTTATTGATTTCTGATGTTCTGACAAAATTCAATTCAGGTAACAGGAGTGAGAAATTATTTAATAGTACAGAGTCTACTTGTGTTATTGAATTGACCGCTACTATTTCTTGAATATTTCTATCCAGAAAAGCATACCAGTCAATATCATCTGCATTGGTAACCGGTGAAAAATATCTTGCGCAACTATACAATTGAGAAAGTTTCCATAATTGATTACTTTGAGAATCATCAATATCCAGTGTCTCAAAGGTTTCAGCTTTAATATTCGATAATTGAATTAAAGATAATGCAAGAATAATAAGTATTTTGCTGATTTTTCTTGAATCCATAAGTTTATCTTTATAATCATTTTACTAATTCATAACAATGGCAATCGGTAAACTGACCATTCTTGAAGCAGGCTTTCCTGAAGATGCCACACTTGTAGAAGCCAACTTTCTCGAGAACCCGCATCGATGCCGGGTTGTTTTCGTAAACATGAGCATAGATGCGCACCGTATCCGAATGGCTTAGATAATCTTCTACAGCCTGTTTAATGGCCTCGGACATGATGCCCAGGTTCCAATACGGCTCGGCAAGCCAGTAGCCTAACTCGGCATTATATCGCTCTACGTCCGCACCCCTGATGAAACTGATATTTCCGGCTGCTTCGTGATTGATCTCGATACAGTAATTGTTCTGTTCACTGTGCCCCTCAACGATGCCAATGAATTGCTCTGCATCCTTTTCCGTATAGGGATAAGGAAGGGCATCACGGCAATTGTCCCAAATCTTTTTATTGTTCAGGTATTTTGCCAATGCCCGTACGTCCGCTGGGGCCCACACACGCAGTTTGAATAATGCCATATTTAAATTAGTTATTTATAATCCAACGGCTTTCGCATTACGAAATTGGTCATTTCCAGTTTATTTGCCTTGCACTTTTGTATTTTGACAATTTCGTATCCTTTTTTTTCAAAAAATAGTCTGGCAGTCAAGCTGACTTCAGATGTAATATATTTAACTCCATACTGCCCGGCTATTCGTTCCACCTCAGAGAGCAGTTGCGTTGCAATGCCTTTATTCTGAAAATCTTTATGCACGAACATGGAATGCAGGTAGCCGTCCTTGTTCATTGACGAAAAACCGACCAGGACATCATGCTCATTGAATGCTCCGACATATAAGTTGTCTGCAAGGAGTTCTTTCCAACGGGCCTCGCTATCCCCGCATGATGCCCAGTCCTTCACTTCTTCTTCGGTATAATCCCTTGCGTTCACAGTTAACACGGTTGTGCGAAACAAATTCTTCATTAAGGGTATATCGTTCTCTTCAAGTGTCCGGATTTGATAGTTCGCTTTCAGATATCGAACCACCTTACATGGATTTCCTGCCGCCACGCAGTTTGCCGGGATTGACTTTGTCACCACACTACCGGCACCTATTACACTTCCTGCCCCTATGGTTATACCGGGCAAAATGATGCTGCCGCCACCAATCCACACGTTGTCCTCTACCGTTATCGGAAGAGACCGTGTGCGAAAAAAGAGTTCACCTGAACTTTCATCCCAATTCTCGACAAATCTTTCGCTATAGTCTATCGGATGTGTGGCTGTATAGAACTGGACATTTGGGGCAATCAGAACCTGATTGCCTATATGGATATGATTTTCATCCATCATGGTACAGTTGTCATTAATGACAGACTTATCCCCAATGGAGATATGTTTTCCACACTGACATAAGAAATTACGACCGACAGTTGATTGCCGCCCTATGTTTCCAAGCATACTCCTCAAAATACTGAATCTATCTGTATGGTTCAAGTCCGGGCTGTCAAGTCTGGCGAGACAGACCCTGGTATTGGAAATCATTTCGAGTACCTCGGGGCTGAGACTGTTGCAGTATTCTCCGGACAGGAAGCGGCTGTAATTGTCTGCTTGATGATGAGTGGGTTCTTTTTTCATATCATTTGCCAATTATACCATAAAGATACACATAATCCATAAATTCAATATATTAGATTTACTTTTTCACGTACCTATTTAATTTATTATCGAATTGATGCACATAAAAGTAATAAATGTCCGTTTTTATTGAAAAAGAACATTAATGAATTAAAATTGCAACTTTGATACGTCGCCGGTTTCTTTCCTATTCCACCTGGCAGTGTCTTTTGCTCTTGGTTATCTGGTTCCCGACATTAGAACTCATCAGGGACTTGCACCCGTAAATATATATGCCGAACATTACAAAAACAGGAGAAGCGAAAAAATCACTTCTCCTGTTGGGGACAAAACGACGATTTATCCTGTTTCTCTATTTCTTGGCGGATTTGGCAGGTTTCTTTGCCGCAGTCTTTTCGGCTGTCTTTGCGGCCGTCTTTGTCGTCTTAGCCTTTCCTTCTCCCGTCTTTTTGGCAGTCGGTGCAGTCACCGTCTCTTTCTCTTTAGCAATTTCGCTCTCCTCACTGGGCATAAACTTTGCCAGCAAATTTTGCAGTTTAGCGATTTCCTTGTCCTTAATCTGCAATTCGTCACCCTGATTTTTAATGGTCGTCAACAAGGAATTTAACTCTTCATTATCAATCTCAGCCGGATACAGATTATTTACACGAGTAATAAAGTCGCCCAAAATATTCATGTAATTGGTAAACGCATCATACGGTGAATCGTAAATGCCACGATAGCCTCCATATGAATTGGGCTTAGTACTCATGAAACGCAGATTATTGGATGCCTGCAAATAGTCCCAATCCTGCATCAGGCGACGGTCACGACAAATCCGCACACGGTCGGCAACACTATATAGTTTTTGCAAAGCCTCCCGTTGCATGACGTTACCCATCCACGGCGAAAGGTCTCTCTCCTCATCCACCCATGACGTGGGATATTCCACGTTCAAGTCACCACAGGACTTAATCTTCGAACAGATTTCTGAGGGTGTAGAGAACACGATACCTCTCTGACGCAATTGCTCGGGCAATGCCTTCATAAACTCCAGAATGTTGGAGGACAACGGCTGGAATATGCCTAATGCACACAACTCCATAAAGATATTAATGACCTGTTCCTCCTCCGGCAATTGTGCAATCCAATTGGCATAATTGTCTGCGAACAACGGATACTCACTCCACGATGAGTCGTTAAAACGCAGACTGATGTCTTCAGAAAGGCTATAATCGCGCAACAACAGCTTCAATTTGGGATTCCGGTTGCAATTGTAAACGAAATGCGGACTCTTCCAGCCTAAAACATGCTTGGCACCTTCCGCCAACATTCCCTTGAATCCCATGTCACCGACCAGCTGACCAATTTCATCTGAATAAATCAAGCAGGAATTGCGGAACACTTGAGGCTGCTGACCAAAAAGCAATTTTATCTTTTTACAAAGACGCGTAACCTCCTCACGGAAACATTCCGGGCTCATCAATGATGAAAAGCCATGGGAATAGGGCTCGGCCAAGAACTCCACGCATCCCGTTTCATTCAACTTTTGCAATAAATCGATTACTTGCGGAGCATGGTTCTCCAACTGCTCTATGGCACAACCAGACAAGGAAATGGCACATTTGAAATAGCTTCCATAGCGCTCGGCCATCTCTATTAAAGCATTGAGGGCAGGCACATAAGAACGGTCAGCCGTCTCCGTTATAGAGCGTTCATTTTCATAGTCGTCATAATAATAATGATCCGTACCTATATCAAAAAAACGATAACGCTTCAAATGAATATTCTGATGAATCTCGAAATATAAACAAACTGTTTTCATAAGTGTTGACATTAATGATTGTACTTTTCAATGACCTGATTATAACAGTTATAGATACGTTCACCTACCTTTTCCCATGTAATCTGGTCTACCTCTTTCTTACCTTCCTCCTGAAGATACTTATAAAGCGCTTCATTCGTACAGATAGAATACATGGCATCAGCCATGGCGTGAATGTCCCAGTAATTTACTTTTATGCATTTTTCCAAAATTTCAGCACATCCACTCTGATAGCTGATGATGGAAGGCACACCACACTGCATGGCCTCAAGCGGAGAAATACCGAACGGCTCACTCACAGACGGCATCACATAAACATCACTATCGCGGAAAATCTCATACACCTGCTTTCCTTTCATGAAACCAGGAAAATGAAAACGGTCTGCAATCCCCCGTTGAGCCGCAAGTTCAATCATATCGTTCATCATATCGCCTGAACCGGCAAAACAGAAACGAATGTTACGCGTACGTTGCAATACCAAAGAAGCGGCCTCTACAAAATACTCAGGACCTTTCTGCATTGTGATTCGTCCCAAGAAGGTCACCACTTTTTCTTTGCGCTCGTTTGCCGGTTTACGCTGTGCAATTATTTGCTGTATTTCATCAGACAACGGATAAACAGCATTATGCATAGCCACGCATTTTGCGGGATCCTGATGGTAATGATTAATGACCGTCTGACGTGTCAACTCGCTCACACACATGATACAATCAGCATGATCCATTCCGTCCTTCTCTATGCTGTAAACAGTCGGGTTCACATTTCCGCGGCTACGGTCAAAGTCCGTAGCATGTACGTGAATAACCAACGGTTTTCCGGAAACATTCTTAGCATGAATTCCAGCCGGGTAAGTCAACCAGTCGTGCGCATGAATAATATCATATTCCTGCTGACGGGCAATCACGCCAGCCACAATCGAATAGTTATTGATTTCTTCATACAAATTACTCGGATATTTACCGGAAAATTCGATACATCCCAAATCGTTGGTCACCCGATAGTTGAAATCGGCATAAATATGATCCCGCAAAGCAAAATACTGCTCTGGCGTCATTTTCGACCCGAGCCGCTGTTCCACATATTCACGACTAACGTCACGCCAAACAATCGGAGTTTCACTCAATCCGATAATATTCATAAAACTTTTATCCTCGTCCCCCCATGGCTTAGGGATACAGAAGGTAATCTGCATGTCCGGTTGTTTGGATAACCCTGCTGTAATTCCGTAACTGGCGGTACCCAATCCACCTAGAATATGAGGAGGAAACTCCCATCCAAACATTAATACTTTCATAGGTCTATGGTTTTGTGATAGGGATGGACATAAAGTTAACAACGATTTTATCCATCCAAGTCTTTCTTTTAATTTTCCTCAGCTTTATATCTCTCGAGCAAACGGATCGCACGTAAAATTCCGCTTACATTCATGGCAAACGAAATGGCTCCCCGGCCACTGAATCGTGGGTTACCGTCGAAAAGTTCCGGTATTGTTCCAACACAATGATAGAACAGTTCTTCTTCAAACCCAATCAACTGGCGCTCAATATAGTTTACACCGCTCATTTTGTATACCCGCAAATAGGCTTCCAGATAAAATCCCGTCAGCCAGGGCCAAGCTGTTCCCTGATGATAAGCATAATCGCGCTGTATCTGCTGCCCTACATACATAGGATTATATCCTCCGCTCTTTGGAGATAATGAACGGATGCCCTTTGGTGTTACTAGTTCCTTAGTGCAAATATCCAACACTCCTTTTCTCTCACGGACATCCAACGGAGAAAAGTCGAGAGCTATAGCAAACAACTGATTGGGACGCACACTCCAATCCATCATCTGTCCATCCACATAATCAAGCAAATAACCATGCTCGTTCAGGAAAACTTCCTTAAAGGACGCCCCCACCTTGGCCGCTTCCTCGGCACACCTCATCATCAAAGTTTCATTTACTCCACCCTCGGCTTCGCCCAGCATCTGCTCGTAGAATTTCAAGGCATTATACCACAATGCATTAAATTCAACTATATATCCTGAACGCGGAATTATCGGGCGGCCATCTACGGTTGAGTTCATCCACGTGATAGCCTTATCGCGTCCGTTGCTATAAAGCAAACCATTCTGATGGATTGCAAGATTCGGATGCTTACCCGACCAGATGAACTCCATGATGTCATGCACCAGTGTTCCATACTTTTCATAGCATTTATGCCGAGAAACATATTTTGCATACTTCTGTATGCTCCAGATTGCCCACAACAAAGTGTCAGGCATTTCCATTTCATGAATATCCACAGAAATAGGCCTACCTTTGATAAAATCACGTATTGCCTTCTCTGCCGTTTTCATATAACGTTCAAACTGCTCGTTTTCTCCAATAGAAAGCGTAAGACCCGGCAAAGAAATAAACGTGTCACGAGCACGACTTTTGAACCAAGGATATCCGGCCAGGACATATTCTTCTCCCTCTTTCTGCACATGGAACTGGTGCGCAGCATTAACCAGACAATGATAAAAACTGTCACGAGAGTCCAGATGTTCTATTTCTTCTGCAATAATAGAATCATACAATTCCGGAGACTTCTCCCGCAACGATGCCGTAAATATCACACTTTGTCCTTTCTCGATTGGCATTTCGAAGTAACCGGGCACCAGCAAGTCTTCTGTTGCACCATACCCTCTCTCTCTTTCTTTCGGGTAGTCGAGTCCTCTATACCAGTCCGGATGGTAATGAAATTCATTCTCCACATTTGTCTGCATATACAAATCAGGATAGCCATCATACAGGCACATCTTGATTCCATTTTGTATGGGCGTATATCCCGTATTCGCCACACTGTTTTCCTGCGTCCACTGGCGTACGCTGCGGAAGGCCAGGAAGGGTTTAAGCCGAAGCGTAGTCTGCGAATGAGCCTCTAAAAGAGTGTAACGAACAAAAAGGCGAAAACGATCGGTACGGAATACGATTTCCTTCTTCAGCAATACTCCGCCGATACGATAAATCCAGGTCGGAACTTTCTCCCATTGGAAACTGACAATGTACTTATGTCCCTTAGGACTGTAGTTTTCCCCCTGATACTTGTGCAGCCCTAGATTAAACTCTGCCCCATGCTGGATTACCGTTTCATCCAAAGATGAAAGCAACACGTGATTTTCTTCGTCCAACTGAGGAATAGGAACTACCAGCAAACCATGATATTTTCGGATATTACACCCGACCAATGTAGTGGAACAATACGCACCCGACTCATTTGTAATCAGCATTTCCTTATAAAGGGAATCCTGCAAATTAGTCATTTGCGTTTTGTCAAATCGTAAATAGCACATAGCTTCTATGATTATAAGGTTATTTCTAAAAAAATGCATGCAGTGAAAATCTCCACCATATCCTATTATTATGGAAAGAACCACCGCTGTTGCGCCGATTTCACAGCGCGATTAAAACAATCCAAATTTATAGAAAAAAAGCCGTAACCAAAAGTTTTTTACAAAAGAAATATATCAAGTTATACGTTTTCTTTCATTTTGATGTTTTCGAAAGAAAAATTCACAAACTCCCTCAACCACGCCCGCTATTCCAAAAGAATCCATAAAAATCAATAAAGGAACAAAGAGACTTTATTTCATAGAAAATCCTAACCCCTCCTTTGGCCGTCTCAGAGATTATCTATAATTTTGTGTTTTGAAACATTGTTTTAAAACATATATTGACAGAAACACCATCATGCAGGCATCATACAATCTATTAGAAATATCCGAAAAACTTTCTGACCTTTGGAACTTACTGACTGAAAAAGAAAAAGATTTGTTTGCCAGCACCCTTTCCACACGTACTTTCAAAAAGAATGAAACGGTGTATCACGAAGGTGAAAATCCCGACCATTTGCTATGCCTGCTTTCCGGAAAGGTCAAGATTTTCAGAGACGGAGTCGGAGGCCGCAGTCAAATCATGCGAGTCATGCGGCCTGTACAATATTTTGGCTACCGTGCCTCCCTGGCCGGCGAACCTTATATCACAGCGGCTGCAGCCTTTGAAGAATCTGTTATCTGCAGCATCCCCATGTCGGTAGTCAAGCAGGTCATGTCCACCAACATTCAGCTCTGCCACTTCTTTATTCATGAATTAGCTACAGATTTAGGTATTGCAGATTGCCGGACAGTAAGCCTTACCCAAAAGCACATACGCGGGCGCCTGGCTGAAGCCCTCCTCTTCCTCAAGGAAGCTTATGGTGTAGAAGAAGATGGCGTCACTTTAGGCATTCTCCTCTCAAGGGAAGACCTGGCGAACCTTTCCAACATGACAACCTCCAATGCTATCCGCACATTATCAACTTTTGCCGCAGAAGGGCTGATTGCCATCAATGGACGAACCATCCGGCTGCTCCAGGAAAATGCCTTAAAACACATTTCTCAGATGGGATAACCGTTGCCGCACAAAGAAAATTATTATTTTCGCGACACTACATATAAAGGCAAAATGCCTTAAACCGAACTTACGTTCGGTTTAACTACCACAAAGAGACTAAACACACTACCCTAACTTTTTTCACAGCAAAAACATCAGAATTTCAGGAGAAAAACAGTCAGTACTTTCGTAAAAACTAAAGTACTGACAGAA
>ENA-OZFV01000090-OZFV01000090.1-human-gut-metagenome-genome-assembly--contig:-NODE-90-length-55639-cov-26.613774_pt1 | contig 55639 bp, 76 predicted proteins | sample MGYA00245110_ERZ653645 | MGnify/ENA primary metagenome ERZ653645 (study PRJEB26926, sample SAMN06165144) | human gut metagenome | biome: ENVO:00009003; feature: ENVO:2100002; material: ENVO:00002003... | reverse complement strand
GGCTGGCCGCTGGCGGCCGCTGGCGCTTCTGCTGGCGGCTCTGGCGGCGCCGCGCCGCCGATCCGCCGGGCTTTCCCTGCCGTCGGGCGTGTCGTTTTCTTGTCTTTTGTGGCTTTCCGACAACGTTTGCCCTGCAAAACCGCGCACTTTTTGTGCAAAAGGGAGGGGAGGGGCGAATCGCGGGGCCGACGTCCAAGGGACCGCGCCCCCCTCACGCGCGAAACGCCGATGGTTTTGAATGGGGGGTATCCTGAAAACGGGAAAAACGGGCAAATAGACGAAGGGGGTATTATGGGGTATGTCTGTCCGCCCTATATACAAATAAAAAAAGAAGAAGAATTTTCCCCTATGGTGTTGTCCGCCGGTGGTGTGTATTTTTACATGTTTGTTGTCCGCGTTGTCCGCCTTGTCCGCCTCGTCCGCCTTGTCCGCCTTGTCCGCCTATGGGCGTTTTTGATATATATATGGGCAATACCGCCTTAGGCGGACAACAGCGGACAACAGGTATGGGGGTGGGCGAATTTGTTGTCCGCCCTGAAAAGCCCGATATATCAAGGGTTTCAGGGCTTGGCGGACAAGGCGGACAAGGCGGACAACAGGGTGGTCAAATTCGTGTTCTTGTCCGCCTGAAAAGGGGTTAGGCGGACAACAACCCATTTGGCGGACAACAAATTTTCGCGAGAATTTGTTGTCCGCCTGTTGTCCGCCTGAGGCAGTTGTTGTCCGCCTGAAAGATTTTCTTGGGGATGTACGTGTACTTTTCATCCGAATGGTATACGCTTTCAATATGAAGGGGTGATGTCTGTGAACGAGAAGAAACCGCCGCTGGAAAAGACCGTTGTCAACCAGATTCGCGCCGCTTTGAAGGACGCGGGTGTGAAATGGCTGATGAAAACCCACGGAAGTCCCTATCAACAGTCCGGCGTTCCCGACCTGCTGTGCATCGCACCGGGCAGCGGTCGGCTGGTCGGCATCGAGGTCAAGCGTCCCAACGGCACATGGAAGGTGACGGAACTGCAAAAGCAGCAGATTGCGCTGATCCGGGAAGCCGGAGGCGTGGCGGGCGTCGCCACCAGCGTGGAGGAAGCGCTTGCGTTATTAGAGGAGGGAGAGAAAATACATGAAAGCCATTGATTATCTGAACCGCGCCTACCACCTTGACCAGCAGATTGCCTGCAAGCTGGAGCAGGTGTCGCGCTTGCGTTCGCTGACACAGAAAGTGACTGCTTCCTACGGAGATGGTAGCAGTTCGCACGCACACAACAATTCCTCTATGGAGGATGCTATTGTTCGACTTGTGGATGCCGAAGACGAGCTTGCTACTCAGGTCATCGAACTTGTAGATGTGCGCATGGAAATCGCAAAGCTCATTGACCGTGTGCCTGACGCTCTGTATAAGCTGGTGCTGGAAAAGCGCTATCTCTGCTTCATGACGTGGGAGCGCATTGCAGCGGATATGAATTGGACTTACCGCTGGACACTCAGTGTGCATGGTAAGGCTCTGCGTGAGGTGGAGAAATTGCTCGAAGCTGACGAGGCGGGAAAATAATCTTGTGCAGTTCATATGAGTTCATATGAAATCACTATTGTTCATGTTTGCTCTGTGATACACTTAGAATGCCTGATAAGGCAATCATACGAATCAGTTTTGTGGTTGAATCCAGTTTGACCCGCGCCCCGACACCTGTGCCGGAGTGGCGTGCCACGCTGGATGGGACAGGTGCGGTTATATGCGGCGGTTTTCATCCTTTCCCGCCGCGACAGAAAATCGGTGGGGATTCGCACCTTTATCGGGGAACGTGAGCAGGACACGTTCCCTTTTCTATTTCGGCGGGCAATTGCCCGCTTTTCTGTTGCACGACGGGAGGTGAAGCAAAGTGCAGCGCATGACGGTTGAGTATCTGTCCGTTGACGCGGTCAAGCCCTATGCGGGGAATCCGCGCCGAAATAAGCGAGCGGTGGCGGGCGTCGCAGAATCCATCCGGCGCTACGGCTTTGTGAACCCCATCGTCATTGACGACGGCGGCGAGATTATCTGCGGTCACACGCGACTGCTCGCCGCGCAGAAGCTCCATATGAGCGAGGTCCCCTGCATCCGCGCCTCCGGCCTGACGGAGGACGAGATTCGTGCCTATCGCCTTGCGGACAACAAGGTTGCGGAAAAGGCCACATGGGACGAAGAAAAGCTGAACGTCGAGCTGGGCGGCATCCGCGAGGACATGCTGGTTTTCGGCTTCGAGCAGCCGCAGACCGAGGGCGTCTATCAGGACGCCTTCGACCGGGGCTGGAAATACGCCCCCGCGCCCAAGGCAGGACAGCTCTATCTGCTGGGGCGGCATCGGCTGTACGTCGGTGACCCGACCCCGGAAGCGCTGGACGCGCTCATGGGCGGCCGCAAGGCGGATATGCTCATCGGCAAACCATCCGGCATCGACCGGGCGCTGCTGACCAGTGAGCTGTTCGGCGTTTCCGAACACCTGAAGGGCGGCGCTTCCTTCTATCTGTGGCACGAGGACGCGGACGGGATGAACGTGCGCGGCGCGTGCCGGGACGCGGGGCTGACGGTGCGGCAGTGCCTTTTGTGGGACTGCGAGCAGTCCACGGCGTTGCTGCCGCAGGACGGCTACACCTCCGTCCACAAGGTCGGTCTGTACGGCTGGACGGACGGTTCGCCCCATCTGTGGACGAGCAACCGCCGCCAGACCACGGTACTGACCTATGAAGCCCCGGCGGACGGCGAGAGCCTGTCCGTGCCGCTGGCCTCCTATTGCATGGAGAACAACACGCGCGGCATGGACGCGGTGCTCGACCCTTGGTGCGCCTGCGGGACGACGCTGATTGCGGCGGAGCAGAACGGGCGCATCGGCTATGCCGTCTGCCCGGAAGCGCGCGCCGAGGCGATTCTCGCCCGGTTTGTCCGCCTGACGCGGGATGCTTCCCTTGTGAGGTGCGCCGAATGAGAATCAACATCGAATACCGCAGGCTGAACAGCCTGCACCCCTACGAGAACAATCCGCGCGACAACGAAGCCGCCGTCAGCGGCGTGGCCGCGTCCATTCGGCGATTCGGCTTTCGGTCGCCCATCCTCATCGACCGGGACGGCGTCATCGTCTGCGGGCATACCCGCTACATTGCGGCGCAGTCGCTTGGTCTGACCGAGGTTCCCTGCGTTCAGCTGTCCGACCTGACCGAGGAACAGGTGAAGGCGTTCCGCCTTGCGGACAACAAGGTTGCGGAGAAGGCCACATGGGACGAGGACTTGCTGTTCGAGGAGCTGTCCGCCATCGAAATGGACATGACGGTATTCGGCTTCGAGAGCCCGACCGTCAAGGAGGACAATTTCTCCGAGCCGCCGCCGAAGAAGCCCGTTTCCCAGCGCGGTGACGTGTGGCTGCTGGGTCGGCATCGCCTCATGGTGGGCGATGCCACCGACGCGCGGGACGTGCGCACCCTCATGGACGGCGCGCTGGCGGACGCGCTGGTTACCGACCCGCCGTACAACGTGGACTACGAGGGCGGCACGGGCAAGAAAATCATGAACGACGCCATGCCGGACGAGAGGTTCCGCGCGTTCCTGACGGACGCTTTCGTCGCGGCGGACGCGGTGATGAAGCCCGGCGCGGTGTTTTACATCTGGCACGCAGACAGCGAAGGGTTCAATTTCCGCGAAGCGTGCCGGGCGGCGGGCTGGACGGTGCGCCAGTGCCTTGCGTGGGTGAAAAACGCGCCCGTGCTGGGGCGGCAGGATTACCAGTGGAAGCACGAGCCGTGTCTTTTCGGCTGGAAGAACGGCGCGCAGCCCTTGTGGGTGTCGGATGGTTCTGTGCCCACGACGCTGCTGCACTTCAAAAAGCCCGCCCGGAGCGCCGACCACCCGACGATGAAGCCGGTGCTGCTGTTCGACAAGCTCATCCAGACCAACACCCGGATGGGCGACATTGTGCTGGACACGTTCGGCGGCAGCGGGACGACGCTGATTGCGGCGGAGCAGAACGGACGCATCGGATATACGATGGAGCTTGACCCCGGCTACGCCGACGTCATTGTTCGGCGCTATTATCAGTATTTTGTAGAATACAAGAATTCATCTGCAAACGTCGATGATGAAATATACGTTATACGCCACGGGAAGCGCATCAATTATTCTGAAATTGCCGTTCATATTTAGCCTTGCGTTCATTCATTTTTCCTGATAACTTGTTAGAATTACGGTGGGCATATTACATTGTTAGGAGGGCTCACCGTGGAAACAATCGAACAGACCGTACATCAATTCCTGGATGAAATGCATCGTGTAGGATATGGCCCAGACAGATTGAAAACTGCTGCATCCACATTGGAAGGACTATGTGCATATCATACGACGGCGAATTTTCATTACTTGGACAAGCAGCTAACAGAGCGTTACATTGACAGCCTTCGTGAGATGCTGGATTATAGTCCCACTGGACAACGATACGCACAAGAGCAAATCGTGAGTCTTGATGATGATGACCTGATTAAGCGACTGTACGGCCTGAAATAGCCCAACAAGTTTACAGGAAAAATGGAAATGGAATTCCTTTATTGGTTTTCTATTTCCTTTTCGATTTCCGCATAGGTAACCTTTTTTCCGTCCCGGATCACGTATATCTCTGGTTCGGATTTCTTGTATTCTACAAAATACTGATAAAAGCGTTTCACAAGAATTCTTGTGAAACGGTACACGGAGCTGGTCGGCACGGACGCGGAGGTTTTCCTGCTGCGCGGTGGCCAGCGTATCCGAAGACGTGAATTGGAGGCGCACTCAGATGGATGACCGCCGATTGAACGTTTTTTTGCACAGGCTGCGCGGTTGCGCGCGGCTGCTTCCCCGGCAGATGGTTCAAACGCTGCGCGGTCAGGCACTCGCCGGGGACATTACCGGCGCGGAGCGGGGCTTGGAGAGAATCCTGCACCGCATGGAGACAATTGCCCGCGCCGAAACGACCTGACGGCCATGAACACGCCTGTGCCGTCAGAGGGGGAGGTGTGATATGGGACTGAGAGGCCCTGCGCCGAAGCCGACGGCACTGAAGCTGCTGGAAGGCAATCCAGGCAAGCAGAAGCTGAACAAGAACGAGCCGATGCCCAAGGTCCCGGACGTCATTCCGAAGCCGCCGAAGCGGCTGCTCCCGGAGGCGAAAAAGGAATGGAAGCGGCTTGCTCCCGCGATGGTTGCGCTGGGACTGCTGACGGAGGTGGATACGTCCGCCTTTGCGGAGCTTTGCCAGAACTACGCCTATTACCTCGCGGCGGACGCGGAAATTCTGTCGCTGGGCGCGAAAGGCCCGATTGCCATGCAGAAAACGCCGTCCGGCTACACGCAGCAGCACCCGCTGTTGTCGCTGCGCAAACAGTACTATGAAACTTGGCGGAAAGGACTTGCCGACTTCGGTCTGACCCCGGCCAGCCGTGCGCGGCTGGCGCTGGGCGACGAGAGCGCATCCGGCAATCCTGCCGCAAACCTGAACGACCCTATGGAGCGCCTGCTGGCGGGAGGTTGGTAAGATGTTCGACTCGCGGAGAGCGCAGCGCGTGATTCAGTTCGTGGAGAATCTGAAGCACACGAAGGGCGAGTTCCACGGGAAGAACTTCGCCCTGCTGCCGTGGCAGGAGAAAATCATCAGCGACGTGTTCGGCACGGTGCGGGATGACCGCCCGGACGTGCGGCAGTATACGTCGGCATACATCGAAATACCCAAGAAACAAGGGAAGCAATTAGCATTATACACAAAAATTGCCACACCGAACGGGTGGAAGCCGATGGGCGAGCTTGTTCCCGGCGACCTCGTTTTCGATGAGCAGGGGCAGCCATGCCGCGTTGTGGCGCTCAGCGAAATCGACGATACAGAGCAGTGCTACCGCATCACATTCCGCGACGGGAGCACCATTGACGCGGGTGCGCGCCATCTGTGGAACGTGGAGAACATCTACGGGAAGCGGTATAAGTACCAGACGACCACCGAGGAAATCTATCTGCGCACCCAGCGGCTTCGCAACAGCGATGCCGTGACGCGAGAAGTAGACAGGCTTCGTTCGGTTGTGCGCATCCCCGTGACGCGTCCCTTGCAGACGCGGGACGCTGAACTGCCCATTGACCCATATGTGTACGGATATTGGCTGGGGAACGGGCAGTCCACGAAGCCGGAACTTACGGTTCGGACGTGCGATGTCCCGGATATTCGTGCCAGCATCCCCTACGAAATCACCGCCCAATGGATGCAGCAGGGAGACGGAAGCGCGGTTCTGCGCGTCCCCGCCCTGAAGCCCATCTTGGTGAAGAGCTTTCGGGATAAGGTTATCCCGCCGGAGTACCTTCGTGCGTCGGAATCGCAGCGCTGGGCGCTCTTGCAGGGGCTTATGGATTCGGACGGGTGCATCGCCGAGCACAAGTCGCAGAGCGTCTACGTCAGCACCCTCCGAAATCTCGCGGAATCCGTGCGCGAGCTGCTCTGGACGCTGGGCATCAAGAACGCCATGACCGAATCCCCCTCCCTGCGCTGCGGGAAGCCCACCGGGGAGACGCTGTACACCATACGGTTTACAACCTTCGAGGATCAGCCGACTTCACGGCTGAATCGCAAATATGACCGAAAGCGGGAACGCGCAAAAAAGACGCGATCCTGCTTTCACTATATAGCGGACATTCAGCCGCTTCCGTACCCCGTAAAGATGCGCTGTATTCAGGTGGACAGCCCGTCGCATCAGTATCTCGCGGGCACGTCCATGGTGCCGACGCACAACAGCGAGCTGGGCGCGGCGCTGGCGCTGAACATGCTGGTCAACGACGACGAGTGGAAGGCGGAGGTCTACTCCTGCGCGTCCGACCGCCAGCAGGCCAGCATCGTGTTCGACGTGGCCGCCGACATGGTGCGGCAGTCGCCCGCGCTCATGAAGCGCATCAAAATCGTGCCGTCCACAAAGCGCATGGTGTATCTGCCCACCGGCAGCATCTATCAGGTGCTGTCCAGCGATGTCGCCACCAAGCACGGTCTGAACGTCAGCGCGTGCATCTTCGACGAGCTGCACACGCAGCCCACCCGCGCACTGTACGACGTCATGACACAGGGCTCCGGCGACGCCCGAAAGCAGCCGCTGTGGTTTTTCCTGACCACTGCCGGGACGGATCGAAACTCCATCTGCTGGGAGGTTCACCAGAAAGCCCTTGACCTCATCGAGGGGCGGAAATCCGACCCGCGCTTTTATCCGGTCATCTATGGGCTGAAGGACGACGAGGACTGGCACAAGGAGGAGAACTGGTACAAGGCGAACCCGTCTCTGGGCTACACCATCGACATCGAGAAGGTGCGGGACGCCTACCACAAGGCGCTGGAAACGCCCGCGGACGAGGCCATGTTCCGCCAGCTCCGCCTGAACCAGTGGGTCACGTCCTCCGTGCTGTGGATGCCCATGGACAAGTGGGACATGAACGGCGGCGACGTAGACCCGGCCGAACTGAAGGGGCGCGAGTGCTACGGCGGTCTAGACCTGTCCAGCACGTCCGACCTGACCACGCTGGTGCTGGTGTTCCCGCCGCGCAATGAAGACGAGAAGTACATCGTGCTCCCGTTCTTCTGGCTGCCGGAGGAAACGCTTCAGCTGCGCGTGCGGCGCGACCATGTGCTGTACGACAAGTGGAAGGCCGAGGGCAAGCTCATGACCACCGAGGGGAACGTCGTGCATTACGGGTTCATTGAGCAGTTCATCTGCGACCTGCCCTATGACATCCATGAGATCGCCTATGACCGCTGGAACGCCAGCATGATGGTGCAGAACCTCGAAATGGACGGCTTCAACATGGTTCCCTTCGGGCAGGGGTTCCGCGATATGTCCCCGCCCAGCAAGGAGCTGATGCGCCTTGTGCTGGAGGGGCGGCTGAACCACGGGAATCACCCGGTGCTGCGCTGGAACGTGAACAACGCCTACGTGCGCACCGACCCCGCGGGAAACATCAAAATCGACAAGCAGCGCTCCACCGAGAAGGTGGACGCCGCGGTGGCGCTGGTCATGGCGCTGGACCGCGCAACCAAGCAGGGCGGCGGCTCTGTGTACGATGACCGAGGAATTATTACGCTCTGACGGGAGGAATGGATATGCCGAGAAAGCCATCGCGCCCCTGCCGGTATCCCGGCTGCCCGAATTTCTGCGAGCCGGGCGCGGTGTACTGCCCGGAGCACATGAAGGACAACAGCGTCAACCTCCGGGAGAAATGGCGCGGCAGCGCGGCTTCGCGCGGGTACGATTCCCGGTGGCGCAGGGCGCGCAGGGCGTTCTTGCAGGCGCATCCGCTGTGCGCGGAGTGCCTGCGGAACGGGCGCTACACCGCCGCGACGGTGGTTGACCACATCATTCCCCACAGGGGCGATATGAGCCTTTTCTGGGACGAGCGCAACTGGCAGAGCTTGTGCGAGCGCTGTCATGACGAAAAGACCGGCAGCGGTCTGTAATGTGAGGTGACACGATGATGAACCCCTTTGCAAAGCTGTTCCGGGCGCGAGATAAGCCGCGGGACGCGGTGAGCGACGCGCCGAGCATCTTTTTCGGCACTTCGGGCGCTGGAAAGAGCGTCACGCCCACGTCGGCGATGCGCCTGAGCGCCGTGTACGCCTGTGTGCGCGTCATCGCGGAGACCATCGCAAGTCTGCCGCTGAACGTGTACGAAATCACGCCGGACGGCAGCCGCAAGGCGACGGATCACCCGCTGTACCGCCTGCTGCACGACGAACCGAACGGCGAAATGACCAGTTTTGTCTGGCGCGAGACGATGCTCACGCACCTGCTCTTGTGGGGCAACAGCTACACGCAGGTCATCCGCAGCGGGCGGAACGGCATTCTCGCCCTGTACCCGCTGCTGCCGGACAAGATGGACGTAGACCGCGACAGCGCCGGGAACCTGACCTATGAGTACACTGCGACGGGCGGGCAGACCTACTCGCTCACGCCCGTCTACGACGTGCTGCACATCCCCGGTCTGGGCTTTGACGGCGTGCTGGGCTACAGCCCCATCGCGTTCGAGAAGAACGCCGTCGGTCTGGGGCTGGCGACGGAGGAGTACGGCTCGAAGTTCTTCTCCAACGGCGCGACGCCCTCCGGCGTGCTGAAGCACCCGAATCACGTCAAGGAACCGGCGAAGCTGCGCGAGAGCTGGTACGCCGCCTACGGCGGTTCCGCCAACGCGGGCAAGGTCGCCGTTCTGGAAGAGGGAATGGACTATCAGGCCATCTCCGTGCCGAACAGCGACGCGCAGTACCTCGAAACGCGGAAGTTCCAGCTCAATGAAATCTGCCGGATTTTCCGCGTCCCGCCTCACATGGTGGGCGACTTGGAGCACGCGACGTTCTCGAACATCGAGCATCAGTCCATTTCGTTCGCGGTTCACACCATCCGCCCGTGGCTGGTTCGCATTGAACAGGCGCTCAATCGCGGCCTTTTCTCCGAGAAAGAGAAGGGTCGCTTTTATGTGCAGTTCAACATGGAGGGGCTGATGCGCGGCGACTACAAGAGCCGCATGGACGGCTACGCGGTCGCCCGTCAGAACGGCTGGATGTCGGCCAACGACATCCGCGCGCTGGAGAACATGAACCCCATTCCGGCGGAAGAGGGCGGCGACGAGTACCTGATTAACGGCAACATGATTTCCATCAGGCGTGCAGCCAGCGCGGGCGCGCCCAATGCGGACACGTCCGGCGCGGCGAAGCAGGACGCGGCGGCTGAGCCCGCAGCGCCGGAGAAACCGACCAAGAATCGAACGAAACGGAGGGACAGCCCTTGAGAGAAGTCCAGCTGAACGGCTTTATTGAGGAAGAGGCGTGGTACGACGACGACATCTCGCCGGACACGCTTCATGACGCGCTGTACGCCGAGGGCGCAGACCCGAACGAGGATGTGACCATCGTGCTGAACAGCTACGGCGGCGTGTGCAACGCGGCGACGCGCATGTACGACGCCATCAAAGCCTACCCCGGCAAGGTGAACATCCTGATTTCCGGCACGGCGGCTTCCGCCGCCACGGTGGTGGCCATGGCCGCCGACCATCTGAGCATGACGCCGGGTAGTATCTTCATGATTCACGATCCCAGCACGGTCTGCTGGGGCAATATCGCGGATTTTGAGGAGACGCTCAACAGCCTGCGTGCGACAAAGGAATCCATTCTGAATCTGTACGGGCAGCGCTGCTCCAAGGAGCGCGCCGAGCTTTCGCAGATGATGACGGACACCTGCTGGATGGACGCGAACACCGCGCTGGAGAACGGTTTTGTGGACGAAATCGCCGAAAAGCCGCCCACCGGCATCGAAAACGCCGCCTTTGAGCGGCGCGTGTCGCTGGAAGATGCGAAGGCGAAGTACGACGAATGGCGCTCCCGGACGCGCTTTCCCAAGCGGAAGGACGCGGCGAAAGCGCCGGAAAAGCCGCCGGAATCCCCGAAAAACCCCGACAATCGTGTGAAAGTGTCGGACCGCATGAAGCGGCTGGCGCTTTTGAAGTAAGAAGGAGGAAAACGATATGAGCATGACGCAGATCATTGCCCTGCGCGAAAAGCGCGCGCAGAAGTGGGACGCCGCCAAGGCGTTTCTGAACGCCAAGACCGGCGCGGACGGCACGATGGCTGCCGAGGACGCCGCCGCCTACGACCGCATGGAGGCGGAAGTGGTGAATCTGGGCGACGAAATCGCCCGTCTGGAGCGCCAGCAGAATCTGGACGAGCAGCTGAACCAGCCCACCCGCGACGCGCTGCACGGCGCGAAGCCCGGCCAGACCGAAGAGGAGCAGAAGCGTCCCCGCGCAACCGACGCCTACCGCAGCGCGTTCTGGACGAACCTGCGCAACAAGTCCATCAAGCACGAGGTGTACGACGCGCTGCAGGTCGGTCAGGACAGCGAGGGCGGCTATCTGGCCCCCGACGAGTACCAGAAGACCCTGATCGACGCGCTGCAGGATCAGAACATCATCCGTCCGCTGGCGAACGTCATCCAGACCGAATCCGGCGAGCGCAAGATTCCCGTGGTCGCCTCTCACGGCACCGCGAGCTGGATGGACGAGGAGGCCGCCTATGACGAGAGCGACGAGGCGTTCGGTCAGGTGTCCATCGGCGCGTACAAGCTGGGCACGATGATTAAGGTGTCCGAGGAGCTGCTGCGCGACAGCGTGTTCGACCTGCCGAGCTACATCGCGAAGGAATTTGCCCGCCGCATCGGCGCTGCCGAGGAAGAGGCGTTCCTCACCGGCAACGGCGCGAGCAAGCCCACCGGCCTGCTGAACGCCACCGGCGGCGCGCAGACGGGTGTTACCGCCGCGGCGCAGGACGCCATCACCTTCGACGAGGTGATTGACCTGTTCTACGCCCTGCGCGCGCCCTACCGCAAGAACGCCGTGTTCATCACCAGCGACACGACCATGAAGGCGCTGCGCAAGCTGAAGAACGGCAGCGGCGACTACATCTGGCAGCCCTCTATCAAGGCAGGCACGCCGGACACCATCCTGAACCGCCCGGTGTACACCTCGGTGTACATGCCGCAGATGGCCAAGGGCAAGAAGGCGATGCTCTTCGGCGACCTGTCCTACTACTGGATTGCCGACCGTCAGGGCCGCTCCTTCAAGCGCCTGAACGAGCTGTACGCGGCCACGGGTCAGGTGGGCTTCCTCGCGTCCGAGCGCGTGGACGGCAAGCTGATTCTGCCGGAGGCCGTGAAGGTTCTGGCGATGAAGAACTCCTGATAACCCACGGGAGACGGCTCAACGCGGGCCGTCTCCCCGCTGTATGGAGGTGAAACGCGATGAATGACCATAACTGCAAGAACTACTTCACCGACGGCGGCGACACGCTGGTCATCGGCGGCGCGCTGAAGGTGGAGACGGGCGCGACGGTGGAAGGCCTGAACGGCTCCGGCGCAGGCGCGTCCGCCAAGGTCACGGCGGCGGCGCTGACCGCGGATGCTTCCGGGAAAATCACCGGCGGCACGCTGACCCTTGCGGACGGCACGTCCGTCCCCATCACGGTTTCCACGGCCGGTGCTTGAGGCGGTGACGCATCATGGCTGCAATCGTCACCCTCGAAGAGATGAAGGCGTGGCTCAAAGTCCAGTACGACGAAGAGGACGCGCTCATCGAATCGCTGATCTTGAAGGCGCAGGCCGCCGCGGAGGACTTCTGCCGGACGGAGTTCGGCGAGGACAACGCGCCGGAGCCGGTGCGTCAGGCGATTGTCCTGCTGGTGTCCTACTACTTCCAGAACCGCGACGTGACCGACAAGCAGGTCTGGCTTGCCAATCGAATGGCGTTTGAGAATCTGCTGTATCCCTATCGGGATGTGTCGAAGATGTTCTAAGGAGGTGGGCTTTTGCGAGGCTACAAAACCTTTGAAGGCGATCCGCATCCGGGCGACCTGAAACACCTCATTGAGATCGGGTACACGGAGAACCGCGTCAACGAGAACGGCTACCCGGTGGAGGACGACATGGTGCTCTATCGGGTCTGGGCGTCCGCGACGGACGCTGGAAACCAGCACTACCGCGCCGCCGACGTGATGAACACCGAGATGGTGGTGAACTTCACCATCCGCTATCGGGAGGGCATCGCACCGGGCATGTGGGTGAAATTTCGGGGCAAAAAGTGGATTATCTCCACGCTGGGCGAGTACCAGTTCGAGCACACATGGCTCGGCTTGAAGGCGTCCCTGTGCGAGGGGGTGTCCGGGTGAAGCGCGTACAGCAGGCCCTTGCGGCCATCGGCATTCCCGTCATGGCGGGCGTGTGGCGGTCGGACAGCATCACGCAGACGTCGCCGGAGCAGTACGTCATTTACTCCACCACCATGTCGGAGTACGCCCACGAGGACGACGCCGCCAGCTGCCGCCGCACGTTCGTGTACATGAACCTGTGGAGCAACACCGACCCGACGGACATGGCGGATACCATCCGTCAGGCGATGTACGACGCGGACTTCTACCTTGTGGAGGAAACCGACCGCGGCTACAATCAGCCCGCCTACGACACCGCGACCCGCACCTACACGGTGTTCTGGACGTGGGTCTGCTACGACGAGGTGATGTAGCTGTGCCCATGAACATCGACGGGTTCCAAGACCTGATTGCCGACATCCACGCGATGGCGGAGAAAATCGACGCGGACGGCGCGGGCGCGGGCACGGCGGCGCACATCCTCGAAGACGCCGCGAAGCCCATTCACGACCAGATGGTCGTGAACGCCGGAACGGAGATTCACGCCCGGACGGGCGATCTTCGCCGGGCGCTGAAAATCGGCAATGTGAAATCCAGCCGCAAGCGCGGCAAGTACATCACCATCGGCGTGCATCGGAAGGACTGGAACCACGAGGACTACTACCCCGCTTATGTGGAGTACGGTCACGGCGGCCCCGCTCCCGCTCCGCCGCACCCATACATCCGTCCCGCCTACGACACCCAGTCGGACAAATCCTATGAGATCATCCGCTCCGGGCTGCGGGACGCTATCGACAAACTGTAAGGAGGCATGAATCATGGCAACTCCCACCGCTTCCCCGAAGGTGGCTTCCACTATCGGTATGAAGAACGTGGTCATCGCGCCGCTGACCAAGGACGACGACACCGGCGTGACCTACGGCGCCCTTCAGCTGGTGGCGGGCGCGATTGAAGCGTCCATCACCCCTGAAAACGCCGACCCGGACATCCAGTACGCGGACGACGTGGAGTTCGATACGGTCAACCCCGACCCGGAGCTGACGTTCAAGACCAAGATGGCGGACGTTCCGCTGGCTATTCAGGAAATGATTTTCGGCAACAAACTGGACACCAACGGCGTTCTGGTTCGGTCTGCCAACGACAAGCCCGGCTATTTCGCCTTCGGCTTCAAGTCCGAAAAGGCCGACCACACCTTCCGCTATGTGTGGCTGCTGAAGGTTCGCGCCAAGCCGCTGACCGAGAACTACGCCACCAAGGAGGGCAGCACCATCAACCGGCAGACGCCGGAGGTGGAATGGACCGCCATCAAGCGCACCCACGACGGCCAGTACCAGTATGTGGCCGACGAAGGTCAGAACAGCTTCACCACCGAAAAGGCGGCCACGTTCCTTGAGAGCGTCTACACGCCCACGCTGACCGCCTCCGATGGCGGCTGATCCGCAGGCCGGGAGCAATCCCGGCCCTTTCCTCAAAGCCGCCGAAGACGTCCGGCGGTTTCGAGGAAAGGCAGACTGTGCCTTCACAAAACTGCTGATTGAGAAAGGATTGATCCCATGATTACCTGTACGCTGGGCGAAAAGAAGTATTCCGTGGACTTCGTGACCGGGCGCGTGCTGCGCGAAATCGAACCTGCGACGAAGATGTACGGGCGCGTGAGCCGAATCGCGCTGAAGGTGGAGAACGGCGAGGAAGTGCCGCAGGAGGAGCAGGTGTCCGTGGCGGACGCGCTGGACGTGATGGCGAAGTGGTTCTGCCTGCTGTTCGGCAATCAGTTCACGGTGGACGACCTGTACGACGGATACCCCGCCGACCGCCTGATGAGCGACATTGCGCTGGCGCTGATGGCCGTCCAGACGAACATGACGCAGGTGCTGTCCGAGTTCCCTACGAAGCCGACAGCGACGGAGACGGAGACGACGAAGGCCTGACGCTGCCGGAGTACATCTACAAAACCTACAACAATCTTCTGGAGGGCGGCTGGCGCATGGACGAGATTGACCGCATGGATATGCCGGGATTCCTCAAAATCCGCGCATGGAACGCCCGCTATGAGAAGAAGAAAAAGGAACCGAAGCCGCGCTACATCGACGAGGTGTGGCCGAATCTGAAGCCGGGCGGCTGACAATACGGGAGGTGGTAAGGCATGTCTGAAACGCTCCGAGACCTTGTGGTTTCGCTGTCCCTGCAAACGGACAACTTCACGCGGAACATCAAGTCCGTCAATACCCAGATTAAAGAAGCGGAGAGCGCTTTCAAGCTGGCCGCCTCCGGGGTCACAAATTTTGAGCAGACGACCGGTGGGCTGGCGGCAAAGCAAACCACGCTGACACGCCAGCTGAACCTTCAGAAGGTCGCCGTGGACCAGTACCAGAAGGCGCTGGAAGCGGCGAAGAAGAAGCTGGCGGAGTGTCAGGCGAATCAGGCGACCTTTGAAGCGAAACTTGCATCCGCGAAGGGCGCTGGACAGTCTGCCGCCGCGCTGAAAAAGCTGGAGGGGCAGGTCACAGCGACGAAAAAGGCGACGCAGAACGCAGCGGACGCCGTTTCGTCCACCTCCACCAAGCTGAATAACGCGCAGGCGGCGGTGCGGAACACGCAGGCGGCGCTTAACGCCTGCAACGGCTCCATCGCCTCCATGCGTTCGGGCTGGGCGCAATCCGCGCAGGTGCTGGAACGCAACCAGAACACCATCGCCATGCTGGGGCTGCGGATGCGCACGGTGCAGAGCGAGTTCACGCTGGCGACCGCGGGCATCAAGAACACCTCCGAAAGCACGACCGCGCTGACGGCGAAGCTGAAGATGCTCGACAGCGAGCTGACCCTTCAGCAGGCCACCATCCGCAGGTACGAGGAATCCCTTGCCGCCGCCAAGACGCAGCTCAAAGCGGCGCAGAAGGAAAACGACCCGCAGAAAATCCGTCAGGCGCGGACGGCGGTTGAGGAAAACACCGCCTCCCTGAACAACGCGCGCGCCGCCTATGTGACCACGCAGCAGGCGATCCGGGAAACGAATCAGGCGCTGACGCTCGCGTCCAGCGGCTACTACACTGCGGGCGCGGCTATCAAGACCAATGAGACGGCGGTAGCGTCGCTTGGCAAGCAGATTCAGCTGGCGGAGAGCAAATTCCGCCTTGCGGGGGCGGGTATCGCCAACTTCGGCGCGAAGGCGGCGGGCGCTGCGGCGAAGCTCCAGCTCTTGAAGGAGAAGCAGGCGCTTCTCCGCCAGCAGGTGCAGCAGCTCCGGGACGCGGTGAAGTCTGCGGAGGAACAGCTCAAGGCGGCGCAGGCCTCCGGCGACCCGCAGAAAATCCAGCAGGCGAAGGACAGCCTGACCGAGCTGAACACCACGCTGAACAACACCGAGGCGCAGCTGCGGGATACCACCCGCGAGCTGAACCTGCAAAGCTCCGCGTGGACGCGGGCGGGCGCGGCGCTGACGAACTTCTCCACGAAGGCGCGCGCTGTGTCCTCGACGATGGTTTCCACCGGCCGCACGATGATGCGGTGGATTACGACCCCGCTCATGGGCATCGCCACCGCCTCCGTCAACGCGGAAATCCAGTTCGAGAAAACCTTCGCAACCGTGCGGAAGACGGTGCGCGGCACCGAAGAGGACTATGCGCGTCTGGAAGCCGCGTCGAAGAAGATGTCCACGCAGCTGGCCGCCGGGACGGACGAAATCAACGCGGTCATGTCCACCGCCGGTCAGCTGGGCATTGCCACGGAGAACATCGAAGCCTTCACGAAGACCATGATTGACCTCGGCAATTCCACCACCGACCTCGACGCGAACACGGCGGCGACGGAGATTGCGAAGTTCATCAACATCATGGGTACCAGCCAGAAGGACATCGACCGGCTGGGCGCGTCGCTTGCGTATGTGGGCAACCGCTACGCCACCACCGAAGCGCCCATCATGGAGATGGCGATGCGCATTGCCGGTGCGGGCAAGCAGGTCGGCATGACGGAAGCGCAGGTCATCGGCGTGGCGACGGCGCTGTCCTCCGTGGGCATTGAAGCCCAGATGGGCGGCAGCGCGTTCTCCAAGGCGCTTATCAAGATGGAGCTTGCGGCGGAAACGGGAGGGCAGTCCCTGACTGACTTCGCGACGGTTTCCGGCATGACCGCCGAAGAGTTCAAGAACCTGTGGAAGGCCGACCCCACGGCGGCGTTCATCGCGTTCACGAAGGGCATTGCCCAGATGGATGACGAGGGCATTTCCGCCATCGCCACGCTGCAGGACTTGGGCTTCAAGGAAGTCCGCCTGCGCGACACCATGCTGCGCACGGTCAGCAACACGCGCCTGATGGAGGACGCGGTGGCGGACGCCACCCGCGGCTGGCAGGAGAACACCGCCCTGACCGAGATGGCGGGCAAGATTTACGCGACCACGGCGGCGCAGCTGACGAACCTCAAAAACAAGGCTTCCCTCGCCGGGCAGCAGATTGCCAGCGACCTGACGCCTACCATCCAGAATCTCATGAGTTCCGCCAGCGATCTGCTGGACAAGTTTATGGGGCTGGATGAAGAACAGCGTTTGAGCATCATCAAGTGGGGCGCGGTCGCCGCCGCAATGGGCCCGGCGCTGCTCATTCTGGGCAGGCTGGTCGGCGCGGTCGGCAGTGTCGCCGGGGCGCTGGGAAAGGGAATGCTTGCCGTCGGCAGGTTCAGCGCGGCGGTCAAGGGCGCGGGCGGCGGCGTGAGCGGCCTGCTGAAGGTCGTCGGGTCGTCCAAGCTGGCGATGGTCGGGCTGACGGCGGCGGTGATCTACGGCGCGTACAAGCTGTACGACTACGCCAGCGGCGCAAAGGCCGCCCGTGAAGCACTGGAGGGCATGAACAAGACCGCCCAGAACTGGAAGAACACCGCTGCGGACACCTTCTATTCCAGCGGCGAAGGGCTTGACTTCTTCGGGCTGAATGCCGAGGACTTCCAGAAGACCGCAGCCAAAACCACCAGCACTGTGCAGGACTGGATGGACGGCATGGTGGAGGTCTGGTCGGACGGCAAGTACGAGACAGACGCCATCGTGAAGGAGTGGCAGGATTCCTCGGACGCTCTGAGCAAGGACACCCGTGCGCACATGGTGGAGCTGCGGGATCAGGCGCAGGCCAGCGGCGACACAGCCAAGGCACAGGAAATCAACGCCGCCATCGCCGAGCTGGACGCGCTGGACAAGCGCATCCGGGTGAATCTGAATTACTTCCAGGGGAAGACCCTGACGGACAAGAACAAGGCGTTCTGGCAGGACCTGATGAATCAGAAGCAGGCGATCCTGCTGAAATGGGGCTTCGCCGAAGAGCCGGAGGGCGGCGCGGAAGCCTACGACGTCATTGCGAAGAAGGTTCGCGCTGCGGAAGCACGCGCGGCCGCGATGGGTCAGGAGGTGGATTCCTCCCTCTATCAGGAGGCCACCCTCGCCGCATCGCAAGGCTACGCGGCGGTGCTGCAGCAGATGAACGACCAGTACGACGCCGAGTACGAGAAAATCATCCAGATTAACGACGCTACGGAGCGGAACACCCAGCTCACCGCGCTGAATGAAAAGTACACGGCTCAGCGCGCGGCGGCGGCGAAGGAGTTCGCCAACGCTTCACAGGGCTACGTCACAACGCTGCTGAACTCGGACGACACGAAGAAGACCGAAGGGCAGCTGAACACGCTGCTTGCGAAGCTGAAGGAATTGAGCGACGCGACGGCGGCGGGACAGGACACCAGCGGCATTCTGACCGAGCTGAACACTCTGACGCAGGGCATGGACGAGGGCGCGCTCACCGAGTACCTGACCATGCTGACGCAGATTTCGTCTTTGGCCAGTTCGGGCCTGTCCGCCGAGGAAATCCAGACGCTTTTCCCGGACGTGGACTTCACCAACGTGGACGCGATGCTGGAAAAGTTCGCCGCCATTGGACAGTTCCTCAATCAGTTCAAGGACGTGACGGAGATTGCCCCGCTGAACGAGATGATCAACGGCGCTGTATCCGAGGAAGTCCTTAAAATCGCCACCGACCTGAATCTGGACGGCGCGAAGGCCGCGTGGTCGGCATTTGCCGCCGACCCCGGCGCGGCCATCACCACGGACGCCTACGTCAGCATGTGGGAATTGAGCGAAGAAGCGAAGGCGAAGAAGGCGGAAATCGACGCGAAGATTGCCAGCTATACGGATACGGACGCCAAGACGGGAAAGCTGAAGCTCACCGGCGAAGGTATCACCGCGTATGTCAAGGAGTACAACGACACTCGCTCGGACGGGACGAAGGCGGACATGTCCTCGCTGAAGCCGGAGGCTGCGGAGGCGTTCGTTACGGCCTATCACGAAGCTACGGCTGGCGTCGATACTTCCCAGCTTACGCCCAAGGAAATCGTCGCAATGGTCGATGCGTATGCGGAACAGAAAGGCATCAAACTGCTGCAAGGATTGAAGCCCGAAGTCAAGGAAGCTATGGTGCTCGCCTACTCCGACGAGAACGCGAATACAGATGACCTTCGCTACAAGTATCTGCTGGAACACATGACCGCGAACATCACCGGCTATACGGTTGACCCGGCGTTCACTGCGCCAACCGTGAACGGCAGAATCGCCATCACAGGCTACGACTTGCAGTCCTATCTGGCGTTCACGCGCACCCATAAGGATGTGCCTATCTCCGGGCGCATCCGACTGGGAGAGCTGACCGCCGATGAATGGACAGCTGCGCTCAGTACAGGAGCCGTCAAGTATTACAACGAGAAGGGGCTTGAAATCCCCGCATCCGCTGTCCCTACCGAGAAGCTCACGCCGGATAAGCTGGTACTGTTGTCCGAAGACGGTACAATGCACGTTCTTGTCACGCCGGAGATTACCGGCACCCCGGAAGCAGTCGAGAGCGCTATGGCAGATATGTATGAAAAGCTCGTCACGGCGGGCACAATTTTCAGTTCTTCCCGCTATGACTGGGGCTTCCTGAACGGGCTTCTCGGAAGTTCGACAGTCGAGAACATGAAATCCATGACGATTGCCGCACGCAACCTGAAAGAACAGTCTGGCGGCTTTTTTGAACTCTGGGGTGCATTGCGCGGATACCGGGAATGGTCTTTTGGTAATATGCTGGATGGCATGTTCACCGGCGATTCGCTTGCCGAACTGGAACGCTTTGTCAGCGAGTACGCCGCGCTGGTACAGGCCGGCGAAGCGGGGAGCATTTCGCCCGAAATGCAGAACACCTTCCAGACAATCTTGGATTTTTACAATGCGCTTTCCGAGGCCGGTTATGGCGGCGATGGCATCCTCGCGGGCTTGCGAGAAGCTCTTACGGCAGGCGGCTGGGAAGGCACAATGACCGAGCTGTACGATGCGTCTACGGCGAAGGAAACCGGGGCTGCGGTTGGCGAGCAGGTCGGCGCGGGCATCGGCGAAGGGCAGAAGGACTACGACTTCTCGACGGACGCTGAAACCACCATTGCCAACGACGAAGCCGCGCTGAACGATGCGGCGGTCATTCATTCGCCGTCCCAGCGCATGAAGCCGATTGGCGGCTTTATCTCTGCGGGCGTCGGCGCAGGCATGACCGAGTACGACTTCTCCGGCGACGCCGCCGCGACGGTGGCGAACCTCGAATCTGCGATTTCCGCGGCGTTCATGACGAGTTCGCTGCGCTCCGTGGGGCTGAACGCCATGTTCGGCATGGCCGCGGGCGTGCGCGCAGGGCAGTCCGCCGTGATTTCCGCCATGCGCAGCGCCGCCCAGAACGCCGTCGCCGCCGCGAAGAGCGCCCTGCAAATCCATTCCCCCTCCCGCGTGTTCCGCGACGAGGTGGGCGTGATGACCATGAAGGGCTTCGGGCAGGGCGTTTTGCAGGAGACGAAGGAGCAGGCGCAGATTATCCGCAACGCTTCCCGGTACCTCACCACCGAGGCCGGAAGCAGCGCGGTCGCCGCGACCAACGACAACCGCAAGACCTACAACACCGACAACAGCACGTCCTTCTCCTTCGCGGGCGCGACTTTTGAGGTCCGCAGCGAACAGGACGTGCGCGATCTGGCCGTGGAAATCGCCACGCTGACCAGACGCAGCCAGCGCGGAAGGGGGCTGAGGATGGCATGATGACGGACTGGTTCGAGTGGAACGGCGTGAAATGCACGGAATACGGCATTCACGTCTCCGAGCATCCCTCCATCACGCTCCCCTCCGAGCGCGTGACCTTTACCGACGTTCCCGGCCGCAGCGGCAGCCTGACCACGCTGGAGGGCGACGCCGTGTACAGCGACCTGACGCTCACGGCGATGTGCTTCATTGCTGATGTGAGCAGACTGGACGAAATCGCCGCGTGGCTGCGCGGCGGCGGCACAGTCACCTTTGCCAACCGGCAGGGCGGCTTTTATTATGCGCGGGTCATCAACCAGATTGCCTTTGACCGCATTCTGCGCGGAAAACCGAACCGCAGCTTCGCGGTCAATTTCCGATGCAAGCCGTTCTTCTACTTCTCCGACGTGGGCGCGGAGACGCTGGCGACCTCGACGCAGATGCTCTACAACCCCGGCTGCGTGTTCGCCGAGCCGGTCATCACCGTGTACGGCTCCGGCGACGTCACGCTCATGGTGGGCACGCAGATTGTCGAGCTGACGGGCATCACCGACAGCATCACGCTGGACACCCCGGCGATGGAGGCGTACAGCGGCACAACGAGCATGAACAGCCACATGCGCGGCGAGTTCCCGACCCTTGACGTGGGCACCACGGCCATCAGCTGGAGCGGCAGTGTGTCGCAGGTGGTGGTACAGCCCAACTGGAGAACCCTGTGAGGAGGTGAACGCCCATGATCTGCATCTACAGCGCCGATTGCACGGACTTTACGAACAACGGTCTGGGCGTGGTCGTCCCGACCTCCTGCACGGTGACGGAAACGCTGAACGGCGAATGGGAGCTGACCCTTGAACATCCCATTGACGACGCGGGCAAGTGGCGGCGGCTGGTGGAGGGGCGCATTCTGCGCGTCCCCGTCCCCGCCGCCAGCACTCCGCGGGTGAATCTCGTGGACGTGAGCAAGGGCACGCTCATCTACAAGGTCGTGACCAGCGGCGGCTGGCTGTATCTGCGCAGCGACCCCAGTACGAAGCACCGGCGCATCGGCAGCTACAAGCCCGGCACCGAGGTCATTGTGCTGAACAAGACGAACGACGAGTGGTACGAAACCTCCTGCCCGGACGGCAAGCACGGCTTCATGCACGCGCAGTACCTGAAGTACGTGCGCACAGAGCCCGTGCCCGGCGTCGCCACCGGCGAGGTCATCGAGGCGCGCCAGCTGCGCGACCAGCCCTTCCGCATCTATCGGACGGTCCCCGACCTGACGAAGGTGACGGTTTACGCCCGGCACATCTTCTACGACCTGATGGACAATCTCATCAAGAAGTACGAGCCGGAAGAAAAGATGCAGGGCGCGGCGGTGCTGGCGAAGCTGTCCGAGGCGTGCCTGTCCGAGCACAGCTTCACCTTCTATTCGGACATCGACACGACCGCCGAAGAGGTGGTCTTTGAGCATGTCAACCCGGTGGATGCGCTTCTGGACGACGACGGCTTTGTAGAGAAGTACAAGGCGGAACTGGCGCGGGACTGGTGGGATGTGTTTCTGGTGAAGCGCGTCGGGCGGGACACGGACGTGCAGATTCGCGAGGGCAAAAACCTTTTGGGCGTGTCCTACGACGTGGACGAGACGAGCGTGGTCACGCGCATCATGCCCACCGGCGAGAACAAGGACGGCGAGACCATCTATCTGCCGGAACTGTACATCGACAGCCCGAACATTGACAAGTACATTCACCCGAAATGGATTCACTTCCCGGTGTCCAGCGCCAAGGAAAAGGACAGCAAGGACGAAAAAAAGACCATCAAAGAATGCCTCGCCGATATGCGCAAGGCGGTGCAGGAGCAGTACGACGGCGGGTGCGACCTGCCGGACGTGACTGTGACGGTGGACTTCATCAGCGCCGAAAACACCGTGGAGTTCGCGCAGTACGCCGCGCTGCAGCACATCTATCTGGGCGACGCGGTGCGCGTGATTGCCCGGAAAATCGGCGTATCGGTGTCCATGCGCATGACGCAGTACACCTACGATTGTCTGCTCAGGCGCTACACGAAGGTGACGCTGGGCAAGGTGGCAGACGCCATTGAGGGCAACACCATTTCCGGCCGCCAGCTCCCCTCCGGGAGCATCACCGGCGCGAAGCTGGCGATGAACTCCGTGGGCGCGGGTCAGCTTCAGAACGGCTCGGTCGGGTCGCTACAGGTGAAGATGGCCGCCATTGAGACGGCGCACATCCGCGACGCGGCCATCACGAACGCGAAGATTGCCGACGCTTCCATCGACAGCGCGAAAATCAAGGATGCGGCTATCGGCTCTGCCAAAATCGAGGACGCGTCCATCGGCACGGCGAAGATTGCGAACGCCGCCATCACCACGGCCAAAATCGCTGACGCAGCCATTGGCAGCGCGCAAATCAGGGACGCGGCCATTGGCGAAGCGCAGATTGGCAAGGGCGTCATCCATTCCGCCCACATCGGCGACGGCGAGATTCAGACGGCGAACATCAAAGACGCCGCCGTCACGAAGGCGAAGATTGCCGACGCGGCCATCAGCTCCGCCAAGATCGAGGACGCGGCCATTACCAACGCGAAAATCGACAAGGCGGCCATTGACAGCGCCAACATCAAAGAAGCCGCCATCGGCTCGGCGCACATCCAGAAGGCGGCGGTCGGCGAAGCGCAGATTGCGGACGCCGCCATCACCCGCGCAAAAATCGCCGACCTCGCCGTGGGCACGGCGCAGATGGACGACCTGTCCGTCACGACGGCGAAGATTGCGCAGGCGGCCATCGGCTCCGCGCAGATCAAGGACGCCGCCATTGAAACGGCGAAGATTGCGCTGGGCGCGATTACCGCCGCGCTCATCCAGCAGGGCGCTATCGGCACGGCGCAGATTGCCGACGGCTCCATCACGGACGCGAAGATCGTCTCCCTGAGCGCGAACCTCATCACCGCGGGCACGCTGTCCGTGGAGCGGCTGATTATCCGCGGCAATGAGCAGAGCCTCGTCTACGCCATCAACAACATGGGAGAGCTGACAAGCACGCAGGTGAACACCATCGACGGCTATGTGCTGACCGAGCGCACCATCACGGCGGACAAAATCGTGGCGCACAGCATCACGGCGGCGGAGATTGCCTCCAAGACCATCACCGCCAACGAGATTCTGGCGGGGACGATTACCGGCGCGGAAATTGCCGCCGAAACCATCACCGGCGCGAACGTCCAAGCGGGCACGCTGACCACGAATCACGTTGCGGCGAACTTCGGGGAGACGCTCGACCTGTCCAGCAACACAGGCATTGTGCAGCGCGTGGAGTACGCAGACGACCAGACGGAGATGCGGTCGCTGATTCAGACGAAGGCGGACGGCGTTTTATCCGAGGTCAAGGCGAACTACACCGCCGCCGAGGACACGGAAAGCCTGCGCAGTCAGCTTTCCTCGCTGGCCGAGCAGACGCAGGACAGCTTCACTTGGACGACGACGCAAATCAAAGAGCTGATTGAGAACGTCGAAGCCGGAGACAGCGCCACCGAGGAGCAGCTCAAGCTCATTCAGGACTACATGAAGTTCACGGACGGCACGCTGTCCATCGGCAAGACCGGCAACCCCTTCACGTTCCGCGTGATGAACGAGCGGCTGGCGTTCTACATGAACGATTCCGAGGTCGCTTACCTCTCCAACAACAAGCTGTACGTCACGCAGGCGGAAATTCTGACCCGGCTGCAAATCGGGAAATTCGCGTTTGAGCCGCAGACGAACGGCAACATGTCCATCTTCTACACGGGTTAAAGGAGGCAGAGCATGGCGCTTACGGCCACATACACGGCGAGCCTGCGCACCCTGAGCTATACGGCGGAGGGCGTGATAGACAGCAGCGAAGCCACACAGGAGTACTACACGGCGGGCGCAAACCGCGTCGGCCTTTTGCATTTCCCCGGCATGAACATGACCAACAAGGTCATCACCGGGATTCAGATTACCGCCACCGCCAGCCGCGCGGGCTACGGTCTGGGACGCGACAAGGTGGTCTATCTGCGTGCGTCCAATTATCAGGCCACGTCCCAGTCCGGCGTGAAGGGCAGCGCCTTTGTCGGCGCGTCGCTGGGCACGTTCGTCGGGCAGTTTTACGGCAACACGTCCTCCTACACGCTGTCCGGCGGCCTGCTGACGAATCTCGCGAATTACTTTGCCGCCGGGAACAACACGGTGCTGCTCTACAATCCCGACCCGGAGCAGTCCTCACAGGTGTACTCCAAGAACTATCTGAAATGGACCGCCGCCAGCATCACGATTACCTATCAGGAGGCAGTCAGCCAGCCCACGCTGGAGAACAGCACCGTGACGATGGGCACAGTCATGCGGATCGCCACCAACCGCCAGAGCACGGCGGCGACGCACACCCTGCGCTACAGCTTCTTCACCGAGAACGGCACGATTGCCGCGGACGTGGGTGATTCCTATGAGTGGACGCCGCCGGTGTCGCTGGCGGCGCAGATTCCGTCCGCCGCCTCCGGCTGGGGCACGCTGCTCTGCGACACCTACATCGGCGGGACGCTCATCGGCACGAAGAAGACCACGTTCACACTGGTTGTGCCGGACAGCATTGTGCCGACGATTTCCGCCGTGACCTTTGAGGAAGCGACGCAGGGCGTGGCGGCGAAGTTCGGCGCGTTTGTGCGCACGCGCAGCACGCTCTCCGTGTCCATCACGGCGGCGGGCGCGCAGAAGAGCACCATTGCCGCCTACCGCACGACGCTGAACGGCGCGGTCTATTCCGGCGCGAGCTTCACCACCGGCACGCTGAACGTCGCCGGGGACAACGACCTGACCGTCACCGTCACCGATTCCCGCGGACGCACGGCGACCGTCACCAAAACCGTCACGGTGCTGGCCTACGACCCGCCGAAGCTGACGGCGTTCTCTGCCGAGCGCTGCACCGAGGACGGCAGCGCCGCCCAGATGGACGGCACAAGGGTGCGCATCACCGCGTCCGCGACGGCTTCCCCGGTAGGCAATAAGAACGACATGGCGTGTACGGTCTACTATCGCACACGCGGTGCGGAAGCATGGGCGACGGCGCAGAACCTGATTCCCCTGAGTTACTCCATTGGGGTCACGAACGCCCTGCTCCCGCAAACCTTTGATGTGCTGAGCAGCTACGAGCTGAAGATTCGCGTCACCGACACATTCTACTATGTGGAGCAGTCGGTGGAAATCGGCACAAAGCAGGTCATGATTGACCTCTATCAGGATGGCACGGGCATCGCCTTTGGCAAGGTGGCCGAGACGCCCCGCGCGGTCGAGTTCGGCTGGCCGATTAAACTGACCGAGCCACTGGAGGTCACGCAGGGCGGCACGGGCGCGAACAATGGCGCGAGCGCCTGCGCGAATATCGGCGCGGTGAAGAAGAGCGGCGACGCCATGACCGGCAATCTCCAGATCAGCGGGCGGCTCTATCCGTCGCTGTATCTGCTGCCCACCTACAACGACACGACGAACCGCGTCGTGTTCGAGGGCAGCTATTCAGGCGCGGGTTCTTTTTCCGCGTGGGAGGACAGCAGCGGCACGAACCGCCGGATGCTGGAAGTGCGCACGGCCAAGTACAAAGCCAGCAAGGACGACGCGGTGGTGCTGCGCTGCGTGGAGAACGGCAGCTACTACAGCTACCGCCTGTTCCACGCGGGCATGGCGACGCCGGTCCCCATCGCCAACGGCGGTACGGGCGCGAGCACGGCGAAGGCGGCGCTGACGAATCTGGGCGTGTTCTACGCGGAGACGCTGCCGGACACGGGCGAGGACGGGCAAATCTGCCTCGTTCCCGTGTGAGGAGGGCGCATGAGCAGTACATTCAGCGCCACGGCGAACAGCAACACCACCATAGGGTACGTCTGGTATGGCTCGAACGAATGGGCGATGGGCAGCAGCGAGGGCGCGTGTCAGGGCGCGTACATGGCCACAAAACCCAGCCAGTCCCGCGTCGGGCTGATGCTCTTTAACGGCGCGGGCGCGGCGCTCAGGGGCAAGGTAATCCAGAGCATCACGCTCAAAATCACCTGCTCCGGCGCGGGCTCCGGGTCGAGCGGCAAGGTGCTTTCCTTTCACCGGGCCAATGTGCAGGCGTTTGACAAATCCCTGCGCGGCTCCGCGCAGGTGGGCGCGGCGCTGGGCACGCTAACGGGCAAGTTTTACTCGAACACGACCACCCACACATTGAGCGCGTCCAGCAACGCGGCGTTCTTCGCCGCCCTGCGCGCCTATCTGACCGAGGGCAATTCCGCGCTTGTGCTGTACAACGGGGAAACGTCCAAGGCCGACGGCTATTCCGCCAACTACGCCCGCGTTACCTCCTGTACCCTGACCGTCAGCTACATCGACGGCACGGCCTATGTGTGTGTGAACGGCGCGTGGAAGCAGTGCGCCGTGTGGGTGCGCGTGAACGGCGCATGGAAGCAGTGCGTGCCGTACTACCGCAAGGACGGCGCATGGGTGCGCGTATAGGGAGATCGCCGCGACGAGCGGCTTTTTCTATATCCTATCGGAGGGGAGGGAGCGAAGGTGAGTGAAATCACCGGGGGACAAATCTACACGGCGGCTCTGGTTTTTCTGGCCGGCTGCGGCGCTGTGACCACCATCGGCAAGGCCATCGAGGCCATCCGAAACTGGCGCAAGCCCGCGGACAGCCTGAAGCACAAGGTCGCCCGGCACGACGAGCAGCTTGTGGCGCTGAAGGAAGGTCAGCGCGTCACCTGTGAGGCGCTGATGGCGCTTTTGGGACACGAGCTGCACAACGGCAACGCCGACGAGATGCAGGAAGCGTCCCGGAAACTGAACCAGTATCTTGTAAACCGATAATTTGAGGAGGGATTTTTCATGAAGTGGGAAGACATTCAGCGGAAGCTGACCAGCCGCAAGTTCTGGCTGGCCATCGGCAGTTTTGTGTCCATGCTCATCGTGGCGCTGGGCGGCGCGGAGGAAACCGCGACGCAGGTTTCCGCGCTCATCATGGCGGGCGCGTCGGTGATTGCTTACATCATCGGCGAGGGCATGGCGGACGCGGCGAGCGCGGGCGGCGTCACCAACATTGATGGTGCGGACGTGCTGAAAGCCATTGAAATTGTGGATGAAAAGGGCAAGCAGGACGACCATTCGGGCGACGGCGAATAAGCCGCGCCCTTTATGGAGGGTATACCATGTACGATGTGAACAGGGTTCTTTCCGTCGCGGCGGCGGAGGTTGGCTATCTGGAAAAGGCGAACAACAAGAATCTCGACGGCAAGACGGAGAACGCGGGCGATAAGAACTACACCAAGTACGCCCGCGACCTCGACGCGATTCCCGGCTTTTACAACGGCCGCAAGCAGGGCTATGCGTGGTGCGACGTGTTCGTAGACTGGTGCTTTGTCACCGCCTACGGCAGGGACGCGGCGCTGAAGCTGCTGTGTCAGCCGACGAAGAGCGCGGGCGCGGGCTGCCGATACTCTCGCAGCTATTACAAGGCGAAGGGACGGCTGTTCAGCGCGCCGCAGCCGGGCGACCAGATTTTCTTCTGGCCGAAGAACGCCATCGGCGGCCCGGCGGTACAGCACACGGGGCTGGTTTACAAGGTGGACGGCTCCTATGTGTACACCATCGAGGGCAACACCTCCGGCACGTCCGGCGTGGTCGCCAACGGCGGCGGCGTATGGCGGAAGAAGTACCGGCTGGACTACAACCGCATCGCGGGCTACGGCCGCCCGGACTACGGCAGCGGCGACGGCGCGTCCACCGACACGCCGGTCACGCCCGCGGAGCCGAGTACGCCTAAACCCGCGCCTGTCCAGCCCGAAACGCCCGCCGTGCGGAAGGACGCCGTGACCATCGTATCCAGCGGCGGCAGGGTGAACATTCGCGTCGGCAACGGCACGAAGTACACGCGCATCACCGCCGTGAAGCCGGGTAAGACCTACCCGTGGGTGGCGACCGCCGAGAACGGCTGGCACGCCATTGAGATTGCTGGGAAGGTCGGCTGGGTATCCGGCGAGTTCTCCCGGAAGGACTGAACCTGATTCGGGGCGGTCGCCGATTCCGGCGGCCGTCCCCCTGAGATGAGAAGGAGGTGAGCGCCAAGTGGCCGATAAAATTACCATTACAGCGCCGTTTTCGCAGGAAACACGGACGCTGGGCCGCATCGGGCGCGTAGGTGAGAATATTGCCCGGCAGATTGTGTTCGACTGTTCGAGTGTGCTGGCTGGCCGGCCGAACGCGGGCATCGTCTGCGTAATTCAGCGCCCCGGCGATAAGCAGCCCTATGCGGGGCAGCTTGTGCGAGAGGTCAGCACGAGCAATTACAGGCTTGTATTGACAAGCACCGAAGTCGCTGTAGCGGGCAGCGTGCGCTTTGAGCTGCGCATGGTTGACGGCGAGGAAATCCTGAAGGCCGCCATCTATACAGGCACTGTTGCAGAATCTCTGCCCGGCATTGGCGACACCCCGGAAGACCCTATTGCAGACGCGTTGAATCGTCTGGAAAACGCCATCGCGGAGGCGGGAAAGTATGCTAATCTGGACGCACGGCTGGATGCAATTGAGGCTACCGGTCTGAGCGCCGTAGGCGCGGCGTCAGGGCAGGTGCCTACTGCCGACGGTACTGGCGAATGGGCGTGGAAAGCCACCATTGGGCTGGACACGACGCTGAGTTCCGCAGGCAAGGCAGCGGACGCGAAAGTTGCTGGCGACGCTATCCGCGCGGTTGCGAATACCGCCAACACGCTTTCCGCGCGCGCGAATGTGTTGTCTGGTAGTGTGTCCGGCGCGTCGATTACTGCGACGGATTCTTTCGCCGCGCCTTTTGTCGGCTTGCGCGTCTGCGGCAAAAGCACGCAGGACGGTACGCCGCTCCCGACCGCTCCCGTGCCGATTGTCAGCGCGGGTGACGGCGGAACGGTGGTGGTCACGGTGTCGGACGGCGCGAACAATTCGCAGACGCTGACGCTGCAAACGCCGAATACGCTGCCGGGCATCCCGGTTTCCTCCGGCGGGAACTACACGGACGAAAACGGTCAGCAGTGGGTGTGCGATGAGGTGGACTTGGCGCGCGGGGTGTATGTGCAACACGTCACGAAAATCAAGCTGACATCCTCGATGAAATGGACGAAGGTTGGAAACAAGGTTGACCGCTATTTCGCGCAGTTTGACGGCACTTATGCGACAAACGTTCTTTGCACACATTTTTCTACCAGCGTAGGTTCGGAAGTTGTCGGCGGCGCCATGACCAACCTGAATTACCTTATCGGCTTTGCATACGCCGAAAAAGGGACAACGACGCTTGATGAGTTCAAAGCATTCCTCGACGCGAACGAGGTATATGTTTTGACATCGCTTGCAACACCCGTCGAAACCGCTCTTTCCGCCGCTGAAATCAGCGCGTACAAGGCGCTGACCACCTACGCCCCGACGACTACCATCAGCGTTACTGATGGCGCTGGCGCGACGGTGACGTACCAGCGCGATGCAAACATTGTAATCAAAAATCTTGAGGATGCGATTGCATCCATGACGCAAAATTAAGGAGGTATCTTTATGGCTATCAACAGTAAGGCACGGCATGACCTGACGCTTCGCGCAATCAAGCGCGAGATTTCCGCTGGGCGCGATGTGGCGTTTTGGCTCGACAAGGCGTACACGCACCTTGACAACGGGCTGCTGACGGAGGATGACATCGCGGAAATTGAGAAGCTGGCGCAGGCGTACTATGACGCACTGGATGCGCAGGAAGAAGAAAACAACGAATAAGCCCCATTTCGGCGGCACCCATCAGTCGCTGCGCATCAGCGATTCCAAGCACTCATGAACCGCAGGGCTGCGCCTGAGCGCGCGCCCTGCTTTCATATGCCCTCGCAGAAGGGAGGTGGTGTGAATGTTCATTGTGTGAAGCCGGTTCCCGATACTCTTTACCTTTAACGACACAAGGAGAGATGAACGATGGCAAATTTCGATTGCTATGTGCGCATTTATCTGCCGCTGGATGCGAATGGCCGCCCGAAAACCTCTGATTACGGTCACTACGACCTCATGATTAAGAGCATGGGCAACACCCCGCTGAACTTCGATTCCCACACCTCTGTGGTTGACCCCGTGTTCAGCTACGGCGGCTCGAACAACGGTCAGGGCTATGTGAAGATTTTCAACCCGAACAAGACGGTGAACATCTTCACGTTCGACATGCTGGCCTGCACGTTCCATTTCACCGCGTCCTCTGCCAAGGTGGGTGCTTTCGTCAAGCAGATGCAGAAGGTGCTGACCTACAGCTCCAAGGACAGCAACGCTTCCACCTACAAGGTCAATTCCAACTGGGACTACAAGACCTTCACGACGGCGCGCAACAATTCCTTCGGCGCGGTCGCTGCGTGGTGCTCTGCGCTGGGCGACAACGGCCTGCTGAACATCCACAACAGCGCCGCTGCGAAGAGCAATTACATGACCTGCGCGACGTGGGCGATGTACAAGCAGTATTACGCGGCGTGGGCCCACTGCCAGCTGATTCGCTGATTCTCTCGACAAGAAGAATGGAGGAGTGGCATTATGGCAAGCTACACCTGTAAGATTCGTATTCATCTCCCTCTGACGTCCGGCCTTAAGCCCAATACGGGCAACTCCGGCCACTATGACATCCAGATCATGAAGACCGGGCTGACGCTACTGGGCAAGACTTATAACAACCCGATTATTTCCTACGGTGGCGTGGACGGTAACGGGAAGGTTGAAATCGGTAACGGAAGCAGCTTTTCCCCGAAGGCAGACCATTTGTACTGCCACGCACCGATTACGGTGACGGATGCGCAGCTCTCGAACTTTATTGAAGGCTGGCTGAATGAATACTGCGATAAGGAGACGAGCGGGCACATTTACAGTGTTACTTCCGGTGACTACAAGACCTATTCCAAGTCGAACCACAACTGCTTCGGTGCGGTTGGCGAGTGGTGTGCGTTCATGGGAGACACTTTTCTGAAGAGCATTCATGACAGCAAGACCTACACCGAATACTATGCTTGGCCCATGTACGAGCTGTACCACACGGCGTGGATTTATGACGCCCTGAAAACCTGATTCCCGGCGGAGGCAAGCACTTGCCTCCGTTTTTTTTGTTTGCCTGAAAATAATGGTTGACGAAAATGACAATCTATGGTATACTCACGGAAGAATTGGAGGTGCTGTAATTGAAATTCCGTAATATAATTGTCATCTTTCTTGCTGTGATGTGTTTGCTGGCAGGTAGTGCTTTCGCCACGTCGGAGAGAAGCATGACGCCTCCTGCGGATTATGATGAATGGTCTGATTCCTCTGCGGCATTCCGCGGCGCAATCGGATATGGAGATATTGTAAGTGACCCGATGGCTCATGGAAAAACCGTGAACCCCGATTCCTCCGCTACCCCTGAACTGGGCGATTCCTCCGTCGTGTCCACCGCCGCGGTCGCTGGGCTGTGCGTGGCGGCGCTCGCCGGTGTGACCATTGCGGACAAGAAGCGCAGGAAAATGGCCAAGTAATGAGTTCGAGAAATCGAAAAGGGAAACGGCAGCGTCGCAAGTGGCTTGTGATTGAGCTTGCGTGCGCTGTCGCTTTTCTTGTGCTTGCAGGAATGCTCATCACGCGCCTGACCCGCCAGAATCACCGTTCCGCCGAGGAACGCGCCGCACAGGAGGCGCTGACCCGGATTCAGGTCGATCAGACGCTTGCGCCCACAATCACGCTCACTAACGTCCCCGCGCCCTCGGAAACGCCGCCACAGCAGATGTTCGCTTACGCGCAGGAGCTTTTGCAGATAAACGGCGACCTTGTGGGCATGGTCGGCTTCGACGACATGGCGCTGTACGTCTGTCAGGGCGAGGACAACACCTTCTATGCGTCTCACCGCTTCGACGGCAGCGAAGACCCGGCAGGCATGATTTACATGGACTGCCGCTGTTCCGCGTGGCCGCTGGGACAGAACACCATCCTCTACGGGCACAATATGCGCGACGGCTCCCGGTTTGGCAAACTGAACCGCATGACGGAGGCGGAGTATCTGGCGGAGCACCCTTATGTGCGCTACGCCTCGCTGTACGAAATCCGCGACTACCGCCCCATCGCCGTGTTCTACGCCAACGTTGACCCGACGGCGGCGGACTACTTCGACTTCGCCGTGACGGATTTCCCGGACGAAACTTCCTTCACCGCCTATGTGCAGGAAGCGAAGCGCCGCTCCGTCGTGAACCTTCCCTCCACCGCGCAGTACGGCGACAACCTTCTGACCCTCGCCACCTGCTCTGAGGAAGGCGTGGGCGGACGGCTTGTCGTTGTCTGTATGCCAGCCGAATAACACCATCGCCCCGCTCCGGCGGGGCTTTTCTCATGCCGATGTTTTGCCGCCGCTGACAAAACATCGGCATGACCTCACGAAGATGATGCTGACCATTTTCGTGAACCCACGCAAATGGTCAGCGCGTCACGCCTTGCCACCGTCCTGCCCTTTCGCACGCCATCCGCTCCCGTTGCTCACCCAAACGCAGAACGGCTCACAGGGGCGTTTCTGTGCGAAAGAGGGGCATATCAAAAATGCCCACCTCCCAGCTGCGAACAGCCGGAGGGGGGCATGGTGGTGTGTATCTGTCCGCCCTATATACAAATAAAAAAAGAAGAAGAATTTTCCCCTATGGGTGTTGTCCGCCGGGTGTGTGCGTTTTTGTATAGTTTGTTGTCCGCCTTGTCCGCCTCGTCCGCCTTGTCCGCGTTGTCCGTGTCGTCCGCCCCGTATCATATATGGTATGGCGGACAACAGGCGGACAACAGACAGGGGGCTTTGCGAATTTGTTGTCCGCCCTGAAAAGCCCGACATATCAAGGGCTTGCGGGCTTGGCGGGCAAGGCGGACAACACGGACAACAGGGTGGTCAAAATCGTGTTCTTGTCCGCCCGTTGTCCGCCTGAAAAGGGTTTAGGCGGACAACAGCCCATTTGGCGGACAACGATTTTTCGCGAGAATTTGTTGTCCGCCTGTTGTCCGCCAAGGGCATTTGTTGTCCGCCTGAAAGAATCTCCATCGGGATGGACGTGTTCTTTCGCAGAGAAATTGGTTTGACGTTTCCCCTTGTGCCGTGGTATAATAGAATCAGGAACGGAGGATACACGCAATGGAGAGCTACGAGAAAATCAAACTGGAACCGCTGTCGGATTCCGTGTTCAGCTACATTTTTGCAGACAAGGACTTGACCGTTTCCATGCAGGAACTGATTGATAGCGTTCTGACGGATGCGGGCGACCCGCTGATTGGCAAGGTGAAATCCGTACAGGCACAGTACAGTGTGCAGAAGCGCATGGTTTCGACCCACGGTGGACGCTTGGACGCACGTGTGGAGGCTGCCGATGGCACGCTGTTCGACATTGAGGTACAGGCCTACTTGGAGCCTGCCATGAACGACCGCTCGTGGTTCTACGGTAGCAATCTGATGAGCGAAGAGTTTCTCGAAGGGCAGACCTACAACAAAGTTCCAAAAGTGCGCGTGATTAACCTGCTGGACTTCGTGCTGCGCCGGGATCATCCAGACCTCTTGCAGCCCATCAGCCTGATGTATCGGAAAAGCCCTGCTCCAGCATCGGATGCATTCCGTATCTACAATATCGAGCTTCCGAAGTTCCGTGATACTAACCCGACGCTGGAAAGCGTCAAGAATGACCCTCTGCTTCGCTGGCTGTATCTGCTGGACGAGGGCTATAAAAGCGACCATGAAATGGAGGTGCTCAGTAACATGACCGAAGGAATGAGAGCCTTTGCCAAGCGCTATCAGGTTTCGCTCAACGACCCCGACCTGCGTCGTATGTACGACTACGAGATGAGCGCCAAGCGCGATCAGGCTTCGCGAGAGTATAACGCGGAGATGAAGGGCCGCACGGACGTGATTCGCGGGATGCTTCACAACGGCATTCCCGTCGATGTCATTTACAAGTGCGTCGATGCGCCCCGTGCAGATGTAGACGCTATCATCGCCAAGATTCGAGCGGAGGATTGACGGATTGCACATCACCCTAATCCTGCATTTTTTGAAAAGGTCGCAGGAGAGCGGCGGGAAATTACACCCGTTTTTACACCCGTTTGGCTTGTAAAGCGTGATTTGCCCCCTAGCAAATACGACAAGGAGTCCGCTGAATTGTGCCGATTTTGATGTGAGATATGCTGAATTAGATATATCAAACTCCGGTTCAAATCCTGTCACCTCGACCATCGCCCGGTTCTTCGTTTTGAAGAACCGGGTTTTCTGTTATCCACAATTTGTCCGAAACATGCCGTTTTCTGTGGATATTTCGGTGTTTTTGCAAGTTCAGTGCTACAAAATACCCAGAATTAACAAACAAAAAGCGGGCGCAAAATGAATTACACCCGTTTTTACACCCGTTTTGGTTTTCGCTTTTAGGCATGTTGTATATCGCTTTTGATTCGCGCCCCTGTTTTTCAGCCCTGCGAGGACTTCTTTGGGCGGCCTCTTTTAGCAGGCTGCACAAATCCAAACTGCAGCGCCGCCCGTGCTTTCGCCGCGTCCGTGTGCCGGGTATCGATGTGGCCGCGTGCAACCTTGCCCACCTGCGGCGGCAATTCCGCCGGTGCGGTCGGCTGTGCTCCGTCCAGAAGGCGGTCGAAGGTCGCGTTCATCAGCGTCTTGGCACGCTCCTGCTCGCGGTCTACGACATGCCCGTACACGCCGAAGGTGTCCATGTCAACGCTGTGCCCGACGAGGTCTTTTATCATCTGTTCCGGCAGGTCGTTCTTCATCATGCTGATGTAGGTATGCCGCATCTCGTGGATGGAGCTTTCGATGTCATGCGTCCGGCAGAAAAACTGCCATTGCTTGTATGCACGATTCGGATCGCTGCGCTCTCCCCATTCATCGGGGAAAATCCACTTCGTGCGGATGTCCATCGCGTCCAGCATCTCCCGCTGCGCCGCGAGGGTCTGCATGGCTACGTCAGAAAGCACCACCTCGCGCTGGGCGTTGTCATTCTTGCCCATGGTCTGCTCATTGAATTTGTTGATGCTTCGGCTGATACAGATGACGTTGTCATCGAGGTCTTTCCACTGCAGACCGTACACCTCGCCCCGGCGCATCCCAGTCAGCACCGTGAACCGCCATGAGTGAATGTAGAACGCCTCCTGCAGCTTCCCGCGCTTCTCCACCGCGCTGTTGGTCATCAGCTTCTCCACCGCGTCCGGCTGGAGGATTTTTTTCTTTTTGGGCGGCGGCGCTTGGTTGACCTTCAGGTCACGATCCTTTATCGGAACTGTTTTCCAGCGCATCCTGTCCGCATAAGCCAGGAACGCCGTGATGCTGCTGCGCACGTTGATGGCCATGCGCCGGGATAATCCCTTGCTGATGACCGCGTCGATGCACTTCTGCCACTGCGCCGGATAGATTTTGCTGATTTGCGTCGCCTTGATGTGCGGCAGGATGTACAGCCGACCGGCGGATTCGTGGTTGGTGTAATTCCCGCGCCCGCTGTGCTTCTGCAAATCGTCGAGAAACAGCTTCCACGCCATGCGAAAGTCCATGTCCTCTGCGCCGGATTCCAGCCATTCGTCGGCCATTGCCTCCACTTCGCGCTTGCCCTTTCTGCCGGGCGTGCTGCTCTGGAAGGGCTTGCGCACGCCGTCTTTCTGAACCTTCAGCAGCCAGAGCTTGCGGCTCTCAATCCAGATTGCCTCCGAGCGCCGCTCCGTTCCCGTCATCTCACCGTTCCTCCTTTTCTTCCTGTTCCGGCAGATTCAGCGGCGGTACCTGAAGCATGGCGCACATAGCCACTCTGATGTGCTCCGGCGCGGCCTTGTATGCCTTTACCACCTCCCGCGCCCAGATGTTGGTGTAGTTCCGCACCGGGTCGCCGGTATCGTCCTCGCCGATCAGGTCGGTCGGCTCAATCTGAAGCGCCTCTGCCAGCTTTGCGATTCGGTCGCGCCGCATATTCGCTATGCCGCCCGCCTCCCAGCGCCGCACCGTGGTCTTGTCCACGCCGACTATCTGTCCGACCTCTTCCAGCGTCATGCCCAGCTCTTTCCGCCGCATTTTGATGATGTCTGCAATCTTCATTTTCATCTTCCTTTCTTCGCGACTGCTCGTTCGCGTATTTGCCCTTATTATACCGTCAAAAAGGCATTTAAGCAACAAAACGAGGGAAATAACCATAAAATTTAGCATTTTCGCCACTTTACCCCTTGACATTCCCAGTTTTGTATGCTATAACGTGTTGCGTAAACGCCACTTCGTTTCTGAAAGGAGGAACGGTAATGAACAAGAATCTGCTGCTCGCGAAGATGCTTGAAAATGACAAATCCGCCGAGGACATCTGCGATGCGTGCGAAATCAGTATGAGCGCATTCAGCCGCAAGGCAAACGGTCATTCTCAGTTCAAGCAGAGTGAAATCACCGCCATTAGCAAGTTGCTTAACCTGACCCCTGAGCTTGTGATGCGCATCTTCTTCGAGTAATTCTTTTGCGTCAAAGTTGCGTTTCCGCCACTTATAATCAAAGAAGAAAGGATGAATTGGCATGAGGCCCTACCACAAACTGCGAACGGAGCTGTACATCGGCGGCTACACCGAACCGCTGCTGGCGCGTCGGCTGCGAATCGGCACTGCCACGGTATCGCGCAAGCTGAACGCGAGGTCGCCGTGGACGCTGGCCGAGTGTTATCAGGTGATGGATCTGCTGGGCAAGCCCTACGAGCAAATCCCGCTGATTTTCCCCCGCGACGGGAGAAACGAGGAATCCGCATGCAGGCACTGACGGAATCCCAGCGGCGTCTGGTCGAACAGAACATCGGGCTTGCCGGTTGCGCGGCTGCGCGTTTTCGGCGCAGCGGCAAGACCGTCGGGCTGGAATTGGACGACCTGTTCTCCATCGCCTGCATGGGGCTGGTCTACGGCGCACAGCGCTACGACCCTGCTGTCAGCCGACCGGGCACCTATCTGTATGACTGCTGCCAATGGATGCTGCTGACGGAGCTGCGTCATCGGCGGCGCAAGTGCCGCGCTGGGACGGTGTGCAGTCTGGACAAGCCCGTGGTAATGGGGCACGAGGTTGTCACCTACGGGGACACGCTGATGGCGGATGCCGACGTGGAGGAGGAAGCCCTCACCAACGTCATTCTGCGACGAATGATGGAGCTGTCCACGCCGCGTGAGCGAATTGTCGCTATGATGTATGCCAATGGCGCAACGCAGGCGGAAATCGCCCGGTCGCTGGGCGTCACGCGAGCTTCGGTGTCTTACACGATGTCCTGCCTGCGCAAGAAAGCCATCAGGAATTTCGGTGGAACTGCGAGCTGAAAAGAAAGGAGTTTTCCCCATGACATTCGAGATTGCGTTCATGTTGGTGCTGTGCGGCCCGGTCATTCTGGCCGTCCTGATGCAGCTGTGCGGGTGGGCTGCTGACGCCTACGACTACCACGCCATGCGCCGGACGATGAAGCGGGCGTGGAAGCACGGTGTATCGCCGATTAAGCCCGGCATGACGGCGATGATGATCCGCTGCGACGCGAGCGAGAGAAGGAGATTCTGATGGTCAAGGCATTTCTGGATGGCGGCGAGGTTCGTCTGACCGCCGAGCCGAGCGACATTCCGACCATCAAACGGCTGCGCAGCGCATCCCGCACGAATCGGATGCCGCCGATGACGTGGATCATGCCGCTGACGCTCGATTCGGTGGAGGAACTGCGCCGGGAGAAAACGCCGTGCAGCCCGGAGCTGGCGAAACGCGCACAGGCGATGCTGGCCGCGCACCGCTTCGTGGATGCGCAGAAGGCGGCGGATAAGGTGGAACCCATTCGTCCGATTCCGATAAAAGAGGGATTTACCCTCTTCAACCATCAGGTGAAGGCGTTCAACATCGCGCTGGCGCTGTTCGGGTATCCCGCCGGAGCGGACGGCGGCGCGTGCGCGATGTACATGGATATGGGTACAGGCAAGAGTCTGACCTCAGTCATGATTGCCGGGCGGCTGTTTCTCGACGGGAAGATTCGCCGGATGCTGGTGGTCGCGCCGTCGTCGGTCTGCCCGGTCTGGCCGAGCGAATTCCGCAAATTCGGCGCGTTCCCGTCCCGCGTCGCCGTCCTGCAAGGCGACAAGAACAAGCGGCTGGCGGCGCTCAGGTACGTCGAAGCACCCGCGATGCCCGGTCAGCGCGACCCGCTGCGGGTGGCGGTCATCAACTACGAGAGCACATGGCGGCTGGAGGACGAGCTGAAGGCCTACGCCGCCGACCTGATTGTCTGCGATGAGAGCCAGCGCATCAAGAGCCACACGGCGCAGCAGTCAAAGGCCATGCACCGTCTGGGCGCGGGTGCGCGGTATCGCATGATTCTGACGGGCACACCCATTCAGAACGACACACGCGACCTGTGGTCGCAGTACCGTTTCCTCGCGCCGGATGTGTTCCCGGCCAGCTACTACGCTTTCGAGAAGCGATACGCCCTGATGGGCGGCTACGGGCAGCATCAGTACCTCGGCCCGCGCAATCTGGAGGAGCTGACCCGCAAGGCGCACGGCATTGCCTACCGCGTGACGAAGGCGGAATGCCTCGACCTCCCGGAAAAGACCTTTGAGACGCGGGAGGTTGCGCTGGAGGACAGCGCCGCGAATCTGTACCAGCGCATCAAGAAGAACGCCGTCGCGGAGCTGGAAGGCGGCGAAAGCATCACGGCCAGCATCGTGCTGACGCGCCTGCTGCGCTTGCAGCAGATTACCGGCGGCTTCATCACGGACGACGATGGCACGACCACGAAGGTGTCCTCCGCCAAGCTGGACGCAGTAGCGGACGTCGTGCAGAGCCTGTGCGTGGACGAGGGAAAGAAGTTGGTCATCTTCACCCGCTTCCGGGCGGAAATGGACGGCGTGAGCGAGGCAGTGCAGAAGGTTTTGGGTGGAAAGCTGCAAATGGTGCGCATTGCCGGGGACATCGACATCGCCAAGCGCGGCTCCATCGTCGAGCAGTTTCAGACCGACCCGGACACGCGCGTTTTTGTCGGCCAGATCGACGCCTGCGCGGAAGGCATTACCCTGACCGCCGCCGATACGGTGGTGTACTACTCGCTGACGTTCAACATGGCAAAGTACGCCCAGTCACAAGACCGCATCCACCGCGTCGGCCAGCGCAACATCTGCACCTACATTCACCTGATTGTGCCGCACACAATCGACGAGAAAATCATCAGCGCGCTCGAAAAGAAGGTTGACCTCGCGAAGGCCATCACGGACAACTGGCGCTGGATGCTGGAGGAGTGAGAACGATGAAGAGGCCCGAAATCATTGCTGCCCTGCTTGAACAAGCACGGGACAAGGACACGCTGGCCAACGATGACCCGAACAGCATCTTCGCATCCGATGCGTTGGTGCTTCGGGCGGCGGCACTGATGCTGTTCGCCGTGAACGACTGGGTATCCGTGGAAGACGCGATGCCCCCCAAGGACACGGATGTCCTTGTATGGCTGGGAGCGCTGAAAGCCATCACCATAGCGCAGTATGACGGTAACGGCGAAGGGCTGGAAGCGGACGAATCCAACATCACGCGCCATGTGACGCATTGGATGCGGCTCCCAAAGCCGCCGAAAGGAGGCGCGAGCGATGCTTAACCCGAAACCATGCCCCCTGTGCGGCGAAGCCACACTGAAAACGTGGCGCACGATTATCCCGTCCACGCCCTTGCGTTATCAAATCGAGTGCGCCTCTTGCCACTACTGCGGCAAGAAAGCCCTGACAAAGTGGGGCGCGATCTGGAAATGGAACCGAGAGAAAGTTTGGGAAAGGACGGAATGACGATGCTTGATGACCTGCACGCCCCATGCTGCCCGTATTGCGGCATAGGAATGTCCATTGCCATTAAGAAACTGAAGCACATGACTATTTACTGGTATGAGTGTGGCAATTGCATGTCTTCGTCTCCGGCCGCGTCTACCGAAAAGGGCGCGTACCTTCGGGCTATGCACCGGAAAGAAACGCCCAATTATGTTCTGACGCTGGCAGAAGCCTATGCAAAGGGGGTTTGCTGGACGGAAGAACGCAGAATAAACGCCATTGAAGTCCGGCGGCTTGCTTTGCGGGATTGGGGCGTCGATTCTGATGGGAAACCCACGAAAGCAATCGACCTTTTCGTGTTCGGCGAAGAATGCCCCAACTCCTACAGGGTGAATGAGTACGGCAAAGAATTTCGCTGCTGGCTGCGGAAGCCCACGGATGAAGAGCGGAAAAACACGCCGTGGGAGGAATGCTGATGGCCAACCGAAAAATCGACGCAATGTACCGCGAGTACGGGACAGACTGTGCGCACAAATGTGCAGATTGTACGAATCTCTGTGTTTACACGGCAAACAAAACGTGGTACAAGTGCGCGGCATACGGCACGAGCAGTTCGGCGGCGACTGACTGGACGAAAAAGTGGGCAGCTTGCGGGCTGTATGGGAAGCCGCTTGAGGCAGACCATGTGCCGCTCATCAAGCGGCTTACCAGCACGAAACAGCAGGAAAAGCCGATTGACGGGCAGATGACATTCTTGGAAGAGGAAAGATGATGACAAAATGTGAAAACAACTGCCACGGTTGCAAGTGGCTTGACCGTGATATGAAGTTAAACATAGATGGCAACGGCTATTGCTGCATGGTTGAGCGTAGCTCTCAAAAACATGAGCCGCAATGCAAAATACGTAGACCGGACAAAGTACACTGTGAACTGTACGAGGCGGGCAACTGGGCAACGCGATTTCAAAAAGGGAGGAATAACAATGCCTGATAACAAGAAAGCTCCGCGCTGTCCGTACTGTGGCGCGGAGATGCGCTTGGAGGACAACGAGGACGTGCTGTTCGGACTGTTCACGGACGAGGAGAGAATGTACTGGTATCAATGCAGTACGCCGTCGTGTGGCATCCACAGCCCTGCGAATCATACGAAAGCCGGTGCTTACAAAGCAGCCATGGCACGCTGGCAAGAGCCGAATCATGTGCTGACGCTGGAAGAATTGCAAACGTATATCGGTTACGCTTGGTATGAAGGAGACCATAAGTGGCCTCACAGTAGCTATGACTACCCGGTCTGGGTCGAAGATGGGAAGTATAACTACGAAGGAGATTTGTACGACATACCTGATGATGTGGAAGGACGCTTCTGGCTGCGGAAGCCGACGCCCGTTGATTTGAGGTGAAAAGCTGATGGAAATGATCACGCTGCCCAGAGCTGTACTGCTTGGGACGATTACCGGGCTGTTTACCGCCGGGCTGGTGTTCGCGAGGGACGAGCACCGCTGCGGAACGCTGGCCTTTATTATCGGGGCTGCAATTAACAGCGCCCTGTCCATCCTGCTTCTTCTGGGGCTGGAAGCGGTGGAAAACTTCGGAGGTATCTGACGATGCTTGATAACTGGATTCCCGTCTCCGAGCGTCTGCCGGAGAAAGGCGCGCTGGTCGTGGCGCTGTGTCGCTACGAGTTTTCGCCCGACAAGTATTACATCACGCACGAGCGGTATGACCCGCGCAGCAACTTCTGGCGCGACGGTTCGGCGCGCTACTGGGTGCAACTGCCGGAAATCCCGGAGGTGGAACCATGAAGGAGCGGCTTGTGATTTCCGGAACAATCCCGCGCTGGGTGTCGCGGCTTGCGAAGGAATACCACACTTTTCAGGGAGACAGCCACATCAAGGTTCTCCGCGTGTGGTATCGCCTGTCAGACCGCTCCAAAACGCCCGACTGGGTGCTGACGCGGTTCGTGAATCAGGCGGGCGTTCCCTACAGCGCGGTGCTCGACGTCTCGCCCGACAGCGAGGGCAAGCTCTACATGACCGAGCTCCTGTCCGCCCCTCGCGACCGGGAGGAACGGATGCTGCGTCAGTGGCGCAGGATTGTCGAAGAGGACGAGGAGGAATGAAGCCATGCAGACCCAGCCGCCCAAGCTCCCGCCCATGGCCCCGCGCACCCGTGAGATTTTCCGCGTGGTGTTCGTATTCCGCCAGAAGTACCAGCACCCGGTGAACACTGTGGAGTGGTGGGAAGCCTGCTGCAAGGAAATGAGCGCCATCAGCCAGCATTTCCAGAACGACGCATTCTGTAACGACCTGCTCGTTGCCTGCTACACGGACATCGAGCGAGAGCTGAAAGGAGAGCGCATCCCGTGATTTACCATTGCCGGGCGCGGTCGCCCACCGCGTGAATCGTTGCCATTCTGTCACCGCTTATAAATTAGGAAAGGATGAGACACATGTCCGAAATGACACCCATGAGTACCCTGACCGAGCGCATCGGCGCGCTGGCGCAGCTGAAGGAGCTGAAAAACGAGATTGCCGAGAACCTGAAGTCCTGCAATGCCCAGATTGAGCAGGCGGAGAAGGAAATCATCGCGTCTATGCTGGATTTGGCGGACGCCGCCGGGCTGGACGACCCGTCCGGCTTCACCGTGGACGTCGCCGGTCGGCGCTATGGAATCAAGGTGAAGCCCTTCTACTCCATCTGCAAGGATCAGCGCGACGAGGCGTTCGCTGCCCTGCGCGCGCTGGGTCTGGGCGACCTGATTGTGGAGAAGGTGGACGACCGCACGCTGACCAAGGCGCTGGAAGAAGCCGCCGACGAAGAGGGCTGCCTGCCGCCGGAGTACAGCATTCTGCCCGTCAGTGTGTACGAAAAGACCACCATCACCGACCGCAAGGTTGCGAAGTGAGAAAGGATGAAGCTCATGCTGGCAGATAACAAGGTCTTGAACTTCGTGGATTCTCTTTTTAATGAGGCGCGCCTGAACGACGAGCTTCCTGCCGTCCGCACCCCGCAGGAGGGTTACGGCATCATGGCCGAGCGCTTCCTGTCCGTCGCATCCAGTACCACCGGCGCGAAGAAAGCCGTCGCGGACGCGCTGGAAGCCATGTCTGAGGGGGACCGCGATACCTTTGTCGGCACCTGCGATCGCGTGTATTCCGCGTCGGTGCAGGTGGCGGACGCCGCCCTCAAAATGGCCGCCGCCATGCAGAACGTCGTGACGCAGCTGTCCATGTACGAGGGACAGAGCGCCGCCGTCACCCCGCTGGAATCTCTGGCGAACGAAGATAACAACGACGACCCCGATAACGAGGAGGAGTAACCAATGTCTACGAAAATGACTCAGCTGGCGGTCATCGACCACAGCAACCTGCTGCCTATCGTCCCCAGCGCGGAAGATCTCGCCGCCATCCGCGAGGAGCTGTCCGATATGGATCGCGTCCCCTATGGGCGCATCAAAATCGCCGCGGGCGGCGTGAACATCTTTCAGGTATTTGAGCCGGGCGAAGAGGAAGCTGTGCCCGCGCAGACCATCGAGGGCGTGATTATGCTCTCCCACAAGTCCAACGGTCTGTGGAGCAAGCCCTTCGGGAGCGGGGACAGCAAAGTGCCGGACTGCTCGTCCATCGACGGCGTGTACGGCACGGTGACGGAGACCGGCGAGATCGTGGAGTGCGCGAGCTGCCCCTGTAACGCCTTCGGCTCTGCCAAGGGCGGCGAAGGGCGCGGGAAGGCCTGCAAGAACATGCGCCGCCTGTACATCATGCGCCGCGGCGACATCTTCCCGATGGTGCTGACCCTGCCGCCCACCGCCCTGTCCGCCTACGACAGCTACCGCACGAAGGTGATGCTGGGCCGTAAGAAGATGGCCAACGTCATGACGCGCATCAGCCTGAAGAGCGCGCAGAACAAGGACGGCGTGGCGTACTCCACCCCGATTTTTGAAGCGGTGGGCGTGCTGGACGGCGTGGAAGCCGCGGCCATGCGCGCCTATTCGGAAGCGCTGAACAGCTCCGCCCAGCGCGTGGGCGTGACTGCGGACGACGCGCCCGCCGACGTGCAGCAGGAAGCCGCGAAGCCCACCGCGACCGTGGTGGATGCGGACGCTGCCGCCGAGGTGCAGGCCGCTTTCGCCGAACAGGATGCGTCGCAGGACGATTTCGCGCCGCTTGCGTGACGGTTGAATTTCACCCGGCGGAATCCTCCGAATGGGAAACACACGCATTTTCTTCCTTGCAGAACCGGGTTTTGTATGCTTACATAGCGGTAACAAAAGCGCTTGCTCCGCACGGTGCGAACCCTGCGGAGCAAGCTGCACCGGGAGTGATGTACGTTGAGCGTATTCGAGCAAGTCCGGCAGATTACGGCGCTGGAAGCGGCGGAGCGGCTGGGGCTGAAGCTGAAAAAGAACGGCTCCAAGCACTGGGCGTGCTGCCCACTGCACGGCGAGAAAACCGCGTCGCTGTGCATCTACGATGAGGGCACATGGTACTGCTTCGGCTGCCACAAGGGCGGCGACGCGGTGCGCCTGTATCAGGAAATGTTCGGGATGGACGCGAAGGACGCGGCGCTGCGGCTTGCGGAGGATTTCGGCATCCGGGTGGATGACCATTGGACGCCGCCGAAGGAGCGAAAGCCCACAGCCTTCGACCTCGAACGGGCGCTGGAAGCCCGGCGGAGCGCGGAATGGTCGAAACTGTGCAGCGCCGTTCACCGGGCGAACGCGATCCTCGGAAAGTACGACGCGCACCCGGAGAGCGCGTGGGACAGCAAGGAGTTTATAACCGCCCTGCAAGCGCGGACGGCCGCGAACGAGCGCCTTGACTGGCTGTGGTCGGCCACGCTTGCGGACTTGGCGCTGGAATATCGGGAGGAGAAACAATGTGAGAGACGAAGAGCGCCAAGCGCTGGAGGCGCTGATGGCGGAAGACCCGGCGATAGCGGCGCTGGCGGAGACGGGGCGCAAACTCCCGCCGCCGGAAGCCCGTGCGCGGCAGGCTGTACCTCCGCCGCAGGCGCTGCCAGTATCCACGCCGCCTCCGCCGGAACCGCCGAAGCTGGAGTTTTACTCGGCGGCGAGCCTGTACGGACGCACCATTGAACGTCCGCCCATCATCATCAACAACCTGATCCCCGCGGGGCTGACGGTGCTGGCGGGCGCGCCGAAGCGCGGCAAGAGCTGGATGGCGCTGAAGATGGCGCTGTGCATCGCGTCCGGCGAGCCGTTTCTGGGAATGGCGACGTCGAAAGGCGCGGTGCTGTACCTCGACCTTGAATCCAAAGCCTACCGCGTACAAGACCGCCTGAGCAAGCTCATCGTCGGGCCTGCGCCGGAAAACCTGTACTTCGCGCACAAATCGGAGCGCCTTGACGCTGGGCTGATGGAGCAGCTGAAAGCGTGGGCTTCGCAGGTAGCGCATCCATCGATGATAATCATCGACACGCTGGGGCGCGTGAAGAGTGGTTCCCGCAAGGGCGAGAACGCCTACGAGAGCGACACGCGCATCTTCGGTGATCTTCAGGCGTTCGCAATGGAAAACAAGCTGTCCGTGGTCGTGGTTCACCACCTGCGCAAGGACACCGGCAATAACGACGACTATTTTGAACGCATCAGCGGCTCGATGGGTCTGACCGGCGTGTGCGACGCGGTGATGGCGCTGGCGGGCAAGCGCGGCGAAGAAACGAGCATCCTGAAAACCAGCAGCCGCGATTTTGAAGCACAGGACTTCGTGGTTCGCTTCAACGGCGGCGCGTGGGAGCTGGTATCCTGCGACAGCGCCAGCTATCAGGATGAGCAGGCGTACCGCAATTCCGCCGTCGTGCGCGGGGTGATTGCCGTGGCGGAAAAGTACGGGCAGTGGCAGGGCACGGTTTCCGACCTGCAAACAACGGCCTGCGAGGTTTCCGACACGCCAATCGTCATGATGCGATCCAGCGAGTTTGGCAAGGAACTGCAGCGGTTCGTGGAGCCGCTGCTACAGAAAAATGACGTCCGCATCAGTATGCGGCGCATCGGTAAAAACCGCAGCCGGGTGCTGACGGTTGAAAAGGTCGGGCAGAATCCCCAGACGCTGATGGATTTCACGCCCGTGCCGAACGACGACGTTCCCTTTTAAGGAGGACTAATCAATGAAGGAACCGAGCGAACAGAACTTTGAGGACGATTTCCGCGCTATGATGCACGAGGAATTCCAGCGCATGGACGCGATGGAGGCTGCCGACCGGCAGCACGATGCGGCGCGGCTGTGCCATGCGGTGCTGGTGCTGATTGATATGGCTGGCTTCAGGCTGTCGGGGCGGCTGCACTTGGTGGACAAGCAAACGGGGGCGCATTTCAAGTGAGCGATGAGTTGAGCATGGAAGGCTGTCTCCGACTATGCGAGGCTGTTCTGGAGCAGGCGGGGCGGGACTACCGCACTTGGTATCGTGCCCTGCTGGAATCGCCGGGAAACAAAACCGCGCAGCAGGAAGTGAACGCGCTGGAGCGCTTCATCCGTTCCCCGCAGTTCAAGCTGTTCGGCATGGGTGAACTCGACTCGGAAGCCACAATCCGCGAGCTGCGCAAACGAGCAGAAGCAACCTGCCGCCGCCCGTATGACCCGACAAAGAAGGGCAAGAAAGGAAACAACAGAATGAGCATCATCAATCGTCCCGCCGTGCAGTGTGACATCTGCGGCGCGGTGAAATTTGCGGAATGGGGCGGGAACGGCGTCGGCTGGCTCCTGCCCTCCGGGTGGAGGAACTCCCCCTACAACGAGAATCTCTGCTCCTGCGAGCAGCACCGGGAGCTTGTGTCGCTATGGGATAAGACGCAGGAAACGCCGCCGCAGAGGGGGTGGCATTCGTGAATCGCCAGCAGCGCAGAGCCATGCGCCCAGCGCCCGCGAGTGACGTCGCTTTTGAGGATGGCTATCGGCAGGGCTTTAAGGAGGCGCAGCGCTTTACCATTAAAATGACCTTCGCAGCGGTCTGTCTGGTCTTGAATCGCCGCTACGGGTATGGGCAGAAGCGCTGCTATGACGTGCTGACCGACATCGACAAGGAGATGTCGCCGAACGGCCAGCTGACCATCCGCGGCGCAATCGACGAGGTTTACGAGAAGATCGGGCTGCGGCTGACGTTCGACGATCCGTTTGACCCGGTGGAGATGGTGGACAAAAAGGAGCAGGACAAGAGATGAGTGTAATTATGTTGCTGATGCTGCTGGCCGCGATAGTCTGTATCGCGTGTCTCTGGGTCAACAAAGATTAGGAGGCGTTTATGACGGACGTGACGCGAGAACAGCTTCTCGCCGCTGTGACGTTCTGTGCCGAAGGGAACAGGTTTTCCGGGGACTGCACACAGTGTCCCCTGATGCCGTTCAACGATGACAGAAGGTGCCGCTGCACCTTCTGCATCGAAAATCTCCTGCACACGGTGCGGGAGTACATTCAGAAGGAGGACAAATCGTGATTGACATCGACATGAGCAAGTATACCCAGCTGTACACAAAGGATGCTGTGAAGCTGATGCGGGAGCTTATCCAGAAGCCGCCGACGCACAACGGGCGAACGCCGCTTCAGACCTCCGCGCTGGCGATGGGCTTCTGCTCCATGAAGCGCCACGGGCGCACCAATGGAGCGAACGAAAAGTACCTCTCGATCCTCAGCTATCTTGTTCGCAACCCCACCGCCCTCATCTTCCCGGAACAGACGATCACGGACGCACTGAACACGGCGCTGTCCTGTCTGGAAGCGGACGCGGCGGCAGAGCGCGCGGCGGTGCATGATTTTGCCCGGCGCTATTGATGGAGGTGGAAGAGCATGATTCAGCAGCGAGAAGTCTGCATCTGTGATATTTGCGGGCACATGGAGGTTGCGCAAGAAAAACCCGGACAATACAATGATGTGTTTTACACCGCCCCGGAGGGCTGGTCGAAGGGCAGCGCGCCCTCGTCGGCGGACATTTGCCCGGCGTGCGCGAAGCTACTTGCGATGAAGGGGGCTCCCTCCCGTATGCCATCCGTGAACACGGTCCTTTTCAAGGACACGCCGGAGGTCATTACAGACAGCCTTACCCAAACCTTTGTCCAAAGGCTGCACGGCGGTCTGGGCGAAAACCTGACTGCCGATTCCGTCACGAAGCGGGAGTGAAGTGCCATGCCGAAGCACATTCCGTACCCCTGTCCGTTCTGCGGCTCGACCGTCACCGTCGAAGCGGTGCTGGAAGGACTGCTGTTCACCTGCCAGAACATCCGCCGCTGCGGGGCGGCAATTAAATTTGAAAACGACCACTACGCCGAGCACCCGGAGGATGCCGTCGAGGCGTTCTCCCGGCGCTGCGGCGCGAATAAAGGCGGTGAACCTCATGACCCGTAAGCGCTACATCAAACTTCTGCGCGCTGTGTATACGTACCCTTACCGCGAGAAACACATCCAAATGTTTATTGGCTTCGCCCGCCAGCGGAACAGACCTTATTGGGAGATGCTCGCGCCGGAGCTTCTGCGCGACACATACATCCGCTGCGGCGTGCCGCTGCCGCGCGAACTGCGGCGCATATAAAAAGGAGGAGAATCTCATGACCCGTAAACGCTACATCCGAATTCTGCGCGCCGTCTTTACGGCTCACACACGCGAGGGCTACATCGAAATGATTACCTCTCTTGCCCAGCTGACGGGCACTCCCTACTCGGAGGTGTTCGCGGCGCAGGCGGAGAATCTGCGCGACCTGTACATCCTTCGCGGCACACCGCTGCCGCGCGAGCTGTGCCGCTGGCAGGAGGCGCGGGCATGATGTACACGATTCATGTGGGCGATGCAGTTCTCGCCGAATTTGATTTGCAAGCATTATATCAGCGGGAAACGACGCCATTGCAGGTCGGGACGCTGTCGCCCTGTCCGGCCTGCGGCGTTCAGCCTGATGTCCGCAAGGATGACGGGCGCTGGTACTTGGTCGGCGCGACCCGCGGCTGCCCGGCCTGCGACCGCGTCTGGGCGCTGCCGGATGAGGACGAGCTGGCAGACATGCAGGCGCGGGAGACCGCGCACAAACACACTTCCTCTTGATTTGAGAACAACGACAAAAAGGCCGCGCCGCCAGCGTTGATTGCTGACGGCGCGGCTGTTTTGTGTGCTCTTTTATCGAATCGTCACGCCTTGGTGGTAGCGTTCGATGCTTTTCTGCATGGCGGGCATGAGAATCGCTTCCACCTCGTTCTCGAAGCCCAGCGCCCGGTAGGAAGCGACGATGCTGTTGACGTAAGTACTCACCGGCGGGGCGTCCCGCTTGAATTTCATCAGGTAAATCAGCCCCTTGATTTGAGAACCATCCATCATCTCCACCGTGCGGGTGTGCTTCGTGTAGTAGTGCGGTACGCCCTCGTAGCGGTCGAGTTTTCGCTCATCCTGCGGCTCAATCATCCAGATAGCGACGGGAACACGCGAGCCTGCTTCTTTGGTGCGCTCCACCGTGGCGTGGAGATGGAACGCGAGGCGGTAGCCGTTCAGCCAGCCCGTGCCGACGAGCTTCGCATCCGGGCAGCGGAGTGCCATCTGCTGGGCAGACATGTTCGAGCCGTAGGCGATGTAGTATTTCGTGTTGGTCATGTTTATTCCTTCTTTCTCCGGGCTGCGCCCGGCTGTTCGCCCGGACAGATGCCGAGCTTGATTTAGGAATCTTCCGGCGGGGGCGGTTACCCCTCCTTTCGGGGACTGTCGTAAATCGGCTTACACCAGTTGCCCATGCTCCCGATTACCACCTGCGGTAAGTAACCGCCTGTGGTGCGGTCGTAGTGCATCAGGGTCAACTCAATGCCCCGATACACGCACCCGCGGATAACCGCCGCCACGCAAGCTGTCAGCCCCGTGACGTAGACGATCAGCGGGTGATTGCCCGTCGTTACTTCGATGTCCGCGTACTCGTTGTCGTTGAAGCGAGTACCATAATTGGACAAGTGCGTCCCCACGCGGTTATCGAGGAACGCATCGACCGTCCGCGACATAGCGCGGAAGTCTGTGGGGTCAACCTCTGCGGGGAAAATGAATTCCCATACGGGCATGTCGTGTCTCCCGGCACAGAGACCGACGACGACGGCGTTCTCCGGGATGCTGTACTTTGTGGCCATGTCCATTCCTTCCTCCCCTGTTACGCTGGGGATGGCGTCTTGTTACCGGGCGTGTGCCCGGCTTGATTTGGAAACCATGCGGTGTCCCGCGACGCGCCGCGGCGCGTTTCGGCTGGGTCCGCTCCCAGCTCTCATCGGGCGGGTTGTTCATCACATACAAGCACGCCAGTTAGGCAGTCCATCCAATCGCCCTTTGCAATCCATGCGTCAAGCTCTTCGGGGTTGACAGCCCACATGGCCTCTGGCGGGAACCAGTCGGATTCTTCACCATTTTCGCCCCACATAATCGCCGCATCCTCCGTCGTGCATTGCGCCTTCAGACAAAATACGCCTCCGAAACATGCGTATTCTTCGCCGAACCAATAACTGTATTCGCCGTGAATGTTATCGACGGTCGTGTATGTACGCCCCTCAAATTCGATTTTGATACCTTTTGTGTTCGGAATTACCTTCTCCTGCGAAAATGCCATTTTCGATACTCCTTTCTTGATTTGAATCCTTGCGGTGTCCCGCGACCGGCTGCTCTGCCGGTTTCGGCTGGTTCCGCTCCCAGCTCTCGTCAGGCGGGGTTAGGCTTCCTCCGTCTCCGTGACGCTTGCGGCGTACTCCCGCGCTTCCTGCTCCGTGCGGCAGTATTTGCCGTGTCCGCAGTGGTAGTAGTTCTGCCCGCCGTCCACGCTCGTCCAGAGCGTCGCGACGTAGTTGACGGTTCCTTCGCGGTCGAGCGGGAAGGCACACTTCGTGATGGTTACCTTGTGCATGATTTTCACTGGCTCATTCCTCCGTTCCTTGATTTGAAATCGTTTCCCGCATGTAGCGGTATTTTTTCGCGTCCCAGCGGACGCGGCTGACCAGCCGCCCCGCCGAGTAAACCTCCACCGTTTCGCCCGGGTCCTTTCGCCCGTGCGACCAGCCATGCGCGACCGCGTCGCGGCTGGCGTCGGTGTAGAGCCGTTCGCCGGACGTGCCGCTGATGCGGACGGTGTAGCGTCGTGCCATCGTACCCCTTCTTTCTCCGGGCGATCCCCGGATTGATTTGAATTCTTGCGGTGGTTTCCCGCGACCGGCTACATCGCCGGTTTCGGCTGAGAACCACTCAGCCATCGTCAGGCGGGTGAATGCTCTGCTCACTTGCAGACTTCGAGGTAGCTGATGTTCCCCCAGCAATCCTTGATTTCAAAACGAACTTTGCTTTCGTTCTCCCGGTCAAGGTGAAACCGTCCACTGAGCTTCAGCCTGCGAAGTCTCTGCAGAAGGTCTGCCCCATCGACCGCATCCTCCACCGCATCGGTGATTTTTGTCACCGTGCAATTGTTCCCGCACCAGAGGTTGCTCAACGCCTCCGGGATTCCGTTCGCTGTAAAAAGGCGGATTTTCGTGTACTTCATGTTTCCCATCCTTTCCTTGATTTGGATTCTCAGGCGGAGAACCAAGCGCGCGGGGTGTCCTTCTCCGGGTGCTGGGCGTAGTCATTATCCATCCAGCGGTCGAAGGCGGCCGGGTCGCGGCGCTCGAATTCCTCCATGAGCCAGCCGCGGGTCGTCGCTACCGCCTGCGTCAGCGGCATCGCTTCTGTCAGCTCCCAACTGTGCAGGAGCTGCTCCATCGTCTGAGGTGCCAACGACGCGCGGACTTTTTCGTCAACCTGTTCGTGTGTCATCGTGTTTCTTTCCTTTCCGGGCGTGCGCCCTTCTTGATTTGGAAACTTTGCGGTTTCCCGCGACCGGCTGCGTCGCCGGTTTCGGCTGAGAACCACTCAGCCATCATCAGGCGGGGATTTCGTCGCGCAATGCCCGCAGCGCGAGGATGAAAGCTGCGGCTTCGCGGTCGGAGATGATGCAGTCGTTAATGTGGCGGCAGAAAAGGGCAAAAATGGTGACGAGCTTCTGCGGGGGCTTGCCGCCGATTGTCTCATCAAACTCCCGCACGGCTTCCTCGTATCCGGGGACGTCATCGTGCGTGTAGAGGTAGTCGTACTGATTGTAGTACTCCGTCGTCAGCTTCTGAATAAAGCATCCCATTTGTGTTTTGGCCATCGTGTTCGTCCTTTCCGGGCATGTGCCCTTGCTTGATTTGAGAACCTTTCGGCTCCCGTGGCTGTCCGCTGGTTGCGGGCAGTCAAGGGAACCGCCGCTTTGCGGCGGGTCAGGCGTTGCGAGGAGAGCGGAGCAAGAATGTCTTGTTCTTCGCCTCGATTTCGTAGCCGAAAAGCGCGGACGGATTCTCGCCCCAGTCGCAGCTGATGCGGGTCACGCGGGTAATGTCTGAGAGCTTACAGCTCTTCATCCGCGGCTGGCGCTGGACATACTTCAGCGCCGCGCATTTGAAAGCGTCGGGCAGGTCATGTCGGTGGCTTTCCCAGCGCGCTTCCCAGCGCGCACGGCGCTTTGCCTGAATGGCTCGGCCAGTTTCCGCGTCGACGTAGGTGCTCTCGCCAATCTGGCAGAACTCGATTTCGGAGAGAATCTCCAGGTGGTTGTTCCAGATGGTGTTGCCCAGCAGGTCGAATCGGTCCATGCAGATGCGGTCGGTATTCCGGCCGACGATGAGTCGGATGCCGTCGGGCCTTTCGCTGCGACCAACGCTGCGGCCGAGCAGAACGCGGATGATTTCGTCGCCCTTGCTCAGGTCGATGTAGGCGATTTCGCCTTGCGAGCCATTCATCGTGGCCGGGTTGATTTGGTAGCCCTGCGCCAGCAGCCCTGCGACCGTCTCCGTGAAGATGCGGTCGATGTCCTGCTTCTTGTAATTCATGGGTTCCTCCATTCTGCCGGGCTGTGCCCGGCTTGATTTGGTAGCTTTTTCGGCTCCCGTGGGCGTCCGCTGCGCGCGGGCGCTCAAGGGAACCGCCGGGTACGCCCGGCGGTGGAGCGGTTTACTCCTTGCTACCGTAGCGGTAGCGCGGCATGATGTAGCCGCTGGGCATATCCCACTCGTGGTAGTCTCCCGCGGCGGGGGTGATGACGTTGGACGCGTAGCCGCTGGACGACTGCTCATACTTCCGGCGCTCATTTTCGCGGCGGCAAAGCTGCTCGGCTTCGCGGCGGGTAATGCGTTCCGCGTTTTCCGGCAGGGCGGCGAAATCTTCGGGGCACTCTGCGTAGAGCAGAGTGTAGGTGTTACAAAAGTCGCGGTAATAGTTGACAAAGTACTGTTTCATGGTTGTTCCTTCTTTCCGCCGGGGGTTGCCCGGCTTGATTTAGGAACCGTTTCCCGGCTCCCGCGAACGCCCGGCGTCCGGGCGCTCAGGGGAACCGCCGCCGTGGGCGGTGCTTTTCCGCCGCGACCGTGCAGCGGTCATCGTCGGACGTGCCGCTGTCCCCGCGCATCGCGCGGATTGCGCGGATTTCCGCCGTGCCCCGCACGACGTCCGCCAGCGTGCAGGGCTTGCGGACAAAGATGGTTTCCGTGGTCATGGTTATCCCTCCCAGTTGTGGTGTCGGGGCTTGTGGCTCCCGCGACGCCTTGCGGCGTTTCGGCCCGTGCCACCGGGCCCTCATCAGGCGGGTTAAATCGTCGCCAGCAACCGTGCGCGGGAGAGGTCCCGCGCGGCGGTGCAATGCGGGCGTCCACGCCCGTCGCTACCGAGGGAGCGCGTGCGGTCCGCCGGGACGTACCACCGCCCTGCGTAGCGGAATGTGTCGCGAAGTGCGAGCCCCGCGGCCTTGCCGACCGCGTAGAAAACGCGGCCGTTGACGGTCATCGTGGCGTCGGTGTCGATGGTAAAATCCACCGTGTCCCGGACGTCGCTCATCGCCTTGCGGCGTGCCTTGTAAGGTGCTTTGCTTTTCGGGGGGTGCTGTCACCGCCCCCCTGCCGATCCCGCCGTGGGAGTCCGGGCAGTTGCGTGCCGCCGCGCCTTTCGGGCGCGTTTCGCGTGCCGGCCGCGCCGAGAGTTATCCCGTCCGCGTTTCGCCTTTCCGCCGCCTCGTTCGTCCCCCGCGGGGGGAGTCGGGGTGTTGTGCAGTTGTCAAGGTGCATGCCGCTTGCCTTGCCGGGGCGCGGGCTTGTCTGCCGCTTGTGGCGGCGTGGCTGCAATCCCTTCCTTTCGCGGCGGCGCTTGTGCGGCTCCGTCCGTCGTGTCGTGGTCGTCGCCTTGCGGCGGCTGCTCGTCGTGGTCGTCTGCCGTGCCAGGGCTTGTGCGGCGTGTGCCGCGTGGCGTCTCTCATCCTCTCTTGTCGCGGTCGGTCGTGGTCGTCGCCTTGCGGCGGCTGCTCGTCGTGTCGGGGCGGCCCTGCCGCCGTGCTTGTGGGGGCCTGCCGTCCGGCTTGTGCCGGTGGCCCTATCTGGCTTGTGCGTGGCGGCTTGCGCCGCCGGGGTGCTTGTGGCGGCCCTGCCGCCGGGGTCCGGGCGTCCGGGGCGTTCCCGCCTCTCGTCCGTCGGTGAGCTTAAGATACCACTTTTTCCGGCGTTTGTCCAACGTCAAAAGCACTAACGATTTCGTTACTTTACTGTGCGTGTGCGACAAATGTCAAAATATCAAAATGGCTGTTCTGCTGCTTTTCCGTGCCTTGCGGCGCGCGCATATAGTAGAAGTGCGTTTTCGCCGTGTTCGCGCGGCGTGGGGCGTCCCCGCCTTTCCCGCGCGTCGCTGTACTTTTTTGTCGGAATGGCAAGCGCTGGACGCGGCGCGCCCGCCGGGATCGGCTCTGCTGGCCGCTGGCGGCTGGCTGGCCGCTGGCGTGCTCTGGCGGCTGCTGGCTGGCTCTGCTGGCTGCTGGCGGCCGCTGGCGGCTCTGGCGGCTGCTGGCGTGCTCTGGCGGCCGCTGGCGCTTCTGCTGGCGGCTGGCTGGCCGCTGGCGGCTCTGGCGGCTGCTGGCTGGCCGCTGGCGGCTCTGGCGTGCTCTGCTGGCGGCTCTGGCGGCCGCTGGCGTGCTCTGGCGGCTGCTGGCGGCTCTGGCGGCTGCTGGCGGCCGCTGGCGTGCTCTGGCGTGCTCTGGCGGCTGCTGGCGGCCGCTGGCGTGCTCTGGCGTGCTCTGGCGGCTGCT